>JAABUH010000116.1_pt1 | contig 115559 bp, 111 predicted proteins | sample 5559121 | NCBI WGS metagenome assembly JAABUH01 (sample SAMN10711871, study PRJNA513364) | rock metagenome | isolation source: Antarctica rocks | place: Antarctica: Victoria Land, Battleship Promontory nord | collected 2015-12-28
ATTCCTGCTCCTCTTCACCCTCGTTCAAATCTGCAGTGTCTGCTGTGCGCTTGGAATGCAAGTTGTCGGTTGCGCCCGTGGCCGTCATAGGCTCGGTGGCTGTAAGGAGCGTTGGGCCCCACATCCATGGCGAAGTAGCCTGGTCTGCCATTGGTCTTGCGACGTCATCTCTGAGTGGAGACTGCCCCGAAACCAGTGGCGGTACAGGAGCTGGCGAGGCTTTCGGGGACCGAAGAGAGTATGGGAGGATATTGTCTGTACTGCACCTTGCAGGAGAAGCATCGTCGTTCTGGGTATCGCCGTCCTGGTCCTGGTCCTGGACTACAATTGGGGTACCTGTAGAATATTAGACCGCCATTCACTTCTTGAACCAGAAATGCGCATTTCACACCCACCTTGATTATCGACAGCTTCATCTCGATAAGGTGGCAGACAGCAGCGACGTTTGATCCGCCGCTGCGACGAAGGCCTCTCACGAGCGGCAAACCTGCACCTTTTCTTTATGGAAGGCAGCAAAGACGTCTTGCTCTTGTCGCGATCGCCATCGAATTCCTCTTTATCCTCCCACTCAGCTCCTTTGTCCCTAACTTTGTACCCATCTTCTTTTTCCTCACCGGCTGGGTGATCAGACTCCATATCGCTGCGGGGCCCGTCGCTTGACTCAAAGGTTTGTTTATCGTGTGTCAATGAGAGAAGGGTATCGCGGGGTGAAGGGCGATCTGAGATGGAATCGATTATCTTCTCGTGAAGGGTGGGGCATCTAGATCGGCGCCATCTGTCAGTCATGGAATCACCGAGCGGGGGTTTCAATGGTCCTACCCAGCTTCCGAGCTCGCTATAGATGTCGGTTGGGTTTCAGACACGTCTCGCTCCTCATCCGGTTGCTCAGCGCTCGGGTCATCGCTCGTATAACCCACCGCTGAGCCGATTTGCCGCCAATCATGTCCATCTTCTTCAGCGTCAATAAGCCCTGAACCAGCGTCAGTCTCGCTATCATCGCCGTCGTCCTCATTCAATAAAATGGGGTCATCTAAAAGTCATGAGCAACGATGGTTAGACGGGGAAAATCATGCTACTTACCTTGAGAGCCGCCTGATCTCAAGTTACTAGAATCCAACAATTCTTCCTGTCCGTCATATCCACGGATAAGAGCAAGTCCCCGCGGATATCTGAACTCGGCAGGCTGGCGGCGCACTTGCAAGAAATCCAGTTGCTCTGTATCAATGTCTCGCTCTACTTGCCGCGCAGCGAGATCTACTTCATCTGATGCCGTCATATCCATGACTTGCACGACGTCGAGGGCTTGCAAAGTTTCGTCCCAGTAATCGAGTCTTGCGGAAATAGCATTACCGCTAACGGACGGAGCCCGGATATCCGTTCCTTGGATGTGTCGACCTTTGAAGGCGGGTGTTTCCCTTCGAGAAGATGGCGGTTGCCAGAATTCGATGTCATCCATCACTCAATATCCACGAGGATAAAAATGGCTGTTTGTTTGAAAGAAGGTGGGGGGGAAGGCGGTTTAAGTAAACAATGGACTCCAGGCTCCATTCAGGAGCCTCTTCTAATCTCGCCCGGCATTCCCCTATTTCACCAGCCGAGCAATCGTCAATGGCTGAGACGATGGCCAATCGCGAGGCACCCAACATCAATGCTACACTGCATGAAAGTCCCGCCTCGATGCTACCCATGACTGGCAAGGCAGCTTCGCCCATTTTCAGCTCCGCCGGCAGGAGGCATAGACTGGTATGGCCCAATCATCCCTCCTCCGGAACCTGCAAGCCCAGGTCACTCATCCGAGCCTCGGTGATCTCCGTCGCTGGTTGTGCATCAAGATGCTCGAATGGTTAAGCTTCTTCTCTCCATATCTCCAACACGATTCTACTCCAATTGCTGCGGGCCATACGAGAATTTGGCCCATACCAAAGTCACAGTTTCCTAAGCCTCTCCTATTTTCGGTCACCGCTGGGGAATCGAGAAGCGGCCAAATGACAAGGCGCATTAACAAGGCGAAAAGATCGCCGGAAAAGCCATACCGAAAGATCGGCAGTCTCGGGGAATGAAAGGAGCCGGAAATCAGCCAATCCACAGTCGCCGCGTAATGAGAAAGATGGAGTCTTGGGGCCCAGACGAATCCATGGGGTGCAGATATGCAGGCCCCCATCCTCGCATGACGCATGAACACAGGCCATACCGGCGTAGCCTAGGCAGCAACGCCATCAATCGAGGAAAGACCGCTGCGGCCATGTTGAGGCATTTTCTCCATTGGTCCGTTTCCCTTTGTGAAACTCGAGGGCGCCTCCACCTCCACGCCCAGCCCCCCTGAGGCCGCGTCACCATATCACTGCGGATGTGGGATTGTATCGGCGCAGCCAGGCAGATTTGGGAAGACTGCTGCCAGCCGCAGTGAGGCATTTCCCTCATTGGACCGTGTTGCAGCAATCTCCGATGCGGCGGATTCGACTCTGCCGGTCCCCACTAAAGGCGAACACTTCGAACCAATGCCACGGCAAGCCCAGGGGTCAGCTGAGTCGAGATGAAATGAGGGCGGCGAAGAGGGGCAGGGATGGGACGTCCCCAAACAGGTAGAGTCGACCGAGGGAGGTTCAGCTCCCTGCCAAACGGGATCATGCACCTACACCGGTCGCGGGAGAGACGGAGGCAGCGAATGAGAAGGCACGACGGTGCCATCAGCTCGGGGTGTGGAGCAGGAGTTGGGGGAAAGGCGTGCAATCGTGAGGCAGACTATGCAAAAAGAGGGGGCAAATAAAAATGCCTCACACAGGAGCGGATCAGTCGGTTAGAACGGCTGGCGAATGAGGAGGGTAGAGAGAGCGGCATTGCAAGGGCGAGACCGAGTGTTGGAAAGGAAGGATGGAGGAAAGATGGAAAAACAGCGAGGGGGGCCGGTATTTATAGCTTGGTCGTCGGAGAGAAAGCGGCGAGTCGGCCGATGAAGGGCGCCTTGCCCCAAACAGGACGGCCAAACCCAAAGGGGCCGACGCCAAACCTGAAGCCGGAAAGGGCGGGCATTTCACCGGGACGAATATTATTAAATAATATTATCTGTTTAATATTTAAAAACATGTTATTAATAAATATTAATAAAATACTTTTAAAATATTTAAATTACGATTAATTACTTATGTAATATTTTATTTATACATTATAACCTTTTTATAATTAAATTAATATTAATTTAATATATATATATTTTGTTGGGACCGTGCCTAGAATCTAATCGGGTGAATAGAATGTTTGAACCTATAGAGGTGACTAACTAGAAGTTTAAGAATACAGAAGGTTTGAAGGAATCCGAGCCGTATATATACTAAAGCAAGCCAAAGGGTTGAAGTCTGCTCCTACCCGGGTCCCGGCTAGGGTGACGGAGAGAGTTTGAGTTAGGGGGACAAGGACAGAGGGTTGAAGAGCGCATGCTCGAAACCCTAGTCGACCTTGACACATCCGTAACATATTTTAATATTTTTAAATTATTAATAAACGTTTTAAACTTTAATTTTATTCGTGAATATAAATTAAAGTTAACGAAAAACGAAATACATTTAATTAATTTAAACACGTATTACTAATAATAAACTTAATTAAATATAATTATAAAATTAAATTATTTTGCAAAAAGATTAAATAAACTCGAAAATATTATTTTAAAATAATTAAAATAACTATTAAGTTTAAATTTTTAAATTGTACTTCATTTTATAAAAGAATTTTTTCTCTTTAAAATAAAATAATTTGTAGTTAAAACTTAACTTTAATTAACTCGTTTAATTAATTATTTTAGAAATAATATTAAAAATTTTAATTTATTTATTAATTTTCGAGTAATACGTGATTAATAAATAAAAGTTTATAAATAAATAATTTTAATTACAAATATTTAAATTACTTAATATTAATATTTAATTACACGAATTTTAATTCTTTATTTTATTTTCGATTTTAAATTTTTTGAAATCGTATGTTAAAAAAATCGTATGTTAAAAAATGCGAAGAAATTAAATACAAATTAAATTATAATATTAAATTTATATAAAATTTTTATAAAAATAATTATATTAATAAATAATTATAAAAAATAATTTAAAAAAATAAAAAATGAAATTATTAAGTGTTTAAAGTTAAAAATAAGTATAAAGCTAAATATGTTATTATTAATTAAAACTAAATACAAAATTAAAATATAGAACGAAATTTAAAAAAAGAAAGAAAAACACAAAGATTTACAAAGTTTATATATTTATTAAAGTCTTTTTAAAAACTTAAAATTAATAATAATAATTAATAATAGTTATACTTATTACATTTAATAAATTTAAGCGTGATTAATTAACGTGACTTAATTAAATTTAAATATTAAATTACATAAATTAGTAAAGTTTAAAAAATGCGTTAGCAGAGTTCTTTTTTAAATACTTTACAACATTTTTCTTTTCTTTATATTCTTTAATTTATTAATTTACTAGTTTTATTTTTACAGTTTAATATAAATAATAAATTAAAAATAATAAATTAAAGTAAATAAATATACAAAATGTCGTAATAAATTTATTAATCTAATATTTTTAGTTATTTACTATTTGAGCGTAGCGAATTAGAAGAGGAGTTCGTAGCCGAGGCCTAAACACAACCATCCACTGAGCCACCATGCATTGCAGCCTAGTTCTGTCACCCATCAGCACCAGGCATCCTCGAAACATATCAGCCGAGAGGAGGACGATTCATCTAGCAACTCAATCCGCGATGGAGGAAGTCCAAAATCCAGCCAATGATGTTGGCGAAGTACCATATAGCGACAAAGAGAACGGCCCATTGCTACGGCGACATCAAGTTGCTATGGAGTCGAAGCGGGTACGGCTCCTTCCCGTATTCGAGCTGCTTCTGCCTACAGTTGCCATTTGCATCTTGTTGTGGATTGAAGACTGGCAATATACGGGGACATTCTATAGCTATGTGAAAAGCAATCAGGCTTCGATGCAGATTGTGGTACAGATCGTCTCACACCTTCTAGCGATGTTGCAGGTCTCTTCTACATGCGCATTGTTGAATCTTTCTACCAGATTTCGGTCTTTGCATCGATCGACACCTCTCCAGGACCTTAGCCTTTGGATCGCGCTTAGCACCGCTCGGATTGACCGGAATCTTCCTACGTTTCATCTAGCCATGGACTTGACCTTCGTTGCAGCCACGCTGATTCCAGGTACACTGTGGGCCGGAGCACTTTCTCCTATGTTTGTTCTGAAATCGCAAGAACTAGGAGATCAGTTGCTTCCTGCCTTTACGGATCGCACAAAAGCAAATTGGGATTCTCAATTCCAATTGCGAGATCTTGGACCTCAGGTATGGAATATTAATGATGACTGTACCGTAATCAATGATGCGAGAGGACTCGTCCCCTCATGCCCGGTTCCGACTTTGCAAGGCCTACTACTTCTCTCTGGGGGCTCAGCAACAACATTGAACAGGAATCATTCAAAGCTTGACGTTCCGAGTTGGAAATATATCGGCCGTTCCTTCGGTGTTGGCTCTTCAGTAGGCCATTCGAACGACAACATAATTGATGACAGAGTATTGTATTACAGTTATACGGAGTTCGGATACATCACCAATATATCGTGTATTAAAAACAGCACCTCGGACTTCAACTTTCAACTCATAGAGTACGTAAATGATATCATCACCGCCTCTGACTATCAGAAAACGTACCATCCAGAATTACCGTTCAACGATTATCTCCCTCCGAGACAAGCCGTGCTCGCAAAATACTATGTGGAGGGATATCTTCCGAATTCTATCATAGGTGCTCCTGAGCTGTATCCTGTGATTTCTTGGAATCCAGAATATGAGAATATCACCGCCTGGGCCGCCTTGGTCAATGATAATCGAAACATTATAGCAGTTGCAGCAGGTACCAACGTTTATCAAGAACTCAATCAAACACAGTGCGAAGTCTTCTTCACCCCGACGGCCTTTACTGTTACTGTAGATCGTTTACAGCAATCCATCTCCGTCCAGGCTCAACCATCAATCGAAGCCAAGGATATCGAACCAACAGGCCATCTTCAGGCAAACGTCGTGCATTCGATCAATCTCTTATCGAAAATGAGCCCGTCCCTTTACGTCTCCGTGCTCGGTGAAACGCTAAGCCGTAATGTAGAAAGAATGCAGAAACAAAAGCCGCATTTGAACCAGACAGAAGCCGTAACGTCAGCTGTTGCGGAATCTTTCACTGCTATGATGGATGATATCCTGGTTGCATATGGTGCTTCTCAAATATCGCATGCTCAAGACGTCACCTTCAGTGCTACCCGCGGCATAACGGAAGCCATGCAAATCGGACAGCCCCTTTACCGATATCTTGTCTTCGCGCTGAACTGCTTAATGATTTTACTTGTCGGCTTCGAAGCAATTCGCACCAGAGGCTGGCACCTTCTCACGAAGTTCAATTACTTGGACTTGAAGAGCGTTGTCATCGCGTCATCGGCGGGAGGGGACGGCATTGCAATGGCTGTTTGGAACGAACATCGCTCCCATGGGACGGAATGGGTCGGAGATCCGTGTGATTCTATTGCTTGTGCGATGAGAGTGGAGTGGGATATGCATAATACGTTGGCTGACACGGAGACTGTGGCGATTGTGAAGGCTAGAGATTGCGGAGTGGTACAAGCAAGGGAGCGCAAAGGGAAAGGGTGGGGAAAGCCCATCAAACTGGTCGGGCTCGATTCGAACTCGGAGGTATTACGCCATCCGAAATCCAAATGAGTTGTCGTGCTTCAACTACGCCTTGTTACAAATGTGCGTCTATAATTCAAACCCTGAAATCTAGAATCCAGGGGATATCGTTCTTGTTGTTATTCGGAAGAATTATTCCTAGGTTAGTCAAGTTTGTGAGGCTCGTAAAAGTGCCACGTACTTTAAATCCAGCCTTTTCTTTCAGCTGGATTAGATTTGGACTTTAATATCGAGAGGCCTCATCTTGGACAAATGAGAAAGGTTGTTAGCATACCACAATTGATGCTGAAACTCGATGCATTGCTAAATGGAAGTGATCGTAGCTCGACCGATCTTATCTTGTTCTTCTTGTATGATGTATAAAGACCACTGAGCCTGTGTATAGCAAGACGATTTACCGTCTCAAGTACGAGGTGTAGCTCATTAAAAAAAGATATACTCACAGGACTACTAACTTTAAAACAAGGGCTATTGGCAAATACATATAATCTCTGAAAGGATATATTGAATTGTTTAATGAGTGTACAGAGAATATAGCTACGTTATATGCAGAGGGCTCAACCTTACAGGGCTGCGAAAATCAAGGCTTCGCGGATCAAATTTTCGTGAAGACATCAGCTTTTTACTTAATCAAAATATCATAGAAGGGTTCACCTAGCAGTCGGCCAGCCTTATAGGGCTGATAATTCACATTTCATATTTTATTGCTTCAAACGATGAACTACGTAGCTAATATGACCTCTTTGGAGCCCTTCTGATACGCATGTCTCGCCCTGATTGGCCAGGTGTAGATATTACGTTATTTCTTTGCTTCTGCTTCTGCTTCTGCTCTTGCTTCTGCTTCTCCTCCAGCTTTAACTGCCTAACCCGTAGCTTAACTATCAGCTGCTTCGTCTTTTTTTTGTCTAGAGCTTGCTGTCATTGATGCTACGACAGCTCGTTTTCTAAAGATAAAAGAAGGTTTTGAAGTAAAAAGCTCAGAATTTAAACGTAGTAGAGAATAAACCTTTTAATATCATATTTTTGTTTGTTAATTCTCTCTTTTTTCATCAACAATCTCTTAATTTATAACTCTTGCAGTATCATAATTATCTTTGATTTAATTAATCTTTTGCTTCTTTCTTTTATCTAACTCAAGAAGTTTCAGATTAGTAACATTCTAAATAGTAGATTTTATCATTGCTCGTATTACTGCTTTATTTATCTTTTGAAAAATCTAACTAGAAGTCGTTTCTTTTATTGCTTGTCTAATAAGCTGCTGTACTTGAGAAATATTTGCAAATATTAGAACAACTTTTAAATTTTCATCAATGTATGTGACTGTAGTTTCGAAAAACGTAGTTGAACGAATGACAATGTTGTACTGCTGTGATTACTCTAGTTTCTTGTTAGGGACTAGGGCTATGTTCGAAAGAATGTAGCCAAAGCTTGATATTGATATATACAAAGAGGTTAACTTGCAGAGCAAACCTACTGCGATACCCAGCTTCTCTATATAGGAGCCCCATTACCCCCTTGCCCCCTTGCCTTCCTCAACAAGCCAGAGGATTGACCAACCAACCAGAGGAATGACCAACCAACCAACCGATTGACCAACCAACCAACCGATTGACCAACCAACCAACCAACCAACCAACCAATGGGTATAACCCATAACATTTCTTAACAGAAAAAAAGTGCTAAAGTACTAATGCTAAGCTGAATGATAGAAGTTTTGTAGCTGTTTATGTTTTTTTAATATTTAGTAATGTAACTGCTTTATATTGAGTCTGCTAATATAATTTCAGAAAGTTTATTTTATCGATTAAGTAACTGTCTTCAAGTCAAGTAACTTGTTGAACATAAAATATGTACGCAGTAGCTAATAAAGCAAAGATTTTAACATTAAGTAATTAAAACAAATGAATAATGTAAGTTAAAAAACATAGTAGAACAATTTTCTGACTGATGCAATAATCAATTATCTGAGTAGTGATATAAAAAGCATAATTATCGATTAGTAGCATTCAATATTCATTTTTTGACAGATTTTAGTTTCTGAATCGAAGCATTTCTGAATTCAAACTAGATTTAATTAATTATTAATTCAATCGTTCTCGCTCAAAGTAATGTAATTCTTTTTGAGTACTTCGTATGAGATTTTTTGCTGTAGTTTTTCTTTAAAGATAATTTATGACTTTAAAACTCTTTTATTCATAGATATACACTCAATTAATGAGTCTCACTCTTAATTGTCATATTAAATTATATGAATCTTCTTTTTATACTTGAAAATTATAATTCAAAGCTTAGCAACAACTTTCTGCATGAATCTTTTTTCGTTTATGTTGTAGATATTTTTTATTTCTATTTCATGCTCTTTTTTTAAGCTGTGAAAAAGATTGAATCAGTCAGTTAAAATATCGTGATTCTGAGTTATAGCACGCTTTTTGTCAAGCGAAGAAATATATACTATTTTGATTTTCGAATGACGTTTTAGAAACTTCTGAGATCAGTTGATTTCGATTGACTTATCGTCGCTCTTTTTTATTAGTAGTTCTTTAGCTATCGAACGTACTTGCTTTACACGAGAAGGTCAGTCTCAAGCCTGAAAACGTAGGATTCAGTCACGTATGCTGCTTCTTCTTCGGGGCTAAGTCTTTAAAATTGCTGATTGCGTGCAGCAGTCGTCTTTCGATCACTGATTCGATTCGTAAGAGTATTACTTGGTATCTTATATTGACGAGCGAGTTTTGCTTTAGAAGGTTTTTCGTTGACTGCTGAAGCCTCGTTCCAACGGGCGTGAGCAAGCGTTATACGCTTTTCCTGTGAGAGTTTTATATCTTTAGAAGGTATGAAGAAGGTAGGGGGGGTGACTGCCATCTTTTTTTGCTGATATGTTGAAGAATTACACGTTGGCAGCAATAAAATATGGAATGTGGGTTTTCAGCCCTATAGGGCTGGCCGACTGCTAGGTTTAGCCGACTGCTAGGTGAATCCTTCTAACATTCAAAATTCAATGATAAATTAAAAAATTGTAACATAATAATTTCTTATAAATTATTAAATTTAAAAAAAATTCAATGTATAAATAAAAATTTTAAGTTTTATAAATTTAAACTATTGTATTTTAAAAATATATGTTTATAATGTTAAAAACACATTTATTTATATATAGTAACACTAAAAACTAAGTCTTTTAATTTAATGTTTTCGTCTTTTAATAATACATTTAAGTAAGCACTTCTTAAATAAATTACGCTTTAACTTATTTTAAATTTTTAATTCGAATAAACTAGTACATCTCGAGACTGATTATAGCATATACATAATTATCATTACTTTTTTAAATAATTTATTCTTTACGAAAATTTAGAAAAACTTATAACTAGTTCTAATAAACATAACATTACAATAACGTCTTTAAGTAAATATTAGTCTAGACATGTTATATATCGAGGTTACAATGTTGTACCGAAATAATAATCTTATTAAACAATCAGCAGATTAAATTAACGACTGAGTACATTGTTGAGACTAATCGTCTTCGTAAAGACCACTAAGAGAACTATCACAAGCGTCTGTTACCCGAACAAGAGAGCGATGTCTCTGTGACAGTAAGTGCCTCTATTTGCCCCCAACGTATGCAACGCGCAATTGATATCGTGTAAGAAAACACGACCGAGTATTCCATCACAATTCCTCGTGAATTGACCGAGGTATGTCTACCCCGCGGTTCAGATGATCGCCATCTCTGGACGCGTCCCAGTTTGCCAAAAGCCCATCCAGCTGAACATGTCTCTTCAGAGCATGATCAAAGTCCGCATACTTTCCAACGGCACCGGTGGCGTACGCCTCATACAAAGAGGCATAACTTCTCGAAAGATGTGGAAGCTCCGAAAACGCATCCCATTTCAAGTTCACGCGTTCAATCTCGCGTTTCTCATAGTCATCTATTTCGATCGTCACGTCCCCAAGTTGACTAACTTGGAGCATGGAGTCGAAAGCGGCAGTGAGACGTATCTCCCCCTTTTCACCCAAGATCGTCCAAACCAAAGATGGTTCGCCCGAAAAAGGCGGGGCTCCTCGGTATCTCATGTGGAAAGTTGCGTCCTTCAAAATGTGTTCCGATCCAGGCAGAGTTCCAGTTACGTATATTAGGTCTGGTACATCCGATTCGATTGTGTCGATGGACCTTCCGATAAATGAATCCAGGACCCTTATTTTGGGTCGTTGAAGCTGAAGGCGAGACTGGATATGATGCACGTCACCGAGAACGTTTTGTACCCAATCGAAGGCTGTTATCGGGTAAGTCAAATTGGTCATCTAGAATTGCTCTTAATCACGGGCTCACCATGGCCGAACCCAATGGTGACGAAGTTCCCGCCCACTTTTCTCTCATGGAAGTATTTCAACGCACTAGACACTGAGGGACCAGAACTCCAGCGTGCAGCTTGGAATTCGCTACTCAGGACCTTTCCGATCCGTCCACTCGCAATGAGCTCTTTGAGCTTCAATGTCGTGGGTACACTGCAACAGCTAGAGTCAGTAATCGCCTTCTCCAGGGAGGAGTACGAGTCTCGAACGGTGTTTCGAGAACATAGATCCATACGGTCGAGCTGGATAGGAAAAACCCTTTACGTAGGGTAATCTGGGGGGATGAATAACACCAAAAGATTGCTTACTACCACCCCTTGTGACGTCGTTAGCTAACCTTCATACTGGAATAATTCTGACGTGAGAATGGCCCACCTGTAATCCAACCAAAGTTTTTCCACCTGCCTCTTTCGCCGCTTTCGCCAGCTCACCAGCCCTGACCGCATTCTCGGCCAGCGGCCACTCGACGAAGACATCCTTCCCGGCCTTTACACTGGGAAGGCTGGTGTTAAAGTGCTTATCAACCCGTGTAGAGCAAACCACCAGCTGGACATCGGGATCTGCGGCGAGGTCCTCGGGCGACCCATACGCTCGGGTCTCTGGCGGAAGGTTGAAGACTTTGATTGACCTCTTCGCGGCCGTTACGTCGGAATTCAAAAGCGCGGTGATCTGGAATCGAGCCCTTCCTACCGGCGAGAGGAAATACGGTAGGTGGGCGCGGGAAGCCCAGTCGGTGGTGGCATTAGCGGACAAGCCAATGATCGCGATACGGATTGGGACCATGGTGGCTAATGATTCGGCAGAAACAGAACTGAGAAGGAAGGATGCAATTGGAGAAAGCCTGTGTCAAAGCGACGTGCTACGGCATTTTTCGAGATGCTGGACATTGTCGTTAAATAGACAAACAGCTATATTGAATGACGTAATATGCTTAGAAATACGAATGTTGCCTTCACAGGGGGTGCAAAAAGTCAATCACCAAATAGAACATCATAGGCGGCGTAACCCCCCCTAGCCGCTTATGATATTCCATTGAATTTGTTCCCCTGGTGCTTCACCGACCCCGTGGTTTGTAATCACCGAGCCTGAAACGACCGTACCTTCTCTAACCCGTTTCGGAACAACGCTTACCATTTCCAGGTTGGGCTTAGGCCACGTTCAATTCAAGCAGTGGTACGGTGATCATGCGATTACCTCTATATGTATATTTGTTTGCTGAGCCTTTTCTACTCGACCCATTTTGTACTTTCATAGTTTGCTGAGTACATGATGTCGTTAAGACCACTCATCTTCTACCCAGGCGCAAGTCTCTACTGGTAGCCATTGGTATAACCGTTGATATGACCGTTGGTATGACCGTTGAGATGATCTTTGGAATGACCATCGCAATGGTCGTTGGGAAGCTGTTTCCTCTGCTTAACAGCGTCTGCCAGGATCTGCAACACAGCCTCGGTATCTTGCCATGAGATGCAAGCATCTGTGATGCTGACACCTGGCTTGAGACAGGACTTGTCGCCTTCGGGAGGTACCTTCTGGTTACCTGTGCTCTTGTCAGCATGCTACACGTCACCGAGGAACGAAAGCGCTCATGTACTCACCCTCATTAATATTGCTCTCAATCATTACACCCATGATACCTTGCTCGCCCATGCTGATCTGCTCAGCCAGCGCTGCTGCTACCATGGGCTGGTTCTTGTGGTTCTTCTGGGAATTTCCATGCGAGCAATCTACCATAAGCCTTTGTCTCGTGCCAGCCTTAGCTAATGCTGCTTTGGCCTTGTCGATGGATTTTGCATCGTAATTGGTTCCCCTGCTACCACCGCGCAGGATCACGAAGCAGTCATCGTTTCCCAGGGTACCGACGGCAGCGACCACCCCTTATATCTTCGTTAGCTTATACTCATATTAGACTTAGTCTTTGCACTTACCGGGCTTAGTCACTGACAAAAAATGATGAGGATGCCGCACCGCGCCGATCGCATCAATTGCGACACCAAGCGTACCGTCTGTACCGTTCTTGAAACCTACCGGGAAGGACAAACCACTGGCGAGCTCTCTGTGCAGCTGGCTCTCCGTCGTCCTTGCGCCGACAGCACCAGCGGACAGCAAGTCGGCGAGGTACTGGGGTGAAATAGTATCCAGCATTTCGGAGGCTATAGGCATGCCCCGGTCAGTCAAGTCGACGAAGAGCTGTCTCGACATCCGTAGGCCCTTGTTCATCTTGAAAGTGTTGTCAATATCGGGGTCGTTGATCAAGCCCTTCCAGCCGACGCTGGTTCGGGGCTTCTCGAGGTAAGCGCGCATAACGATAAGCAGGTCATCCCTATGCTTCTCTTTCTCTTTAAGCAGAAGATCGCAATACTCGAGCGCAGCTACCGGGTCATGGATCGAACAGGGTCCGACGACAACGAGGAGGCGCTTTCTAGGGTCTTTGCCCTGCACCACAGCGGCTACCTCCTCGCGTGACTGGACAACGGTCTTCTTGCTATTAACGGTCTTTGGGACCTTGTGTTGGAGGAGATCTGGTGCAGTGAGAGGATTGTAGCCGCAGACTAGACGGGTGAGAACTTAGCGATTGCAACTGAGTAGGGAGAAGGACACGACCTACTTCTCCAATCTTCAACCTCGGCCTTGTTGCCTACGTTCTTATTCTCAATGAAGAAAGTCTGTAGAATATTCAGTTATAGATGCAAGTTCCCCATTAAGCTTGGGTGTGTCGTAAGTGATACTGACCATGACGGGGCGTGGTGCAAGTGATATTACTTACAATGACTGTCTGGGTCGTCAGTGGCGCGATATAAGAAAGGAAAACTGATTGAAAGCGTGAAGTTTGCAAGCGAACTAATAACATTCGACGAATGTCATAAATTCGAGGCGAAGGTCTGCATGCCGTAGCTGACCGCTTATCAGGATTGCCAGAAGAGCCATGAGCGTAAGATAGAACCTACGATTGGGCTATGCCTCACGGAGGGGATCGCCGAGGCCACAGCGGCGATAATCAACAAGTAAAGCCTTCACTACTCCATAGCGGTGAATATAGATGTCTTTTTACGGATTAGTAGGCCAGACATCGCGCTTCGATTGCGCATCGCGGTGGCTGCAGATAACAGGGTACCTTACTACTGTATCTTGCCCCTGCTTGCATGCAATCAGGGGTTGTACTTTGTAGGTGCTGACAGGATCTCGACCAGGATCCCGATCAGGCTCCACCTGACGTGTCACAATTGTCATCCGTAGCCGAGTCTGGCTCGGGTAAAGTCTGCACACGGAGGGACAGCCCTTGACGATTCATACACAGTAGAGGGGCCATACCGGGTCCCCCTGATACCCCCGTATTTTCACCGTTTTGGCTTCTGGGAATCGAGCAAGACACGGCTCTCTTCACCCCCCCCACTATGAATATTTAAGGGCTGTATTTACTGTTACTCAAAGCACACGTCTTGTGCATTGGGTCCCTCCTGCATAGGTCAATCAAAGGTTTTTGGCGTGCATTCAAAGACTTGACATCTTCAAAGTCCAATCCTTTTCACCTGTGTTCTCTTCAAGAAATCCACAGGCCATGTCCGCTCCCGCAGTCTCTCTTCCCGGCTACTCTGTCCCAACAGTGACTGAGGTCAAGGATGGCGTTGGTGCATATCCCCTTGCTCGAGATTACGTTGATTTCAACAGGTATGAGATCGCTTGACCCCCAGATCCTCTTTCGTTGAACTATACTAAGTGTGGACGTGAGACTCAATCTCCAACATCACCTCTGGAAAGACATCTTTGGGTACAGTCTTAGTCCTAAGATTCCACGGGACAAGAAGTCCTTGAAGGTTGCTGATGTCGGTACCGGAACTGGGTAAGAATGTCTGTCATAGGTTCCATTGGGCCCAATAACTAACAGCTCAAAGGGTCTGGCTCCTGGATCTGCAATCGCAGTTAGATTTATCCACTGAGACGGAGCTCGTTGGCTTCGATACCGACATTACGCAAGTTGGGCATAAGGAGTGGCTTCCTAAGAACCTGTCACTCAGAGAATGGAGTGTTTTTGCCAAGGTGCCAGAAGATCTTGTTGGGACATTTGACATTGTTAATGTCCGCCTCATCGTCTTCGTTATCGAAGAAGATCCAGCACCTGTGTTGCGGAACTTGATGAAGTTGTTGAGTGAGTATCGACACTATTACCGTGCTCCCCATATTACAAGGTCTATTGTAGCTGATGCATTTATCTCTTACATTTAGAACCAGGCGGATATTTGCAGTGGTGTGAAATCGATCTTAAATCTCAGCATGTTGAAACTATTTCACCCGGCATTCCCACGGACTGCTTGGAGGCCGTTCAAAGGTTGACAGTCGTTGACAATACCCGGCTATTGCCACCATGGGTGAAGACGCTAGACCAAACTTTCGAAGCGGAAGGTCTCCAAGCTGTCACGGCCGACTGGCAGGCCGGAAAACGCCATACGGCCATGTCAATGCATTGGTGCAACCTCACAATCCCCATGAACATTAGTGATAAGATCCGGACATCTAATCCCGAAAAGGCAGGACAGATTGATGCTTTGATCCAAGGATCCATCCTGGAGTCGGAGAAGGGCGCAATGTGGGCACATAACCGGGTGATTGTGACGGGAAGGAAGCCTGATGCATAGATAATCCAATGAGACCTCAATTAGCTGAGAATGGAATTGGTATCCTCCAATCAAGCGTCCGTGAGATTTATGGATGGCCCCATCAAGTTTCCGTTGTTACTGTGGGCCTTAGGTATCTTCAAACTTAGTATGAGAGGTTGCCGCCAAATGACGACGGCTATCTTAGCACTGGTGAGACTCTACGGGGAGTGACGCCAAAAGTTCTCGGAATGCCAAGACTCAGCCACATAGTAAATTACGTGTATTAGTGTCCTAGTGTACGGAGAACGCTTAATACCGATAAGTCCGAATATTAAATCCAAACTTCAAATGCAACATCAAATTGACTATCTAGACTACCACTCCATCTCTTTCATCTCTTCTACCTCTACCTCTTCTATCGAAGCTACAATAACCTCATCATCGTCAGATTTATTACCTGCTTGACGACGTTTATAACGCTGTCTGCGCTCAATGCTGTTGTACGAGCGAATGTCACCCTCTACTCTATCTTCTTTATAATCATTACCTCTCTTTATAGCAATGATTTACTCTATATAACGAGGAATACGTCGAATCCAGGCCTGAATTCGCTTCTGAGTAAGTTCTTCCTTTCAGCATTGAATCCAAGTCTTAGTCATCTGAACTCTAGTTCTAGAAGTCCCCTTCCGTGTAGTTCGACGCTTTATTCATCATCAACACGGCTCAATAGCGTTAAGATCAGGCGAATTACCTGATCATAAGAGACGGAGAATGTTGGTATCGATAAAGATAACGTTCTGATACGCTGAGACGTGAGCTGAGGCCTTATCCTCTTACATCAGTGTATTAGAACGATTAATCTTACACTTCTGAGCGAAGGAAATTAATTTGAGTAGTAGAATTTCCTTCTGATATTTATATCAGTTAATGTCTCTCTTTTTAGCGTCACGTGTAAATTTGCCGTGCTTTTTATCTCACTTCCACGTCGGTTTTCTACCTTCTATATTTCTCAGACCTATTCTCCTCATCGCTGTTTCGAGCTCTCAAGCCTTCTTAGCAGCGAGCTCTAAAGCGTTATTAATACGCTTTAATTCAGCTTCGAAAGCTTTCTTTTATACAGTGATTTCAGACTTCCAGATATAATAAGATTTCTTCTTGTCATAACTGAACGCACTTCACCACATAAACTCCGAAAATCCTTTAAAACGACGTCGTATACACGTTTTATTATAAACCTCATCGAAATCCCTTTAAACACGAGTCTTACCTCGTCTACTACCCAAGTAAACGCTCGTCTCGTCAGTTCATATAACGCGCTTTCAATCCTCTAAACTTCAGTCTTTATAACGAAGGCAAAACTGATATCTAGCCTCCATTATAGCCTCGGTAAGACCTGATTTCATAGTAGGTTTGCAGGCCCGAAGTCTATTGCGTTTCAAAATTCGAAGTATAATGATAAAGAAGAGGTCTGTTTCGTATCCTAGTACTGCTGAAGATTTCTCTCGATCATTTCTATCCTTTCGCACTCAAATTTGTTAGTAAAACATCGAATAACACGGAGATATCGCTTATCTGAATTGAGAACTTCAATTTCCTTCTCCGTAGTTGCTTTTGAAGGCCTACCGGAGCGAGGTGTATCGATGACGTATTTCATCTTTATAACAGTGGACTCCTCCTTATTATAGCCTTTATCTTTAGCCTTTTGGATGACCCTATACACGGAAGAAACAGTCATTCCAGCCGATACAGCTACTATCTTTTTATCAATCCCGGCTTCGGCCAAAGATATTGCTTGAATTCTCTGAGCTGGCGTCGTGTTTCCTCCAATATTAGGCATGTTAATAAACGGTGACAGTGAGAGGAAGTTTGGGAGCTTGGGGAACTGGCTGGCACTCGATATCCCCCATATAATAGGAGGTAATTGCAAAAAATCGATATCACACGCCACTATCACATGACCCCTGCTCTCCGTACACTAGGACACTAATACACGTAATTTACTATGTGGCTGAGTCTTGGCATTCCGAGAACTTTTGGCGTCACTCCCCGTATGCACAGGACAAAATTGTTGCGGTCTTGCTTTCCGCATTTAGGCCTACTTTGCGCTTTCTCAACACGCAGCCACTTAAAGGGGAGAATCAAAGCCACTGCAGCCTAATTTTGTGGACACTGGGGAATGTAACTGGATCATGTACAGTCCATGTACGGGAATACGCCCCCTTCCCGAATACAGAAAACACCCACTAAACTGCCAATAATTTGCCTAGAAGAAGTAAGAAGCCTCATTATAGAGCAAAAACCCGTGCTAAGGTGGAGTAACTTCTCCAGTTTGAAGATTGTATCTATAGCAACCCAGAGGTAAACGCTCCATAACGTGATAGGGGGTCCATCTTCCCGTACAGAGACTGTAACAATTGCACACGAACCCCAAGGAGCCGAGGGAAAGACATGCATAACATTCACCCATCTATTCTAGTCTATCTATCGCCATTATCCTTCCAGACACGCCACTGAAAGAAATAAGCCGAACAAGGCTGGAAGAACCCTCGGGGAGACCCACCGACACGCAAGAGCATTGCACTACAGGGAACTGCGTATCTTGACGTCGCCACCTTGAGCCGCTTTGACGCAGTCTAATACGACGTCGTGTAGTCTTCCGGAGCGGATTGATTCATAGACAACCGTATTGTACTGGCCAACCGACGGAGAGACTCCGCCTGATGCCTCCTCTATATCCCCTGAGACTAGAGCTTCGGTAATGAATGGAACTTTGAGTTCACCTCTGATGAAGCCGTACACCTTCTTTGCAGCCAGGCCCAGGGATGGACTAGCGTTTGGACTTTCGTCCGTGGGATCTTGAGATTTGGACCTTACGCGCAAGTCGATGGCTTGACATAAAGCCACCAAGTGGGCTGCTGCTAGCTGCGAGAAAGTATCCACTGCTTTCAATGTATACCTCGCCGAAATCAAGGCTAAGGAGTTTATACCCTGATTTCCCATCTCCGCTGTCTGCACGTGTGATCCGACAGGATTGGCCAAGAAACCCAATTCGCTAGTGAGTGCAGCGACCATGATGTCTGTTCCCTTGAACAAGAAACTAGTCGCTGGATCATCCGCCACAAGATTTGGGGGAAGGCCGCGATTTGTGCTGGGGTTGATCAGCTCGGTGCATTGGGAAAATAGCATCCGTCCAAGAGACTGCAGGCCTGAACGGAGCTTCTCAACAGCACTCGTGACTGCTTTGGCTTGGAAGTTGCCTCCGTGCAGAATCTTGCCCGCCTTCCTATCGATGAGCGGATTGTCTGTTACCGAGTTAAGCTCCGTCGAAATTTGAGCATAAGCAAGCTGGAAATCTTCCAAGACAGGACCGATCCACTGGCTCGCAGTGCGGATAGAGTATCGGTCTTGGCGCAACGTCCCGCGTGCGAGATACTCGTCACCGTTGACGATCCGAGATCCGGACAAGAAGCGGAATATATTCCTTGCGCTATCCATCTGCCCTGGATGGGGTCGCACGTGGGCAATGAAAGGGTCGAAGCTCTCGTCGGTCCCGCAAAGCGCTTCGACGCTCATGGCCGTGAGAATCTGAGATAGGGCCGCCAGATTCGTACATTCGTAAGCAGCCAGCGCGGCAACTCCGGCTGAGACTGCTGTGCCGTTGACGATGGCGAGGCCCTCTTTGGCTTGAACGCTAAGTGGTAGAAGATTTGCTTGCGCAAGTGCAACATCTGCTCTCAGGAGCTTACGTTCTCCTTGAGACCCTCGGGGCCCGACGAACGCCGACACATACTTCTTGCCTTGTAGCGCTCCACCAATGTAGGCAAGAGGACCTAAGTCGCCTGAGGCTGAGATACTTCCGCGTACAGGTACCAAAGGCACGATGTCGTGATTCAACATCTCAGAGAGCCGATCTGTGATTTGGATACGAACCCCGGACGCTCCAGCTGCCAGTGAGTTGAGGCGGACCAGCATGGACGCGCGGACCCATGCCTCAGGCATACATGTTGATCCAGATACCGTTCTGACGTTAATGTCTGATCCTTCATTACTGGTTATCCCAGCCATCAGGAGTGTGAATAGGCGCTGCTGAAGACTATCCACGGCATCGGACCTTTGGTCAGCGCTGCCGCCGAACCCAGTGTTGACGCCATAGATAACTTCGCCCTGAGCAAGCTTGTCTTTGACGATGTTGCTACACTCGTTGATAGCCTGTACAGCTTCTTCAGTCACAACCACCTTGGACAGGTATTGTGAGACGGCTACGACATCTGCCACCGTAAGGGTCTTGCTGTCGACGTGGACTTTGCCCTTTGAGGATGCTAAACGTTCCCGTTGAGCCAAAATGAGCTCGGAGAACGTTGTATGTGCCTGAACCATATTGGAAGACTTGAAATCTATGTGGATTTTATCCAATAAGATTCAAGAGAATTTCAAATGCTTACTGGTTGAACATGAGTGTAACCTAGTCAGCTATATAGTATACTTTGATAGATATCTAGTTGGGTCTGTATACCCACTGTCATCGCCCAGTCGAGCAATCGGCTCCGACCCAGGTGAGTTCGTTTATCTTTGTGCTTGTAACCTGGGCCCCGTGAAGCGACGCCAGCTATAGTGCTGACAACAATAATGCCGCTACTTGCCGGGGGTCAAAATTCTGGACGTTTGATATCTTGTTAGGTCCAAGCCAATAGGCAGGAGCTTCAAGGAGCCTTTCGATAATTTTGATCTCAACCAACAAACAGATCGACAAGACGGGAGGATTCGTCGTCATGAGCGGTAATGGATGCTGATCCTTGAGTAGGTATCCACAAGTGTACTGATTACCCCGAATTCCAACGATCATAGGCCTCTTTGTCAGTCTTGATAGCATGCTGACTTCTTGAGACAAATCGTGATAGATTTGGTACGGCTCCGATAGCCATAGAAGGACTAGCCGGTCTTGGTGTTCTGGTCCAAATGCCTCCAAAAAGATATGTACATATTAAGATAAACAAGGCGTTGTCGGAAATACTACATCCGTCAGCTGTTGCAGAAGAGTGGGGTCAGTGGAAGTGTTTAGAGGAACCTTATAAATCAAGCAAAGGATTCCCCACCCAGCTCAAGCACTCTTTGGAGTGACTCAATACAAAGACACTATAGAACTCCCATTTGTATACCCTAGCCCTGTTCGAGACTATTCCAACATGGCGGCTATCGCCTGGGAAGAGATTAAGGCCCACAACACAGAGGCTGATACCTGGATTGTTGTGCACGGAAATGGTAATTTCTCACCTATCAAGTTTCAAAAGTTGGACACTGACCCCCCTAAGTCTACAGTGTCACCAAGTTCCTGGAAGATCATCCAGGAGGAAAAGAGATCATTCTCGAGGTAGCGGGCCAAGATGCGACTGATGTATTCGAAGAGGCTGCCCATTCTTCAGAGGCTCGAGACATTCTACACGGGCTCCTGATTGGCCAATTGAAGGAATATCATCAGGCAGTTCAATCCTTTGACTCCGTCATTAGCAAGGTGGCACAGGCTGAGGGAAAGAAGGGCTCATGGACGCGAGCGATCCTTCAGGCGGTCCTTTCTTTCGTGGCGATCACATCGTTGGCCTATAGCTGGGACAAGGTAGCCGATATTTGGCCACTTTCGAGGCAGGGCTTCAGCAATGCTAACCCTCTGTGGATGTCGGCCGTGGTCATCCTGTTATTATCTTTGGGGGCGTTTTGCACCTTCGTTAGTTATGTCATATACGTGGACTACGGGCGTCTAGACAAGTATCCTTCTCATATTCGCATCGATTGAAGAGCAGTACTTAGAATAGTCTCTACTAGATTAGGCACTGCAGGAGAGTCAGCTAAGGCTGCCCAATGATGACGCTGATACAACTTGTGACACATTCTCCAGCATCAACCGATCGGTGATCAAGCTTCTCTGCTATACGAGAAAGCAACAGATGGTATTACCACTCGTCTACGAAAGGCTGATCAGTAATAGTAGACAGTCTATAACGACTAGCTACTGACTAGAGTAGTTACCCACATGTGGTCACACCGCTCAACTATACGTTAGTCGGCCCGACAGCTCGCGAACTATTACTATTCTGTTAAACTTACATGGAGCAGACATCGTTCCCGATAACCCTTGGGTTAGTGAGTCGATCACAACCTGCCGGAGGGCAACACAGGGGTCTCTATGGCACCGGAATAGTCCCGCTGAGTGCCAACGTCCAATCTAATCACATGCTTATTTTGGTAGTCCGGTTCGTAGATCACGATGATTTGTGATCACAAATTTAACTTGGAAGCAAAACAACGTTGCAGAAATCCCCGAGTGCAACCTTACAGGAAACCGCATAAGCATCAGGCCAGTTGGTTCATGCATCAGCGCAAGCAAAAAACAGGATCCTGATACGTAGCATCTATCTAAGCGGATCTGTTCTCCGGCTGTCACTCCAAGCTAGCGCAGACTCAACCTTAGCGTTGCCGAATTAGAGTCAAACTCTATCATTGTACTACTGAGGCTATTTTTTAATCTCCGAACGGAACTTCCCGTCCGAACCATTGAAAAACTAGTCTGACAATCTGAGTGCATGAGAAAAAGGGACAGTAGCTCTACCGCCACACTATAAAAGGCTGATCAGTGATGGTCTAGCACTTATCCAGCTACAATGGTACCGTCAGGTCGTACCCACGTGTGGATAATCCACTCTTCAGCATGGATACACAATGTACGTTGGGCGGTGAGGGACGTGGGGGATGGTGGAGTCAATCCAAGCTAGCGTAGACTCAACTTTAGCCTTGCCGGATTAAGGTGAAACTCTATCTAGATACTACTGAGGTTAGATTTTAAATGTCCGAACGGGACGGACATCAAGAACTAGCCTGAGTGCATGGATACACAATGTACGTAGGGTGGTGGGTGATGTCAAAGATAGCGGGTCGGGTTGCCGGTAAACGTCTGGCACTTGGCTAGCCGGCGGTGCCGTTCCGCCTCCCTCTCTTGATACAATCTAACAGCCTTCCTGATCTTCCATACCCGTACCTAGGCTAGGCTAGCGGTTTCTCGCTTGCTGTCACGGACCAACCGGGTGATAATAGCCCCTGTTCATCGAAATGCCAGCTGATGAAGCATGGGAAGCCAATATGCATGGGTTTTCTTTTACCGAGCCGTATACCCGATCTTCTTCACCTTCGTCGTGCTGATTACTAATTCGTCCATTACAAATCGAAGTTATCTATTTCGAATCTCTCTTGAGACCAGCGTGCTAATAAAACCTTCCAAGCTAAATTCAAAGTGTGCTATCCATATTCTAATTTTTACGTTGGGCGACGCAACATCATCATCATAGTATATCCTCACCATAGGTACTTTATCACCGCCATCACTCTTTTTCTTCCTCGTCCTTGTCCCTGGCCTTGGTGAGCCCAACAGTTGCAATGTCGGAATCAGATATCACTGCTGAGAAGAACGTTCTCAATGGCGAGGCTCAAACCGAGCAGGACATTCTGCCTTCCTCCCCGAGACCCGCCAAGAACGGTGCTCATGCCGATGCAAGTGCGCTTGAAGACAATATACGCAAGATCACAGGTGTTCCATGGGTTCTCATCTGCGCTGGGCTTTTGATTTCATGCTTAATGTACGGCCTTGACACGACCATCGCGGCCGATGTCCAAGGAGCCGTGATAGAAACGTTTCAGGACGTACCTCAGCTACCTTGGATTGGAGCAGGATTTCCTCTCGGCTCGGTGGCTGTCATCCTTCCATACAACTCTCTGTTCGGTAAATTCAATATGAAGTGGCTATACATCGCCGGAATCGTTCTGTTCCAAGCGGGTTCCGCCCTCTGCGGAGCAGCACCGACCATGAATGCGCTCATCGTTGGACGGGTCATTGCTGGTGCAGGCGGGACCGGAATCTACCTCGGTGGCTTGAATCACTTCTCGGCGTTGTGCACACGAGAGGAGAGAGGCACCTACATCTCAGCGCTCAGCTTTTGCTGGGGTATTGGTACTATCCTGGGCCCTGTTGTGGGTGGTGGCTTTTCACTCAGTTCGGCGACATGGCGATGGGGATTTTACATCAACTTGATAATCGGCGCCGTTTCCTTTCCCGTCTACCTCTTCTGCCTACCTGTCATTCGACCTTCTAAAGGCGACTCGGTCCGTCAGAGATTACTTCATGTCGACTGGGTCGGCGGAGTACTGAGCTGTGGGTTTTGGGTTGCTTTCTCCTTGGCGTTCGTCTCAGCTGGTGGCATCTGGGCATGGGACGACGGTAGAACCATCGCCACTATCGTCATCTTCGTTGTCTTGATTGTGCTTTACGCTGTGCAACAGTACTTCTGCATCTTCACCACACCCGCCGACAGATCTTTCCCAGGTCATCTCCTCAAATCTCGGACTCAGGTACTAACATACATCACCACGTCTTGTACTATTTCGGCCATGTACGTCACGACATTTTACATCCCTGTGTACTTCCAATTTGTCAACAATGATTCGCCGCTGATGGCCGCTGTGCGGTTACTTCCGCTCTTGCTCGTTTCGATTGCATTCAATTTAGGCACTGGCTGGGCATTGCCGAAGATCAACTACTATGCGCCTGTCTACTTAGCTTCGGGCATTCTTCTCACGATATCCGGTGCCCTATTCTATGCCTATCTAAAACCATCCACGGTGGTAGCGAACATCTATGGCTTCAGCGTCATCATGGGAGTTGGTGTCGGCTCCACCATGCAAATGGGATATGCGGTAGCGTCTTTGAAGTCCAGCCCCGCGGACGCTGTGAATGCCCTCAGCCTCCAGAATGTCAGCCAGATTGGAGCTCAGGTGCTTTGTTTGGTCATTGCTGGACGCGTATTCCAGTCTGCCGCATCCAACAACTTGACGTCAGTCTTGGTGGGCCACGGTTTCAGCCCGAGAGATATTCAGAATGCTATTGCAGGAGCTCAGAGTGCACTGTTCGAGCAACTCAGTGGCAGTTTGAAGACAGCAGCTCTGGAGGCCGTTACAAGCGCAATACAGACGACTTTTATTCTTGTCATTGTCGCCAGCGCATTGGAGGTGGTGTGCGCTATCGCAATGAGGTGGGAAAAACTGTTTCCTGGAGAACCCACTACTGCACAGGAAACCATCTCTGTATAAGAAACCTCTACCGCACAGGAATCAATCACAGCATAGTCTCAAGAGACATTGGTGAGAAGCTTAACAGGAATCAGTCACAGCACAGTCTCAAGAGACATTGGTGAGAAGCTTGACAGGAGTCGGGGTGGGCATTGAATAGTCTTCAGCATAATGTCCCGAGGGATCAAGATAGGATGAAATAGACTGGTTATTTGCAAGGTGAAGAGCCTTATCGGAGGGCAGTTCTAGCTAGTTACATACTCTTCGTATAACTGACTCCCGAGTTAGTGTATTCATATATACCAAGAACGAAATTAGGATATATAAGAACCTTTGTTTGATCGCGCAAATAAGAAGTAGCTTTAACCTTGGATACGACTCTGAGCGTCCGTTTCCGGCCTGCCTGTACGCTTACACTCAGTCTAAGAGCCCTGAGACGTGACAGACGTGGTAATAGAGTAATCCAATTCAACCGACAGTCTCCGGCATAACAACCTAGAATGTTCTATTTGTGATTTCCCCGTCGTTCGATGAGCATTCGTACACATTGCCGTTTCTCAATCTAAAAATGGACATGTTGTAATTGATACTCGTGCGTGTCATCGTCGCAAAACAAACTCAGCTGACAATCTGTGAAAGGTGGGAAAGTACCCCCTCGTTCATGAAATTAATACTATATAAGCGCCGTACCATGGTAGTATAGCAGTAGGTTCAACGCTACACGATTTGATACCTGCGTGTATGGAGCAATCGTTGGGCTATTATGAGGCTACGTGTGTGTTGCGTTGAGCTTGCTTGCTAGCTATAGACTCATGAACTACCTTCCATTGGGCTAGGCCATGACGTGCGTTTCCGCGTTCTCATGTACAAGTTCCGAGGCCTTATCGTTTGGAACATTGGATCGTACTCGATGGTCTCGGTTTCGTTGTGTCTGATAAACTCGTACCGGTAGACCAGCTGAGTCAATATGATTTTAACCTCGCGAATGACAAAGTTCATCGCTATGCACATTCTTGGCCCCATCGCAAATGGAATGTAGGCGGCGCGGTGACGGGACTTGACCTGTTCGGTATCCCATCGGTCGGGATCGAATCGAGTTGGGTTCTCCCACACTTTGTCATTGTGGTGCAGATGGTGTACCTCGGGGATAACAACGGCGCCTTTCGGCAGCCGCATACCGTTGGGAAGGATGAGGTCCGTCCTTGCGGTCCTCGCCGGTTGGAAAGATGTGGTGTGATGTCTCTGAGTTTCCTTGACATACTTATCGAGGAACGATAGACGTCCGATGAACTCACCAGACATCTCCGTCCCTTCAGTCATGCCGTGATCGATGAGTTCTTGTAAGATCGCGGCTTGACAGCCTTCGTAGGACGTTAAGCCGTATAGCAGCCAGGACAGAAGGGCACTGGTGGTCACGAATCCGGCTGTCACAGCTACGATCAGTGCCGGCTTGCGACTTGCAACAGGCATCTTGTTGCCTTTGTGATCGACGGCGCGGAGGAAGTAATCTGATGCCAGCGGTCAGGGCATGGACCATACCGAGGAGATGGGAGTTACCTGTTAAATTCGCGGTTTTGAGGGCGGCTTCTTGCAGGGGCACGTCGCCTTCTCCAACCTCGGCTTCGGCAATGTGTTTCCCGACACGTTCACCAACCTCGTGCCACGTATCTCGCAGACGCTTCGGGTCGCCAAAGAAGAGCCAGGTATACCAGTCTCCCCAGGATGTGACCTTTTTGTTCAGGCCAAGCAATCTGAATATGGTCCGAACCGTAGTATGCACGGGGGAGTCGGCCGCTTCGAAATGGCCGAAGTCTGCATCGATAAAGAGTTTACCCACTATCTGGGACGAGAGCTTGAGCATGTAGTCGTACACGTTCCACGCTCGTTTGCCATTCTCCAACTCATCAAATATGGGGAAAGTTGACCGAACGGTCGCGAGAACGGTCAGGGCGTGTTTATCTATCGCTTTGGGTCCCATCGAGGGGACCATGAACTTGTGGGCCTCGCGCCAAATTTCCGTGTGGGTGCTGGTCAAGAAGACGCCGGCATGAGGGCTCTTGACTCCATACAGCGGGTGAGCTTCATTGATTTCCTTGGTGAAGAAGGCGGACTCTTTGAACACATGTCCTACAATCTCAGGGTCGTTGGTGTGATAAACCGTTCGGCCCATGATGGTAGTCCGAAAGATACCCCCGTAGGTCTGGAAGAGCCTTTCATGATTGCCAAGATGGTCTGGGTAGACCTCAGTATGGCTTCCAATGAGTGGCAGACCCGAAGGCCCTGGTGGGTCGCTGATGGCACGTCCATTGACCAGGACGCAGATTGGTTTTTTGAACTGTAGAAGCGAAGCCAAACTCTCGCATAACGTTCCATCGGTTGCAAATGACAAGGCTACATTTTTCTATCAGCAAGCCGCACTTCCAGCTATGACGAATGACAGACCACTTGGATCAATGACCTTAAACTTCTCAGCTACTGCTTGCTTCAAGTGAAGCAGACTACGGAAAGTGTTGGAGGTCCTCGGGGGGATGGAGACTTGACCGTGTCGCGAGTCGCCCGCGAGGAAGAACTCACACGACATGATGGGGAGGCTCCTGTCGTGGATCAACTTCGATTGCAGACAATCATGTGGTATGGAATGGGCTGGCTAGTAGTATACAGGCCTTGCGTGCGTAAAAATGAGCGCAGGTCGTCGACACGTATAATCCCTAACCCGACAGTGGCATGTGGCAATAGACACTCGTCATCTTCAAGTGCCTGAGCCCTTTGCCGTGCCCTCCAGCCGTCTGATTGCGGCGGCTGGTGGGGATGTGTTGTCAGTTCCCTGGTGGTCAGCAAACTTCCTTGTTCAGTTGAACGGATATACACGGCGCATGCATCCTAATCGCCTCCAGCATCCAACAATGACCCCCACGAAGTCTAGGGGAATGGTTGCCCGTCCCTTGTCAACTCGCCAGTGGTACGTGAGGCCATGGGGATGGTGAGTCCTAGCGTGGTATACGTTGACTGCATAGTACGGTAGAAGCTAAGGTACCTTATTTGCGACAACGATGCAACTAATTGGAACTGCAACAGTCATCATCCCTGCCAGGTTAGACTGCGCCGACCATCCTTCATGCGCCGAGATAAGCCCCTACACTAAACCATATTCATGTATCAAGCTGCGGATCAGCTACGACGAAGGACTACTAACTACTCCCGGAGTCTACTATCCGTCAGTGTGTTGAACGGCTACGTATTTGTCATATTTGTAATCGCGGAGTGAAGGCAATGCAAGCAGACCCTGCCGTGGTATCGATTTCAAAGAGCCGAAGTATCTCTATTGTGGGGGGACAGAGGTGCGACTTTGCGGGGACTCGTGAGGCGGTCAGCTACGGGGATATCCGATCCTTCGGCTTGTTTCGCCAGAGACACGATGCCTTTGCCTTGATGGGACTGAGTTGAAGGTAGATCCTCAAGCATTTCTAACCTATTCTCAAAGAATGTTAATACCTTTCCTTAGAGTAAAGCCATATCTCCAAGGGTCGAGGGGATCCATCCAATTTTCATTGGCCGTGCGTAATGGTAGTTTGTCAAGCATGGAGCCATTATCATCCCAGAGGCTTGTATAAATGCAATGGTCAAAACACGAAGCTCTATTTCCATTTCTTCGTGAAAACGTGCCACTCCATCCTTTTCAATTGTGCACGCCATCCGTGGAGACACAAGCCAAGATTACCACTCCTTCGATAAAGCGTGTCCCCGTTTGAAGTTACGCGATTCTGCTGTTGTTTTACTTGAGCAGCGAATTGAAGATGTTCTTCTTTACCGAATCATATACACTGCTTCCATGGGTATTGCTTCTTTTGGTATGGGAGTGCTCAATAAAGTTTGATAGGTCGATACTAACTGTTCACAGCCCATAGTCTATTCCACTGTTTGGATTGTTTACACGACTTGGTTTCACCCTTTGGCACGCTATCCTGGGCCGCGGCTCGCGGCGATCACAAATGTAAGCTCTTTGTGGCTCTCCTGTCCCGTCTTCGCTTCTGATATTGTGCTGATATCTTGTTCAATAGTTCTGGTATGCATGGGCATGGACAGGCGGCAATTGGCCTACACTGATGAAGAATGCGCATGATAAATATGGTGGGCATTCCGTCAAACGTCTCGATGTATATGGCAACTAATACCTCTAGGGGACATTGTCCGAATCGCCCCCAATGACTTGTCGTTTGTCACACCTCAAGCATTTCGGGATATCTACGGCCACCCTCTGAAAGGACGCAAGCTCTTTCCGAAACCGGAAATCTTTTGGAAAACTTTGAATGCACCTGGTATGTTCCAGATGATCGATGTAGAGCAAGCTGCAGCGACCCGTAGCTTGCTTTCCCCGGGGTTCAGTCCCAAGGCTCTACGGAATCAGGAACGCGTGATTCAGGATTACACGGATCTGTTGGTGGCAACTCTTAGTCGTCTTAGCGTCGAAGAAAAGAAGGCGGTAGATATTAGTGACGCATGCAACTGGATAACATTTGATATCCTCGGTGTGTGAAGTCTTCCACGTTTATGGTGTATGAAGGCTAATACGTTTGAGCAGGTGAACTTGCATTTGGCGAGTCTTTCGATGCAGTCAAAAATGCGAAGACACACTTCTGGACGAGTGTAAATGCCCCTATGAGCCTTTTCCTCTGTTGACTCAACAGTCATTCTTTCCAAGTGAGCATTACTGACCGCTGATTATCTCTTCTAGGTCATTATGACGGCGAACTTCATTCAGATCATTCCCGGCCTCCTGATGCGCCTCCCAATCTTAAAACTCGCTAATCCGTGGTTCATGACGAAGGAACAGGCCTCAATCTACGACATGCACCGACGACTTACTGTAGAGAAGATGCGAAAACGGATAAAGCTCGGAGATGTCGCCAAGGACGATTTCTTCTCACATGTCTTGAAAGGCGAGTTGACCGAAGATCAGCTTGCTTCGCACGCGAGTGCCTTCATGGTCGCAGGAGCAGAGACCATAGCAATTGTCTTGACGGCAACAACCACATTCCTAGCACAGGACAAGCGTTGCTTCAACAAACTCAAAGACGAAGTCTGCTCCGCCTTCAATGACAGTGCAGAGATAGACGGCGAATCTACCGCTCAACTTCCTTACCTGAAAGCCGTGATCGAAGAAGGTCTTCGCCTGTTTCCACCCACCTCTGGTTTGGCTCGTGTTTCACCCGGAGAAACCGTAGACGGAAATTATATCCCGGAAGGCGTCATCGTCATGTCGGAAACACGAACAATGGCTCGAGACCGACGCAACTACACCGATCCCGACACGTTCAAGCCTGAGCGGTGGATTGATGAGAGGCAGTCAATGGATCGGCGGCTTACCAATATGTTTTTTTCTCCGGGACCACGAGGCTGCATAGGCCTCCAAATGGCGCATATGGAGATGCGCGTTGTCCTGGCGAAGCTGGTGTTCGCCTTTGATTGGGACCTTGTCGATCCAGATATTGATCTCATCCGCCAGTGCCGACAGCTTGTAATGACGCAGAGGCCTTCGGTCATGGTTCGGTTTCATCCGCGGCGCGGCTAAGTTCCGGGGTTGCACCGCAAATATAACGGAGGTGAGATCAGGTCAGGTCCTGTGTCGCCGGTGACTTGCCTAGTAGTATGTAAGGCCAGTCCCCAGATAGGGTGGTTCTGTTATTCTCTCTCTCTTTCTTCTTCATCCACATCGCAGATAGTACTAGGTATCCAATATCATCAGATTTCAGGCGTAACTTCTTACACAAGAATCCTAATGATGTATCAACTATCTGCCTTTAATTTAAACTATCGGCAAGAGAGTTTACTTGAGACTAGAACATGTAATGCTGTTTATAATAAATCTTTGTTTACTCTTAAAAGTTTAATTAATACATAACTTAAGATAACAATAAAACCGAGTTATAAATATATAAATTTAAAACATTTTCGTACATTTTAACTTTATTATAGTTTTATTCACGTGAAAATTACGTAAATTATTGTAATAAAAATTTATTACTTTATATAACATGTTTAAAATTAAACGAGATTTTTAAATAATTTTTAATTAAATTTTTTAGTATTTACATTTCGAATATTTATTTAATAAGTATAAAAACTTGTTTTAAATATGTAAAATAATTAATTTCTACATTTATTAACAAGAAAAATCACTTATGAAAATCATTTGATTCAGTATCTTGTCATTGCAATGATGAGAACTGAGATAAAATACTCTCACATTTGATTTGTTGAAAATGATTAGCAGAAAGAACTTGAATCATGAACATCTTTTAAATTTATATGCTAACTACGCATAAATCGTGTTAAGACTGCGTGTTTGTTACTACAACATAAGTAACTCACGAGTCTCATTAAGTTCAACATGAGCAAACTCAAGAATCTCATTAATATCATTTAACAAATGTTCAAACATAAGCATTTTATACATAAATAATATGCTGATGAAAAGACTTTGTTAAGAAAAGAGAAACATAAACGAGTTAATAAAAAATTGATTAAACTATGCTGTCTGATTAAAAGTGTAGCAGATGAACATTTTTATAAAATATGATTGATCTGCATGAGAAAAATCTTTACAAATAACATAAAACAAATGAGTTGCACACTTTACAAGTGAAGCGAGCATCTGCAAGACATGATATACAATGACAATGATTGTTGATCTTAAAAATCTCATCTCTTCACTGAATTTTGATTCTTGAATGTCTTGATGATAAAGTCAATCTTTAGTCAAAGACATCATTTGTATAACTTGAAAGAACAGTAGCATATGTTGATGTGATTAAAGAAAAAATCAACTGTGATATGCATGCATATCACTGACGAAACGTCTATGACTTATGCTTAAAAAGTAAACTGTTGAAATTTGAGCAGCGAGCGATCTTGTTCATCTTAAACTGTGAATCTGCTGCAAGAAAAACTCTTTAAGTGACTTTTTAAGTTTAAGAGAAAAATCAGCATAAAGATCATGTCTTATGTGTGTTGCATGCAACGTATGCAACATGTTTTCAATAAACATCACGTAGCAGAAGCATTTAAAAGAGTAAGCATTGAAACTTTGAAGACAGAAATGTACACAAGCTCGTTACATATTCATTTGAACATGTTATAAAATAAGATCATGCTACGCAGTTAAGTTAATGATTAAACACAGAAGATTAAACAAGCATGCAAACTAATACGCGTTCATCTGATGAAAGTTAATCACATGATTTCTTACTTACTTATCATCAATGTCAGAGACTAGGCTTGAATTGAAGATTCTATCAAGATAGATGATTGATTACTATATTACGTGAACTAGATACAGAACAATACATCAGGTAATGTACAAGACGAAAGACAAGAAGCGAAGAAAAGAGCGAGAACTCAACTTTTATATACATGAATCGAGTAATGCAAGAACTGAGCAGCAGTTCTATGACTTAAGATTGCGAAGGCACGAAACAGGTTTTGATGTGACTAGACTAAGATGATGATGACTAGATTAGTGACTTAGTTCAATGAATCAAGACTTTCTAAGATATTGATGATACTAGATTGATTTGATGACATGCTTTATGCTCTAGATTGAGATGATGATCTGACATCATGACAATCAAGAAAATAGTATTTCTGAATGTTTTCATTTGAGAAGATGCGAAGATATAGTCAAGATGCAGATGATGCATTCTCTTCTTCACAATAATTTCAACAAGCGATAACATTACAATAGCGCAGTATCATAAAGATCAATGAAATCAACAATGAAAAAAGTACAAAGAATGTGTTGCAGATGTTAACATAATTTCAGCACAAAGATCGCATCTGAGCAATAAGATGATAAAGATGTGTAATGATTTTCAAAAAGCAGAAAGCATTTTTGCAATGTACATCAAAATCAAATGCATAGATTTGAATGCTTATCTGCACTCTAAAAATGTTTCAGACATGAATAACTTACAATGTGATTGCATATAAAGTCATTAGACGACGAAGCATATATTCATGCATTGCTTGAACTGATTGCATCTGCAATCAAGAATGTTACAAGATGCTGACTTTTTAAACTATTAAATAATCATCATCATCATGAAGAGTTTCAGAGCAGTAACAAAGATAATGATGAAAATAAAACTCTTGAAGCAATTTAAAGTGATTAGAACATTCATTCTTTAACATGCAACCAACATGAACAAATTTGATACATAGTTTCAAAACTCATTGTTTCAACTGCATGAAGCAATCATATAAACTTAGACTAATCGTTGAGTTGAGTTTCGAATTGACATTTTGAATTCGACTCGATTCGAAGTCGAGTTACTCACATTTTCAACTCGACTCAAGTTGAATTGCTCATATTTTCAACTTGACGCAACTCGACTCGACTGAGAATTGAATCAACTCGACTTGACTTGTCAAGAACTCGAGCTTGGCATCAAGAGAGCTAAATATAGAAATTTTTCCGATTTTTTGCTTTTGCATTATCTTTTTGATAGAAGTCATGACGAGAAACATGAAGACTATATGATAGAGAGTCATGAAGAAAAGTCATGATAGAAAAGTCATGATAGAAAAGTCATGAATAAGAGCTATGAAGAGAAGTCATGAAGAGAAGTCATGATAGAAAGTCATGACGAAAAATCATGAAGGCTGTTTGATAGAGAGATTTGATAGAAAGTCATGACGAGAAACATAAAGAAGAACATGAAGAGAAACATGACGAGAAACATGACGAGAAAACATGGAGATCGTTTGACTTTGATAGAGAGTCATGACGGAAAAACATGATAGAAAGTCATGAAGAAAAATCATGTAAACTGTTTGATCAAGCTATTTACATCTATTTAATATCTTGTCGAGTCAAATCGAGTTTTCGAGTCGAATTGTTGAGTCAAGCTTCTCAACTCGACTCGAGTGCTTGAGTTCAACTTCTCAATTCAATTCGACACTTTTTCAAAAAAATTTCAATTCAATTCAACACTTTTCAAGTCGAGTACTCGACTTGACGCGATCAGTCTATATAAACTGTGAGTGATTTTCTATCTCAGAGAGTTTTGTTCACTCAATACAAATAACATAGAATTTCTTATAAGTCAATTTAATCAATGTCACAAAAATGTATGAATTTATTATTATTATTATTACATAAAGTAATAATTGTTTAATCGAAGATGAAATATTTAATTAATCTTCAGTTTTCAAAAATGAAGCAGTTGACTAATCTTTCTTTCAAATATGATAAATGATGTATTTGACATCAGCGATCATTCTTCTTTAATACTAGTTTCAGTAGTGAAAATATAAAGTAATGAAAAACATGATGAATCTCAATTAGTTGATCACAATAAACTTGCTGTATCAAATTGACTTGAAGAATATTTGAAACTTTATTTGTCAAGAAAAAATTCTTACTTAAAATCAGTTAATTGAAACTTTGATATCAGTGAAATTAAAATTTAACATCATTTTCTTTCAATGATAAATTAACTGTTTGAATTTAATGTTTTGCAATTGATAACAGCATAAATTTCATCACATTTGCTACAAATATGTTGATATATACAATTAAAATAAATGCAATCATCATCATTAAACTTGTTGTATACTGAGAATCATGTGCTTGTTTCTTCAAGTTTGAAATCATAAAACTGTTTTCTGATTTTTTAACTTTGATATTTTGTTTAAAAAGTGATAGCAGATGTTTTTTTTATCAATGTTCAATTAATCAATTTATCTTCAGCATTGTATTAGCATATGCAGAAAACTCTGCATTTCTTGACATTCATTTTTGTGTTATCTCACGATTTCTTTTGTATGAGAAATTCGAAAATTCAATCTCATCGCTTCTTCAATTGCTCAATTTGCTCAAAATTGAAGCTATTCAGATCTCTTTGTTTGTTGACATTCTTGTAATCATTTTTATTCAAAATGTCTCAACATTAAAGTTAAAATCTATCTCTAGACAATTCTTTCATTCTCTTTAAAGCATTCAAAAGACGTAGAAAATCGACAACTTAAGCTGAACAGTCATCAAAGATCATTGATCGAGCTGTTTCTCTCGATCATCATTGTAAAGAAGCTCTTATTTCATCAAATGTAAATGAATCTCGATTGTTTTCACTTTCTTAATGATCTGAATCTTCTCAATCTGAATCTTCTTCACTAAGATGCTCATGATCTGATTCACTTGCATCATCATTACGTTTTGAATATTAAGAGAATGAACTCAACATTTCTAAAAATAAAGCTGAAAGATCAATGACTTTTTCAGCTGCAGAAGTTGCTGCGCATGCAAAGCTTTAAAAAGAACAACAGAATTAAGCTGATGTTGCTCAAAGATTGAGAGACAATAGAGCTCATGAAGAGACTTTATGACAAACAGAAATAAATGAGCATGATGAACAAGAAACTATATATTGTCGTTGTCTGAATCATCAGACTAGAAAGAATTTAGAGAAGTTGTTTATCTTTAAGCTTGAAGCTATGAACTTTGAAGATTGAGTTGATAATTCTATGCTGTTTATATCAGTTTATCTTCATGTAAATTAAAGACTTAAGTGATTTAGTCACATTGCTCAGATGCTGACTTTGAAGTTTCAGATCTGAAGCTTCAAAAAGATTTTAGATGAAACTATTAAGATCAAAGATGATGATGTTAAGAGCTGAATTATCACTAATTGAATGATTGTCATCAAAGCTAATAAATCAAAAGTCATTCAAAAGCAGCAGTTTATTAATGACTTTAATGAGTTAGAATGAAATAAGATCTTGCTCGCTTTGACTGAGAAGAAAGCTATTGACTATACAATCAAGATAGAGATCAACGCGAAGATTGAAAAGTTTACTCGTAAAAGATCTGCTGAGATTGTTTCTGAAGATTCTGATGCTGATGAAAGATTTCGTCAAAGATGCACTTGCATCAATCAGCTTCTGAATTGAGTTTGAATCAGAGCAGATACACTTGCTGATGTTGATAATTTTGATAAAGCATTGCTGAATCATTAACAGTGCAATGATGAGCATTGTAGAAATCAGAATGACTTTTGTTTCGTGAATTTTGCAGACAAGCACTATAATATGAATCATACTCAACAGTCTTTATGAAATAAGATGATATTTAACGTCGAAGCAAACATCAGCATTGAATGATCTTCTATCTCTTTATATAACTTTTGAAGTGATAAACAAAGCTCTGTTATCTCACTGTTTTGTCAATCAGATATGCATGAGAAAAGATTGAACATTAAAGCAGAGTGAGTGAAAAAGAAAGATTTTATGACGAGATTTATGAGATTCAATGAACAGCAAATGAAAATGCGAATGAGTGAGACAATGACTGATCAGATAGAACGAATAAACTTGCTTCAGAAAGCTTCAGAATCTCATTCATCATCTCAGCAATCTTCTCTTTCGCAGTGATCATCATGACAACAATCATTTATTTATTCTTTCTATCAGTTGCTCTATCAATCATGACAGCAATCTTCACAGTCTTTCTTGTGATAACAGTCTTTACAGTTTCTCTTGTGACAACAGTCTCTACAGTCTTCTTCGTGACAACAGTCTTTGCAGTTTATTTAGTGACAGCAATCTTCATCATCTCAATCTACTTCTTCTTCTTCTTCTTCTTCTTCTTCTTCTCTATCATCTCAGTTTGCAATCGCAGCTCAGTGATCAAGTTTCATCAAAGAGTCAGAAGAGATGAAGAAGATATTTAATCAATTCTTTATCTGAAAAATAAACAAGATTTCACGTCAAACAATTAAACAAAAGCTTGCAGAGATGAGAGTCATAGTGAATGCTCAGATGTGATCTATAAATGATTTGAAAGATATGACAGACTCAACGTCTGCTATCTATTGAACTGCTATACAAGTAGAAATGTCAGATGAAATGACTCATGCCTTTAAGAAAGATCTGAAGCTCTTCAAGTCAATCTGACGTAAGATCAAGACTTTATTAGAACTGAGTCATTAAATAAAGTCAAATTTCGAAATCAAATTTCTGATTTTTTATCTTCAATTCTCATTTCAAAGCTTTGATATCTGTCTCAAAAACATAGTTTGAATGTTTGAAGTGCTGTCTTGAATATTTATCACATTCGCTTCGTTCAACAGCGTAATGAAGAAAGTCATTAAAGATGTCTTCAAAATGAGATCATGTTTCGTTAAAATGTCTACGAACTCAGATCTTTAATATGCTGAAGATGAGTTCTATGAGATTATAATTCGATGAGTAGAAAGACAAATATTGCATCTGACATTATCAATGATAAATCATCAACTCAACGAGATAAATAACTTATCTGACATTCGTGTGAGATGATGAGCTCTTCAATTCAACTATTGCAATGAACATTTACATTATTCATGATGATCATACTTCTTGAAGTTGAAAAGAAACTGCATAAAAATAACAGTTCATCTGCTAGTCATTGAAAGAAAGTCTTATCATTGAATTAATTCTTGCAAATATTTAGACTGATTATTGAGTCAAGTTTCAAGTTGATATTTTGAACTTGAATCAAGATCGAGTTGAATTGCTTACATTTTCAACTCGACTCAAGTCAAGTTGCTTATATTTTCAACTTGATGCAACTCAACTCGACTGAGAATTGAGTCAACTTGACTCGACTCGTCAAGAACTTGAGCTTGATGTCAAGAGAGTTAAATATAGAAAATTTTTCGATTTTTGAATTTTGCATTATCTTTTTGCATTATCTTTTAATAGAGAGTCATAAAGAGAAACATGAAGATCGTTTGATAGAAAGTCATAAAAAGAAACATGAAGAGAAACATGAAGGGAAAAATAAAGAGAAAAATGAAGAAGAACATGACGAGAGTCATGACAAGAAACATGAAGAAGAACATGAAGAAGAATATGAAGAAAAAACATGAAGATCGTTTGACTTTGATAGAAAGTCATGACGGAAAAACATGATAGAAAGTCATGAAGAAAATTATGAAGACTGTTTGATTAAGCTATTTACATCTATTTAATATCTTGTCAAGTTGAATTGAGTTTTCGAGTCGAGTTATCGAGTCAAGCTTCTCAACTCAACTCAAGTGCTTGAATTCAACTTCTTAACTCGACTTGACACTTTTTCAAAAAAAATTCAACTCAACTCAACGTGATTAATCTACAAATATTGATGCAGAATAAATATTCATCTTTCATATAAATTGAAAGAACACTTCAGCAATGTTCTTTCGTTTTGAAGACTTGATAACGAGCTGATTAATCAACGAAAGCATAGACTTGATGATGTCAATCTGTGATCTCGTTGAATAAAAACTCATTCATGAACATGAGCTGTTCAATCATCAAATGAAGCATGTTTGCTATTCAATTCAAACGAAGCTCATCATTTTGTTTGACTTCTACATGCTGTTATTTCTTATTACTTCAGCGTCTTCTCTTTAGAATTCTTGATATCATGAATTAATGCACGTTAATGTCTCACTTCTTTCATATGTATCAAATCATCTCTTTCTGCATGACTCATAACTGATCTTCAAGATAGATTATGAAATCATTTTCAGCTGTCTTAAACATCTTGTGAAAAGCTTCTTTGAGACGAAACTGAGATTTAAATAATGATGAATACATGAAGATATTCTCTTGAATGCTATACATCATTCTAGAACAGCAGTGAACTTCTTTAATGATGACGAGAGATTGTCAATGAAGTAGTAGAAGTCGTACGATTCTGAAGCGAATCACTGCAGATAGTGAGTCAATCATAGCTGAAAATGCATTAAGAACATTAATAAACAAAGAGATCTGAATAGCTTCAATTTTGAGCAAATTGAGTAATTAAAGAGACAATGAGATTGAATTTTTGAATTTCTCATATAAAAAAGATCATAAGATAACGCAAAAATGAATGTCAAGAAATGCAAAGCTTTCTGCACATGCTAATATCACTTGTTCAAGTCATTGACTTTTTTTATCATGTAAATCTCATGAAAGTGAAAGTAAAAAATTTGCAAAAACTCAAAGATGTAATGCAGATGAAACTTTTGCAAATAATTAATGTATTAAGCTAAATTTACTTGCAAAAAATGTTTCAATTGATCATTAATCATTTGATCAGTGATGAAACTCATTTGTACGCGATGCTGACTACGAATCTACTGTCTAGCTACAGTAGAGTCTAAAGATTATCAAAAGTTTGAATGACATCGAGACGCTGCATGATGATGAAGCGTTATGCATTGATTGCATGCAGAGTTTTCGCAATCACGCAGATCTTGATAATCTCAATGCATATGTTATAAGCAATCTGCATGCAGATGAGAAAGTCAAATAGAACGCAAAACTACGAGGGAAATCGCTTATGAAAATCATTCGATTCAGTATCTTGTTGCTGCGTTCATGATGACAAGAACTGAGACAGAACACTCTTGCATTTGACTTGTTAAGAATAATTAGCAGAAAGAACTTAAATCATGAACATTCTTTAAATCTACGTGCTGACTACGTATAGATCTCGTTAAGACTGCGTGTCTGTTACTACGACATGAGTAACTCACGAGTCTCGTTAAGTTCAACATAAGAAAACTTGAGAGTCTTATTAATATTGTTTAACAGACGTTCAAACACAGACATTCTATATGTAGATGATATGCTGATGAAAAGACTTTGTTAAAAGAAGAAAAATACAAGCGAGTTAATAGAGAATTGATCGAACTACGCTGTCTGATTAAAAGTGTAACAGATGAACATTTCTACAAGACACGATTGATTTGCATGAGAAAAATCTTTACAAATAACACGAAATAAATGAGTTGCACACTTTACAAGCAAAGCGAGCGTCTGCGAAGCATGATATACAATGATGACAACTGTCAATCTTGAGAATCTCATTTCTTCATTGAGTTCTGACTCTTGAATGTCTTGATGATAAAGTCAATCTCTAGTTGAAGACATCATCTGTATAGTTTGAAAGAACAGTAGCGTATGTCGATGTGATTAAAGAAGAAATCAACTGTGATATGCATGTATATCACTGACGAAACGTCTGCAACTCATGCTTAAGAAGTAAACTGTTGAAATCTGAGCAGCGAGAAATCTTGTTCATCTTGAACTGTGAATTTGCTGCGAGAAAAACTCTCTGAGTGATCTCTCGAGCCTAAGAGAGAAATCAGCATAGAGATCGTGTCTTATGTATGTTGCATGCAATGTATGCAACATATTTTCAATAGATTTTCATCTACGTGACAACACTTCTTCTAACAGTCACAATTGATCTACGAAGAAGATTAATGACATGTCGATGTCAGTAAGAGATGAAAAGATACTACTAGTGATTAAACAACTCAGATGAAGAGTCTGAGAGTTGTGATTACAAGTGATTGAAGAAGTGATGACTCATTGATTACGTTGATATACTGAAACATCTTCATCACATCGACAGTGTTATCAAGTAATTGATGAAAAGATATCAGATAGAATAATCATCTCAGATGATGAGTCTGAGAGTCGTGACTACAGTGCTCGAAGAAGTAGTGACTTGTTAATCACGCTGATATACTGAGAAAGCTTGAACTCATCTTCTTTACTTGACGTCAAGTCATACATCTATTTACGTGAAAAATTGAGAACTCATGAGAATGATCAGAACGCATTCTTTACTATTGATCAAAGTCATGCATCAAATGATTGCGATCGCACGTTTATACTAACAATCTATTCAATGTCTACGTAACACAAGTTAAATCAAGAGCAGAATAGAATTATCTAATACAATTGCACTCTATCTTTTCATCATACACGTCTCTCTTTCATCACATATTTCTCTGCTCAATGAATGACAATCATTGAGCAAGAGAACACAGTTTTCAACATTACAATCATGAGCATCATGAATGCAAAGAAAACATTTTTCATCTTTGAATCAAGAATTGAATCAAAACATTGTTTGTATAGAATATCGTCAATGAAGAGCAGAGCAAAGATGATGCATCATAATCAAACAGCACAGACACTCTCATTAAGAGTTTACTCAAGATCACACGCTGAATAGAAGCTATAGATTCATTACTGATAACATAGTGTCAATTTTATTGTTTCGACGACGTGAAGTCATCATGTAGTCAACGAGCGATTTTCTTTCTCAGAGAGTTTTGTTCATTCAATACACATAGCATAGTTTCTCTCATGAGTCGAGTCTAAATCGATGTCACAAGAATGTATGAATTACAATTACAATTACAATCATTAATCATCTTGATGAAATATTGATTATATACTTTTAAACAATGTAGAAAGAAAATCATGCTCTTGAGATTCTGCTGAGTGATGTCATCATCATGAGTTTAAAGTTTATTGATTCATAATAATTACAAATCTTGTTTGTTGATTAAATTTAATATATGATCATTGATCAGCTTAAAAATATTAACAGCTTGAAATTCATTTTTAAAGATGAGAATCAGTTGAGTGATATCAATAAAGAAATAGTAAAATATCATTATTTGAATGTAAAGATCACTTAAGAAAATAGTATTTGACATTTGATTGATGATGCTTTCTATCAATGAGTTGTTTCTTGATTGATTCAACGCTATATTCTGAGCTTTCAGTCATCAAAGCTTCTGTTTCAGCTTATGTTTCATATTTGCTTGATGAATGTCTTTAATTCTCTGTCACATGACGAAAGTTGTTGATGTTTCAACAATTTGTTTTGAGTCAATCTTTTTCAAGAAAACACTTGAAGAAGAAAGACTCGAAGAAACAGATGAATTTGAAGAAAGTGATGATGATGATGCAGAGAAGCAAGAGTAAGACTGATGAAGAGAGAGAAAGCGATGACAACTTCTTCTTCTGTCGATGATGATGTCGACGTTGACGCGAATCTGACGACGAGTAGAGATGATCATTGATAGCGATGACGATAGTAAATAGCAGTGAGCAGCAGTGAATAGCAAGGTGAATAGCAAGGTGAATAGCGCAGCGAATAGCAAAGTGAATAGCAAAGTGAATAGCAAAGTGAATAGCAGATGCAAAAGCGCGTTTCTGACTGAATTCTAAGAAATGAAGAAACAGAAAGAGATGATGAGAAAAACAGAAGAGAAAACGACCTATTTATTCTCTTTTTCCTGCTTAATCTTCTTGTTCTCTAGCGATCAACATTGATCGAGTCAAGTCGACTAGTCATTTTCGCTTGTCGATAGTCTTCAATCAAGCTGAATCTTTATATAAACTGTCTTCGCAACTTCTCTATCTCTTGTTGATGCTCTGAAGTCAACGATATCGTCTATCTTGAGCAACGTCGAAGCGTTACGATTGATGAGAAGAGCGTGAGTGACTTTGATCTATGACTATGATCTCGAGACTCTGTTTTCTGAGCGAATTAGACGCTTAGACAGAGACAACGCTGTCGTTCGAATGCAAGATCTATCTGATTGCAAGACGTCTTCGAAATTGCGTTGATCAAGAAGCTTTCAATTGTTATCTTCAGCTTTCTTCTCTGCATCTTTGACTATATAATGCACTGTATTTGACATGAGATTCAAAGATTTTCCTTTAGAAAGTAAAGAGTTTCTCGAGAACTCGCTCAGAATCGTTGCTGCAGATCTAATTGTTGAAGGAATTTGCTGACAATCTGACTTGCTGAGACTTTCGTTTTAGCTGTTCCCTTTGTAAATCTTTTCTTATGAGGCATGATAAAGATGTGTAACGAGAAAAAGTTAATAGTAGTTCTGTGATTTGTTTTATTTAAAATCAGGCCGCTTATGCTTCGATTGATACACTAAAAAACTAACTCGAAAAGTATTGAAGCATGATATTGAACACAGAAGTAGCAACAGAGAGAAGTTTATATTTAAATAGTATCAACTAAATCGACTGCTTCATGAGCATGTGATCATCAATGAAGCTATTCAGAAAGTGCTTCAGCATCTCATCGTTTGAAGAATTGAGTCTAGTTGCAGTTTGATGTAATCTTTTAGTCACATCAACGACAAGAGGTTTGATATTTGCATCGAGAGTGATCTGAATTGAGTGATGATTCGAATTTGTAGATCTGCTTCAGTAATGATCACACTGATCTAGATGAATCTGCTAACGTGTAACTTCATGAGTCATGATCATATGACAGTGATGACACTGAACAGTAGCAAGTTTTTCAGATATGACTATCTGCTGAAAGTCATCGACGACGAACTGATTTAAAGATCTATCGTCACGTTGCGAAGACATTGCTGAAGATCTTGATATACGAGAGCACAAGAATAGAAAGACATATAGATATATTTGACTGAACTATCTAGTAGATAAAGCATATGAGATAAAGAAGAAAGAAAAGAAGTGAGCGAAGAGTAAATACTCATTCACTAGCGTTGAATAAATGCGAAGATTACTAATCATAAAGATAACAGTATCGTTTTCTGTTTTCAACATTTTCAACACTCTCTCTTAGAAATTGAAGCTCTATATGAAGCTATTCAGACTCTTTACTGACTGTATATTCATGCTCTTTTACTCGTTGACGTTATGCTTGACGAAGATAGCTTCATTTCTTGAAGCTAGTCTTATGACTGATCTGAATCTTAAGAATTTGTCTGACTTCAGAGACTTGATGAAATCATTGATCATCATTTGATCAATGAGTATGTATTTCAATCTAATTGCTTTCTCTTCTATCTTGTTTTGAACATAGTGATACGACGTATCAATGTGCTTGACTTGAAAGTGATTGACGAGATTGCTACTCATTTTTATAGTCGTCTTATTGTCAGCTAAAATGATAGTTGAATTCGTATTCAAATCATCATATCTCATCTCTTTCAATGCTTGAATCAGAAAGATCAATTTCTTGATTGCATTACATTTGTTGACGTATTCAGCTTCAGCAGATGACGTGCTAACACATTGCTGATGTTTGAAGCTTCAGCTAATTGATTCATTTCATAGGAAAAACATATAGTCAAAGATGAATCTTCAAGAATTCAAGCAATTCGCATGAGCTGAATCAATATATTCAAAGAATTCAGCTTTCTCAACTATCTTCACTTTGAAAGATTCATATTGAAGTCTCAGCTGAGCAGTTTCAACTAGATAACGAATAATTTGTTTAACAGCTAAATCATGATCGAGAATAGAATTCATCGAATATCTGCTGCATTTGCTCACTGCATAGACTATGTCTGATCGTGTTTGACAGACTACTCACATCAGTGTTTCAATGATTGATTGATAGCTCTCTATTTCTTCAGAGATAGCTTGATACTCGACTCACTTCTTGAACTTTCAATAGACGTTCTTTTTGAGCTGACATCTGTGATGCATCAATGTTTTAGTTGAGCTGCAGTCGCTCATGCTCAGAAGCTTGATGACTCGCTTGATATAAATACTTTGATTGATTCAAAGAGTTCATTCAGCTTTATCACGAGTTATGTGCATTTCTAAATATCACTTGATTGAGTCAAGATCTTTCATTTGAAAGCGCTCTGCAAATTGCAGCTTCAGTGCTTCAATATCGAATATGTTCGATTCTAGAATGAGTAAATCATTCACATAGATAGCAATAATGATGTTATTATTATGAATGAACATTGAATGATCAATTTCTTCTCTTTGATAGTTAATGAAGATAAGATAAACTTTCAGAATTGCATATCATTCTTGAGATATTTGTTTTAGTTCATATAGAATCTTGTTTAAACAACAGGTCAAAAATATTTCATTTGATTCTTTTTGCTTAAACTTTGAAGATTGCTGCACTTAGATCTCTTTCTTTAGATGTGCTTCTAGAAAAGTGATGATGACGTTCATTTATTCAACTTTGTAATCATATTTAACTGTCAATGCTAGAAGCATTTTGATGATCGTGACTCTGATCATCGAAGCAAAGATCTCATCATAGTCAATTCTCTGCTTCTGACGAAATCTTTTACACACTCATCTAGCTTTGTATTTGATCATCTTTTCTTTGAGTTCTCGCTTAATGATAGTTACTCAGCGCGTCAACAGTATTCATTAATTCAATGAAGATGTTCTCAGAATAAAGATGTCATTTTTGATGTGAGCATTTAGCTCACTTCTGAATGCGAGCTTTCATTGTTCTCAATCGAGACTAGCTTTAGCATGTTTCACTGTTTGTGAAGTATTCAATTCAATTTGAACTTGATTTGCTTTATTAACAAAGTCTTGATTATGATCTCTGACTCAGAGATCATTTAGTGCTCTGTAATCAACTGATTCAGTGATGACTCGTTTGAGATGTTCGCTCGAAGCATCAGAAGCATCAAAAGCATCAGAATCACTTGAGCTATCTAACTCGCTTGATTTTAGTTCTAGTGATCTGCTTTTAGCTTTCTGTGAAGCGACTGATGTTCTTGTTTGATGATCGTCGACAATTTTCGCGATCTTCGCATTTTCAGTGATTTTTATCAAGAAAGATGCATCATTGATTTGATCATTGAAGCTTAGTATCGAAAGATCTTCATCATATCTCTCAACTTCAATGACTATTTTGTTTCATTGAACGTGACTAGATATTAGTACATTCTTTTCGTTTTACAAGTGAAACTGATTGACTTTCTCGTAGCTCAAGAACTGATATTTTAAGCTCTTGTCATTGAGCTTTTGATGAGCTTTCTTCACATGATGATAGACTATGCATTCAAATGTATGTAGATAGCTAAGATCAGACTTCTTATCATGTCAAATCTCATAGAGAGTTATATTGTTCAACGCAGTGATAGAACTTCTGTTTTTCAGATAGATGACAGTCATTATTGCTTCATCTCATAGTTGTATCGACAATTTGACGCTAGTCAGTATAGCGCGAGTTCGTTCAAAAAGAGTGTGAAAACATTGTTCTGTGTCATGATGTCAGATCATCAACTCGATTTAAAACATAAATTGTCAATATCTTAAATAATCTCGATTCATTGAATCTGTTTTGCAGTTTAATGAATCAAGTCATCAATCTAGTCATTATTATCTTAATCTAGTTTCAGCAATTCTGTTTCAATCATCTCAGTCGTGTGCGCGAACTTCTGCAATCTTAAGTCAATAGAACTACTGTCTAGTCTTGATTCTGCTGGATTCATGTATATAAAAGTCGAATTCTCGTTCTTTTCTTTCACTGTTTATCTTTCGTCTTGTACATTATCTGGTGTATTGTTCTGTATCTAGTTCAAGTAATATAATAATCAATTCTTTATATTGATAGAATCTTTAGTTCAGTTTAGTCTTTGACATTACGAAAGATTTACACTTTCTGCAACGTTTTCATATGTTGAAATCTCGTCTAGTTATTCTTTCGCTCAAATGAAATCATCTCATCATCTCTCGATTGATGATGAGCATGCTGTTGAACAGTTTGCTCAAAGTGTGATTGAAAATTCAGTCAAGATCTTTCGTGCAATGCAAGAGCTTCAAAATCAAGTTTGATAACATGATGTTATCATCTTGTTCTCGTTCATCGTTTTCAGTTCTTCAGTCTATATAGAATTGAATTCTCAGTTTCTTGTGATAATATCTCAGATCGTTGCACAAATCTTGAACAATCAATCTCTCTTCATCGTTCATCTCTCTGCAAACTCTGTCGCTGCCTTCATCGCTTCTAGATTCAAGAAGCTTCTCAACATTTCTGAGTATGAGAGAGACAAAGATCAATTGAATGCATGAGAGCAGAGTCTGATACAGCGCATGAACGTGAACGATGATCATTACTTCTCTCATCGAGTCAAGATCATCTATGTCGAGTCACGACTCATCATAGATAAGAAGACTCACAATCTAATGAGTTAATATTGAGTCAATGATCTTTGTATCATTTTCATCTTCGCAGATTGATGACACAAATTGCATCATTGCTGCAACAATTCTTTCAAGACAGAAGATGCTCATTTATATCTTCGCGAAATTCTGAAGCAAGACACGAATAGCTTTGTCAACTACTACAATCTCTTTTATCAAAAGAAAGAATGTTCTTTGATGAAAGATTTCTCATTGATTGACTGTCTGAAGCGCAATGTCAATTATTTCACTTAAGTCATCATCTTCTTCTGACAAAATCTCGATGAAACTTGATCATTCATCTTTCATCAATGAGTTCAAGCATTCTTTGACATTGATGAAGAGCTTCAGCAGCTTAAGCATCGTCAATCTCGCTTCGTCTTCATCATTGTTTCTGTCACGATTCTAGCTCTGTCAGACTCAGTCTTCTAGTCTTGTCAGACCTATTCTCGCTTCGTCATCTTGACTAGTCTCTATTGAGCCTAGCGTCGACTGAGAAACACACATATGTAGTCAGCTTCTTTTCTGTAGCTATCTTTCTTTCTTAGCATTTATCTTCTAGTTAAATGACACTTCTATCTGACTCGCTCTAGACAGATCTCTAACAGTTTCATTCGTCAAAGTAAAGAATGTCTCTGCATTGACTAGTAACTCTTTGAGTTCAAAGATCATCATCTTTGTGACTGTTGTTTTGACAGTATCTTCGTTTCTTTCTTTCTCATTTCTCGATGAGTCAATGAATCTGAGCTTCGTCATTATCATTGTTCAAGATAAGACTCTGATTGTTTCTGAAGTCAAGAAAATCTGCAACAAGTGAAAGCTGTGCTACTACTGCAAGTTGCAACATTTGAGCAAAATCATTAAAGAATGTTCAAACAAGAATCTCTTCACTCTGTGTATCATGAATGTCTACAACAGTGATATCATCAGTATAGATGAAGAAGTTTTGCTGTCTGCAAGAAAAGTTTAGTTTCTGAGCTAAGTCACGCTCAGAAATCTGTATACATATCATCTTGTTTACTAGTCTCAATCTTTTCACTCTCACTTCAATCATATAGAAAGTTTTCTGCTAAATCTGTCTTGAAACTCTTTGAATTCAATTCAACATTCAAAGATAATCACATGATAATATTTTGTATTCTACATCAAGCTTAATCTAGAGTTTTCGCTCTTGCTCTGATTGATAGTGAAGTCTTTGCTTATGTCTTTATGAATAAATTCTTCGCGCAACAACATCATTTTTTCTTGCATCAATTAACTCACTCTTGCAGACTTCAAGAATTTGATGATCAAGTCGCTTTAATCGATGACATTACTTATGTTGTTGAAATCACAATGATTCTCAATGAACACATTGAAAGACTATTCTTCTATGTCACTGAATTAAGTCAATATCTCATCGTCATGAGTCTGTCATGACTTCATCGTCACGTCATTGATGTCAATTTTGAACATAATATTCTCATCTTGTCTTTCTTCTTCTGTCTTAATCATTGTTGTTAATTTCTCGTCAAGATCTATGATTTTAATCAACAAGAAGAAAATTTCTCGCTTGAAGTTAACAAAGTAGCTTTTCTTCAGTCTTGCTCTCAATTCACTCGAAAGAAGCAACTCAGTTTTCAGTTCGCTCATAAGAAGCAACTCAGTTCACGAATCACTCACAAGAAGCAATTCAGTCTACAGATCGCTCACAAGAAGCAATTCAGCACTCAGTTCACTTGCAAGAAGCAATCTAGTTTCTCATTCATTCAAAAGAAGTAACTCAGTTTTCAGTTCACTCACAAGAAGCAATTCAGTTCTTAATTCACTTGCAAGAAGCAACTCAGTTTTTCATCTGCTCACAAGAAGCAATATAATCTCTCGTTCGTTCACGAGAAGTCAACTAATACTCAGCTCATTCACAAGAAACAAATCTCATTCAGTCTTGTCTCTTGTCTGAAACAAGAAGCTCCTAGTTGTATTTTTCAAGTTATTCAAAAAGAATACTCATCAAAAATCAAGTGTTGAAATTCTTTTCTCTTTAGAACTTCTGTTGTTTCTCAAGCAGATCAATTTGATCAATCTTTTATACAACTTGACATAGTTGAATTGAGAGCTCGAAGCTTTGATCATGCTGCTCATGTCAAAGACATTGAAGTGTTTAGCATCATTCTAAAGAAAATCGATGTCTTCTTGAATCTTGAGTCAATCTCATCTTCTAGTTCAGACTCTGACGAGTCAAAATCGCGTCACACGACTTTGACTGTTCATTCAAAGAACAGTTCAATTCTTGCTCAGTTTTCATCTCGTTCTTAAGACAGTATGTATGATAAGAATCATTGTCTGAATCTTCATCAAATGAAAAAGAAATTTCATTTGACTGCATTCACGACACAAGAAAATCTTGAAGTTTATTGACAAAGTAAGAACGTTGATTCAGTCACAATTCTATCATTCAGATATTTTGAGTTTCTAGACATCTTCTTCAAGAAGAACGTCGATATCTTGTCTTTGCATTAAGCTTATAATCATGTCATACATCTTAAAGAAGATGCTCAATTCTCAGTCTTTGCTTTGTACAACATGAGTCGTGATGAAATTCTAGAACTTCGTCGTTATCTGAATGAGAATCTGAGCAAAGATTTCATTCAAGTCAGTCACTCTCAGATGATCATCTTTGTTCTCTTCATCAAGAAACTCGAAGAAGAACTTTGCTTCTGCATGAACTATCGAGATCTGAATGCTATCACAATCAAGAATCGATATTCTCTGTCTCTAATTTCAGAAACGCTGAATTGTCTAAGTTGAGCTAAAATCTTTATCAAGCTGAATATCATTTCTGCGTTCAATTGACTTTGAATCAAAGAAGAAGATGAAGCTCTCATCGTCTTTTGCACTCGATTTGAATTATTCAAGTATTTAGTCATGCTCTTCAATCTATGTAATGAGTCTGTCTCATTTCAGAAGTACATCAACAATACTCTTCATGAACATTTAGATAAGTTTTATACAGCTTATCTGAATGACATCTTAATCTATTTCGACAATGAACTCAAGCACAAGATTCATGTCAAGCTCATTCTGCAAAAGCTGCAAGAAGCAGATCTTCAGATGAATATAATCAAATGCAAGTTTCACATCATTCAAGTCTTGTATCTAGAATTGATAATTATGATTGAAGAGATAAAGATGAATTCTTCTAAGATAGACATCATTGTCAACTGACTCATTCTGATCAACGTTAAAGATGTTCAAAGTTTTTTAGATTTCGCGAACTTCTATAGAAGATTCATCTATGACTATAGTAGAATAGCTATCTCGCTCATTTGTCTCATCAGAAAAGATGTACTCTTTGTCTGATTTCAGAAATGTCAGATTGCATTCAACATTCTTAAGAAAGTCTTCACTTTCAAGATTATTCTTCGTCACTATAATTCAGATCACAAAATTGTGATAGAAATTAATGCTTTAAACTATGTGTTTGAAAACATTCTTTTTCAGTACGATGAGAATGAGATTCTTTATTCAATCGCTTACTTTTTGAAGAAGCATAACTCAGTCAAGTGTAACTACGAGATCTACGATAAAGAACTCATGATCATTGTTTGCGCTTTTGAGAAATAATGATCAGAGCTTGAAGACTCTATCTACTCTGTTGAGATGATCATGAATCACAAAAATCTTGAGTATTTTATGTCAACTAAGCAGTTGAGTCGTCATCAAGCTCGTTGAAGTGAGTTTCTGTCTAGATTCAACTATCACATTGCTTATCATTTCAACAAGATCAACGATAAGTTGAATGCTTTAACACGTCGCTCAGAAGATCTTTTTAAAGAGAAAGATACATTCGATTCTTGACATCAATATCAACATCAGACAATTCTGAAAACTCATGTTTTAGATCTCAATATTGACAAGAATTCTCGCTCTTGATGTTTTCAACATCAAAGTCATGAAGCTTCAGTCACAAATCATCGTTCTAGATTCAGTTCAGTTACATTTGTTCTCAGTTATCTCAGCACTTTTGCAAATTCTAGCTCTCATGAATCTAGAAATCGAAGAATTCAACGTTGAAGATGTTAAGTCTCAGCTAGATCAAGACACTCTGAATCTTGATGAAGATTCTGCTGACACTCTCACTCAGATATTGTGAAAGCAAGTTGAAATCAATGATAAATTTGCAACTCAGATAATTGAAGTGCTTTGCAATGAAGCACAACATCACAACAAGATTTCTCTAATTAAGTGTGAAGAACACGAGAATCATCTGTACTTTCAAGAAAGAAAGTACATGCTCAACTCAGATAAACTATGTCTTCGTATCATTCAGCTCGCTCATGATAGTGTCGTTGATGATCACTCAGAAAGAGCAAAAAGTTATGAACTGATCAGTTGAGTCTACTGATGATCAAACATTTATAAGTATGTTCAATGCTTTGTACAAAACTGTCACGTGTGCACACGTTTCAAGCTCTTTAGACAATGAACTCAAGAATAATTGTGTTTTCTTTCAGTCTTTGAACGTCGTTGATGTGATGTCTTCATGAACTATGTAAATTCTTTATCGCTCAGTATCTTTATAAGTATCACATATAGATATGTTCTAGTCTTTATTGATCATCTTATCAAAATAAGACATTTAGTTCTCATCACTTCTATGAAAGTTGAAGAAACTATCAACTGCTTTTATGCTCATGTTTGAAAACATCATGATTTACTTAAGTTCTTCATGTCTGATCGAGACATACAATTCATCTTTGATGTCTGAAAACATATGTGTAAAATGCTGAAGATAAACGTTAAGTTATCAATGATGTATCATTCTGAAATCGATGATCAAATCGAGAGAGTCAATGCTGTCATGAAGCATTATCTTCAAATCTTCATCAACTACATGCAGAATGACTGAGTTATGTGACTTTCTGAAGTCGAATTCGTTGTCAATAATGTATTGTCATTAATTACTTTAGCATCATTCTTCTTGATCAATTCAAGTCAGAATTCATGTCTAAACTTTAAGTCTTCTAAGTCTTTGCTTGAGAATCTTATGTCTCAAGCTTGAAACAAGTTAATCAATGTCAAAAAGTTTATCAAGAAGATGAAGAAACTAACTGAGCATCTACGTGATGAGATGCTTATAGCTCAGATCATCTACAAATTCAATGTTAATCTCTCTCGTTGTTCTTGTTCTAAATACTTCGTTGAAGATGAAGTCTGATTGAATGCTTGCAATCTCAGCATCGCTCGTCTTGCTGTCAAGTTAAACGATTGTAACGTTGATCTCTTCAAGATCAAGCGTGTCTTCAAGAACAATTCTTTGATCATTGAGTTAAATCTTTCAGCATTCATGAAGATTCATTCAATCTTTCATGTCATTCTTCTGAGTCATATTGCAAGTGACTCTCTCTTGAGTCAACTTCAGAAATCTCAAGAACTTGTTATCATCAAGAATGACGAAAGATTCTGATATGTAAACAGCATATTAAACTTCAAGCATGATAGATGCTATAATTCATCTCTGCTCAAGTATTACATCAATTGAGAAGATCATTTTTCTACTTGAAAGTCTTTTCATCTTCTGAATAATTGTGAGCAAACGCTCAATGAATATCATCTCGTCAACTCTGTCGTCGAAGAATCACATGTACTGTCATGTGTGATTTCTCAATGTTAATGTCAAGAACTTTAAGTTCAATCTTCATCATTTTAATTCAACTCAGATCTGACTCAGATCTTGTCTAGATCTGACTCAGTCATCTTGTTTAAATCTGACTCAAATGTGACTCAGATGTATTCTAGTTTTGCTTGTGCATCATCACGTTAAAATGCGTTTCATCTCGCTGTGCATTATCATATTAAACTGCATTTCATCTTTCTCTTACTCAGATCTGACTCAGATCTTGTCTAAATCTGATTCAGACATCTCATTTAAATCTGACTCAGATGTGATTCAAATGTATTTTCATTTTCTGTGCATCATCACATTAAACTGCATTTCGTCTTTTTTTTACTCAGATCTGACTCAGATCTTGTCTAGATTTGATTCAGACATCTCGTTTAAATCTGACTCAAAAGTGATTCAGATGTGTTTTCATTTCTCATGCATCATCACGTTAAAATGCGTCTCGTCTCGTCTCGTCTCATCTCGCTCAGATCTGATTCAGATGTGACTCAGATCTATTTCAATCTCATCTGTGCTTCATCATATTAAAATGCGTTCACATCAACTTTTGTCTTGTTTCAGTCTTTATCTTCAATTCTTTCTCATCTTGTCTTGTTTCTCTTCATCATTTTGCAAAAGCTCAGTCTTGAAGAGAGAAGCTACTGTCATGATGTCAGATCATCAACTCAATTTAGAACATAAATTGTTGATATCTTAAATAATCTTAATTCATTGAATCTGTTTTGCAATTCAATGAATCAAGTCATCAATCTAGTCATCATCATCTTAATTTAGTCTCAGCAATTCTGTTTTGATCATCTCAGTCGTGTGCGCGAACTTCTGCAATCTTAAGTCAATAAAACTACTGTCTAGTCTTGATTCTGCTCAATTCATGTATATAAAAGTTGAGCTTTCATTCTTTTCTTTCATTCTTTGTCTTTCGTCTTGTACATTATCTGATGTATTGTTCTGTATCTAGTTCAAGTAATATAATAATCAATTCTCTATATTGATAGAATCTTTAGTTCAGTCTAGTTTCTGACACTCTGCAACTTCATTTTGACTCAAGTTATATGATGTCATCGACTCTCATTTGATCTCATACTCTTTAAGCAATTCAATGATTTGATGATCAGCATACTCATCTTCATTATCTGAATGCAGTCGCTGAATCAAAGTGCTTTAAGTCTTCATGAATTTCAGATATTTTCGAAGTACATCTTTTAGATTGAATTTTCGTTTCAGTAAATAGATGATTGTATATTGACTGTAATCATCAATCATAGTAGCTACATATCTGAATTCTTCATTGATCTTAAATATCTTATCATCATCAACGAGATTCAAATGTACTAGCTCATTTACTTTGATGATTCTGATGTGAGATTTTTGACTTGACGTTCTATTTTGCTTGTCTATGACACAGATCTCACATATCGATTCTGAGAATTCTTCGTTTTTCAGACTATCAGTCGAATTCACATCGATGTCAATGCTCATATTGACAAGACGTTTGACGTCTGTTATATTCAAATGAGCTAATCATTTATGTCATTGATATCATGACATCTTGATTGACTCTGTTCTGCTTGTCAGAATAACTGATCGAGAATTTGAGAGATTGATTGATGTATTCACGAAATATGCTTTCACATCATTTCTCAAGTCGATGAGAGTAATGACACTCTTTGAATTCATGAATCGAAATTTGTCGTTCTTTATACTACACGTATATTCTTTGACTTTCACCTGATCGACTGACATCAAATTATAGTGTAATTCTGAACAGTGATAAACATTGATTAGTTGAATTTTGATTGATTGATCATTCAGCAAAACGTTGATTATAATTGAATCTTTCTCAATGATGAGTACTGTTTCATTATTTGCAGTAACAATGCTATTATCAATGATCTTTCAATATGATTGTTCATTGAACAAGTCTATATCATAGCAGACATGATTCTCAGCTTCGCTGTTTATTCATCAGACATCTGTATGACTGTCAGCTCAATAAACAATCTTCATTGTTTTGCCTATTTTGACTTCAAAACTTGTTTTGAAGTCATCTTCTTTGATCAGATTCTTTCTATTTTAATAAGACTTTCATTCATCTGAACGAAGATTCAAATGTAGATGTCAGCAGTTCTGTTCACTGTAACTCTCTTGCTCGCAATGAGCGCATTTCTTCGATCTCTTTCGAAAAAACTTCAACTTCTTGTTTTCAAACTGAGTTATCATACTTTTGAAGTTGAAGTTCTTCTGTTGATTTGATCATTTGTCATGATCGACTAGAGCGATAGTCATATTATCAATTAATAGTTTGAATTTATTGATCTTGATGTTCTGTATCAGATTGAAAATGTATGATTCTAAACTTTCGTTGAAATCTAGAAGAAAAAGATTGCTTAGCATTCATGATTCTACTGTTTTTTCAATGTCTGCACACTTAATAATGATTTACTTGAGCGAGTCTGCATAGTTCTGAATGAATTTGAAATTCAATTGCTTTGATTGAATCAGTTCTTTGATTGTCAGAAATAAAGTGATCAAATTCAACTGCTCATATTGAGTCTTCAGAATAGATCACATTTTAGTGATATTATCTGCTTTGAATATATGTATTCTGAGTTTCTATTTGCAGCTGAAGTCAATTATATCGCTGACTTTGTTGTTTCTATCTTTTCAATGTTAAACATCAGTGATATGCTTCTTTTTATCTGCTGTCAAGACATTGAATGACAGTGATGTCAATTTCTTCAGCTTCTTCGAGATGATCATTCAGAGATCTTTGACTTTCAAGACATTGATTATATTCTTCTTTCATGACTCATAGTTCTCGCTTCTCTTTAGCTTAGAGATTTGATAGATCTTTGAATCTTTCATTGTTGTATGATGATTGAAGTATGAGAGTAGTTCTAGAAATTTGATTGAAAGGGAAAATTTCGCCTTTTGATGACAGCGAGTTCAATGCTTCTGTTCTTTGTTATTTTTCCGGTAGCGAAATAGCTAACTCGAGCTCATAATCTCTTGATATACGAGGGCACAAGGGTAGAAAGGCATATAGATATATTTGACTGAACTATCTAGTAGGTAGAGCATACGAGATAAAGAAGGAAGGAAAGAAGTGGGCGAAGGGTAAATACTCATTCACTAGCGCCGGATAAATGCGGAGATTACTAACCACAGGGGTAACAGTACCGTTCCCTGTTTCCAACATTTTCAACAGAAGGTAGGGAGGTAGGGATCTGCAAAGCAGGTCAGCTAGAAACATAGAACTGACGACAGCGAGGGGGGTCAACAGCGAGGTGAACCTCCCTACTGAGGTATAATTCATGCCTAGCTTACATGACAAGATACCCAAAAAGCGAAGCAAAAGGGCCACTAAGAAGTATTATACACGCTTTTTGTAGAAAAAACGGATTTTTTCGTGCCCTATCACAGTGTGATATCAAGTTTATTGTCCTTATGTAAGACATCAACCATTAAGTACAAGATTTTTCGCTTCACACGTGAGGCGATTTTCTCTCTATCCGTGCCCCGCCTTTAAGCTCTAAGCGAAGGATGAGCTTAAGGGCGGGGCACGAAGATCGCATTCACCACGGCAGATACTCGAGACGTAGAATCACTTCCGAATCGGATTTGCACCGAATCGCCTCCCACCCCTGCCGCCTCTTCGGGAAACCCTTCTCCAAACCCGAAAAAACCCGATACTTTCTGTTGGAAATAGGGGAGATGGTAATCTCCGCCTTCATAGGGCTGATAGGGCTGGGGCCTGCTAGTAGAGCTTTCACCTGCTCGCTCCGAGGTAGACTCCTAACTAACAACAACCTACTCACCAAAATGCCCCATATGACCTCGTGTTCCAACACTTTCACAGCTGCAACTCACCCCCGAGGGACGAGAGTATTCTGGAGGTGCTCATGAAGGAGATCTAGCGGGCCGATATAAGTACTTTGAGCGCCATAAGCAAACCGTCATCCAAACAAAGATTTATAATAAAGCCTTTGAAAATAGTCGATCCATTCCCACGCAAACTCCTCGTTCTTTCCAAATTTGACCATGTCAACCTTTTCCAAGTCTTCCAGAGCCTGTTTTATGCCAGCAATTGCATCACTCAGTAGCCTGCGCGCATTCTCCCCACTCCCGACGCGCATTCGGAACTCCAGTTTCGCCCTCAACCCTCTAACAATATGCCGCTCAAGTGTCATCTGCTCTCGTGCGCCCACCAACCCTGACAGCATTACCAATCCGACGGCCTCGTCCATGTATGCCTCGGCCTGATCCAGATGCTTCTTCCTCTCACTAGTATCCAGATCCTTTCTTTGGCTCAACTTCCTTTCTGCGACTGCTAGATGATGAAGTTTTCGAAGATCGCAAATTGTGGGGAGGCCATCTTGTGAGGACATGGTCATTCCTTGAAGGAGAGTTTTCCGAGCCTCTGCGACGCCTTCCAAATGCGCTTCTTTATTCCTGGTCTGTTTTCTAAGGAGGGCATATGCCCATTCCTCAAGTGCTGAGTCTTCGCACCGTTGGCCGGTGCTGGACTCGGCTCTGTCTTTGTCATGTTGAGGGTTTTTCAGCTGCAGGATTCTTTGGCTCTGTGCTTCGAGTTCGCTAAACGCTCCTTCGCCGAACACGGACTGTACACTAGTCTGCAAGTCTGGATAGATGTTTTTTTGAACGAGCAGCTTGTCATACATCTCCAGAACATTCTCTCCTAAATTCGCCAATCCTCTGAGAAAATCTATAACCAAAAGCAATCCCTTGGTAGGCTTCCCATGCAGTCTTTTGTATACAACATCGTGGTGCAGCGTCGCATATATCCACATGAAAGCGGTCATCACTTGGATCTCAATGACCGGGTTCCGATACTGTTCATCTAAGGGGCCCTGCAGTTTCACATAGAGGTGGAGTGCATTATAACCACGGAATCGTGTCTCCGAGTCCACTTTGTTTTGACTGTCCTTTGGATGTTGAGTTTGACGGACGAATTTGAACGTCTTCTTCACCATCCTCGCAACGTGAAGGATATTTTTGCGACGGGCCACGATGATCCTTCCACCGACCAAATCCAAGACATTATCGACGTTGGCGGCTTCGTCCTTGTACTCGTTGCTGCGATCTCTCAATTTCTTCTCCAGCGACGCCGAAGTTTTCACCCGAGATTGCCATAGGAATTTTGTATTCCGTAATCTAACTTTGCAAAGCGCCTCAACTCGTTTCTCTATAGCAGAATATTCGTCGAAATCACGGTCGTAGGCCGCAACGAAGTTAGATATAGCTCCCATCAGGCGTACGGACAGCACCTAGCACAATGACAGCAATCTCGGCGATGGAATAATGGCCGAACAAGTGATTCTCTTAGATTGTACTTAAGGAAAAGTCAGCCTCGAGTTAAGCATTGACCACTCGAGCCTACGCGACCGTGTGTGGATTCAGAAGAGCGAGAGATCCAGGCGTGATTGGCTCAAAACATCGAGATCACAGGCTGCGTACAGGCTGCAGGCGTGACCGAGTGACGCTGTTCGGGATTGGGGCTTATGGATCGATTCATTGGCCTCTGGGGCCTCCAAAGGATATGCAGAGCGAGGAATATGTCAATCCACGGTAAGGACAAACTGCAACGTGTCCTTGATGTTTCAAGCACCTCACTCCTGCTCCTCACGCGAAAAGCAGTCTGAAAAAACGAGGAAGCAAGGCTCCTCGGCGTCAAAAACCCTTGGCTACGGAGGGTGACACTGTATGTCCTGGACAGTTGCCTCAGGTTCTCAGACGTATCACCCGTGTGCGCGCGTAGTAAGCATCGGCTAACCCCGTTAGGGGTTAGTGTGATACGTTTGAGAAACCTGAGGCAACTGGACAGCGCTAGTCAAGCGAAAGGATTGAAACATTACACAGAGCGACATAACAAACGATTAGTAGTGCAAAAGCGATTCGATTTTCATTTTCATGGTTTTGACATCCTCTCAGAGGCCTCATTCAGCTCATACAATTGAGCTACTAAGATGAAAATTCTGTCCAACGCGCATGGCGCGTACAGTGACTTCAAGTTGGCAGTGTGATACTAGCGTTGGCCAGGAACATACAGTGTCACCCCTCCCTACATTCGAATAAAAATAAGGCCATCCCCTGGCATGTACAGTAGGTTTGCAGCAGGTCTAACCAAGCAGGTCAAGAGCCCGGCGCTGGTTCGTCGCTCTCCGGGATTTGGGCTGGAACGTCAGTTGATACACCATTGGAGGGAAATTTAAAGCGGCTACATGCATACCAGGCAGTAGAGGGAATTGAGGCCTATCAGTGAGATCGTATGTTTGAATGGGCTTTACCAATTGTACGGTGAAATATGCGCTACTTTTTCGCTCGGCCTTACAGAGGGCGCACTGGACTATGATGCTCCCGTACAGGGTGGTTATCGAGCAGTTTCCCTCAATCAATCGTATCAGCTTACCAGGCCCATCTTGTGTAGCAATATAACCTTTCTCTCACATGACTACCAGTTCTTTCGACTATCAAACCTTGCAGTTTGGTATCACCCTTGATCTCCTGACCCATGCTGAGAAATCACCAAGAGTACCAGTAGGTGGATGAGCGATCAGAAAGACCAATATACACAGAGGAATAGAAATTGCGAAGTAGAGCCCAAAAACGTTACCTCCTGGCGCAATCTTGTCATTCATGCTGAACAGGCCTGATACGAATGTTGAGGGTATGAAAATAAGTGCCAGATAAGTCAATCGTGAGATGTTCATCGTCTCTATGAGCGACCGTCTGCAATCAATAGCTTGAACTAGTGAAGTGGCAACAGACACCATGGTTTCTAGCCGGTGACTGTAGGCGCCAAGGTTCAAGGCAATCTCCTCGTAGTCTTGTCTTATCAAGGCGCTAATTTCCTTGTCTTCGTTCTTAATCATGCGATATTTGAGAAATTCCACAGCATAGCGGATCTTCCGGGCTGTAGCTATACTTCGACGGCCCCATCGTTGAAGGCTATGTATGTCGGCAGTGACTGTCTCGATGTGTCCTATTGAGGCAAGGGTAATAGCTTCGGGAGAGTATTCATATTGCTGGATACAATGATACATTAACTCCAAGTAGGTCATCCACTCCGCCACGTCTATTCTTAGAGCGTAATACGATAAGCTGAACAAGGTTGGACAATCCACATTGAATCCTGGGGGCTGTTGAAGACTCCAATAGTAAATGATGGATTCCAGCGGGGAAGACCGTATTGGGCCAGATTTATGGTCGATGTTAGAGAACGAGGGCTCGGAGAGGAAATCCTGGAATCCGCCTTGGAACAAATGTATCTGGAGTGTGAGGGGAGTTGTGTTGTTATTGTGCGGGGATTGCAAGAAGCAAGAGTTGCTTATAGGAGCGTCGACAAGGATTAGTCCTACTAAAATATAAGTTTTGTGTTTCGAATCTCACTGATTGGTGGGACCTCTTTTACCTAGCCAGAGCCCATCTTTTGTCTCAGCCTTCAAGATTGAATTGCAATGTCGTACGAGTCCAATATTGGTCCCCTTAAAATTTGGTAGTATTCTCACTTTCCGTGGCACGTTCATATCTCGAAGTAATATATGCGTGGATTCTGCGTTCTCTAATTCAACCACGCGGTGGTAGTGAAGATTCAGAAAATTCTGTGCCCTCGTCTTTGACGGAAAAGTAGCCATCGAGGGCCTTCTTCTTGCTATATCGATTTGAAAGGTATCAATATGAGAGGCGAAGAAGAATGGATCGATATTCAGCAAGCAACCTAACGTCTCGATAATATCATTAGATATATCCTCGACAATTAAAAGCCGGCCACAGAGATCGTCTCTTCCTGTAGCTTTGGCGCCTAAAATTGACGCAAGACCGTCAAGGTCAAGGCTCTGGCGACTTGGGGGACCAGGTGCAGAAGAAAACTCTAGGCAGACAGTGCGACAAGAACGTTGAACTACACTGTCAGTCTGGAGGAATTCATATAAATTTCTAAGTTCTGGATCTCGTTGAGTCCGTATTGCGACGAAGGATTTGTATGACCCAATGCGGTCCTCAAGGCAGGGTTTTTCCATGCTTCGGTTTAAGGTGTACGATGTATGTGCTTGTTTCTGTGACTGCATCCGAAGCAAAGATGATCTTGATATCAAGATTATATATCATAAGACGTTTTGGGCTCCATCACTTCTCGAGGATCGAAAGCCTCCACAGCTCTACATAGCCCCGCGCCCCGCACAGCTTCACTTTTCGACGCCCGCCCGAGGCTGCGAATACCACACAACATTGATAGGTGCATCTCGCTTCAGCTTTACTAGAGTGCTCCAACGACTCATTCTCATGAAGCTGGAGATGTTGAGAGGATAATGTTGATTTCAAGCCATTTAGGCCTAGGATTAGAGTTACTAACCGTAGAGTATTGGTTAAGGCTCTTGGCATTCTTGGTAAAATAAAGCCGCAATGTAGTCAGATTTCTCCTAATCCTTCCATTTTTCCATCTCTCCGGACTCTTTGGATACACATAAAGCACGGTACATTCTATCCATTTCCATCGAGGCACATACAAGTTTAAACATATATCAGCCCCGTTTGGCGGCCTTCCACCTGTATCTCTCCAGTTCGCTGCCTTGACGCGGCGTAGGCCAATAAACTCCGCACTTCACTGCATTGCATTGCATGTCAGGCTGGCACAACTCTGCACTGTAAACGGAAGTCAGCATGAGGCATCAAGGACGGCGTTATGCAGTCAGCACGGTGCACTCGGAGGTTTAATTTTACATGCACTTTACCTCTGCATAGACGAGTGATGCTACCAATCGATTGAACGATCAACTACTCGTAGAATGTTGCGAAAAACAAATCGAGTATCTTTCAGCCTTGACATTTGATACGAAGATCAAGATTGCTCAAGAAGCCGTCAGAGTTGAAAAGAAGGCAAAGTGTAAGTTATGTCTCATATTCTGAATACGCAAAATGACAAAAGCATCATCGGCAAAACGGGACCATCGAAATTCATATAAAAGATTTTGGCGCAAGCAGCGCAATTGGGAGCCAAATAGCAGTCACTCAATTTTAGCGCTCAAATATTGAATTAATGACTAGCCTTGCCATAGGGCTGCGATTCGGCTATTCAGGCCCACCACCCACCTTTAGCCACCACAACTTCTAACCATCTACATATTGACTCTGTCCTTTGCACAGCGGGCCAGCCGGCCCTGGGCTCTCAGGGTTCACCTCATATGTCACGCACATCACGAGACCAAGAAGACCTATTTCCACATTCAGATCAATCCCGCCGGAAGTGAATAGCATGCTTGTATCTCTTTCTTTGAGCGATGGAGTGAAGGAAGCTATTGAAGATCACTGAGACGAGCCATTGCGAAAAGAAGAGGGAATGGTCTAAACGATATTCCCACCAATCCTAGCCCATTCGGGGCTGTTGATTGAGCTTGAAAAACACAATCTGCTGCACACATGGCTCGAAAAATTCTTCTAACGATCTAGTCGCGTGCCTTCCTTTGCCTAACTCGAAATATTAAAACAGTGCTGGAGCAAGGAATGATCGAAGATCGCCAAGTTTGCTTTCGTGAACTTTGTGCATTGTGCAGGCTGCAGTCGTACTTTTGCAAGATCTCCAGCTTCGTTCTCGTCGATGCATAGAATCTACCCGGGCTGTAAACATATCAGTCATGAAATATATCCTCGCCTTTGCTTGGCTTTCGAATAGAATACCCACCAGGCAGTCTTTCCGAGGCCCCACACCATCCAGTCATGTGATGAATCCGTCAAACTGCTTGCTTTTGAATCCCGCAGATTCTCACTGACAATACTTGTCTTATTTGTGAATCGAAATCCGTCAAAGTTCGTGGGCTCCCGAAAATATACCGAGTCATGCATCATCGCCTGCTGAGGTATACAAATCCAATCACGCGGATTGACTATCAAGCCATTGGAGAATGTAAAGCTTTTTAAAGTCTTGCGCCTACACGTCACTTCAAGAATGTTAGACACGGACAATCGACACTTTCTCAAGCAAAGCGCTCACCAGCATCAATGCTCGTGAATCGCGCCGACTCCTTAAGAAAGCTATCAAGTAGCGGGAGTCCATCGGGAGAGACTCCTTGCTTTTCTACTTCCTGTCGTAGGGGTTCGGTGTATTCTGGAAATATACAGAGATCTTCAATCGCGAAAACGGTGCTCTAAAATTCCGATGAGCCCAGCCGTCGCAAAACGATGGAAATTGATACTAACCATGGCGAGTTGATGTATAGAGCTGAACCATATGGCAATAATCTCCCCTATCATGCGTTCGACGGTCCAGGGGTTTGACAGGGGCGATGTGTCAATTAACCATTGCATACAGTCAATCTGGCTCCCTTAGCGAGAAATATCTCTGAGGTGCTTTTACAGTACCGGTTTGTTTCCCGTGTTTCTATGTTTCTCGCTTGATCGAAGCTCCAAGCGCTTTTCCACGATTGGTGCTAGATGTCTGAACAAAGTTTTGATTGTATCCTGGTGCCGCGAGACCAAGCTTGCTATGAAACTGGAGAGACGTCGGTATGAATCAAAATGTTTATATTTCGCTCATCTCACGGTGCTAAGCATGCTGGCGTTATCCTGAAAATCTCGGCTGTGAGGATTACATCTTGAGGAAATTGAAGCGCGGCCTGCAGAAATTCCGTGACCTGTGCTGTTCGAGGTAAGTAAAATAATGTTCGATCCACATGCTATACATACACAGTTCCTCTCCGAAGAAGACAAAACAGTTTACTTGTGCAACGATTCTTTTGATAGCTGGAAAGATGAGAACGTGGGATATGTCTTAGGCCGATTAGTCTCGCACTATACCGGTGATATGTATGGCGAATTGAGTTGGGGAACGGCTGACCGTTAGCTTTTCGATACAAACAGACTTCTGGCTTAAGCCCTTCCTCGACAATTCTTTTCAAATGGGGCAGGAGAAGAGGCAAGTGCGCTGTGAGCAGACTTCTCAATGCCCGAACGAATCCTGTTCCTTCGTCGCCTCGCTTGTCCTTCCATTCGAAGCCGTGCATAGTGTGTCTCGGCTGGAGCATCTGCTCAGATTAGGCGTGATCAAGAAATGAGGGGAAGTCCTGCTAATCACCTCTTTGGCGATCGCGTGCAACGAAAGGTGAGAAGGTGAGGCGTCGACGAGCTCCTCAATGAGCTTCGTGGAGGACACCATGATATGGAGATTTGTCGGTGTAGTAACGACGAAAGGTTTCCCTGCACTCTGGACACTAAGAAGAGGCTGGCTGCGCAGGGAAGAAGTTTCAAGCTCACCTTGTCGTAAAGATTGGAGATGGTCGCTGGCCCGTCGAAAAGATATCTTAATGCTCTGATAGTGTATCGGAAATTCGATATCGAAGGCACTTTCTTCAATGCAACGCAGCTAAACAATGCCATCACCACTGCGAAAACACAGAAAGTAAGAAAGAAGTCCATTTTGTCGGACCAGGATGTTTCGGCTGATTATTCTGAGAACAGAGTCCGAAATTTGAAAGTGTTTACAGCACTTTTGCTGATGTGGCTTTCTGGAAGCTGGAGACCATGTTAAGAGTGCTGGAACGCGAATTTGACTGCTATTGGGCCCATTCAACAGCGACGTTCAAGAGTTATTACCAGAGGGACTAAAACTCATTGCAGCATAAGCGGTATAATGTCCCAGGGGAGTATGTATAATGAGTATCAGCAAGGATATCGCTACTAAGTAGATCACTGTGCCCTCGAAACAGTCCGAGGATACAAGCCGCTCGACATACGGCTTTATGATACCCAGTCAAGTGTTCCTACTCAACCTTCAATGTTTCTGATCTTGTAGGGAAGTCTTGCTTATGCTTGGCTGCTCATAACACAATGACTTCTGGCACCCCCGGTGTGTCCGTGCATCAGAATAGCTATTTTCGGTGTGCAAGGCTCGGTGTAAACGCGTCGTCTGCCTTGTTGAAGCACATGCTGCACAATCCAAAGATCATCGCCAGCTTCAGGCTGAGAGCTGGGAGGCGGTGAAGACTTTCTCTGATACTGGTAGCATTTATTCCTCATTGGACGCCCCGTCTTTGGAGCTGCGGACGCAGCATCCGCCTACGACAGAACTTCATGTCCGTTACGGTCTGTAGGCGCACAGTTTATCTTTCAGAAGCGGCCGAAGACTGACTCATAATGGATGCAGGAATCGCCTTGTCCGCCCACTTCTGATTGTGCCGTGTGCGACACAATCAGCGTTTCTAGCATCTGGCCATGGCTGACTCCTTCGGGGTCCCTGTCGCTGTGCCCAAACAAGTAGGGTAGCAACGAGGCAACAAGACCCATCACTTTGTTCGGGGAATTCTTCCACGCGTGCATTGCAGGTGGGGGGGGGGACTACTATTTTGCCTATCATACAGCCCAATCACCTGGATGCCTGAGGTAGCACAGACGGCGGCGCGCACGTGAACACATCAAGCTTGCGAGTGGAAGCAGGCTTCTTTATGCAGGATCAGGATCCAGACGGGACTACGTGCAGCAGCGGTTGCCTTCTTTATGTTGCAGCAAAGGCCAAGAGGAGGACATGGTTTTCCACTATGGGCTGACGACGATCTGGTATGCGAATTGGGATTGCTATCCCTAATAGCTGAGTCTCCGTCTGAGTAAACGCCTCGGGGATGCATATTAGGGTATGGTCCGGGGTGTGTGGTGTGTGTGCGCCGGGAGCGAACGGACGCAGAGACATTTACCTTTACGCCCTGTCGGCTACTATACATGAAAAGTGGCCAATAGATGCAAACGGGCAGTATGCTGGTCTCCGGTTGTATCGAAAATGAGCGCCGTCACCGTTTTAAACCTGTTAGCTGTATCTATCGTCTTGAGGAGTGTAAGGTGTGACTGTCATTATTTGTGTATTCTACCCCTTTAAGCTATTTAGAAGCGTACCATCGTGCTCTATTGAACGCTGAAAAGTGCCAGAAAGAAGAGAACCGAGGACTGGAAGGTTTGAAATGGTATGGCAACAAGTACTATAGATGCTTGAGAGATGGCGCTAAGATTTCTATTATACGATCGCAATAACTAGTCATTAATTCAATGTTAGAATGATAAAATTGAGTGACTTCTATTTGGTGCCAATGGCGCTGATTGCGTCAAAATCTTTTGCCAAACCAGCCTAGAAATTAGCACATTGAAAATCTAAGTATTGGTTCCTGCAAATCAGGTTGTAAAGGGATGGACATTTTCTAAGCTAGCTGAGCGAGTATTTGACCCCTTCTCCGATGACTAATATGGTTCGGCCATTTCCGCCTCTATCAGCTCTCGGGGGGGGGGGGAAGGGGGGTTTACCAGCTGACCTCAGCTGGTTCCATTGAAAACAACAAGAAATGCAAATAGAAAAAAAAGAAAAGACTGCAGGTTCCTTCATCAGAACCCATGTTCTCCCTTCGATTTCTATGAGCTTCCATCCTTGACTTTGAGTTCTTCAAATATCTTATATACAAATCAACAGAGAAGATCAATTAGTCTTCGACGGGAGAAGTAGTGAGTCGCATCGAGTTCATCTTGGAACATCATTGAACAGAATAGGGAAAAAACCAAACGAGCGTCAGTTGCCCTGCGGATCTTCAGACCTATATTCTGAAGGTAGCGAGAATAATGCGTCAGCCACTTGTGAAGGAACGTCAGGATTTGAAATGTTCCGTTGTTGCACGACAAGCCTTGCATGCGGTTCTGGCAAAGTTGAAATCTCCTATGCTATTATCACTCGGGTATCTCATTGGCTGGTACTGGAGAGTGTGAACTAAGAATGGGCCGCCGAAGGCCAGCAATGCGTTGAATTCAGTTTTCTTCTGGACTAGGTACTCTACATAAAGGCGCATTCAGCAAGCATGCAGCATGTGACAAACACGTGCACTCATGTGTTTCCTTCGCGTCTTATTAGTTGATGGGAAGAAGACCGGATCACGGCTGCACTCTAACCTTCCTACCTCCACTTTGCCTTCTTGCGACCTGGGCAGCTATCTCCTGGTAGATATCAACTCAGAAAGAGGTTAGGACACCATAATCCTGGGAAAAGCAGTGCACTACAAATGGCAATGAAATACAGGCTAGAGATTATGCAGATGCGATAAATCTGGCTGACGCTGAGGGATCCAGGACTGGCGCCGATGTCATTTGGTGGGTAAGGCAAGTGGTATCTTGTTCGATAAGGTAGCAACGGGGCATGTAGATAGCTGCTGTGAGTTTCTAAAGCAGAAATGGTGTATGGACAAAATGAATGAGATTTATCTTGGGGAGGCTTTCCTTGGTAAAAAGATATTTAAATCTCCTGTCGATCTTTGAAGCTCGGAAACATGTGGTTGCTGTAGTACCGGAGGCGCGCGCCCTTCACGCGCCCTTCGCGCGCTTAACAGTCATATTAGTCATCTTGAAGGTTGGCGCGCCCACTTTTCCTTTCAAGGAGGGGTTACAGCTGGCGGGGTTGGAAAAGTTGAGCCAGGGCCGGAACTTGTTTTTTTGGTTCCGGTCATTTTTCTGCATATGCTAGAGTTCAAAATTATTCCAATCCCGCTTTCTAGAATTCATATTATTTAGCTAAAGTAGCTAGAAGACAAACAGCAAGAGCGAAGTATTGAAGCCGTGCACATGCACAGCTTGAGCGAAACATCGAGAAAACAGCACAGTCACAGGTCACGCATAGAATATATCATGAATCTATTTTGCAGCAAGACGAGCGAAGATTCTTCTACATATGCACAGCATATGCACAAAACATGCGCTATCGCTCATGTTATCTTCGTTAGACCTTTCTCATGCGTTTTCTTCTTCATTCTCGTCGTTCAGCTCGTGATTTGCATCATCACTTTTCTCGTCGTCTTCGAAATTTGCATTGAACGAATCTTGAGCGAGCTGAGTTTCTTTTTAGTATATGCGCGGCATATGCGGACTGCGACTTTCACCTTCAAACCATTTGGTCAATCTGTTATCTTATCCGCTCGATTTTCAGCGTCGATGCTTTCGTCGTTCATCGATGTTTCTTTATGATCAGTTGATGCTGCGCATATGCTCAGTCGATGCCTTTTTGACCAGATGTCATAGGCCCCGGAGCTTTTCCAACCCGACGTTAATTCTTGAATGTGCGGGGCATTTGCAATTTTTAAAGTTCAACCCGACGCCAAGAATTTTCTCCAACCACGGGCCGGCTCAACTTTTCCAACCCCTCGCCAGCTAAAACCCTTCAACGCTTCGCCAACGACTTCAACTTTAGGCCTCGCGCCTTCTGACTCGAGATGGCCAATCTTTCGCAAGGTGATCGCACGGTCATCGCAGAGTATCCTTTGGACAATTGTCTAGGCCATTTACAAGATTCACTTCGAAAAGCAGAGCAGATTTATAGGCCGGATTCTCTCTCTTACAGTGACACTGTCGATAGTTCCGACCAAGAACCTCGAAAGGCAATATCGAAACTCCTCTACACCTTGGAGGGCCACGACGTAGCCCTTGATCTTCGCTCAAACACTGGAAATCGAAATGTGGCTTTAGATTTAATAGAAGTTCGTGGGCGCATCCATAAGGGCGATTTAAACTACGAGCACTACCGTGCACTATCGCGACTTGTTATCAGAAAGACATCGGATTTCGATATCTGGAATGCCGTCCTTAACCTTATAAATTCTCTTTCCTGGATAACCCCTCCGACAAGGCATTCCTCCGCCTCGCAGCAAGGTGGTGAGCAAACTAAGAAACTGGTGGAACGAATGATTTTTGAGGAAATAAAAAACTGCACATATCGGAACGTTCGAGGATTCTTCTCCAAATATTTTGAGGGAAAAGACTGGACTGAGCGGACCAAGGAAATTTATCGAGCCGTGCAAGATCAATACGCTGACGGCAGGTGGACTGATTTTCCTGAGCCGCCTGTGCAGGATGCTGTTCTTGAGTGGTTGTTCCGCTTTCAGGAGGAGTTTCTGTTCGAAGCTCGAGGGGTCTATTGTACAAGCGAGAGTAGCAAAGACCTCACTGGTGCTGAAGCCCGACGTCAACTTGATATCTTTATCAAACAGAAAAGCAACGCATCCGGAACGATACACAATTGGAAAGACGTTCAAGTCATTGGCGAGCACCAGAAATCAAACAGTAAAGACTTCAAGCCTCTACTGCTTCAACTCGGCCGTTATATGCGTAATGTGTTTACTGCCCAGCCAACTCGCCGCTTCATTCACGGATTTTTCCTTTCCGGGACTACTATGGAATTATGGGTATTCGATCGCTCTGGTCCCTACAGCTCAGGCGAGTTCGATATTCACAAGGAACCGGAGCAGTTCATTCGAGTCATTGCAGGGTACGCCATGATGAGCGACGAAGAGTTAGGCCTGGACACATTCGTTGAGCGTGACGAAGAAGATCGATTCATAACCATCACGGAAGATGTGACTGGGAAGGAAAAGAGACTTCAGTTGATGTCGAGTCCGATCGTCATACAACGAGGAATAGTTTGTAGGGGGACAAACTGCTACCGCTCAAAGGATTTAGCACATGTCGTCAAATTCTCATGGACGTCCGACAAACGATCACCTGAGGCAGATCATCTGAGGTCAGCACGCGAAAAAGGTGTAAAAGGAGTTGCAAAATTGCTGAGCTACCATCGCATAACCAGCATTGACGAAATACGTGAGGGATTGACCTTTCCCGCTTCCTACCACTTCCGAAATACCTCGTCAAGTGCCTTGACTTCGTTCTCACAGCCTCAATCAGAGTCGCTCGCACGATCTTTTGGACCCTGTCGGGGCTTGAGCATCTTTGAAAGCATTTCTGAGACACGAATGTCTGATGATGACGAATTCAAGTCTTCTAGAAGGTCAAACAGTCAGAGATCGAAACTACGTCCGATACTCGAAGTGCCGCAAGCTTCGGAAAATGCACGGACAGGGAAACGAAAGTCTACGGACCACGAAGCAAGGTCTTTCAAAAGGTCTAGATTCAACAGTCAAAGATCAACACTACGCGAGAAACACATTGCATCGCAACTTCTTGAAGATACACAAGCCATCAGTCTCTATGCCTCAAGCGACGGACCGTTCGATAACCGTCTGCTCTCCTGCTTGGTCATCTCGCCGGCCGGACAAGCTCTCAGCAAATTCGAATCGGTCTCAGAGTTGTTGACCGCGCTTCGCGATGCAATCAAGGCACATCGATCTCTATATATTCAAGGGAAAAGTCTGCACAGAGACATCTCAGAGGGCAACATCATCATAACAGATCCAAAGAAGGCTGATGGCTTCACTGGAATGTTGATCGATCTGGAACTGGTCAAGAAGGTCGATAGCGGACGAAGCGACGCACGGCATCAGACAGGCACAATGGAGTTTATGGCGATTGAAGTGTTGCGCCTTGTCTCCCACACCTATCGGCATGACCTCGAGTCGTTTTTCTACGTGCTCCTATGGATGTGCGCACGTCGGACATGGGAAAGGCAGTTCCACTGCATGTTGATGGATCGGCCCAACGAAAGCATGTTAAGCAAATGGTATACGGGCAGCTATGAGGAGATAGCTCAATACAAGGAGTATGCTATGAGTGTTAATGGATTCAAGAAACCTTTGAAGGAGTTCCCACCGGTGTTGGACCGTGTCAAGCCTCTGTGTAAAGAGATACGGGGTATCCTTTTCCCTTTCCTCGAGGACGGAGCGCTGTTCACTGGAACCCCATCGGGACCACCGGAAAAATTATATGACCCCATCATTGAAGCGTTTGATAATGCTATAGCCGACATATCCGCTGGGGAGGATTCATGATTGGCAGTTTATTTGCTTGGTGTTAGGGGGAAAAAAGGACTTCCTAATAAGTAGAAGCTAGACATTCACTAAGATGATAATACAGACCTTTCTGATTTCATTTCAATCTATGTTGACAGGTTTATCGTTGGCCCGTTTTTGCTGCCCAACTCAAATTGACGCTAGTCGGGCACAGTGCCAATTCCTTTGCTCTCAAATACCGTCCCACCTTCTACTGCTGAACCTCGTGGTGTTGCGATTATAGGAAGAATGACTGCGAGGTAGTGCAGCTATAGACATTCTTTATCTCTCGTCAAGCCTCTTTGTAAGACGATACGAGATGTTCTCTTTCCTTACAAGGACGGTCTCTTTACGGGTACTCCGCAAGACCCGGCAATACTGTACGAACCCATTGCCAAATGCTTTGATAATACTATACATTCTTCTTGTTCTCCATTCGAAAACCCAGCATGTTTGTAGCAGTTGAAACCTAAGCCAATAAACTCTTGGCTTAGGCCTCAAACGATCTAGCTACGGTAAAACGGTTTGCAACATAGGCTTTGTTTGCGGGATAGTTCCGAAAACTTTGGCAAGCGCTGACGCCTGAAGCTTATTGGATATATATAAAGCGCCTGTTGCCTTTTGCGACGTCTCCCTCCTTCAATTACAAAACAACCAGCAGGTCCGATTACAAAACGCCGCAGTATTGCTTTGTTTAGACAACCACCATGGGTCAAATATTGGTACATTTTCTCAATGGATACTAGCGAAATTCTGTGCTGCACCGGCAAGCCTTATTGAGTTTTTGCCGGATACCGAAGCCGACTTTGCCTTGTGGATCTTCTGGCCATGCCAGTCAAGTCAAGTCCAGTGCAGTTGTCCAGTGCGACAAAAGCTCGTGGATGACGTTTCTCAGACGGTGTTGAAACGAAACACGATGGTTTAGTAAAGTGTACTCCTTCACAGCCGACATTGCGCATCCCAAAGGTGACATCGACCAAGATGCGAGATACCAAGTGCTGTTGATCATTCCGCATCGATTCTCTGCGTTCAACGTGGCTGAGGTGAGACCCGCGCCTTTGTTACTACTGCTGCCTAAAAGGGGGTCATTACTGACTTACTATCGTTCGATTCCATTGCTTTGTGAATATTTGCAGACAATTAGACAAGACATTGAGGTTTCTGCATAAAGTTACAAGGAGGATTGAATGGAATGTCTTTTTACATAGGTCCCGGTAAGATGGATGTTTGACGTGCAGATACTTAGACGAGTTTCCTTTCCCCTCAAAATAGATAGAGCTTTCAGATTTGAGGGTGAAGGCAATCAACCCCTTTGGTCCCTGTCAACGCTAGTCTTTCCTTGGTTTGCGTTGGGATGAGAGATCAGATTCGAACTTGGGGCAGGAGACGCGTCTCTGGTGGCCCTGTGCATCTTGCACTGCACTCAAGATATCCAATTAGGTACGCCTTATTGACCGTTTCCTACGACCACTTGCTAAAATTATTTGTGCCACCTTTCAACCTGCATTAGTACAATCTGCAGCGGTTGAATATTTGCACCAGTAAATAAATTCCGGCTACATCAGCTACGAAAAGAAGGGCTCGAAAGCAGGGGACTGTTCTGGTTCAAAGAATTCGCAACCCGCACGATCTTCAGCCGACACAGAACCAGGGAACCCAAGGCAGCAAGATCCTCCCTCAGAAGCACCCTCGATATTTGTCCACCTTGCCGCCTTCAAAATCATCAAGCCTTGTCCATGAGAGTCAAGAAGCCCAACAAATTGTGGTAAGAGGTTGCGTCTTTGACTGTCCAAGCCATGTATCCAGCTCCCAATCCTGCAGAGGCGGCTTGCCAGGGAAGCTTGCGTACGTCAATAATCACATCGTGCGTGCGTGTGCGGCCGTGACTCCGTGTCAAGCAAGCCTGCATTTCATCCCGACTGAAATTATCGCCCAAACAGGGAACGACTGGCGTGGACGAACGAGGACGTCGATATGTCAAGCCCCATCTCGTATTTTTGACCTGCTTCCCTAGACCACTATCGAAAATCTGAAACCGCTCAGTTGAGTCTCGAGACAATCCGATACGTTCTATAACATTCATTGCTTGAGACCGTGCACAAACCAGACGCTTCTTCAAATACTGGGTGAAATACAAAAAAAAAACGTGAGGACGCATAGCTGTAGTACGTAGCGCGACGAGGTGAATGGAAAAGCATCTTGCTGGGCAGCTTCAGACGCATTCTCTACCTCTGCCGTCTCGCTAAACATGCTCATCGCCAACATGCAGTAGCAGAAGACTCTGTTCTAGCACGGCTGTGGCCGTTAGGATCACGGACGAAGTTTTGAGCGAGAATAAAAAAAATTCTTCCGAAAGAGTTCGAAGGAGTAGTAAAGGGCGTGATAGCATTTGATTCGAATGAATCAAGTCTTGCAACGAATACGCCTGCAAGCGTGTCAAATCCTGCAGGTCGCGTGCCCCGCATGTCGGACAACTTAAAGTAGGCTACCATTCACCTGCGGCTTCGGGAATTATAAGGAACAATTCAAGCGGCCATAACCGCTTCGCATGACTTTTTGGATGACTCCCTACTAAAATTGCCGATGAGCAGGAAAGGCGATCAATAAGTTCTGCGCAAACTTGGCTTGATCTTTCTACCTGTCGATGCTGGTACTAAGTTCTTACTAGTCAGCCGATCAGACTCGAGAATAGATATTGAGATAAGCGATAATGAACCTGATTCCCTTTGGCTACTATACAACTTGTTAAATATGGCTTTCGCTTTACGCGCAAGTGGGGTCACGAAACCCAATTGCAGGAGTCTTTAAACTGAATGCTGGCGGTGTTGTGGAAAGTAATGGATGCTGTATCTTTTCGAGAGGAGCAAGCACGGTATCCAAGATGGGTAGCCACTCTTTGCTGTGATTGTTGTCAGACCGGAGCCCTTAGCGGAGTCAAAGTTCCTTACGAATCTATGGACTCATCCTTCGCAGCCTGCTCCAGTACTAGTTGGCCTGTATAGCACCTGAATAACCAAATGTTACATTGGATCATGTTTCGTCTATCAGCTCGACGTTACGTTCTGAGGCCAAAATTCGAGGCCAGACTTACTCGAGATCATTGCGACGGCACAGGCATCGAGAAAAGGATTTCAACTCGGTCATGATATGTCGTGGATATCTAGCACACAGCTTGGAGTTGGTTGTACAGCGTAGAGCAGTCACATGCGAATCAAGGTCCCCAATGTGGTCCGTGTTTAGATCAATGGGTAGCACTGGCCAGATCAGTACAGGTCTAGTACAAGGGTCCAGCGTCATGAACAGCGGACCCGATCACGCATGGCGCAGGTGATGTTGATTCTGTCGCACCAGCTGGCATTGGCTTATATCAAGATCGTAGAGGTATCCGTAGCCCGTGGCCAGCACTTCGGCGTCCTCAAACATTGTCAAGTTTCGAAAACGACCACTTGAAGCAAGAGAGGTCGCGATGAAATGCAGTAACACAGAAGTCTTTCGAAGGCCGTACTTTGTATGAACACATTGTGATTCATGACCAAGCCATGCTCGGTATGGCATTAGCAGTCACCGTTGAGTAGTTGTTGAAGTAATAGGAGCTGCAGTAGGAGCTACAGTAGGAGCAATAGTAGGAGCAGGAGGAGTAGTCGTCCAATTAGGAACATAGTTGTTGCAGTGCCATTACAATGCCCGCTAGCCTGGTTGGGGCTAGCGCCAATTGCGGCAGAAAACCTAGATAACTTCCTCCTTTAGAACACACACCTTTAGACAATTATCAGATCTACACTTCATCAGTAGTCCTTTCATGATTAGATAGACCAGCTATTCATGTACTAACGGGACGGCCAGACGATTACTGCCTTGCCACCAGATTGTTCATTCCCCAAAAAGCCGACTTGATGGTCGGTCTTTCCAGCGAAGAGTCTACTCCATTTCGCTACTTTCAGCATGTATCAGTGTAGCCAAGAATGAAGGGGCACTTGTCGCAATACGCGACAAGCGCCGGACTTTCAAATGCCTCTGCCTCGAGCTGATCAGCCGTCGTGTCCTCAAATAGAAATCTATCAGCTTGTGCAAGTCCCGAGAGAACATCTAGCACCTTCCCGGTCAGCTTGTCACTAACATCCATCAAAAATCGACGTCTATGTTTAATCAGGAGCTTGACGAAATATTCAAATTGCGACACCGGGATAGCCTCAACCCTTCCTAGCATTAGTCTCCTTGTCGAAGATCTCTTCACATTTCTATACTCACTGACTGTCGGAAACTGCCATAGGACCTCGTCGAGGAACTACGCACAGAATTCCTAGAGAGAGGCTCTGTTACAGCATCTGCCAATTCCGGCCCCTTGCCAGCCGGTTTTTCAACGAGTCGCGCTGCTTGTGATAAATGGCATCATCCGTATTAAGCTTCGGATATGCCTCTAGCATTAACTCGTCGATAGCCTTAGAGGATGCTCTCCCATATCGATCAGACTCTGTTTTTCTCTTCCGACTACGGGTGAAGGGGCTAGATGACTTCTCGACGTGGAGACTAGTCCGCGTGTTGCGCAGTTCAACCAAGTGCGCCAGGTACGTGCGTCGCAGAAGAGCGGTAGTGCAATCAAATGAGCTCAGCCGGTCCAGGGTTTGTAAATTCTGGATGTTATCCGGGTCACGAGGGACTAGCTCTCGAGCTGTGTACGACAAGAGGCACACGTCGCGAAGCTCGAAAAAAGCACCAGGACTCGCGATCCCGTAAAACAACTTGATCAGAACTTCCATATCAGCGGTTCCGGGTAGAGCCGCAGGAGAGACGGAGAGTATGGAGTATCTGCTGAGATGGAACGGCGGTGGTTGGTATAGACATGATGAAGTTCAACGGATCGGTCGGTTTCGGTGGATGCGATGAGACCTTCCCTTCTCGAAACGTTCCACCGATCCTTCCGCCGCCTCGATCCCGCGTTACCGGTCTAATAGCTAATCTGCCACTCTTCTTATTGTCCTTCCTGAAGGATTTTTCGCGCGACCGGGCTTGGACCTCCGCTTTCCGGAGACGGAGATGGTGTTGGGGGAAGAGCCGGCCCTGGATCGAGCAGTAGTCGACGTGGGTCAATACTCTGTATTGGACACGAACGCGGCGAAGAGACGGCTCTGCCAGCCGACGCTTGGTTGATATAATGACTCTGTCCAGCGGTGTGGACCTTCAACTCTTGCAGTCTCTCGTGCCGAAGGTGTGATTGCGATTCCCAGTGTGACTCAGGCAGTAGCTCTTCTGCTGCTACATCGACTCTATAGATGTCTTCGACGCAAGTGACCGTGTGTGCCAGTCCTTCGGCGGTTGGAGCGAACAATCGTTGAGCCTTATGCGTATTGAGCAGTGATAGAATGAGGGACTCGCAGTGCTTGATATATGTCTGTAGTCCTTGAGCGAGTGCATCTGTCGATGATGGGTCTTGCTCCAACAGCTGATCGACGTGTGTTTGAACAACACAGCTTAAGTATGCGAACGTCTAATAATCTACTAGCATGTTGAAACGAGCATTCCATTGTGCACGCACGCCTACATCTGCAGTTTGAGTATCCATTAGCGTAATCTGCCGCTTGTGCCGGACCGGGTCTGATCCATGGGAGACAGCGGCGGAGGTGGAGATCTGTTAGTTGCAAGAAGTGGTTTAGAATTGACTGGCGTATTTTCTTTTGATGGGATCTTCGCTTTCTCTATCTTAAACTTATAGTATCTGTGAGGCTCAAGTAGTAGTGTGCAATAGGTCCATTTTAAAACCAAACTCATACTTGAAGTCCCACCAGATCAGGTCCTCCTCGTCCGATATATCTACGAGACAGTTCCACGATAACGACTTCCCCAGTGTAGCACTCACAAAGGTATGAGCATTAGTGAAGTTAAAGTATCTGTTGTATTCTCTCAAAGAGTCTATGTACGTTCTGGCCTGGTAAGGTCCTGTTATCAGATAGCACCTTCCAGCCATACTGTGAGCCCAGCAGGGTCACACGCAGCCTAAACCATCATCTTCTCAAACATCATGACGGTCTCTTCCAATGCCCGCAATCTGGCTTCGACATCCCGCTTCCGGCTCTCGGCTGATTGCATGGCCTCACTGACATCCTTGCCCTGTACTTTGCTCAGCTCTGCCTTGAGCGAGTCGATGTCATCTTGGTCCTTTCTTGCTTCATCCAACTTCGCCTTGACCTTTTCAGCCTCCTTTCCAGCATCTTGTATGCGATCCTTGACTTCAAGATAGACGTTCGCGTCAGCGGAAACAGGGAAGACTGCACAGCCAGTGGGGCTGATTTCTCCAGCCTTCAGAATGCTGATATCCACTGGTGTCTTGCCACTGAGTGACTCGATCGCGGAAAGCTGAGCGGACGCGGTATCATGTGACATTTGATTCAGAGGTGCGATATGAGCCACGCCTTTATCCTTAACAGCATAGTCCGCTATTAGTGAACGGATACCTTTTGAGCAGCCCAGTACAAGCTCATAGGCTGTCTTGGATCTCGGGTCGTCAAAAGACGACTCATACTCCGGATACTCAGCGATTGTGATCGAGGACGTGTTGTCGTTTGGTCTGCGTGGTAGCCGCTGCCAAAGCTCTTCAGTCAGGAAGGGCATGAACGGAGACATGAGTCGCAAGCCAGACTCGAGCGTGGTGTAGAGTGTGTCCATGGCTGAACGAGCTTCTTCGGGCGTGCCGTCTGAGATGATCGACTTCGAGTTCTCGACGTAGATATCGAACAGTTCATCGTACAAGTACCGGTAAATGATCTGGGTCGACCTTGCGAATTCACGCTCTTCGAGTGCCTGGTTAATTTGTTTTGCGGCGGTGTTCATCTTTGTCAGAATCCACTTCTCTGGCACTCTCCTTTCCTGTTAAAGCACTGCTCTCACGAGGAACAAAATCATCGCCGAGCTTTCCAAGGACATATTTCGTGGCCTGGTAGATCTTGTTACAGAATCTTCGGTAGCCGTGCATCGTCTTTACGTCAAAATTGATATCGCTGCCAGATGCTTGAGTGTAGTTGACGAGCGAGAACCGCAAGGCATCGGCCCCCACCTCAGGAATGCCTTGTGGGAAGGCCTTCTTCTGGTATTTTTCGGCATTCTTGACCTCGTTCTGGGCTAGGTTACCTTCTAGCAGCTTTTGATGCAGGCCATCGAGGCTGATACCGTCAAGTATATCAATCGGGTCAACGACATTGCCGAGTGATTTAGACATTTTTCGACCGTTGCTATCCCGTATCAAGCCATGGCAGAAGACCTCAGTGAAGGGCACTTTGCCGGTCAGTTTTAGAGAGAACATGATCATGCGGCTGACCCAGAACGGTAGGATGTCCCAACCTGTCTCCATAGTCGTGTTCGGAAAGTAGTTTTCGAGATCTGACGTCTTGTCTGGCCATCCGAGGGTACTGAACGGCCAAAGTGCAGAGCTGAACCAGGTATCTAAGACGTCCTCGTCTCGCTTGAGTGTCACTTTCTTGCCAGGAAATTTCTTTTCTGCCTTCTCCTGAGCCTCCCGTTCTGTCCTGCCACATACCCAGTAGTTATCGTTGGCATCATCCCCACCATCTTCACCCTCGATACTGATGTAATATGCCGGTATCTGATGGCCCCACCACAATTGTCTCGACAGGCACCAGTCCTGGAGGTTTCGCATCCATTGCAAATATTGTCGTTTCTGTAGCTCTGGTCGGATAACGAGTTCGCCGCTTTCAACCACATCTATGGCAGGTTTCGTCAACGGCTCCATTCTCATCCACCATTGGGGTTTCAGTAGCGGCTCAATAACATCTCCTGATCGGCTGCATATCGGAACAAGCATCTTGTTCGGCTCTTGCTTCGTATAGAGGCCTAGTTTCTTGAGCTCCTCGATAACGCCATATCTCGCATTGAACCTCTTCTCTCCGGCATAGTGACCAGCGTTGCTGTTGAGAATACCGTCCTCGTTCAGGATGTTGATGAATGGCAGATTGTGTTTCTTGCCAAGGTTAAAATCGTTGTGATCATGAGCAGGTGTCAGCTTGACTGCGCCAGTACCGAACTCTCTCTCGACATATTCATCGGCGATGATCCTCAACTTCCTATCAGGTATTATCGGGTGTTGCGCAGTCTTGCCAACAAAGTCCTTATATCTATCGTCCTGAGGGTGCACAGCAATGCCAGTATCGCCCAGTATCGTCTCCGGTCTTGTTGTTGCAACTTCTATCGTCTGGTCAGAGCCATCGATTGGGTATTTGAAATACGTGAGTGTTCCAAATTCAATCTTCTTGTCATAGCCAGGCACGTCAAGCTTCGTCGTCCCTTCAAGCTCTTTCTGGTCCACCTCAAGTGTAGATAAAGCTGTGGAGAGGCGACATGACCAATGTACAAGCCTGTTGGCTCGGTATATGAGGCCTTCTGAATGTAGTTGCACGAAAGTCTCAGTTACCGCTTTTGACAACTGCGGATTCATTGTGAAGGCTTCCCGCGACCAGTCCACAGAGACGCCAAGTCTGCGTGTCGTCTTGTTTATCTCTTTATGGTAATCCTCCTTCCAGTCCTGGCATAACTGCACGAATTCAGGTCGACTGAAATCCTGCCTCTTGGACTTGCCATCTTTTGGATGTCTCGCGAGCTGCTTCTCGACAACGGCTTGGGTTGCAATGCCTGCATGATCGCAGCCAGGGATGTATAACGTTGAGAACTGCCGCATACGATGCCACCTGATAAGGGTGTCTTCTAATGAGAGTGCCAGAGCGTGTCCGATATGTAGTTTGCCAGTCACCTACGACTAGCGTTAGCAGATGACAATGCTGTCAACACATGAGTCCATACATTGGGCGGCGGTATAGCAATAACGTATTTGCCTTTCGACTTGAGACTGCCATTCTTTTCTGTTCGTGGTTTGAAAAGTCCTTGGTCCTCCCAGAAGTTGTACCAGGCAGATTCGACTACCTTCGGTACGTACGCCTTGTGGAAGTCATCGTCCAGTGGTTTCAAGATCTTTTTCTGTCCAGCTGGTGTCTCCTCTACCCAATCTTTCGACTCGACAGCAGGAACATCCTGCTTCTTGGATTTCTTCTCCTTAGAAACACCATTGGGTTGTTGCTGCTGCACCTGCTGTGCTTGCTTCTCCTTCTTGTTGGCGAAATTATCAAGCTTTAACCGCTGCTTCTCGCTCATGGGCTTCTCTGAGGCCTGCGTAGAAGCCATCCTCGATGGCACCTACAAGACTACAAGACACGGACGATAGCACAGCAGGTGCCCGAGGCGAAGGGCAAAAGACGGTATGGTGAAGAGAGTCGGAGCGCAAGAGGAGGTTGGGGGAATACTCTGACACTGAAGTGGGGTGTTCTGGCAATCTAACAGTGTGTAAAGCTCACCTCAGTTTCCTCAGACGTTCGCTTATTTGTAACGTTAGTCTACTCTTAGGGCTGGCTTACCTCAGCTTGCCTGCTGGTCCAGCTCTACTTGCAGCTGGGCGCTCGGAGATCTTGGAGCATCTGTTGGAATACGAGGTCATATGGGGGCATATTGAGAAAACTCTACTAGCGGGCCCCAGCCCTACCAGCCCTAAGAAGGCGGAGATTACCATCTCCCCTATTTCCAACAGCATCGTCGTCGTGGGATACGGCTGCTAGATTGGTGATGATGGGAGCGATGGTTTCTAAACTGATGTTGACGATGCGAGATATCTTGAAATATATATAGAATCGGGAGTATTAGTGGGGTCTACGGATAGCGGCAGCGGGAGCAAGCGAGATAGCCGGCCCCGAGGATGTAGCTCGGCTGACCCATGCTAAAGCTCGGCCGACCATGCAAAATGTCCGAAGCTAAGAGTCACGCTAACGCCTGAGCTCAATATGAACCTACAACTACCTTACTTCGTACTCATTCATCAATACACAATTACTACTAATTAATCAACAATCAGTCAGTGAGAAATTTCGTAAGCTCGTAGTGTTGCGTTGAGAGTTCTCACCTTTAAATCAATCTCGATGTTCTTTTTCAGATGATTTTAGGCTTCGATCGTAACTGACGTCACAGTATTCTAACTGCTCAGGGGGTAATTGATATGGGCCTTCCTGATCTGGGTTTATTGGCTTCGGAGGGTCTTGTTTGAAGCCTTCCCAAAACGCTCCGAACGGTGCTTGGCGGAACGTCCAAACTTCGTGCTATTGGGTGGGTGTAAGGCCTGATTGGGCCTGGCCTGATATTTGACCTTTCGGAGAGCAAAGAAAGCTCCTTTCTACGAGTCTTGTTACCAGAAATTGGAGTTAACGGAGCAGCACATCCCCTACCCCTTCGCGCCACGATCTGCCCATCCCTGAATCTGATCCCTAATGCATCATATCCTTAACCCTCGAAATCGCTCAAAAATAGTAAAAATCTTCTCGTTGACAAATGCACTTATCGTTGTATGCGAAACCTGTGCCGTTTTTAGGATTTACCGAGAGCCCCATCAAATTTAGTGGCGAATGTGCAAAATAAGAACCAGAGCTGTAAAATCAACCCCACTGCCCCCCCCCCAGCGCTTCTTCATATGTAGTATACCCAGTGCTCCATATGTAGTATCCGTGCAGAACTCGGAAACTGGCTGACTATTAGCAGCGGGGCCATCAAATCAAAGCTTAGCGAAATCATCGTAAGGAATATTATCAGATCGGTACGAGAGTAAGCGGGCAGAGCACGTTTCTCAAGCCGGCCACATCGAGCCACATCACGCAAGAGCCCCGCTGAAAGTCTTTCGTCCGTATCCGTCACCCCAGAGGGACTCTTTCATATTACTCATACATAGCCGCATAAGTTAGACTTCCCAAAGATCATGGCAGCAGCGGCAACCAACTTTTCTACATTTCCTCTCTTCTCGAGCCTCTCTCCAGAGCTACGCAACCAGATATGGCGTGACGCCCTGCCTGTCAAAGTCGGGCCAGCCTTGTACTTCTACAGAAAGGGGTGTTGGTGCCCCCGACGCCTATCGAAATCCAACGAGGGTTATGACCCTGAAAACGACGAGAACAATCTAAACTTCGAGTTCGGCCACGACTTGTTAGACGATGTCCAATTTGATGTACCGCTAGTCGTGGTTAACCGCGAGGCCCGTGGCATCGCCCTAGGCTGGGTTCGCGAGCAGGATATCGAGATACGCCCCCGAGAGGATAGACAGTACCCTGTCTTTGTGCGCCCTTTTGACCCAATGCGTGATGCGCTATACATTGCACTTGACAAATGGGACGACTTTCTCTGCGAGCCTGACGATCGACAATTCCAACCGGATCTCTTTGGACAGCTTGTCGACATCAAACCGGACCTCACGCGCATCGCCGTGCCTGAGGCGCTGCTTCGAAGTGAGATCATCACATTACCCGAGATGTTTCGGTATTTCTTTCATCTAAAAGTGTTATTCATTATCGTCGACGCGCAGTCGGATCTGCAGTCCGCGGATAACGACATGAAGGTGCAGCGGCGGTGGGAGTTCGAGAGCACACAGGGACGGGCATTCTTTTGGAATGACAACCGTGACAGCTTTGACTTCGGAGATAGCGAGTACATCGGCGACGAAGCCCTGTGCAGGCTGATAGAGAAGGCCAACAAAGGGCTAGGCGAAGGGCTTGCCAAGAATCACATACGCAGCTTTGAGATTCGGCCTGTTTTTGCCATCAGAAGATGAACGAGGCTTGCTAGCGTCGGACATAAACGAGATGGGCTCGAACGAGACGGGCTCGAACGAGATGGGCATGAACGAGATGGGCGTGAACAAGACAGACGAGTTGAGCGTGAACGAAATGGGCGTGAACGACATGGGCTCGGAGCAGGCATCATTACTATCATACGGTAAAGAGAAACACAATGAGCCGTTCAGACAGGCTGAATCAAAATCGTCTCGTTTTATTATACATAGTGTATGATGCAGAGATTATATGATAACGATCAGTGTGCGACCGGCATATGTATCTGTCCGCTGATTCCTGGTTGATCATCACCCTCTCTTTTTTGGCGTCAGTCTCTTTAATTTGCAGCCCTGTTCTCGGAGGTATGGCCTGCCTTCTTATATTAGCCGAGCAGGGTGGCTGTAGTATGAGAACGAAGCGTCTTTCCAGCCTCGCCTGCTCCCTGAATGGACAGCCTACCTGCTCGATGGAGCGCTCCGCGCTTTATCTTACAGTATGCTGGTTGGCTGGCTGGCTGGCAGAGGCTGGAAGGATGTAATAAAATTTGTTGGTCGCTGCCGTGCTATTCCTTCGTTCTGTAGCGTATTCACACACCTGTCGCTGTCGCTGTCGCTATTCCCATCGCATTCTGCTATCAACTAGTGCTCGTGTCCTCAAATCCTCAAATCCCACCTGAAGATGACGACTCAACTTGCCACCGCCCTTCAGGAAAACCCCTCTTTCGACACCAACACGAGCATCACCTTCTACCGTTGGCTGGATGAGCATAAGCGGGGCCTCACCAAGGGCAAAAAGTCCACGCAGGGCTCGAAGAAGGCGGCCGCGAAGGCTACTCGCTATGGCTGATATCGACGTAAGGTTGAGTACTTCAAGAACATCCTGAGGTACTCGGACAGCTAGCTCGAGGACCTAGGTATTGCCACAATCAGTCGCTTCTCCCGTGGCTGGATTGAACGTACCTTTAAGCTGTACTCGTCCCTCAACTCTTCAGATCATGAAGCAGGACTGTTTGAGCAGAACAGTAAACGAAGTCAGCGTCGCATTATCGCCGAACAGAGCTTTTCGACGTTCTGGCCGAGCTTCATCGCCGCAAAGACCACTGCCGAGGTGACATGCTCTGAAATGAGGCCACAAGCCTATATTGTGGGCCATCGAAGCACCACTGTCGCTGAATCGGCCGTCTCTGCATGAGATGTCAGCTCTTGCACCACCAGCAAAATCATCGCACGCCCCTTCGTTACCACAGCACGCGCCATCTTAACGACTAAATCCAGCACGATCTCATCTTTCTTCCCTAGGTGGGCTTGCCTGACGGCCGAACCGTTATTGAACTCTATGTTATCTGCGACACTCACACGAAGTACCTCATGACGTTCCTGATTGAAGACAAGCATGCGGCCGCTGTAGAGCCTGAGCTAATTCATCGATATTCTGTTTTCGGGCCGCCCAAAGCCAGTTAGAACGACAACGATGGTGAAATTTGAAAGAAAGCTCTCGCCGTTCAGCAGTAGTACGGCGTCCGTGTCGTCGTTTTGAAACCGTACACGCCTAGGTTCAACGGTGGCGTGAAGAAGGCGAATGGCCAGCTCAACAGGGGGTTCGCTTTTGGCTCTATTGACTTTGAACTTGTTTCGAGCTTCAGCTCTTCGAGGAGTTCGACTTGAACCGTCTGCACTTTTGAGCAGCTCTACCTGCATGAGCTGGTCCAAATTATCGAGCATAAGCTTAGCTCTAGAAAGAGCTGTCGTGATTACGGCCGGCAGAGAAACAGCAGGTTGATTGCCGATCTCTCTCATCACATTGACGAACTACTCGACTTGTTCCTAAAATGAAAAGAATATAAGCCTCGCATGATTTGATCGTCTTCATGGAACGAGGGTCGCAGTATTGCTCCCAAAGTGCCCTTTACCTGTTATGCTTCTAGCTCTTCAGTCGCTCAACAGTATGTTCTGGCGTACTTGATATTCTCAATGACGTTCACTGTGATAGTCAAAATGCTAGCAGCGAGTCCTACTGCCTCTGCTATTTCGCCTCAAGAACGATACAGTAGCGACCTCGAAATACGGAAGCGCGATAAGATTAAGGCTCGATTATGAATGCTCTTTACCGACTTCAAGGAGGTGTGACGGCTTCACACAAGACAAGAGAGAACAGGACTGCAAAATAGAGAGACTGACGTCAAAAAAGAGAGAGTGTTGATCAATCAGAATGAATCAGTGAACAGATACATATGTCGATTGCACACTGATCGATATGATAGAATCTCTGCATCATAAACTATGTATAATAAAGCGAGATGAATTTGATTCTGTCTGTCTGAGCGGCTCATTGTGTTTCTCTTTATCTTACGATAGTAATGATGTCTGCTTCTGTTCGAGCTCATGTCGTTCACGCTCACGTTCATCTCGTTCATGCTCATCCCGTCTCGTTCCCAAGAAGTGTGTTTGCTGAAATCTTGCCAAGCAGAGTCCTGAGCCTTCTGGCAGCATCAGCATAAGCGAGAATAACCGAGGCTCGAATTGACCGCTTATGCTACCGCGACTTTTGTCCCCCAGTGATATTGTAAGCGCTAAGAATAGAACGTGAGAAAGCCTTGGTGCCCGTGCCTTGTAAAACGACGTCAAGACCATCGCGAATCTGGCGCGTTCTCACCTGCACACAAACTATCCGCGTCTTCCCCTGCACCTTCAACTTTGACGAAGTGAGCTCTCTCTTGCAACTCGGTACTCTTACCACTTCAGCTGAGTTCGTCCCCTACACCATCCCTTTTGAATCGACTGCTATGCAAACATTATCATGGCGACTGCTAGAGAGCTGTGCCTTAGACTAGGCTTTATCGAAAAAGGTGTAGGAGAATGCTCCAGAGGGGAGCCTAACGCACTCCTTAGCGACATTAGACATTTTGCTGCTAAGTTAACCCGAAACTCAGACCCAGCAGGGACAACGTACCGATACCTTCATGTTCAGGGTAGGGGATCTACACAGTGGCCGAAAAATAATAATGCAGAGTTGGCACAACTACTTCAATGGCCCCGAGACGCGGAAGTGTTAGTCGATGACTCTGCGAACTAATGGATGTTCGGTGCCTAATGACTTGCAGGATCACCGGCCTTGTCGAGCAATTGTTCACTCTCCAGATACACAACAGTTGTACTGAGAGCGCGCAAGCTACCAGTGGTCCGTTAGAGACAAAGGTCGTACATGGCCACGCGAAATCCCAAGAAATGGCTGCCACATCCCGGGCCTTGTCTACGGTCAACTCGGCCCAGAACAGTGCGCATGTCAAAGACCAAAGAGAGGCAGGTCAAGTCGACACATCGATCATAAGGTATCTTCATCTCAGTGCACTTGGTCTCCTAATTGCTAGATTCCCGTCAATTCACACTAATACTGGGTAACGTGCACTCAGCAACAATGGCCCAAAACCCCTCCTCGCCGGGTCTGTGAAGGAGCTGTCGAAGACAATTGAAGCTTGGATTCGTAACCATAACGGCGAGCGACCGCCAGCATCCCGCATATTCCGGAAGCATGATATTAAGGAACATGTTATAAAGGATGTACAGCTCACTGTAGGCTCGGGATCAGGCTGGGTACGGCGGTTCCAGATCAATGATCAATGGATGGCTTGGTTGATTGAAGATAAGAAGGGAGGTTGTATGCTGGCAAAGCCCGCTATGAAATTCAGTGGCAGCGGCTTCCAAGCCTGGCTCGGTGGGGATCTTGGGTTCACTCCAGCCCCTTTTGCCCATGTAGTTAAGCCGGCAAATCGACCAATGATATTGGACAGTGAACTCATTGACAGCGAGGATGATGGCTCGGAAGTGGATGATGCGAACACTGGTAGGTCTTCCAGAATTGGGTCGTGCTCTGATAGGTTTAGAGAATTAAAAATATTCCAGCCAGCCCGCCGCAATTACAAAGCTTACCCAGAATCAAGAGAGCTCGGGTACCCGTCGACTATACAGTGCCTGACTTACTGCCACCATCTACTAGATCGTCGAACAACGTACATCAGCAACCACATGTTGCCAAGCGCCGCAAGACCGTCAGGAGTTCCGGTTCAACTCCCTCACCTTCTCCAAGCGTTGTGTCATTATCAGCATGGCCATCAACCTCACGTTCTTCTTATGCCGTAAAGCGAGAAACGGCAGCTTCTTCCGCCTCTTCGCGCGATCCGGTTGTGGCCATGCATTTACGTGACCCCGCACTGGCCTCATCTACTGAATCGCCAGCAGACTCGGTCGCAGTCACTACGCTAGCCAGCTCATCGTCAACTTCCTTGAAAGTAGCAAGCAAGATAACGTTCCACTTCTTCCTGTCGGATGCAGATCTTGGCGCCATTCCTCAAGATTTTGTGCATTGTAACACCTACACCTCTTTCTTCAACCAAGCGCTTGCAGCATGGAAAATTCTAGGCGGAGAGGATCGCAACACGGTCATGACAGCAGTGAGTGTAGTACTGGCTTCTGTGGATTGGCCGATTGTGATTCCTTGGAGGAACAAGGATGGCTTTGAGACGATGATTGGCATTGTTACTAAAGCTGCCATGGAGAAGGGGGAGCATCTGGACGTCAAGGTGAAGTGCATGAGGCAGGCATGAGGGAGAGATTGTTCCATCGATATGCGGTGAACATATGCATATATGGTATATTCTGGCGGCTAAGAGGATGATCCTGTCGTAAAATGGACATAGAGAGGACATTTGAGGCAAGTGCCAGCGTAATACCCAGCATAGTACACGTCTGGCAGATCTCGAAACCTTGATTCTAAAATTAGAATAGCGCTCCATACCCAGACTTCAAAGTCAAGCACCATTTGAACACCAACAAAACGCCGAGGGCAAATGTGTGCCTGCCATCCCATCAAAACAAGTAGAAAGCACTGCCTCCCTACGCTTCAACCCCCAACATTCCCCTCAACCCGTTCTCAACACCCCTTAACCACCTTCCCCTCATCTCCAACTCATCCGCACCACTTCCCTCATCCCTCCGTCTCATAGCATCTCTTGCCTGACATAATACTCTCTCCCTCTGTTCCTCGAGTCCTTTCGCCTCACTCTCCGCTCTCTCTAGCTCTCTCGATTTCTTAGGTAAAGCTTGTTGCAGAATTTTGAGCTGGGAGTTCAATTTGTCGAGCTCAGCTTGGCGCTCCGAAAAAAGGGATTGCGTAGCTGGAAGGGGGAGGTTGTGGGACGGGTGGGAGGGTGAGGGTTGTTGGGTTGTGGCGCGGAGTTGCGAGAGGGCGGTATTTAGCTCGGTAATTTGGAGAGGGAGATTGGAGAGGAGAGTTGTTTGTAAACTAATCGTTTCGTATCCTATAACCGTCAAATCAGTATATCTCAATCCGCCTCAGCCTGCAGAAAACACGGTCTGAGAGACCGCATCCACTTACGCCGAGCTAAATCCCTCCCCCTACCCTCCAACACCCTAATCATCTCCGCCACATTCTCCTTCTGCGCCTTCAGCACACCTTTCACCTCTGCAAGCTGCGCCTCTAACTCGATATTTTCAACATGCTCGACAACAAGAGGTGGATCCCCAACGATGGCGCGAAGGAACTTTTCTTTGGTAACTTGTTCGAGATAAGAGAAGCGGAGCTTTGAGAAGAGTTCCTTGTAATGCGATAGATCGGCTTCGAGAGAAGCAGGCGAGGGGTTTTCGAAAGCGGAGTTGGAGACATCGGAGGTGCGGGTTGAGGTTTGGGAGGCGGAAATAGGTTCGCTAAGGCGTATTATGGAGAGGTTTTGGGATTGAAGCGCCGTGAGGGCATTGAGAGTTTCTGTGGGCTTGGAGTCCATGTTAATGATTCAACAAATCTGAAAGAGATTTCGAAGGCAATGTTTACAGTTTGTTTACCTTCGCGGTCTGATAGGGCTGTCGGCGCTGATGCGACCCGGCGCTTGGGCGGGAGCGGAGATAATACCGCGCGGACATACCAGCTCTGTGACGCACGGTATCACCTTTAAGATAACATGATACCTTGACTGAGGGGCTCTATGACTTTGCCATCCTTCCCTACGGTGTCCTTTACCTTACTGCTTGAGGCGAATGATCATAGATCTTGATTATGCCCCTCAACGACCATTTCTCCGACGACTATGTAGCCAAGCTACTAGCAAATGATGCAAAGGCCAGTACTGCCAAGTACTCATCATATGGTCTTAATGCTTTACTACCAAAGAGGTACGCCCAACAAGACATTTTCACAGACCTCTCAGTCTGAATGATCTAGGCCGACAACGAATGCGCCCAAACCGAATACTCGATTCTTAAAAAACATCATCAAAGAAACAGACAGCCATAATGCTGCGCTCCGAGCTAAGGAGAGAGCGGAGGCGAAAGACCGACTTCGGCGCCTTCGTGGTGACTTAGAGAATGATAGGTACGAGGACTACGGCCGTTTGAAGCGACGGCGGATAGATTCCAACGATGAAGCGGATCTCAAGGTGTGGCAGAAGCATAAGAAACAAAAATCGCACAAGAGCAGAGACGATGATCACGAGCACCATGAAAACTCCAGCAGGCACCGCGTCGGCGATTCCAGTAGTGCGGAGGACGAGGCAAGACGTTCGCGCCGGAGGCGGGGGAGAGATCATGACAGTCGAAGAAGGTCTCGCAAACACCGCGATAACGATCTCAGCCACATCGGAGAGGAGGATGGTGAACGTTCGCATCGGCGTCGACATCGCCACCGATCCGAAGAGCGAGATCCGCACAGCCAAAAACCTAAGCGCAGAAGTCGATCCCCGTCACCCAGGCGACACCATGACCATCACCACCACCGATCACGCCGAAGACGGCATTCCTCATCCCCCACTCCTCCACCCCTACTGAAACAATCCACTACCAACCCCGCCACAAAAATTCCCCCCTCTCCCCCATCCCCGACCTCCTCCGACCCCCTAACCCCCCTCCTCGGTCCCCTACCCCCTCGGTTCCTCCCCCGCGGCCGCGGCACGACACACCTGACCTCCTCCACAATCGATACCCACTTCTCCCCTTCGTACAACCCGCATCTCGACACCCCCTCTTCGCACGACGACAACGACTGGGACCAAGCGCTTGAAGCGCTCAAAGACCGCCGGAGGTGGAAAGCGATGGGTGCGGAACGGTTGCGGGAGGTCGGATTTGGGGAGGAAGTGGTGGAGAAGTGGGAGGGCGGGGGGTTGGGTGGTGGTGGTGGCGCGAGTGGTGATTTGGGTGGGGAGGGCGATGTGGGAAGTGTGAAGTGGAGGGGTAGGGGGGAGGGGAGGGAGTGGGATCGGGGGAAGGTGGTTACGGAGGATGGGGTGGAGACGGGGGCGGAGTGGGGGCGGTTGAAGGGAACGTAGGGAAGGTGGGTTTGGTTAGGTGATTGGAGACAAGAAGTGAATGGTTGGTGGGGTTGGTTTGGTCGGACGATGTTCCTGGCTTCTTGCTGGGTTTTTTTTTGGTTGGGTGGTAGCGCTAAGATCATCCGTCAAAAGGATTCGAGGCAAGATTTAAGTGTGTCAAAACCTGCCGGTCAGACTAACCTCCTTTACGCACTCATCTCCCTGTATCTAATGGACGCATCTGTTTGTGCTCTTATCGCAAAAAAAACCATCCATCTCAAACCTCTGTCTCTTCACACCAATCTACAGTATCCACAACACCACCTATCCATCCCTTTACACAAGAGAACTTTGGAAGTCTGCTCTGCGTTATCAAGACATTGAATAAGCCGTCAGCCTGTTGTTGAGTAGTAAATGAGTCCATGTTTAAGCAGCTGAGTAGGAGGGTGCCATGGGGGTGAGGCAGAAGTTTGGGTAGAAGCGACGTCTGTGATGCCATTTTTTTGGTTTTTGTACAAATCCCCTACGCGACATTTCTTCCACGCTACAAAACCGCCATCTCTTGTGACTCTTTTCAATCTCACTCACACCAAGCTAACAATCTCTTCGACACTACCAAACCAAACAGCTACTACCCTTCCCTCGCTATCTACGGACTCCATCAGTCAAAACCCCAACCTCAGCATCATCCCCTTTTAACCACCGCCTCCCAATCATCCCCAACACTCAACCTTCCCAAAACCTCCTTCCGATCCACATACGCCTCTCCAACCACCTCACGCAACTTCTCCGCAGCCTCTGTATCCAAAGCCCGCGCAATTTTCATCTCAGTCGTGGCGATCGTGCCGTGAATCACCTCGGCCTCCACAGCGGCAAATGCAGAGATGTTTTCGAGCAGTTCGCGATAGTCTGTTAGGCGGACGCCGGCGGCGTCGTCGTTGGCGGCTTCGGCGGTGAGTTGCGCGATGCGGGTTAGTTTGGCGTAGGCGATGTCTTCGGCAGATTTGAGAGCGCCTAGGCCGTAGCCGGTGGCGTTCAGGAGGGCCGCAAAGGGGGAGGGTTTGTTTTCTGGCATGGTGGGTCCTGGCTTGCTGGCGCGGGTGGGGGTGGGGGTGGTGGGGTTGGGGTTGGGGGTGACGGTCTTTGGGGCGACAACCTCTGGAGTGACGTTCTTGAGCGTGACGACGTCTGGAGTAACGTTCAAAGGAATGGCATCGTTGGGAGTGACCTTCTGAGGAGTGACATTATTGGTAACGACGTCCTTGGGAGCTGCAGGCTTGGAAATGACGCTCTTCCGGTGAGACTTCGAGGTGCTAGCCGCGAGAACCGCGTTAGTGAATCCGATAGGCATTGGCTCCGTTTTGTATACTCTGACCCCCGAGTATTGACTTGCCACTGAGCGCGGAAAGTATCCCGTGTTCTTATCCCGCTGGTACTTCTCGTCTCTCATGGCCTTCTCGTCTTCCTTGGCCTTCTTGTCGCTGGCCGTTACTCCTGCCTTGGTCACAGCCCCTGGTACGCTTGGTCCAGTAGTTCTGACATTTGGTGAGATTGACCCCGTAGTCGTGGTCTTTGGAGAGGGGCTTGTCGATGGCATGAACACGTCATCGGAGTCATCATTACCGCTCGCGTCAGCGTCAGCGTAGGCGTTGGTAGTTTTAGTTAAATCAGCGGCTGCACGAGAAGTTTTTTCGCGTTTGACCACAAAGTCGCCGGATTCACTACTTAGTCTACTAGTAATAGGTTAGTATATACTAAATGGAGTAGAAGGGCATACCCACCGTTTAGGCACCTGGGTATCCGGATTGATAGCTCCAGCGAGGAAAAGGAGGCGATCGGCAGAGAGGCTGACCGAGTGGTTAGCATGTGGTCCGGACGGTTGAGCGCCAGCAATCTTTTTATTCAAAGGCTATCCGAACAGGGATTAGTCACGTAGATAGGTCAATGCTCATTATGTGGATAGTGCACAGAACTCAGAGCAGTAATTCCGAAAGACTTACTGGCACGGGTTGATCTTGGTAACTCGTGAAGGCGGTCCTCGCAAATTCTTGATCCTGGGACGTCGTCAGCTCGTGATGTTCAATGCTGTAGAGTTTCCTTACACTCACTGCGTTTGACGCCATGATTGACTCGTAAGGTAGCCAAACAGCTGCCGATTGGAGTTATGGGATAGAGCCAAGTAGGATTGTAACACGTTACAAAGAACTGAAAAGTGTGAATTTTAATATGTAGTGTTGGGTAGTGTTGATCGTCTAATACGCGAATGCATCATCATTGGTCGATGGTAAGGAGTCGAAAGAGGTTCTCATCAAGAATCTTCTCTTTTTCAATGCTTTGCAAAAGCCAATCGACGGTAACAATTTCAATCCCCCACTTACAGGCAGCATCGTACTTAGCGCCAACGGTTTCTTTCGCAATCAAATGGGTGCTGTAACCTTTGTAGAGGTCCCCTCTATATCGGCCTCCATGGCTCATGATAAGGTCTCCAAGTTCATCGCGATAGTAAACTTAGGTTTCAATGTCAATTACTGAGCCAGAGATTCACGGGAATGACTTACAATCCTCAAACCCGGTCAAACTGACATTCAAACCTGCCAATAACTCGCTCGCACCATACTTCGGCTTCGGTTCTCTCAATAGCTTCTCCGCCATGTTATCGCTCATGGTGACCTGACCTTTTGACCTCTTCACCCCTACTCCGAGCAGAAAACAAGACCTCATAAGTGCCCCTACATAGACAAATCCAACATTTCCCCAATCAATAGCGTTCCAGTCGCCGACACTCCAATACAAATCCCATCCCAGCACCTTCACACTCCACAGATGCCCGAAATCCGCAACCAACAACCCAAACAGTAGCGCTTTCCAAACCCTCAGATCTTTAGTCGAGCGCAACACCAGGGCTTCATTGATAGCGAAAAGGAGGTAGAGGTTCGAAAGTTGCGAAAGTACGATTTGGGTGGATATCGGGATGAAGTCCTGTCGAGGGGCGGAGAGAGCGTGGGTGAGGACGAGGTACGTGGGCTGGTCGAAGAAGGAAAAGTAAGCGCCAAGAAGGGCGGAAACAGGTTCGACGTATAGAAAGAAGAGGCGGTAAACGGGGGATATCTGGGCTTCGTTCGTAGCACTATGGAAAGAAGGCGCCATGGAACTCAAATGTGTGGCGAAACAGTTGGATCGACTTGGGATCAAATTTGTTGTGGTCGTTATTAGTAACAGCCGTCCGCTGCAAATCCAAAATCTCTTTATAAGCTCAAGATCCAGAACCCAAAATCCAAAATCCAAAATACTCTACATGTAGTGTGACAGTCAGATAAGATAAGATAAGATAAGACAACATCTCCTCGAGCAATATACTACTACAGAGGTACAACCTACCATATCCAAGGTATCCTTATCCTTTGTTAGTACAGTGGCCACGTCCATATGGTCGCAGGCAACAAGACCTGAGCGATGGCTTGGTGGATGCTTCAAGTGGCGCCGAACCAACACTACCTTAGCCGTACCAAACCTCCGTTACCCTCCTTGGCGTGTCGTCAAATCCGATGTTCAGCCTGATGAGGATTGAGCTATGTTCTATATCCCAGAAGAGTTATACAGGGTGTAAAGTACACCTGTTCTTTCGAAAAGTACAATCCCCAGCATTCATACCTATGCGATTGGGCATGGGGATGCGGGACCGTTTGAAAGTCTATTAGACACGATATCAGTGCTGGCTATGCTTGGGTAAATAAACATTGTACTTCTAGTTCCAACTATGTCTTGGAATGACCTCTACTTTCTAATAGGACAGGTAATACAAGAGACGACTATGATTCGACAGCCAGACATTCTTCCAGCAGCAGGGAACCCCCCGTCACCCAATGGCGTACCTGTCTCATATGCTTGAAGGTTGAATACCTTGGCTCTGACTTCCGTTCATGTCTTTCGTACGGATACCGATATCTCTCAGTACATATATTTGACCATAGGTATCCGTCACGTTGCAAAATAGTTTTACCAGCAGTGCCTTACGAGCATCGCTCTTCGCTTCCAGATCTTTCAGGCAAAGGTTCATGCACGAGCGTTCATGACGAGCCAGACACATAACGCTCTCCTTTAGATCCTCTTCCAGACCTTGGTCTGAACGCGGTATGCAAGTAAACTCGGGAAAATTGACGCTGTTCGGATTTTTCTCTGCCCTGTCGCGCATCAAGGAGCCGTAATCGTTGTACATCCTGCACAAGATAGCAACATGCCTGCACAGATCTTGTCCGAGATATTTATCCTCTACAGTTCGAAAGAAATCTTCACCGCATGCAAGAAGACACGCAAAAAAGGCGAACGAGTAAGGGCAGGATGTGTGATCGGCCGAAATAGTATGGACCCAATCGTGATACGACCCACGAGGAGTGTCAAAAGTGGTGTTGCTAGACAGTGGAACCTCTTGGAGCTGAAAGCGATTGTTGTCTTCGACTTGGGTAATGTGCGCCAGTAGGAAGGCTTGTAGCTCAGCACCCAATCGACCACGATCGTAAGAGCTTGCGGCAGTGACACTCGGGTGCTTTAAGATTGCATCGACGAATTTCGTTAGGGTATGTTGAATCTTGTGGATTGCTGCGGTAGCCTCAGAGTATCCATCTTCATTGGTTGTGCTCTCAATGGCTGTATTGCCATTGGCCAATAGGCCATCGGCCTTTCGAGTGGCTTGCACTCCGTTCCATAGGGTGTCACTACTCGCTTTGTCGGTGCCTTCGCCTTTCAACTCTTTGAATATTTCTCTTACAACATGCTGGACTTCGTTCAGCGTACCCTTCATTTTATTATCACCAACAGCCCTTTCCATGAACTCGTCGGCTTGATAATTTAAGAAAGATAGAACCATCATTTGGTGCAGAGTTTTTGGACTGATCGGAACCTTCTCAAGACTGGCAGAGGCAATCCACGTGAAAGGAATATACTCGAAGTACTTGTCGTTTCCCATACCTTCTTTTTGGAAGATTTCATGTTTCTTGCGCTGAAGTTGAGGTAAATGCAGGTAGCTTTCAACGAGAGACGCACGCAGCTTCCACTGAGGCATGTTTATGAATATAGGCAACTGAGAGAAGAATTCCTGAAATTTGGTAATCTTGGCAAGAGGGATTGCAGTCAAAGTGTCGACGCCGAGCTCTGTCTTACAACGCTGATCGGCATTCGATACGTTCAGGGCTGCTATAGTGTAGGAGCAGAATAAGTTCCTTGACCCATACGTGACCTTCTCCACCCATATAGGGTCTGCATGGTCCTTTAGGGATGCCGCCTGCGCCAGAAAAGTTCGGCCATTCGTGACGGCCTTGAGCACAACGTCAGTCAAAGGATTTATAAAAGGCAATTGCTTCAGAGCTGCAAGGGTCAATAATCCATATGCAGTGGCCTCAAATTGTGGACCGTTTCCCCAAGATCCGTCAGCGTGTTGGGCATCCAGAGTGCTAACTAATGCCTGAAACAGCACGATGAGCACTCGATCTTGCATCAGATTCTCGTTAACGGTTGGCAGATTCCCCTTACTCCACAATACGACAAGTTGTGTCAATGATTGTGCCATCAGCATCATGGCATACTGTGGACATAAGTTCCACTTATCCTCAATATCGGCTTCACAAGACCACCAACGATTACAGATAAAAGTCGTCGCCTTTTCGATTTGCGGCAAATATTGGAATATGTTCATGTCACACAATAATGCTTTCAGAATGTTGCAATTCGCGCTGAAGCTTGGATTTTTCTCCACACTATAGGTCTTGAAATGATCGAATGTCTCGTATACCGGAACCATGTCTGCAGCGGATGTGGGCCTACCGAGGAGATTCAACGAAACGATGACCTTGGCTGTATCATCGGCATCGGCATCCACGAGATGCGCAAAACCAACTACGCCAGACCGTGCACGGAAGGAGTCTTCGAGGATATTGGCGATCTTTTCACATTGTTCATTTCCGAGGACTTCAATAACAAATCCGCTTTCCAAGAGCGTGGAGATTACCCAGGACATCTCGAATATGGTCGTTGGAAACGCACTCGGTACAGATCCATTACCAGCTCCTTCGCATTTATCAATCACATGATGGAGGTACGATTCGCACTCTTTGTCCCGTGTCGAGCAATTCATCAGATACGCAGCTGTAGAATACGGAGATGCCATCATGCTCCCAAACCTTTTTCGGTGGCTCAGACGATCAAAGTGAAGGCGGCCTACCAGTCCTTCAAGTGAGTGTACCGCAGAAGATTCATTATCACCATACAACGACTCAATATTAACCTTTGCGAGCTTACGGTCTCTTAATTCCATCAAAACTCCTTTTCCGGGAGATTCGAACGCTATTCCTTCATCCTCGAGCATATCCAGATGAGCAGGAACCAGTACCTCAAAACCGACGTGGACCGTTGCTAGGACATCCCATTTTTGTAGACTGGTGATCAAGAATGAAGTGGCCCGGGATCTCCGTGATACCAAGTCCGCTTCACTCTCCGAATTAGAGCCCACCCCTCTCTTACTTAAAGCTAATAGAGCAGCCATGGTGTTGAGTACACCATCAACCTGAGTCGGATACGCCTGCCAGCCACCATCGTCTTGTTGAGAACCTAAAAGGTATTGGAAGCTTTTAGGAAACAGTCGCTGTCTATGACCATTCACGTCGAAGGAAACCATAGCCACCCAGGCGGTATCATAGACAGAGCAAGTCATAGATCCCAGGCCATAGTACGGATCAAATTTATCTATCATTTGCTGGAGAAGCCTGCTGGCGCCGTCTCCCAGAGATTGTCCTTGGGGAAGAGACATGATAACAATGTTCTAAAGACAGGGTAAGGAAATAGAGATTTAAAGACAACGTTGGGATAGTCCAAACAGGGAGCCTTCAATTTGTGTAAGTACAAAGGAGGCCAAGAGATACTGTGGTAGATGTTACGCCTTTCGTGGTTGCATAAATACCCCCACTGCGGCTTTCACCGCAACTAATGTGCGTAGAAGAATACATGCGGTGTGCTTTCTACACGGAAGACTAAAGTAGCTAAGGCGTCGGCCGGTCTAGAGTTACTTTTCGAAAACGGCAGCTTGGGAACGAACGAGTGAGGAGGGGTTTGTCATCACTAGTGGTATGTTTAACACGTCTTCTGATGGATGTTATACTTGATAATCTACGTATCTGCAAGACCACTCACTATTTCAACTCATCCGTAATTTAGAAGCTGTTCGTAAAACTTAAGGAACACGTCACGAGGATCGCTGAGATTTCGAACGATGGCCTCCCGCAAATCTCCCTACGTGGAACATCTACGGACTAGCCAAGCCGTGTCCAGAAAATAATTCAAGTATTCGTTACACAGAAGAAATTCAAAGCTTTTGCACTCGATACTCTTAATAGGACATAAGGTCGGCCGTTTCAACGTAGAGGTATAAGTTCGACTCTGAGAGGTTTCCTTTCCCGCAATGCGTAAGTCTTTTGATCTTCAAATATCAACCCATCCTTCTCAGGCAGCCCGTCGCGAACGATTGTCGGTGTTTGTATATCGAAGTTCCAAAGTAGACGGCTGAGAACTAAGCGCATTTCTGCGTACGCAAGGTTTATGCCAATGCAGGCCCTTGGACCTACGGAAAAAGGTTGTACGACGCTTTTAGCATCATTCATGAAAGTTGAGTATGTGAAGGGGGGATCAGAAGCCGAAGGCACGACCAGCGCGGAGGATTCGGGAAGCCATTGCTCGGGAATAAAGGTGTCCGGATGTACAAAGTGATCAGCGTGGTGATAAGCGGCATATTGTGGGAGCCCGACGAAAGTCTGTGTGGTGCCGGGATTTAGTATGCTTGCAGCTATCAACTTTATGGAACGAAAACGACCTACGTTTCCCGGGAGATTATGTCCACACACCACATCGCCTTCGGGAGGGACGATGCGAGGTATCTGCGTTGGCACAGGCGGTGCCATACGGAAGCCTTCTTGGAACACTGCTTTCAGATACGGCAAATGCTCCAATGCCGACATGGTCACTTCGGATTCGTTTTTGAAAGACGAACGGATTTCCGCTGCAAGTTTCTCCAACTTGCTGGGGTTCCGAAGAAGAAAATTCGTCGTTGCAGTAAGCATCGTAGATGTACTCTCAGATCCGGCCAGAATGATGATGGATGATGTCGCTTCGAGCTCGGGAAGGGTCATCCCGTCCTCATTTGCTTTCAAGATATAGGACAGGAAGTCTTTACGATCTGTCTTCAAGGCTATACGTCGGGCCACTTTCTCGCTGCTGTATGCGAAATGCGCCAAAGCTGCTTTGTAGGCAGACTTTGGTATCATGGCAAAAAGCAATGCCGAAATCTAAGGGTAGAAATTAACGCTCGCTGTCAATGCGCCATCTTTGAGATGTCCGAACAAGAACGAGACCCATGGATGATAGCGATCTCTTTCAAGGCAGTCGAATGGCTCCCCAAACCCGAGATCGCCCTAGTATCGTCAACCAATTGCCCAAAGGTTCGAAAGGGGGCAACATACGATTATCCTCAAACACATCCGCGACGCCATGAAACCGGGCTACTCCAAGCTCTTCGTACACGAACTGATTGTGGCTGAGCGCGGCGCCAGCATCTGGTCCACGACCCAGGACTTCAACATGATGACTCTGTGTGCCACCATGGAGAGGACGGAGGGCCAGTGGCGCGAGATGTTGGGGCAGGCCAATCTCAAGGTCGTGGGAGTGTATCCATCCAAGGACGGAGAGTCTGAGGGCATTATCGAGGCGGAGAAAGCTTGAGCTTGCTGCCAACGAGTGGTACCGTGAGCTTCGCACTTTGTGCGCCGGTAAGTTCTTAGCAAGCGCACACCTCCTGTCACTCTTTGCTACTATTCTATCAGAGAAAGCAAGGCATAGCATTAGTGCCAATTGCCCGTTCTCGAGGCTTTCCCCAAGGTATCCTCAAAATGCCTTGGCATCCACCTGTCGATCATCCGATCTCAAGCCATTAAATTAAACTACCAAACTACCCCCCCCCCGCCGCCACAACAGCCATCCCCATAAGCGCCAAATGCGGCAACCACCACCACGTCCCCACCAGCCTCCCGCTCCCGTCCTCCCTCCCCTCCCGCACACACCCAAACGTAAGGTATACACCAGCTTGCCCGCAACCCACATAGCCCCCAAAACAGCACTCGCGTCGGGGAACCGCAAACCCGCGACCAGCAAATTCAGCACGAACGTCGCACGGTTCTCCGTGAAAATTGGCGTGTGCGCGCTGGGCGCAGTTGAAGCGCGCTTTTGCGGGCGAGGCGGCTGCTTCGGCGGCGGAGGCGTAGGCGTTTGGGTAGGGCGCGTGGGACGCGCGGCGGGCGTTGGAGGCGATGGTTGTGTGGACGACGGAGAGGAGGGTCGAGGATGTGGCGGCGAGGAGGACGTAGCTGGGATGGGGGGGCAAGGGAGCGGTGTAAGTGATTGGGGGGGAAATGTTTTTGGAGGGGGGGGGGTGGGCAGGATGATGGGTTTTTACCCGTAGTTGTCTGGGAGAGAGAGTGTGAGAGGCATTGTGGACGGTTTGGTCGGAGGGAGATGGGTGAGAGATCTGGGATACTGAAGAGGGGAAATGATATGGACGCGATTATTCTTGAGGGGGATGGGGTATTTTATACTTTATATCTACGTTAGGCTGCCGTATGCGTAAGTCTGTCGGTGGGACCAAACCGGCTGGACCATGCATGCGAGTTCCTTAAGCCCCCGCGCGCGTGTGTGTGGGGCAACAACTGCAACCTGTTCATGATTTGTTGTTGTTGTGGTGTTGGAAAACAGGAAAACAGGAAAATACAGTCTTCAATGCTGTTTTCGGAGGTCTTCACTTATCGGTTTTGGGTATCTGAAATGCAAAAGACCCACCTTACAGGATTAAATCAGTAGATAATGTGTGTACTGTATTATTTGAGTTGGTCGGTGCAGAAACAAAGCATCCGACCTGAGGGGGGGCGAGTATACAACCATACATAGGTTTGATGTTTTTCCGACAGATCTTCCACAAACGACGTCTTGAAGAAGCCTTGTTTTTCGAGCATACGATGCAGGGCCCCCCATGTAAGAAAGACTCGTTTTGCTGGCATCGAATGCTCTCTTGTTGATATGTTCCATCGACTCGTCAAAGTTCTTTTGGAAAGTCTTTGGGAAGAGCGTTTGAAATCTGGATGATCGTATTTGGTGCAAGACAATCGAACCCCCCTCCCTGGCTTGATCACGCGGAAGAATTCTCCCAATGCTTTTTTCGGGATCTGGTGCATGGACCAAAGTCTCCGTTGTATAGACACCGTCAAAAGATTCGTCGGCCAAGCAGTCCAGGTGGTGATGATCCATCAAACGGACAGTGACAGCCTTCTCGAGTCAATGTGTCTGGATCTCTCGCCGTGCCCGCTGGATATGGTTTCTGTGCTATCTACATCTGTAGTATCGGGTTACTCTAGGATATACGGACACTGTTACATGTTATTAGACAGCAACATCGCAAGGCGCAATCAACAAGAACAGTCATTCCAATATAGAAGCTTTGGCACTCAGTTGATGCTATTAGGTATTATCTCTCTCCTCTCCCTTGGTTAGGAGGTCGTGCTAATATTACATTTCATCCTGAGCGAAAACGCCAAGAACATTCAAAAGAGTAAAAATCTATATCCGGCTGATGCCAGATCAGGTGAAGCTATGTATGTGGCATATCGAGCGCCATGATCAATTTGCATTGTGTACAGGGTATCTTGGCGACGCCCGTATGTGCCGTCTCGATCTTTGATTACTTGACGGTATTAGCACGGGGAGTGGTAGTGGGGTGAATAAGACTTTTACCTTTCTGAATCGTATGTCTCGATGGGGGTGTACGACACACTAGTTGCTGAGTGCGAGTAGGAGTTGCTGTACGAAGATTTGGTGTGGTAAGGTTCTTCGCCATCGTTGGTGGTGCCATTGTACATTGCACTGCAAAGCGGTCAGGTTTTGCTTAACAGTCAGGCTGGGAAAGGAGATCTCACCCGTGACCGTTAGTGGGAATCTGGGTCACAGAGCCGTTTAGGTTCAGCGGGTCGTGGACGTTGCCCGCTGCGTTCCCAGCGGTTGCCATACCATAGGCTCGGCAGTTCTTGAGGTGGTCTTCTGGAATCCTCAAGCCTTCGAGGTGATCTGGAGCTTCGATCATGGTTGCTACTAGGCCCGAGGAGACGTGCCATTCGATGTGGCAATGGAATGCCCAGACTCCTGGGTTGCTTGCGCGGAAACGAATCACAGCGTAGCTATTGGGGTTAACCATAATGGTATCCCTTCGGACAGGAGTGCTGGATAGGTTGCCTGAATAGGTACTGAAAGCTCCAGCTTGTGGGGGTGATCTCTCGATGACCTGGAAATTGTGTCCGTGAAGATGCCATGGGTGCAGATTGTTGTGGTCGGTATTGACATTATTGATTACAATTTCGACTACCTCGTTGTACTTCAAAACGAAAGGGTTGACTTGACCATAGACAATGGGGTTGGAAGAATACTCCTTGCCAACTGTCAAAGCCGTATATAGAGAGGGAACCTTTTGCATCAGATAAGTGACATCGTTGATAATTGCCCTACACAGGGTCAGTTTTGCGGTTCAGAAACTCAAAGGCGTAACTTACCTATTTACACCACTGAGATTCGCAAAACCAGTGTTTACAACGATTTGATGATCAACCTGGCTGAGGATGGGCTGGTGATCGTAAGGGACTAGATTCATTTCGTCAAAGAAGTCGAACCCATGAATATCAACAGGTGGCGGGAGCGGTTTCTTGTCGTCGTAAACCAGCCATGCTGTGATATTGGGATTGTATCCAGGAGGAGGGATACCCTTGGGTGGAAACATCATATTGATGTCCAAAGTTGCAAAGATAGCAAAGTTTTTGTCGGTACTATTCTTGGTATCGACGAGGAAACTCCATCTTTGTCCAGTAGCAATGCGTATATTCTGAGTTCCTATGAACCTTGGCTCCACATACACTCCATCTATCTCAACAGCGGTGAAAGGATGACCGTCGAAGTAAATGGCGTGACCAGCGAAATTGCCAATGTTGACGATATGGATGAGATAGGTCTTGCCAGGCTTGACCGGGATCGACACATTCTGGCTGTCGTTGATTAGGCCACTATCAGCATCAGGCTCTAATCCTCCTCTGATATTCTCGTCCGTCGTGGACTCGTAGTAGTTGAGAAGGTTTGGCATTTGTTCGTGATACCAGTCCGAAAGGGTCATCGTAATCTCCTCGTCGAATTTACCAGCATAAGGCGCCTTAGCATCATGAACAACGATAGGACCGCGAAGACCATCTCCCATCTGGCCCATGTTGTGCGAATGGTACCAGTATGTGCCGGGTTGGTTGATCTGTTTCTGCGTTAGAATCTTTGCCAGTGGTAGGAATAAGAGACTGCGTACTTCGAAATCATACTTGAAGCGGCCACCTGGAGGAATAGGGCACTGGCCCATCCCAGAAGCCCCATCCATTGTGGAACTGCCCGTCTGGAATATACCATGCCAGTGGAGAGTGGTAGACTGGTTACCAAGGGCATTGTAAACATTGACGACGACCCTATCCCCCATATCGACGTCTATTTGAGGGCATGGCCATTGTCCGTTGATACCTATGACAGGTCTTGCAAACCCATCAGGGCTTGCAGTCACCCAAGTGATATCCCAATCGTAATGTACAGTCTTGGAGAATGACAAATTTACAAAGCCAATCAACAGAAGAGCGAACGCGAACATGGTGACAAGGAAATACTGGCTAAAAATATTATGTACCCAAGATTTGGAAGGAGGACTGGGACTGTATATACATCGTCCAAGTACACGGACATGTCCGGATTGAGATCGGACATGGCGGTAGTGACCAACGTCACGACCCGATCAAACATGTTCTTGGAAGGGAACTGGGTCTGGATTGCGAGGGAACACGGTATGGAGGAGATTTGCGGTCTGCACGGTCTGCACATGGGCCAGAGCAAACATTCTCAAGGTGGCGAACAGCTAGCCGAAGAGAGTTTTCGCATCGCCGAATCATGCATACATATGTAGTCAGCCTTAATCGAGGCATGGGGTTAGGCGTGGATGACCCAGGGAGAAGACACCACGCAGTGGAAATAGCATAGCAATTGTAAGAAGGTTCAGGCAAAGAGGCATCAGCGTGCATCATAGACGAGATGTAGCATCGTGGCTGTTCTGTAGCAGTGATTTCATGGAATAGCTCGATTCCCGAGTTGTATGCAGTGGGGAGATTATTGCGGTGCATTGCATGATTCCTAGGGTGTCTGTATCCGTATCCGTATCTGCATCTGCATCTGCATCTGCATCTACAGTTTGTGTTCCCAGTGGTACTTGTTAGGCCTTCGACGTGCCTGAGGATCAGGAACATCGAGAATTGACTTAAGCTTTAGATTACTTGTCGCTAAGCGTATCGGGTAAGGCGCCAGCCACCCTTCGATCTCTGTGCGACAAAGTGCGAGATGAAACTACCACTTGTGGAAGGTTCTGCCTGCACGGATTACAGATTCAACGACGCGAGTAATCAGATTCTTCGATCATCGGCTTTGATAGTCTGCTTTCATCGAAGCTTATACTCTATATCAGCAGACCCATGAAAATGTCCTTTGGGCTGGGACACCAGCAGCCTGGTACTTTGACCGAGACCTGCATTAACGTCTCGAATAATCTAGAATTATCTAGCTGTTGAAGTCCTAGACTTGAAGTGTACACTGGCAGACCGAAAGCCTGCCTACTAGGTACGTACCCAGTCGGTTTTACTTCCAGACGTGACGCTATAGAATCCTCCATATGTTCTATGATGACAACCACATTGGCTCCGCGCGTGTTCCACCGCAACAGCTCTGCCTGGATGTTCTCTGTGGCGTTCAATGTCTCGGTCTTTTTATATTTCAACCCAAGACTTTTTAGTAGTGGAGGGTGCCTATGGGCTTTGTACCCAGAGTATATAATGTCCAGTATGGGAAAGTTTGGCCTCAGTATAGGAACACCTGCCACGTACCGCGCACACATTGATAGTTCCAAGCTTGAAGTGACTTGCAATTGACGCGCCGTTGGTGCATTACCCATCAAGTTTTGAACCGCATTTATCGCGCAGATTCAAGAGGAGCTGACCTGATCGTAGTGCAGTGGCTCAGCAGAGAACTAAATGCTGCGAATATGATAACTTACGCAACAGGTATCCTGCCGAGTATTGGTTCGAGAAAAGAACAGCCGTGGAAAACTGAGATGATTCCAACTACTGCTCACCACGCTCGGATATCAAAGAGGCGGATGTAGATATTACAATTGAGCCTATGGTTTCTCTAAGAAATGGACACTCTATTGACTCCTTCGGATGTTGCTTCAAATGCTCGCCATGTCCTTTACAGAAAGGCTCTACCGGATGAATGCTCTCTTTCCCTTTGAAAAGGTCGGTGTGCACTGATATACTGGTATTCGCATAAGTAGCCATCTCCATCCTGAGCGAAGGGTTTCTGGCTTCTGTCCACATGGATCTCCTTATCAAAGTACCCAAGGGGATGTCCATGAACATCGACGACAGAACCAATGAATGTTTTGCTCCCTTGCTTGCTGGCAGTGTTTGAGGCCCTCCCGATACATATTCTACATCCTTTGCACATATCCGTGATAAACTTTGATTATTGAACCAGATTACAGTCTGCCTGGAGCAGATCCGAAAAATGTTCTTTTTGCAAGTTACTCACAACAATAATTGACAAACAAATCTGGGATAAGATTTAAACGGCATGGTGGACATAAGGATGTAGTGAAGATAGTGGTCAGCAAAATTGGATTTCACGTCCTAATCTTCCTGTTACTTCTGATACATGTCGAACAATTTGAGGCTTCTACTTCTTCTCAGCATTGAGAAAGTTGGGAAGCGCTTCCTTGAAGCGTGCCAGGGAAATGGTTTTATTAATCAATATTAATAGACTGGGGCAAGAACTATGATCGTCCTCATTGTGCTCCCCCAAGGGCTGAGGGATTACTTGTGACATCCCCATGGCGGACAACGTTTGTTCGCGACGGTGAAGAAAGTAAAATTCCATCGCAAACTGGAGCTATGTCACAGTACTCGTACAGTAATACCTTAGGTAAGCGCCGGGGTGGCCCCGGTGAGGCTGAAATGCCTGAGAACTCACCGTAATTTCTACTCTCTACAATAATAAGGTAACTCACTCCACAAAGCCATTGGGTTGCCCCCAACACGCTCCTTACGAGAATTGGAATTTGTGGACGTCCGCCTCCTTCTTGTCCAGCAGCCCATCTGCAGTCATCACATACCTTGTCTGTACCTTACTTGTTCGGTCGAGCCCTTAGACGTTCCTTACTCAACTCTTCGATATGTCATGCTGACTACCTTGCCTTCTCGCGCAACCAGAATACTGCGACAAATGGCACATAGTAGTGTGACACGTGGGAACTCCCATCGACTGTGATTATCATGATTATGGGGTGGTAGACAAACATTTCACATCAACACCATGGATCGACCAGACTACCGTCACCTTGCACGCTTATTCCCCTGTCGGAGACGGCCATCATTGTTCTCGAGGAAGAATCACGAAACAGGTGAACAACCCTGGGTGCAAAAGGCGCTTCTCGACCAGGGTGAAGGCTCGAATAGTAGTTCCTTTTGCATGCTAGCAGAGCTTGGCGGAGAGGACCCAGATGCTCCGAATGCAAAGAATGGGTACCGAAGAGAAAACGATAAAACCAGCACAGCAGGTCTGTTCTCTTCGAAGCCCGGTAACGGCATCCATGGACAACAACATGCAATCGAAAACAAAAGTATTCTCCCCTGGAGAACTACACCAGAAAGGTCCAAGAGCTTCCATGGATCACCTAGTACAGAGCCGCAGAATAGCAAGGGGCCGTCGAAGAGCTTTTGGAGACCATTGAAGGGTATTACTTCGAAGCAAGATCCCGGTCCCTCACCAGCACCACGTGGATGGCTCCGGAGGTGCATGAGTACTACACTTGGACGCCGTCATCGCGCCCAGAACACCGCCAATCCACCACGTGACGGTCGCCCACTTCGGAATAGAGCTGAGATGCTACCAATACCCGGGATTGGCATTGAACCGCCTCAAGTTCCAGATAGTACCACAAGCGGGGCGGCGGCAAGGGCAGCAGCCGCTGCACAAAATGAAATGCTTGAGTCCACAAGGAATATGAGACTGTCGGAGCCAATAGTCACTAAAGACTGCGAAAGTGGTATTGGCATAGAAGTGCGAGATCGAGGAGGGGAGAGCACAAATAGTACAACTCCAGTTGTACGCAAAGGTTTGTGATTGAGATCCTTGGTTGTGGCCCGTGGTGTTGACATTCATTTAGACCCATCTGCTGCACTGCCTGAAGAACTCGTCGCGCAAATCCTCTCCTACCTTGATGCCACCTCGTTGACCAACGTCGAGCTTGTTTCCCATAGGTGGCAGCGCTCGGCTAGCTCGCGTCATAGCTGGAAGCATGCCTTCCACCATGAATACAAATATACACGACAAACTCATCCAATTCCATCGGCTGTTGCTCAAGTTGGGGGCCAAGGATTGGGTAAAAACATTGGAGATCAGGATTGGAAAATGATGTGGAAAGCCCGGAAGGCTCTCCACCAGCGGTGGGCGGACGGCTACGCGGCTGCGATATATCTTGAAGGACATACTGATTGTGTCTATTGTGTCCAGTTCGATGAGTATGGTACCCAATATCAACTGGCAAGTTGCTGCTGACTTCAAATAGGCACAAAATCATCACAGGCTCCAGAGACCGAACTGTACGGGTTTGGGACGCCCATACTTATGAATGTATTAAAGTGCTAGGAGTCCCAAGTAGAAGTGAGCCTCCTATTGCTCCTCTCCCAACCAATATGACCGGCCGTGGCCACAGACCATGCAATAAGGTCTTCTCCCCATCTAGCGTCTTTGAGTACAACAGTGGCCCGACCTCGGAGTATCACCACGGTTCAATCTTATGCTTGCAATATGACGAAGAAATAATAGTGACTGGTTCTTCGGACTCTACATTGATAGTCTGGGATATCCGGCTCGGCTATCAGCATGTCCGAAGACTTTGTCATCATACTGCTGGTGTTTTGGATGTCTGCTTTGATACGAAACACATCGTTTCTTGTTCTAAAGATATGACGGTTTGCCTATGGGATCGGCGTACAGGCGAATTTCTTCGAAGCCTGAATGGACATCGTGGACCGGTCAATGCAGTACAACTGAGGGGGAACCTAGTGGTTTCCGCCAGCGGTGACGGAGTTGCGAAGCTTTGGAACCTGACCTCGGGTCTTTGCATCAAAGAATTTCCCAGCAAAGATCGAGGTATGGCTTGCATCGAGTTCAGCCCAGACTCAAGAACAATTTTAGCCGGCGGCAATGATCAGGTTATCTATCAATTTGATACGAACACAGGAGAGCTAGTTCGAGAACTCAAGGGTCACAAAAGCCTTGTCCGTTCACTACATCTTGATAGCGCGAATGGAAGAATCATTAGTGGAAGCTACGACACAAGCGTCAGGGCCTACGACCTTCGCACTGGAGATATAATTGTTGATTTCACGGGATGGACTACGAGCTGGATTCTCAGCGCCAAAGCGGATTATCGACGCATTATCGCTACGAGTCAAGATAGCCGTGCGGTCATCATGGATTTTGGCTACCAGCTACCTGGAGTGGAGCTACTGGAGGGATAATATTACGGACGGATAGAGAGTTGACCTTATACTGGGCGAGGGCTGCAAATCTTCTCGCATTGGCATAGACGTTAGACTGCTATCGTAGCATTTGTGAGCGTGCATATTGTGCTTCTTACCTCCTTGTACTTATATTTGTCCTCGAGCTAGGGGTCTTTCCTCGGCCTTCTTCATAGAACCTGGATGCTGTATATGTATTGATAATTTCCAAGAGTATGCCACTCCCATTTGTCCCAGGAGAACTTCAGGTCCCGGGCGAACAGGGCCAAAGAGAAATCTTCCCCAAACGAGTGTTTAGAATGAGGGCTGTTCTAGCGGTCGCATATCAATGATTGGCCTGGCGTGCCTGGTAAGCGCCATTGAGATCCATGGTACATTGCCGGGACAGCCCTGACGTGATGTTCGCGACAAACAAGCACTGCTGTACAAAAACTTTTAACACTGGGGGGAATCAACAAACATTCCATCCTTTTTGTCGCTGAACCTCGAACTTTGCGGCACATCTCCGATTTGAAGTTTTTCTCCCTCCAACTTTCTCCGGTGGTTACATTCAAGGCATCGCCCATCATGGGTGAATCAAGGTACAAGGCCAACTCGCCTTGCTTTCTGCCAGCCTGTATTCTCTGCATTGCTGACCCACTCAATCCTGTAGGCAGGAATTGCTGTCGTGGCTTAACAATCTACTCCAACTGAATGTTACCAAGGTCGAGCAATGCGGGACTGGGTACGACTGCCCACTGAATCGTCTATGAACAGGGCTGTACGGAAGGGAAGAGCGTAAGCTAATAGTCTCTCGATCTGCCAGAGCAGCGCTATGCCAAATATACGACAGCATATTCCGTACGTACAACAGGCATTGCCATCCTGTGGGTACGAACCTTACGCTAATTTGTTGCAGAGGACTTACCAATGTCGAGAGTCAAGTTCAATGTCAACACGGAATATGCATACTTACAAAACTTCAAAATTCTTCAAAGTAAGCATTGCCTCTGTTCAAGCTCGTTGGCAAAAGGCTCACACCTATGCACTTCGATAGATTGCTTCACAAAACACCAAATCGACCGCCCCGTACCTGTCGAATCGCTCATCAAATGTAAGATGCAGGATAATCTAGCGTTCCTTCAATGGTCAAAGCGATATTGGGACCAATACTATCCTGGTGGAGACTATGATGCCGTAGCACGACGGAAAGGTTCAGGTGCACCAACCGCAACTGCACCACCATCATCTCGTAACTCCGGTGCAGGAGCAGCCCGACAAGGCACAACTCCGACCGCTGCGCCAGCTGTAAGGGGCGCGCGGGCAACTGGTGGAGGAGGAGGAGCATCTGCAGCCGCCATGCAGGAAAATGCGGCCCTCAAGGAGACGGTAACAGGGTTGGAGAGGGAAAGGGATTTCTACTTCAGCAAATTAAGAGATATTGAGCTGCTATTGCAGCAGGCAGTGGAGGCGGATCCGGAAATTGAAAAGGATGAGGATGGGTTGATTAAGCATATTCAGGCGATTCTATATTCTACAGAGGTAAGTTTCTCACTTCCGGATAGCAAAGCAAAGCTGACGAGTTGTCTCTAGGAGGGTTTTGAGATACCAGCGGAAGCAGAGGGGGCTCAGGATGACCAGGAAACTTTTTGAGGGAACTTTTGACCATGCATCAAGCCATTGGCATTCGCTCCTTGTTTGCTTCGTGACTACGGTCTCGAGACGGGGGAGAACAACCTACGCAAAGGGTAGAATCATTCGAGCCTCAAATTATGGGCACAGTCATTTTTCTGGAGGAGATTCTTCATCATACAATGTCTCCAAACGAAAATAACCTAACAGGTATTCCCCGTCTCATGACCAAAACCCTCTCTTCCCCCCCATCAATCCCCATCTGCTGCCTCCTACCCCCCTCCTCCAATCGGGCCTACCAAAGCCTAACTCACAGCCCCAACATTCACTCAACCTCGACGTCCACCCTCTCCCCAAGCTCTGCACCCCCATCATGGGTCGCACTCTTAAAGTCCTGAACCTCATCTCCCTGTTAAGGCTCCACTTCTCCTTGCCATACGGAGCGTGTATGCGCCATTGGTAGGCCGCTGGATCGCTAAAATCGGATGGAGGTTGAGGATATGGGCGAGGTGTTGTAGGTGGAGGGAGAAGATGTTTTGGGTGGGAGAGTGTCGGCGTTGGTAAGCCTTAGGTACCGTGGGTACCTACCTTTTCGTTGTAATCAAGTCATGTGATAAGCATGGTAAACACGCGGAATCGGCCCGCATCTCAACGTCATCCGACCCTGATTGACCAGGGCACGCATTTTAAGTGCGATTGTTCCTGAGACTACAGGTCGACAGACCAACACTAAAGCTCGGTGAACGATGCAAAATGTCCGAGCATGATCAGGTAACCATGCGCATAATTCCGCTTTTTCGAGCTACTGATAATGTAATCTAAAATCGTAGATAACAGCATCAACATTCGTAGAATTTCTAATTCTCTAAAATATATCACATCAATTCTATTGATAATTAATCAATAATTGATCAAGAAATGATTATTTATCAATTCAACTTACTGATCTTTGAGTATGAATGAGAATACTGAGAAGTTTCGTAATCTGAGTGATCAGAATTCAGTATCTAGTGATTCTGATGACGCAGAAGACGAAAATGTATGTTATTATTCATAGATTAATAGTTAATCAATCAATAATCAATCACAGATCTGACAATTTGAAAATTTTGCTATTCTTATCTTTGAAACACATCATCAAGCATTAAAAGCATCAAATATCAAACATATTTTGACTCTTTCTGATTATTCAAATACAGCTATCAATAAATATGCATATATTCTTTCTACTCGTGAAGAATCTACTAAAAGACTCAAAAGCGAATGTCATTTGATAAATAATCATATATTAATAATAGATTGATGATTTATTAATCTATTATTATTAATATCAGATTCAGTATTTGTTCAAAAAAAACAGTTATCAAAGACTACTTGATCATTCTTTTTGAATAATGCAAACTGTAATCGCTATCGATATATCTGTTTCAATGTCAAGATCTGTAATTATTTGCATTCAAATATTGCAAAATTACATCATAAGACATTGATAATTTTTAATTTTTTTAATTCTTACTCGATTCAACACTCATTATGAGTCTATGTAAGATTCTATATACTGTAGCGAGCGCTGCGCTAGCGCAGCGCTCTTTTCGCATCAAAAATCGCTTCTTTCTGTGTCACGATTCTAGCCTTGCCAGGCTCAGCCTTCTAGCCTTACCAGGCCTATCCTCGCTCCGTCACCTTGACTAGTCCCTATCTAGCGTCGGCTGAGGAACACACATATGTAGCCAGCTTCTTTCTCGTAGCTATCTTTCTTCCTTAGCATTTATCTTCTAGTTAAATGACACTTCTATCTGACTCGCTCTAGGCAGGTCCCTAACATTCTGCGCTCTATACTATAACTGTTTTCAATGTGAGAACTTTATGAATCTGTTTCTTTTCTATTCTCTCTCTCTTTCATCTGATTCTTTAATGATGTCACAGCTTGAAATTGATTCAGTATGCTCATTAAAAGTATCATTTGAATGATCATCATTGTTGTGCTCATGATTTCTAAGAGCTTTCTCAAGTTCATGATGTTCTCTTCTCATTGCATTGCTTTTCATTCTACTTTTCATTTGAAACATGTTAATAAAATGTGCTTAATTGACATTTGATCTCTGTTGCACTTGCATGTCATCATAGTGACATCAAGTACTCATCTTTCATGTAAAAATTGATTGAAGTCAATTTTTCTTATGCATAACTGCGTCAATAATGCGCTGTGAGACTTTGCATGACTCTTGTGCAGTCACAGATATCAATGTGTAATCTCTGATGTCAAATATTGAAAATGAGCTGCGTTAAATCTTTCTTTTCAGACTACTCTTCATGTTTATTTGATCTGTTTCTGTATGAGCATCAGTCTTGTCATCACTTCAGTGCGCTGATGCTCAATCAGTAATAGAGACAAATCATGTACATCATTAATCATCTTGTTCATCGCTTCATTTTTGAGTACTTCTGAATGTCTCGTCACTTAATGTAACTTCAGCATGATTTCTTAAGATTGAATGCTTTCATGTGTAATCTGAACTCATTGCAGACATGTCTGATCTTTTGTTGATATCATAACTTTCACTGTTTTCAAAGAAGTCTGACTATCATTGTATACTTTGTATATCTTTTCATGACACTTTTGATTCTTTGTCACTATGTCTGCAAGATGTTTCATTCTTGCAATCAATTCTTTCAATTCTTTATGATGAGTGATAATTAAAGTTGATTTTCTCAATCTTTTATTTAACTCTCAGTTAATTCTCATTGCAATCATCATAACGTCTTCTTTACTGTCGTTATTGTTTGAGTAAACTCTTTGCTTCAATGCAAATGTATCAAGATAATGTTGATTTATTGACATTTTCTTATTTGCAACTATAACTACTCTCGATGATTCTGATCAGAAAATCATCATGTAAAGATGACTTCGCTTCATCTTTATTTATTTAAATGTTTCTTTCATTCACTTTTACTTCAACTGCAGAAATGTCTTACACAGCTTTGATTTTCAATCTCTTTTGAGTATCAAGTTGTTGCGAATTCAATGCATCATCATCTCAATAACTTCATCTGATTTTCAAAAGTTCATGTTCATTATTGACTTTTGTATCAACTTTCATAAATAAATATTTATCAATGCTGTATTTATTTCTATCTGTAAAGTCTCTGTTGATATCACATGATAAATGTCAATGATTTGTCACAATGCTCTTTCTTGTACTGATCTCAGCTTGATATTCAGATCTTTTCAATGATTCTTCACTCTCTGTGACATGTATCATATGATGACTTCATGACTAAGCAGAGAGCGCATCATCGTGAAGTATATTTGCTTTCTCGTCGTCATTGATGAATCTCAAGTAAACTCAATGATTGTCTGCGTGATCTTTTGTTTAATCACTAGTTTTGCTTTGACATGATGCATGTAAATTGCTCATTTCAGCTTGAAGTTTAGTTAAACTTTCAAAATTCTGATATCTGATTTCAAGTTAATCTGATGTTTCATTAACTTTATATCAACATTCATATTGAATTACTTAAAGATTCTTGTAAAGTGAATCAACTTATGTTTTGTCTTTGAAAACTTAATGTCGTGCATATTTTATCACTGTTTGCATTTATCATAAATCTTGCTAAGAACTTTGCAATTACACTTCATGAACTTCTCATATATTAAAATATTGATGTCATTTATAAAATCTGTAAAGCTTGTTTTCAATCTGATGTCATCACATGCTTTTAACAAGTTTATGTTGTAAAACAAATATAATATTGATGATAGTGAAAAGTTTTGTGATATATTGATATTCATGCTGCATTTCATCATTATGTAATCATCAATTGTGATCATGATGCATCGATTTCTCAAAAAGTTCTTCACAAATTCAAGAAGCAGTTTGAGAACTCTTTTTTTTTTCATGTCATGCAAAAGTCTACTATGTGCTAAATTGTTGAATGCTGTTAAAGATTGAGCTAAACTAAAGATATTATCAATATAAAAGACTGATATTATTATTATTACTTTGATAGAATTTAAATACAAGACAATACATCAAATAATGTATAAGATGAAAGACAAAGAGCAAAAGAAAAGAATGAAAGCTTGACTTTTATATACATGAATCAAGCAGAATCAAGACTAAACAATAGTTTTATAACTTAAGATTGCAAAGATTTGCATACATGACTGAGATAATTAAAACAGAATTGCTGAGACTAAATTAAGATGATGATGACTAGATTAATGACTTGATTCATTGAATTGCAAAACAGATTCAATGAATCGAGATTATTTAAAATATTGATGATTCATGTTCTAAATTGAGTTGATGATTTGACATCATGACAGTAACTTTTCTCTTCAAGACTGAGCTTCTGCAAAATGACAAGAAGAAACAAGATAAAATGAGAAAGAATTGAAGATGAAGATTGAAATGAAACAAGAATTGATGTAAATGCATTTTAATGTGATGAAACACAGATGAGATTGAAATAAATCTGAATCACATTTGAGTCAGATCTGAGCAAGATTTCTGTAAGATGAAATGAGATGAAATGCATTTTAATGTGATGATGCACAGAAAATTGAAACACGTCTGAATCACATCTGAGTCAGATTTAAACAAGATGTCTGAGTCAGATCTAAACAAGATCTGAGTCAGATTTGAGTAAGAGAAAGACGAAATGCAGTTTAATGTGATGATGCACAGATGAAACTAGAATACATCTGAATCACATCTGAGTCAAATTTAAACAAGATGTCTGAAATAAATTTAAACAAGATCTGAGTCAGATTTGAGCTGAGTTAAAATGATGAAGATTGAACTTAAAGTTCTTGACATTGACATTGAGATATCACACATGACAGTACATGTGATTCTTCGATGACAGAATTGACGAGATGATATTCATCAAGCGCTTGCTCATAATTATTCAGAAGATGAAAAGACTCTCAAGTAGAAAAGTGATCTTTTCAATCGATGTAATACTTGAGCAAAGATGGGTTATAGCATTTATCACACTTGAAGTTTAATATGCTGTTTACATATCAGAATCTTTCATCATTCTTGATGACAATGAGTTCTTGAAGTTTCTGATGTTGACTTGAAAGAAAGTCACTTGTGATATGATTCAAAAGAATGACATGAAAGATTGAATGAATCTTCATGAATGCTGAAAGATTTAACTTGATAATCAGAGAATTGTTCTTGAAAACACGCTTGATCTTGAAGAAGTCAACATTATGATTGTTTAACTTGACAGCAAGATGAGCGATGCTGAGATTGCAAGTATTCAGTCAAACTTCATCTTTGACAAAGTATTTAAAACAAGAACGACGAGAGAGATTAACATTGAATTCGTAAATGATTTGAGCTATAAGCATCTCATCATGTAGATGCTCAGCTAGTTTCTTCATCTTCTTGATGAACTCTTCAACATTGATTAACTTGTTTCAAGCTTAAAATGTAAGATTCTTGAGCAAAAACTCAAAAGACTTGAAGTTTAAATGTGAGTTTTGACTCAAATTAATCAAAAAGAATGATGCTAAAGTGATTAACAATAATGCATTATTGATGATAAATTTGACTTCAGAAAGTCATTTAACTCAATCATTCTGCATGTAGTTGACGAAGACTCAAAGATAATGCTTCATGATAACATTGACTTTCTCAATTTGATCACCAATCTCAGAATGATATATTGTTGATGTTAGAAACCTGTCTAGAGCGAGTCAGATAGAGATGTCATTTAACTAGAAGATAAATGCTAAGAAAGAAAGATAGCTACGAGAAAGAAGCTGACTACATATGTGTGTTTCTCAGCCGACGCTAGGCTCAATAGGAACTAGTCAAGGTGACGGAGCGAGAATAGGCCTGGTAAGACTAGAAGGCTGAGCCTGACAAGGCTAGAATCGTGACATTATTCTTCTTTCTTCGACGATTCATGTTCGCATGAATGTATTTTCTGCTCGGCTCGATTGATTGCTCAATCATGATTTCACAGGCTCAGACCTGTTAAATCGTGATTGATTGAATTGTCGATTAGCGCGATTTGTTCGAGTATTGAATATGAAAATCGTCAACGATCTCCTGAGCGTTCATAAATTCGTCGTCATCAGCGTTGTATCAATTGAGATCATTGTCATAGTCATTTCATTTGACTCTATACTGAAGCCGTCTTCGATATTGACGGAAATTCAATATATCATCGATTTTCCACTCGTCTTCGTCGTTTACCACTATTGAACCTGAGAATTCATTCTTTTGATCAGGCAAGAGATCGTCGACGGCAGAACGAAGCAGATCAGAATGAAATACATCATGAACACGCATAGACTCTGATAATTTCAGTTTATATGAAGAGTCGACGAGATCTAGATTGATGAAAGAATCGAGCATTTTGTCATCTAACTTCTTGAAAGATCTCGCTGTAACGATGTTTCTTTCATTCAGAAACATCTTTGATTCGATCTCGTAATCAACTTCTTTTCTATGCTTATTGACTTGTTTCATCATTTGTTCCCGTGTTTTGACTAGCGACTCGCGAGCAAACTTCAGTGTTTTGTTCATATTTTCAGATATATTCTCAGCTTTAGCCGTCTGCAAGCGTTCACGAGAACTTTCATATTCGATGACATCGAGTTCAAAGCTCATACGAGAATGAAAGTCTTTGTTTAGAAAGAAAGAGATCGAGAAGATGACTGAGAACAGAGCATTATTGTCGACGAACTCGATCATGAGTAGTAGCTTAGCTCAGTCATTCTGCATGTACAAACAGAAGAATCGAAGATATCTTTCGACGTTCTGATTGACTCGTTCACTTTGATCGTCGATCTGAAGATGATAGACTGTGAAGAGTCGAAGATTAATGTTTAGTCTTTTGCAAAGCGACTTTCATAGAATGAAGATAAATTGAGAGTCTCGATTCGAAACAATGAAATCGAATAAATCGTGTATTCGATATATTCACTGAAGCATTAGCTCAGCTGTTTTTTCTGCTGTGATCTTCTCGTCATCAGTGAAGCAAGAAATATAATGTCGTTTCTTTGACAGTCTACATATCACTGTTAGTATGACGTTTTTGCCTTTCGAAGAAGGTAAGTCGATGATGAAATTCATGACTATGTTCTTTCATCGCTGTTCGAATATGAGTAGAGAATGTAGTAGTTCATTGAATTTATCTTGAGAGGTCTTTGATCGCTGACAAATGTAGCAGTTCCGAATATATCGATCTATTGTCTTTCGCATTGAAGATCAATAGTAGTATCTTCTTATGATCTTCATCGTTCTGAGAATTTCGGAATGATCAATAGAAG
>JAABUH010000117.1_pt1 | contig 115510 bp, 106 predicted proteins | sample 5559121 | NCBI WGS metagenome assembly JAABUH01 (sample SAMN10711871, study PRJNA513364) | rock metagenome | isolation source: Antarctica rocks | place: Antarctica: Victoria Land, Battleship Promontory nord | collected 2015-12-28
CAAGATTTTATATACTGTAGCGAGCGCTGCGCTAGTGCAACGCTCTTTTCGCATCAAAAATCACTTCTTTCTGCGCTTTATACTATAATTGTTCTCAATGCAAAAACTTTATAAGTTTATTTCTTTTCTATTTTTCTTCTCTTTCATCTGATTCTTTAATAACATCACAGCTTGAAATTGATTCAATATGCTCATTGAGAGTATTATTTGAATGATCATCATCACTGCGCTCACAATTTCTAAGAGCTTTTTCAAGTTCGTGATGTTCTCTTCTCATTGCATTGCTTTTCATTCTACTTTTCATCTGAAACATGTTAATAGAATGTGCTTGATCGATCTTTAATCTCTGTCACACTTGCACATTGTTGTAACAACATCAAGTATTCATCTCTCATGTAGAAATTGATTGAAGTCAATTTTTCTCATGCATAGTTGCATCAATAATGCACTGTGAGACTTTGCATGATTTTTATGCAGTTGCAAATGTCGATGTGTCATCTCTGATGTCAGATATTGAAAATGAGCTGCATTGAATCTCTCTTTTCAAACTATTCTTCATGTTTATTTGATCTGTTTCTGTATGAACATCAGTCTCATCATCACTTCAGTGCATTGATGCTCAGTCAGCAATAAAAACAAATCATGTGCATCTTCAATCATCTTGTTCATTGTTATGAATCTGCATAAAGCGAATCATATGAGTGTATTCTAACTAGAAGTTCAAAGCTAAAGAAGAAAGAAGATGTAACACGTCAAAGATCTTGTACTCATAAAGACACGCTAAATCACTAGCGTGTCAACATCAGCTTTGTACTAGTCTAAGATAGTCTGACACGATCTATGTTAGACTAATTCAAAGTGTATGTTCATAACATTATCTCTTCTCTTCATCTAGCAATGTTCTCATTGCTGCAGTTTAGTTAATCTTTCTTGAGTTAATTTCTATCTTGACTTGTTCAAATAATGTTCATGAAAGTCATTAATGACTTTCAAACAATCTTCAAATTCACTTTCATCAACGTTGTATCAATGTAAATCGACGTCGTATTCTTTTCAATTGACATGATATTGTAGTTATTTGTCTTGTTCATAGTGTCTGAAGTTCAATATGTTCTTCACTTTTCATTCATCTTCGTCTTCAATCACTATAAAATCAAACAACTCATTTCGTTGTTCTTTTAGAGTGTTTTTTGAATCTAGTCGCAGCAGATTTGATACAAACTTCGAATGAATCTTCATAGTTGATAACAGTTTCAGTCGATATGCATGTTCGATCTTGATCAGAATCTTGAAGAATTCTAGCATCTTATCATCTAGTTTCTTTGATGATCTTGAGATCATGATGTTTCTTGAGTTCAGAAACATCATGTAATTTATCTTGTAAATCATTTCTTTTTGATGCTTATCAATCTGTTTCTTCATTGTGACTCTGACTCTTGCTAATGCTTGCTTAATCAATGCTAGTGATCATTTCATGTGTTTGAATATATTCTTCGCTTTGCTTGCTTCGATTCTAGCTTGAGTGATCTCATATTCAGTTGAATTCGAATCGAAGCTCATACGAGAGTGAAAGCTCTTATTCAGAAAGAACGCTGACTGTTCAATTGACGACGAAATAGCATTGTTATCAACGAATTCAGTCATAGATAATCAGGTGAATCAATCATCTTGCATATATGAGCAATAGCTTCGTAGATATCATTTCACACTCTGATTCGCTCTTTCTGTTTGATCATCGATCTGTCAATGATAGTCTGTGAATAGTTTCATCTTGATGTTGAGTCTCAGACATAGAGACTTTCAGACAATTGATATGAACTGTGAATCACGATTGAATACTATTGATCTTGATAGTTCATGAGTTCTGAAGACTCATATCAACAGTAGCTTGACTGTTTGTTCTGCGAAGATTTCTTCATCATCTGATCAACACGATATATAATGTTGTTTCTTAAACAATCAATCTATGACTGTCAGAATCGCGTTGTTTTCATCACTTTCTGATAGATCAATAATAAAGTCTAATGATAAGCTCTGTTATTGCTGCTCGAGTATGAGCAATGACATCAGCAGTTCATTGATTCAATCTCTCAATGCTTTTGATCTACGACAAACGTAACAGTTTCGAATGTAGCGCTTGATTGTCATTCTCATCTTCGATCAGCAATATGATCGTCTCAGCAAGTTCAACGTTCAATTCATGTCAGAGTGATCATTGATCGAAAGATCATGTGCTTTTCTTATTAATTGAATGATCATTGACTGAGAAATTCATAGTCTATCATCTTTTCAGAGTACTTCATCAAGTACTTTGCAATTGTCTAGATCGATATCTTAACAAGTTCTTCTGTTCTGTTTCATGACTATTCAAATATTGAAGCACAGTTGATTCGTTCGATTTTCAACTATAATTTGATTCTGAATAGACATCATCTCTTCAACCGAATTTTGATTAGCTTTCGATTTGAGTTTCGAATCTGAGTCAGATTCTGAGTCAGATCTGAGCAAGATTTGAGTCAGATCTTGATCAGCTTTCTGATTATCTTCTTGATCAGTTTCTATTGACTGCAGTTTAAATTTGCCTTCAAGCAATAGCATCTGATGCTGATATAGCTTTTGATCATCGTTTGCTTCAACTGACTTGACGTCTAACATTCTGATCAGCGCGTCGACTTTCAGATTCTGTTTTCTCGACTGATATATGATCTTGAAGTTATATTCAGATAACTTCTCAGCTCATTTAGCTTGTCGTTTGATCAGTTTTTTGATGATCATGAAGTACTTCAAATTCAGATGATCGATGAAGATCTTGATTGAAATATTCGTACATTTCAATTTGAAACATCAATGTTTCAAACAGCGAATAAAGATCAGCAGTTCTTTATCATAGATCTCGTAGTTGCATTCTGCAAGAATCATGTTCTTGCTATAAAAGATCATTGAATGTAAGATGTCTTTATCGTTATACTGAGACAATACTTCATCGTTCACATAGTTCAAGAAGTTTATTTTCAGAATAGCTTCTCTGATTGAGTCGAAATGCTTCAGAACGAGAGCTGTCGTCATCTGTTGCTTTAGTTCTTCAAAGATCGTCTGACAGATCTCTGTTCATTCAAAGAGATAATCTTCTTAAGTCAGCTTTATCATGAATTGAACAATCTTTGAGAAGTTCTTTATGAATCGTCGATAGAAATTGCAGAAGTCAATGAAGATCTGCACATGAGTCAATGATTGTGACACTTCTCAGTTTCGAATCACATCTACTTTTCGAAAGTTCATTCGTAGATCATTGATGAACATCAGTAGTTCAAGAAACGAGATTTTCTGAATCTTGAATTCACACTTGTCAATGTCTATCTGCAGATCGACTTCACGAAGCTTGTCTAGCACTTCTTTCACATGAGTTCTATGTTTTTTCAAGATCTTGCTGTAGATGAGAATATCATTCAGATATGTCTGACAGAATTTATGTAGACAGTTGAACAACACATCGTTGATATAGTGCTGAAAGAACGCGAATTCATTGATTAATTCAAAGAGCATTATTCTATACTTGTAGATATCAAAGAAAGTAATGAATGTGATTAGATTCTTGCTTTCAGTACTCATGCAAAGCTTATTGAACGTGACAATAATGTTGAGTCAAGTCAGATACTTACTGTCTTGAATTCAAATGAGTACTTCGTCTATCAAGAGTATTGAATAACGATCTCTTTTAATCAGAGCATTCAGTTTTCAATAATTCACGTAAAAGCGAAGACTATCATCTTTCTTTTCAACAAATAGTATTGACGAAGCGAAAGAAGCTTTACTGAGTGTGATGAACTTCTTCTTCAAATTCTCTTCTAGATACTCTTTGATCTTCTGCAACTTGTAGCTCGACATGAAATACAATCGACTTCTAGAAGATTGACTCTCATCTTCTAATTCAATCTTATGATCGTATGATTGATGCAAGAATAACTGCGTTGTCTTTTCTTTATCAAAAACATTCAGAAAGTCATGATAAACTATTGAAAGCTTCTTTTTCAGTTCATTTAATGACATGACAGAGATCATTTCATTCAGTTTCGCGAAATCTTTGACTGAGCTAAGCGCTTTGTTGATTTCACTAATGATCAAGAAGAAGATCTTGATCTTCTTATTCTTGACTAAAGTTCAATAGACAGCGACTTCAATCATGACAATATTGACGAGTCTCTTTTTCTCAGTTGACTGAAAGAGATGAAGTTGATTGAGATCAACTTAAGTGCTTTGCTTTCATATGAGTACGAATTCAATGAACTGATTCACTAGTTTCTGATTCGTGAGTCGCTTCAAGATGATTGTCGATGTAATCATTGAGTTCAAGTTCTTTCGTTTCATTTTGCAGATCTCGCTTGACTCAGATTTATGAAATGCTGATTGACTGCTTGCTTTCAAAACAACAGATTTCGATGTTCAAATCTTCAATGATGATATTAATCAATCATTTGCAGAATCTATCAAAATTTGATTTCTTTTCAATCAGAAATTTTCAATGATTATCTTGTGCTGATCTAAATGAGTTATTAATAGAAACATCATTTCATTCTTGTGTTCTTGTATCATGATCAATGTATACAGAGCGTATGTAATCGACTTTCAATCAGAGATTTCATCATATAATTGAATCAACTTTGATTTTGACAGCGATATTGACTGAATATCAAAGCGTTCACATAGCTCTGACATCAAAAATTCATCAATGAAAGTCATGTCAATGACTTCAGTATCTATCAGAGCAAAAGATCTGAATATTTTTTCTAAACTACTTAAGATGATGTCAACAGTGAACGACTTGAAATCAAATGAATCATCAGACATGCTGATGAAACAAAATATGAGTATATTGCTCTCAGTCACTACTTTGACAAGAGCAGATCATTTTTCGAACTTGCAACAATCTTGTGCACTTAAGTCGTTTTGAAGCAGTCATATGCTCTATGTTCTGACTTCTTGCATTTGAAGCAGAGTTCTTTCTTAAACAACTCTTTCTGAATAAAATCAAGCTTCAATCTTCTGAGTTTCTTTCACAAAGAGACTGATGACGTGAGTCGAGTAGTCAATGTGCTGATGACAGAGCGAGCAGCTTGAGTAGCTGATGCTTTGACGACTGATTGAGCGTTCAATTCAATCAATCTAACATCGACTTGTATGCAGATGTTGATAAACTTGTTCAAGTTTGTGATTCATTCATTGAGCGTTGCTCGCTGAAGATCTGAGCTGATTTTATGCTGAAGATCATCTAGTAAAATCTCATTATTGTATTTTAGTTCTGCACTAAATCTCTGAAATTTCATTCAAAATTCACGAAAGAAAATCTTGTTCTGATACAGCTTCAAGTATTGACGTTGAGTCGTGTGATGATGATTGAGATCATCGTACATCTTATTAATCATCAATAGTACTTCTTTGACTTTTAAAAATGAGTTCAAGAAGATATTTTGCATTCAAAATGCTATGTGTTTAATCGCAGCTTCACTGACTCGACTTTTGATGTAAGCAATCTTCAACTCTTCGATAGAAAAATGATTCTTATTTGTCTTCAGCTTATTTTACATTCAAGACAGTCAATTATTTACATTCTGCGTCGAATCTTTGAACAGAGATGAGTCGAGTAACTTGATCGACTTCAAGAATCAATCTTCAGAAGTCGAAGTGTCTTGTCGACTTGATGCAGCTTCTAGATAACATATAATCACGTTCTTGTCTCTATTCTCTTTCTGCAGACGCGTCTGCGTAATCTTCAACATGATATTTGTCTCGTTGACATCTTCTAACATCTGAATCATGTCATTGTGAGTCTCGATTTCAATGTCGTGCTGTTGACATATGTACTTGATAAAAACAACGAGATCATCTGCTTCGTTAGCTGTTATTCAAGCATTCAGCTCTTCATTGATGCTGATCTTGATCATTTCGTAGACAAAAAACAATGCATTCGTGTTTTCTTCTTCTGTGTTCGACATTGCATTCGTGCCTTTCTCTTTTTCTGATGCTGCTCAATTCTGTGATAGAAGTGATTCTCTTCTAACATTTTGAAAGTTGTAATGAGCAATGCTCACTGATTCTGATTCTGTGCTTCTAGTCATTGTATGAGTAGAAAATTGCTGATCGAGATTCTGATGTTACTCTATCAAACTTTCTGAGTTCAAGCAACGACTAGTACTTTATTAAACTTTCTGAGTTCAAGTACGGCTGAAATTTCTGATTTCTGATGACGAGCTCAATAAAGAGTTAATCAAGAGCAACGCGTTCGTGTTCTTCAATTCTGATTCTATCGAAACTTTTGATTTCAAATCAAGATTCTTCTTTAGAAATTTCTGATTTCTATCAAGCTTTCTGAGCTTGAGTTCTGATTCTGCTGTCAAAATTTCTGAGTTTAACTTCTGATTTGAGTTGTGTAGCTTGTTTTTATATTGTTTACATGTCGATAGCAAGATTAATGAGCTTTGAACTAATGTTATGAGTTTGCATAGAGCAAATTATATGAGTGTATTCTAACTAGAAGTTCAAAGCTAAAGAAGAAAGAAAATGTAACACGTCGAAGATCTTGTACTCACGAAGACACGCTAAATCACTAATCTGTCAACATCAGCTTCGTACTAGTCTAAAATAGTCTGACACGATCTATGTTAGACTAATTTGAAGTGCATGTTCGCAACATTCATCACTTCATTTTTGAGTACTTCTGCATATTTTATCACTCAATATAGCTTCAGCGTAACTTCTTAAGATTAAATGTTCTCATGTGCAATTTAAACTTGTTGCAGATGTGTTTGATCTTTTGTTGATATCATAGCTTTCACTGTTTTCAGAGAAGTCTGATTATCACTGTATACTTTGTATATCTTTTCATGACACTTTCAATTCTCTATCACTACGTCTGCAAGATGTTTCACTTTTGCAATCAATTCTTTCAGTTCTTCATGATGAGTGATGATTAAAGTCAATCTCTTCAATCTTTTATTTAGCTTTCAGTTAATTCTCATTGCAATCATCATAACATTCTTTCTACTGTTGCTATTGTTCAAGTAAACTCTTTGCTTTAATGCAAATGTGTCAAGATGATGTTGACTTATTGACATTTTCTTGTTTGCAACTATAACTACTTTCAATGACTTTGATCAAAGAATTATCATGTAGAAATGACTTCACTTCATCTTCATCTGTTTAAGTGTTTCTTTTATTCACTTTTGCTTTAGCTGCAAAAATGTCTTATGCAACTTTGATTTTCAACTTCTTTTGAGTATCAAGTTGTTGCAAATTTGACGCATCATCATCTCAATAACTTCATCTGATTTTCAAAAGTTCATGTTCATTATTGACTTTTGTATCAGCTTTCGTAAATGAATATTTATTGACGCTGTGTTTATTTCTATTTGTAGAGTTTTTATTGATGTTGCATGATAAACATTAATAATTTGTCACAATGTTCTTTCTTGTACTGATTTCAGCTTGATGTTTAAATCTTTTTAATGACTCTTTATTTTTTGTGACATGTATCATATGATGACTTCATGACTAAGCAGAAAGTGTATCATCACGAAGTATATTTGCTTTCTCATTGTCATTGACGAGTCTCAAGTAGACTCAATAATTGTCTGCATGATCTTTTGTTTAATCACTAGTTTTGCTTCAACATGATGCATGTAAATCACTCATTTCAGCTTAAAGTTCAATTGAACTCTCAAAATTCTGATATTTGATTTTGAATCAATCTGATGTTTTATTAACTTTACATCAACGTTTATATTAAATCACTTAAAGATTCTTGTAAAGTGAATCAACTCATGCTTTGTCTTTGAAAACTTGATGTTGTACGTTTTTAATCACTGTTTGCATCTATCATAGATCTCGCTAAAAACTCTGCAATTGCACTTCATGAACTTTTCATATGTTAAAATATTGACATCATTTATAAAATTTATGAAGTTTGTTCTTAATCTGATGTTATCACATACTTCTAGCAAGTTTATGTTGTAAAACAAATATAATATTGATGATAGTGAAGAATCTTGTAATATGTCAATGTTCATACTGCGTTTCATCATCGTGTAATCATTGATTGTGATCGTGATGCATCAATTTCTCAGAAAGTTCTTCACAAATTCAAGAAGCAGTTTGAAAACTCTTCTTTTTTTCATGTCATGCAAGAGTTTGCTATGTGCTACATTGTTGAATACATTCTTCTTATTCAGACTCAGCAATAAGACTACTTTTCTTCTTGTGTCACTTTATACAGTATGTATCTTTTTTATAATCAGTTACAAAGTCGTATTTATTGATCTGTGTTTATGAGTTTTCATCTGAATATTTAATATCAAGTTACACACTTCTACAACATTTTGCAGATGTTCAAATATAATGAATTTCAGTATTTTGCTCAACGTGTTAAATAACACAATTGATTTATATATCTTTGCATTAAAGTAGTTCTTCTCGTCTGACTTTCACATCACTATTGTGATTGCACTTTTGAACTGAGTTGACTGTATTTTCTTCTGCAAACATTTTTCAAAAAAAGAGTGTATTTGTTTTGACATGTCATTGAGAAGTCTGCGCATTATTCTACTTATATATTCTGTGTATCTTGAAGTCTTGTTGAGCATCATTTTGTAGATGACTCTTTTAATCTTGCAATGTATCAGCGAAGCATCATTCTCAATTAAGAATGAATATTCAAAGTCTTCTGTGTTCAACATAAGAATCTCTGAAAATGATGAAAAGTGAGTTTGAAACATCATTTTCATCTTATTTTGCGCTGTTGTAATGATGTCAAAGCACTCTGATTTGATCAGAGAAAGAATTGTCGTTTGAGTCAATGTGTCTGCAATTGCATTTCTTGCTCATTTCGTAGTTTTAAACAGTTCTTCTGAGAATTGTTCAACATTTTGCATGATTTTTTAATATTTACTGCATTTCTGTTTTCTGATGATCTTACTCTTCTTGTCACATGCTTGAATGTACTCTGTTCAGTCATCAACAATTCAACAGTTTCTTCTCATTCATTGCATGCTCTTGATGATCTTTGTACACTTCTTTATTCATTTTGCTTTGATCATTTCATATGATCTCGCTCAGAAAGTGAAAATCTTAACAATCTTCTTCAGTGCATTCAACAATTGCTTAGTGTATTCATCTATGTATCAACGCTTCATCTCATGATTTGACAGTGATTTCAACATTTATTCTCTCAAAGTATTAATGAACTTCTCTTCATTCATTATCTTTCAATTACGACGCGATTTTCACGCTGACTCTTTACAGACTCTGAAATCTATAATTGTTTGTATTGACAGATGATCTGAAAAGTTTTTCATTTCTTTGTTGATTTTGCATCATATTAATTGATTCATAATGTCATTTGTCGTGAAGATCAAATTTATTGTCATTTGAAATCTCTGATAATTTCTCGTAATCATGTCTTGAAATAACGTCAGTAATGCATCAACATTTGTGATCATTTCAATTAAATCATTTGACAATAAATGTTGTTTTGAGTAGAATAATCTCTCTCATGTGAGATGATGCAAATTGAAGTTTTCTACAAGAACGCATTCTTTCAACATGTGTAGCATCTTTTCGATGTCTGAAAGACTTTCTTTTTCATGAATGACTTCATAATCTCTGAGTGACAAATTGTATGCTTCATAAATGTGTATAACTTTCTGAATCATCTGTGTGTTATCTGTTAATGTTTATAACATAATCATGTTTACATTTTTGAAGTGTCATGTTGAGTGTCAGATGTTGCTGTCAATTCTCTTGTTTATGTAGAAACAGATTTTATTCTCATTATTCTTCAGCATGAAATTGACAGTTACTGAGCAGTACGCTCTGAAATTCTCATCAAATCATCAGAGTTCTTAAAGAATCAAAATGTCATAATTCTTTATCTTTTTCTCATGTAGTAATGCTATCATCATCTTTTCTCTGAACTTGTGAATGTTGTACTGTAATATTCAAAGCTTCTTTTGTTGAAACATTAAAGTTCACATTCAAAGCTGTTTAATGTTCTTTTGAGCATTTATGATGTGCTTGCTTTTCTTGTAAAATCTTTAAAAGAAGATGATATTGAAATTGATGTGATTGATGTTGACTTTGACTTATTTGTTTTTGACTTCTTGACTAGATGATTCAATATAATGTTTTCGAATGTGATAATCATGCTGAGCAAATGACTTTCATTTGTTGAACGTCTCTGTTTTCTCTTCAAGTTATTGTCTATCAATGATTTCAGACTGATAAATGTTTCTGTGAATGTCTTCAATGTCATCGCTTTGAGTTCTTTCTGCTCTTGTACAACGTGATATAAAGATCTGTGTTTCATGACTCTCTTTATTCTCTCTTTTTCAATCTGTTGTTTATGACATTGAGAATCAAAGACTCTGTATGTATCTTGACATATTTCATATTTTCACATATTTTAAGTCTGTTTATGAAAACAGTGCTTCAAGCAATGATTTAATGTACAGTAAACGCATTTTTGCTTGTTTTTGCATTCATATATTTTATGATCATAGTCTTGATACTTTAAACACTGATGTGTTCTACAACTTAAATCATAAAACTGTGTGATTTTTATGTTGATCTCATGACTTATCTTCTCATCAATTAACTTGTTCATCATCTCAGCGCTGACTATGCATATCATCAGCAAGATGTATCTTTTCTGTTCATTATTCTTTATGAATCATTTAACTTTCTCAATCATCATCTTCAAATGTATGTCTTTGTTGATCTTGATGAGCACTTTCGCTCTCTTTTTCTCTATGTCTTTAAACATTTCTTCAATTCTAATTTCATGTATCACTATTTTGAAACTGACTTCATGCAGACTTACGTTCAATGAAATCTCTTTGATTCAAAAATCGTTTTTCTTCAATATTTTCTTACTGTCTTTCATCTTGACTTGAAATATCAATAAATTTAATCATCTCTTTATAATCTCTATGTTTTTACGCATCAATAACATCTTGTCGACGTCAATTTCTCTTACTCATCTCATTATGTTTTCTGTTGTTATCATCATAATTCTCTTGATCTTCTCTTTCTTTTTAACAAAGATCTTAATCTTGAATTTCTTGCAATAATTTTGCATTGATGACACAATGTTGACGTTGAGAACAAAATAATTCTCAAACGACTTCATCAACTTCTCATTCATTCTCTTCGCTCAATTGTCAACGCGTCTTTTCTTCTTCATGAACTTCTTTTCAAGTCTGCTCATTATCTTTTTCAATCTCTTCAACTGATTCTTCATGCATTGATTGACAGTTGACGCAGCGACGCGTTGACGCGTCAACTTTTCTATCATCTTTGTTAATCTTTTCATCTCTTTTCAGAGCATTAGCTTGTTGTTTCTACGATCGTTAAACTCATAAAGTACTCGCAGCTTGTTTAATTTCTCATGTATATTCTTCATCTTGATTGAATTCTTCTGCAAGATAGCAATACTCATTTCTCGCTCACTCACTGACATCATATTGACAATGCTCATCATCTGTTTCTAATGATCAGAATAAAGTGCAAGCATCATGTCAATGATGTTCTATTGTCAAAAGAGATTGATGTTAATTTATAATTCAACAATCTTGTTGAATTCATGTAAGTACACTATGAATCATAATTTCAGTATTTTCTCTCTTGATAAATCAAATCAATTTGAATATTCAAGAGCATACTATCAGAATTTCTGTCAAGTCATTAAACTAATATGATGAAGTAAGATATATAGTGAACATTACTCAGTTCATTCTTTTCTCTATTGCACATTGAGTTTTTTCATCATTCTGATGCATGAGTATTTTGTTCATCTCATTTTTTAACAATCATGATAATGCTCTTTTGAAAGATCAATTTAGAGCAATTTATCAATGCAACAGTAATAAAATCAGAAATAACATTTAAAACATTAGTTTAACATTAACATGACAAAGAAGAAGAATTATCAAGCAAAGAATGCAAATTAAAAACACTTCAAAATCAAACTTTGTATCACGTAGCAAAAGCATTTAAAAGAATAAGCATTGAAACTTTGAAAACAGAAATGTATACAAGCTCACTACATGTTCATTTAAACATGTTACAAAACAAGATTATGTAACACAATTAAGTCAATAATTGAACACAAAAGATTAAATAAGCATGCAAACTAATATATGCTCATTTGATGAAAGTTAATTGCATCATTTTTTGTTTACTTATCATCAAGAAGATGCAAAGATACAGTTAAGATGCAAATGATGCATTCTCTTCTTCACAATGATTTCAACAAGCAATAATATTGCAATAACGTAATATCACAAAGATCAATGAAATCAATGATGAGAAAAGTACAGAGAATGCATCATAAACATCAATGCAATCTTAGCACAAAGATTGCATCTGAACAATAAGATGATAAAAATGCGTGATGATTTTCAGAAAGCAGAAAGCATTCTTGCAATGCATATCAAAATTAAACATATAGATTTAAATGCTTATCTGCAATTTAAAAATATTTCAGACATGAATAGTTTATGATGCAACTATAAATAAAGTCATCAAATGATGAAACATGTACTCATGCATTACTTAAACTGATTGCATTTGCAATCAAGAATGTTATAAGATGTTGACTTTTTAAACTATTGAATAATCATCATCATCATGAAAATAAACTGATCATCAAGTTGAGTTTCAATATCAATCTTCTGACTTAACTCAAGTACTCAATATCAATCTTCTGACTTAACTTGAATACTTGATTTCAACATTCTGACTTAGTCTAATATTAACTTTAAATCAATACTCAATTTGAGTTCTCAACTCAACTCATCAAGAAATCAAAAATGATATCAAAAGAACTAAATATAAAAAAAAATTCGATTTTTCGTCTTTACATTATCTTTTTGCATTATCTTTTTGATAGAAAGTCATAAAGAAAAATATAAATAATAATAATAAATTCATACACTCTTGTGACATTGATTAGATCGACTCATGAAAGATTCTATGTTATTTGTATTGAGTGAACAAAACTCTTTGAGATAGAAAATCACTTGCAGTTTATACAACTGCTTCACGCAGTTGAAACAATGAGTTTTGAGACTATGTATTAAATTTGTTCACGTTGATTACATGTTAAAGAACAATTGTTCTAGTCACTTTAAATTGCTTCAAGAGCTTCATTTTCATTATCATCTTCGCTACTGCTCTGAAACTCTTCGTGATAATAATGATTATTTAATAGTTTAAAAAGTCAGCATTTTGTAACATTCTTGATTGCAGATGCAATCAGTTCAAACAATGCATGAATACATGCTTCATCATTTGATGACTTCATTCACAGTTGCATCATGAGCTATTCATGTCTGAAACATTTCTAGAGTGCAAATAAACATTCAGATTTATGCGTTTGATTCTGATATGCATTACAAGAATGCTTTCTGCTTTCTGAAGATCATCACGCATCTTTATCATCTTATTGCTCAGATGCAATCTTTGTGCTGAGATTATGTTGACATCTGCAATGCATTCTCTGTACTTTTCTCATCGTTGATTTCATTGATCTTTGTGATACTGCGTTATTGCAATGCTATTGCTTGTTGAAATCATTGTGAAAAAAAGAATGCATCATTTGCATCTTGACTGTATCTTCACATCTTCTTGAATAAAAACATTTAGAAGTATTATTTTCTTAATGACGAGTAAACGAGAAATGATGCGATTAACTCTTGTCAAATGAATGTGTATTAGTTTGCATGTTTATCTGATTTCTTGCGTTCAATTATTGATTCAACTGTGTAGTGTGATCTTGTTCTGTAACATGTTTAAATGAACATATAATGAACTTATGTATATTTCTGTCTTTAAAGTTTCAATGCTTACTCTTTTGAATGCTTCTGCTACGTGATGCAGAGTCTGATTCTGAAGTGTTTCTAGTCTGCATTCTTTGCTCAACAGTTCATCTTTCTTGTCACGCTGATGTCAGACTGATGCTTTGAATGTGATTTCTGATCTCACTACTGCTGAGTATACTTGTCTCGCTTTTGTGAAGATAGCTTTTCATGTGAAGACTTCAAGATAACTAAGTGTCAGCATTCTTGTGACATGATTCATCTTTATTTGTTGAAGATGCGCGTCTCATTGCAGTTTCATGTTCAGTTGCATCTTTAGAACTTGTACGTCTGATTTTGATTTGATAACTAAGTTTTTTATTTGTATGCTAGTCATCATGTTGAATCTCTTCAATTTTCTAGTAAAATGCGTAAGCTTGTACTTTTCTGATGCAAACGTTACATTATGAGTGTAAGCTCATTTCACGCAGACATAATGTGCTTTGCTTAATGTTCTGCAAATTTCTTCAATAAATCTGTCGTAGACTAGAATGTTAATATCATTTACGAAGTCAAGCACTTCAATTTTAATTTTCAATGCTTTGCATTTTTCAATTAAACTTACGTTGAAGAATAGAAAGAGAATTAATGAAATAAGAAATTTCTGCGATATGTTTGCGTTTATCTCGCGTATATCACTCGTTTGTTCATTGAATATTAGTGATGTTTTTCAATTCTTTAGAAAGCTGCGTGTTTATTTGATTATGTAGCTTAACATTCTTTTCATTTTCAATGTATGCAGAAGTTTGACATGTGAGACTTGATTGAATGCTTCAACGACGTCTAAGCTTAGCATGAAGATCACATATTTGATTTTACAATCTCACACTATGTGAACTTGATCTATTAGTAAATCTAACGTCAAGATCATGAATTACTTACATCTCACTTTCATTTGAACATTTGATAGCATGTGATGAGTCTGAACTATGTCACTCAATCTTTTGATCATGATTGATTTCAATGCTTTGCTCATGATATTAAGCAAAGCAATGAGTCAATACATTTTTGAATCAATATAGTCGCTTTTCTTCAATTTGCGTAGTACTATTATCTGAGTCTTTTTGAACTACTTTGAATGATACTTATGTATTACACATGCGTTGAATAAACTCGTCAGTACTGAAGTCAGTTCTGCAAGATTCACTTGAAGCGCTCTGTTTGAAATATTTGAAGCGTCTGATGCTTTGTCTGCTTTTACTCGTCTGATTGTTTGCTTTACTTCATCTTCTGTGATGCGTGAATTGAATGAGACTGTCAGAGATATGAATGACTCTGTGATGTCATTGACATTCACTTGAGAAGATGAGAGAAAGAACTTTTCAAGAAAAATATAAAGAGAAACATAAAGAAGAACATGAAGAAAAACATGAAGATTGTTTGATAGAAAGCTTTGATAGAAAACTATGATAAAAAGCTATGATAAAGAGTCATGATGAGAAATTATGAAGATTGTTTAATAAAGAGTTATGAAGAAAAGTCATGATAGAAAAACATGAAGACTATTTGATAGAGAGTCATAATAGAGAGTCATAATAGAGAGTCATAATAGAATATTTATCTATTTATCTTCATGTCTTGATGAGTTGAGTCAAGAATTTCAAATCAATACTTGATTTCAATTTTCTGACTTAACTTGAATACTTGAATTGAACATCTCAATTCAACTTAAATACTTAAGTCAAGAATTCTGATTCAAATCAAGTCTTAATGAGTTAAGAACTCAACTTGATTTTGATGACTCAACTTGACGTGATCAATCTACATGAAGAATCTCAAAGTAGTAGCAAAAATGATGATGAAAACGAAGCTTTTAAAGCAATTTAAAGTGACTAGAACATTCGTTCTTTAACATGCAATTAACGTGAACAAATTTGATACATAGTCTCAAAATTCACTATTTCAACTGCGTGAAGTAATCATATAAACTGCGAGTGATTTTCTATTTCAGAGAGTTTTGTTCACTCAATACAAATAACATAAAGTCTCTTATGAGTCAATTTAATCAATGTCATAAAAATGTATAAACTTATTATTATTATTTGTATGAGAAATTTAAAAATTTAATTTTATTGTTTTTTTTTTAACTGCAAAAAAATTAAAGCTATTCAGATTTTTTTGTTTATTGATATTCTTATAATTATTTTTATTTAAAATGTTTTAATAATAATAATAATGACTGATAATGAGATTCATCTGTACATGATGTTGACTACGAATCTTTTGATTCTATTCTGTTTTGAATAGAAGTCAGAAGAGTCAAGAGATTTCAATTCAACGCAGTTCAAACAATGTTAGAATGTTACGTGATCAGAAAAGTTATCATGCAGAGTTTTCACTCATGTGACAACACTTTTTCTAACAGTCACAATTGATCTACGAAGAAGATTAATGACATGTCAATGTCAGTAAGAGATGAAAAGATACTACTAGTGAAAAAAACAACTCAGATGAAGAGTCTGCGAGTTGTGATTACAATTGATTGAAGAATTTACAATTCATCAACTGCGTTGATATTGAAACGTCTTCATCACATCGACAGTGTTGTCAAGTAATTGATGAAAAGATATCAGATAGAATAGTCATCTCAAGTATTGAAAGACGTGACTACAGTGCTCAAAGAAGTAGTCACTCGTTGATCACGCTGATATATTGAAGAGACTTGAACTCATCTTCTTTACTTGACATCAAGTCATTTATCTATTCACATGAAAAATCGAGAGCTCAAGAGAACGATCAGAATGCATTCTCTTTCATTAATCAGAGTCAAACATCGAATGATTGTGATTGCACATTTATACTAACAATTCATTCAACGTCTACGTGACATAAATCAAATCAAGAGAAGAAAAGAGTTACTCAGTACAATCACACTTTATCTTCTCATCATGTGCATCTCTCTTTCATCACATATTTCTCTGCTCAATGAATGACAATCATTGAGTAAGAGAACGCAGCTCTATGTAAGTTACAATCACGAGCATCACGAGTGCAAAGAAAACGTCTTTCATCTTTGAATCGAGAATCAAATCGAAACATCATTGTATAAAATATCATCAATGAAGAGCAAAGCAAAAATGATGTATCATAATTAAACAGCACAAAAACTTTCATCAAGAGTTTACTCAAGCATCACATGTTAAATGAAAGTTATAAATTCATTATTTGATAACACAGTGTCAATCTCATTGTTTCAACTGCATGAAGCAGTTGTATAAATGACAAGTGATTTTTTCTTTCAGAGAGTTTTGTTCACTCAATATAAATAGCATAGAGTCTCTCATGAGTTGAGTTTAAATCAATGTGTTATGAAAAATTGACTCATAGAGATTAAATCAGAGACTAAAGTCAGAGACTGAGTTGAAAATCAGATCTGAGTTAGCTTTGAAACTCTATAACTCTGTCAGAACATTGTTTAGACTACGTCATATCTTCAACTTAATATGTCATGAGTTATGTTGTGCTCGACTTGATAATGCTTGACAAACTCTCTATAGTCGATCGATTTTCTCGAGTTATCGAGAACTTCTTAATAATTAACTCTATCATAATATATACTCATTCTGTGCCTGCTTAGAATATCACATTGTCATATCACTCTTATAGATCTCGTCTATTCATCTAGTAGATTCAATCATCACAGTTTTAATTATTTCAAACTTTTCTTAGAGATGATGATTCAATATTCAAGCATGATAACAGCAACATGATTGCAACAAAGTTGAAACAACAACGTTTCGATCTCATGAGATATCATATCAGAAAACGAACGTTGCATAATGAAATCAGAAAGCGAAGAAGCAGAAGATGAACTCTCTCTTGATATTAATGAACAGCTGACACAAGCAATGTTTCAACGTGATGAACTGCAAAAGAAACAGAAGTTAGCAGCTATTTTGTCAAAGATTGAGACTCTGCAATTCGTTGAAACAACGAAGAGAAATCATTGAGCTTTCACTTGAGCTCTTACAAAGAATTTGAATGATCTACGCATCGTCTTCATAATGTCGACGATGACGATACGAAGTCATCACAAGATTGTCTTGCAGAAGCGAAGACTCTCAATGTCTTTGAAGAAGTATCATGACAAAATCATAAAAGAACATAGAGAGTGAATTCGCGATGTCAAAATCTCGTTTCAAAATATCTCTTGACATTTTGAAAGTGATGAGAAAAAGATTTTGTACTGCATGATTTATCTGAAGAGTGAATCAAAGAAACTTTGATTTGATCACGAAGAAACTATGTCTGCAGCTCAGCAGATGTGATTTGATTTTATCAACTTTCTTCTGAATCTAATTGAAAACTTGATGAATTGAAGCATAGACGTGATTCAGCAGTACGCGAACGCATCGCAACGTTCAGATCAGATGATATGAACGTTTGCAGCTCATTTGAGCACTCTAAAACATCAACTTTCATTGTATAGTGATGAGCATAAGTGAACTCATTTATTCATCAAGTTGAGATCTGAGCTGCGCGTGATCATTACTAATGTGCAGTCAATTTCTATCACATGAGATGTGTTAATCGATCTTGTCGCTTGATTGAAAACAAATCTGCGAAAAGAACACGTCTTGTCGTTGAAACAATCTCAAGATAAAGACTTGCATGATTGAGATAGAATCAACAAGAAGACTCATTCAAAGCGAAAGAAATGTCATCGATCAATCAGACTCAATTCTTCGTCAAAGACAAGCTCACATGCTTCATCATGTTATAGCAAGAATTTGTTCAATATAACGTGTTACATGTGCAATTGAAAGAATCATTACTCTACTGATTGTAGAGATGAAAAGATCAAGAATAGATCAAAAGAATTTGATGTAAATCAAGTATTCATCGATTCAATGTTGCATATGAGTCATTTCAAGATTTCGAGAAAAGACAAACTCTCGATGAATGCTTCAAATCATCAAGAAAAAAACAAGAAGTTCTCTTCGTAAAGATTCTTATATATAAAGAGCATGTAATTCAGAGAGATCAGAAGACAGAAATGAAGATTCACATGAATATCGATGTCAAGATGAACGTGATTAGTCAACGTTTCATTGTCGAGCAAGATATATCATTGCTGAACGTTGATCTTTCAAGATCTATCTGAATGAACGATCAGAGTGTTTATTGTTATGACGTCTATAAGATGTGTTATCGACTAAAAGACAGCTGAAACATAAAGAAAAAAGATATAAGTATCTTCTATGCTATTGACAAGAAAGAATCTTCTCTGATTCTGAGTATGTCAAGTATGCAATTCGAGCGTATTTGAATAGACATGATTGCAAGAACATGATGTTTCAACGTGAATGAGCATGCATTTGAATTGTTCTTCACACAAGTATTTGTGAAAGCTCTACAAGATGAGTCTACTGTGTATGCTCTTGTCATGATCAACGTCATCAAAGAGTCGATCATTGAACATCAAGTGAAAGCAATGAATAATGTGATGAGTCGTATCACAAATGCGCTTGAAACACAGACTTTACTCATTGAATTGAAAGAGTATGAAAACGTATTCTTGATAGAAAGTGCAGGCAAACTGTCTTTGCATGAAGATCACGATCATGCAATCGAAATCACTGCAGAATCATCGTATGAATCATTGTATAATCTGTTGAACACAGAGTTAGCAACTCTGAGACAGTATCTAGACAATGTCTTAGTGAAAGAATGAATTAAGCACTTCATCAGCTTGACTGACGCGTCTATTCTATTCATTTTCAAAAAGAATGATAGTCTTTGTTTATGTGTAAACTATCAAGATCTGATTAGATCACTGTCAAAAATCGTCATTCACTGTCTTTAATTAGTGAAACTTTAGACAAACTTAATAAAGTCAAGCAGTTCACTAAGTTAGATCTGAAGAACGTTTATCATCGTCTCAGAATTCAACGTGAAGATGAGTGAAAGACAATGTTTCATACTCGTTATGATCACTTCAAATATATGATCATGTCATTTGATTTGATCAACACGTCTGTCATCTTTCAGACTTATATTAATAAGATCTTGACAGAGCTTTTACATGACTTTTGTGTTGTTTATCTGAATGACATTCTAATCTTCTTCGTAGAGAAGACTGATCACGTAGATCACGTGAAGCAGATTCTCGAGAGATTAAGAAAGTTCAAGCTATATGCTAGCTTGAAGAAGTGTGAATTCTTCATCACTAAAGTGAACTTTCTAGAATTTGTTGCATTCACAGAGAGCGTTTCAATGAATCTAAGTAGAATAAACATCATCAAAACATGACTCAGATCGAAGATGTATTGAGAAATATAAGTTTTTCTGAGATTCATCAATTTCTATCGACGTTTTATACATCACTACTCTCAGATAGCAGAGTCTTTAACAGAACTGCTGAAAGATAGTGTAAAAGATGTAAAAACAAACTCATTCATATGATCAAACGAAGCGAAACAAGCTTTTAATCAGCTTCGCGACATCTTTATGAGAGCATCTATTCTAAGACACTTTGATTCAGAGCGACATATACACATTGAGATTGACGCATTTGATTATGCAGTCGCGAGTATTTTGTCTCAGTCAGATGACGAAGATCAGTGACATTTGATTGCATTCTGATTCAGAACAATGATAAACATTGAAAGAAACTATGAGACATATGATCAGAAGCTTTTAGTCATAGTAACGATGTTTAAACACTGACGACACTATGTGAAAAACAGTTATTATACTGTCAAAGTTCTGACTGATCATAATAATCTGAAGAGTTTTATGAATGTTCAAAAGCTAAACGAAAGACAAGTTAAATGAGTCATGAGATTGTCAATCTGCAACTTTGAAATAGCACATAAATCAGAAAAGATAAACTCAATCAATGCATCATCAAGATGATCTGACTATAAGAATGAGAACATCTTTGCGAATCATTTACTGCTCACTCTGCAGCGAAAGCTGACTAGAATAGAAAGTTTAAATAGCTCTATATTTGTAGCAATCAGAGAACTATACTGTATACAAGTGATTAACGATGTTGAGAAGATGTTCGTTCACAGTATAAGTATGAACAGATATTCAGCAGAACATGTCGAGAGCAGACTGCAAGATGAAATTCACTGATGAACATGAGTGATTAACGATGTTGAGAAGATGTTCGTTCACAGTGTCAGTGAATGAAGATATTCAGCGAAACATGTTGAAAGCAGATCGCAAGATGAAATCTACTGTACATGAGTGATTAACGAAGTCAAGAAGATGTCTGTTCACAGTGTCAGTGAAAACATGAGTACATGTTCAGCAGTGCATGTCAGAAGTATGCTGCTGAGAATCATGATTTTAACAGTGCGAGAAACGCATCTAGATGAAGTACATTTCTTGAAAGATAGAATCTCTCAACTTGAATCAACAACTTCAAAAAGCACAGACGTTGAAACGTTGACTTATAGAGATCGCAACGTAGCTGAGAAACAGCTTAATTTTGTTGCTGAAACTGTTGATTGTCAACAACTCATTTCACGTGCAATTGTCAGAGTACTGATAATTCATGAAACAACATACGACTTTAATAGTAAATTCATAGTCAAGCTCATCAAGATCTTACAGCAAGAAGATGAATTTGCTGTGAGATTAATAGCAGATGAAACAACGAGTATATGAAAGAGTGACGTTGAAGCTTGAACATTGAATAGTCAAGAAATGATAGAGTACAACAAATCATTGTATGTTTCAGAAAATCTTTCTGTCAAAGAAGAGCTTTTGAAACGTCATCATGATGATTCATTAGCAGAGCATTTTGATGCTGACAAGATCAGTGAGCTATTAAATTGTAAATATTACTGAAAAAGTATGATCAAGAATGTCAAAGAGTATATAGATACTTGTGACATTTGTCAAAGAGTAAATATGAAACGTCATCTATCATATGATGAGTTAAGATCGTTATCTCGACTCACAAATTCATGAAAAGAAATCATTATGAATTTCATAACAGATCTGTCATCTAGTAAATGAAAAGAAGTTGTGTATGACTTGATTCTCATGATAGTCAATCATTACACGAAGATGACGCGTTATCTATCTACGAAGAAAACTCTGACTGTTGTAGAGTTAGCAGAGTTGTTCTTCAAGAAGATTGCTTTAAGATATGAGACTTCAAGTGATATAGTTATCGATAAAGATAGTCTATTTATCAGTGCGTTCTGATCAGAAATCTGCTATCATGTCAAAGTGAAATAATGATTAAGCATTGCTTTTCATTTGCAAACAGATGATTAGACAGAACGACAGAATCAAACATTGAAACATTATTTAAGAATGTATTGTTTTGAAAAGTAAGATGACTGAGCTACGCTTCTACTCATAGTTGAGTTTGTTTATCATCAGGCAAAGCACGCTTCGTTGAGCTGTAGTTTCTTTAAAGTCATGTATGACTATGAGTCAATCTTTGACATACACATCGAGAATGATGCTATGAAAGAAGAAGTGTCAGCAGCAAAAGAACGCGTTGAAATGCTGAAAGACATGTGAAACACGTTGACGTAATGATGACAAAATGCGATTGATGCTCAGACAAAGTACTATAATTGAAAACATAAGTCTAAGTTCTTTAATGTCAATGATTTAATCATGCTATCAGCAAAAAACCTGAAGCAGAAGAAGTTGAGCAAGAAGTTATCAAATAAGATGATAGAGTTCTTTCATATACAAGAACTCATAGACAAGCAGATGTATTGTCTTGATCTTTCAGTCATTTATAGAGTTCATTCTGTCTTTCATGTATTTCTTTTAGAATTGTATAATCGTAGGCTAAATGATGACTCTATATTCAATTATCTCATATTCAAGCTTATTGATGATGAGTAAGAATGAAAGATAGAAAAGATTTTATAGAAGTGAAAAAGAAAGAGAATTTTATATTATAAAATACAATGAAAAGAATATCTCATTGAATATAATCAATGAATATTGAGCGAAGATATGAAGAATGTCTCGAAGCTTATAAAAGCTTTCAAAATGAGACTGAAACATAAGCGAAAAGCATAATCACTCATTTTCAAGCATAAACTCATTATTAGAAAAGAAGAATCACTGTATTATGATAGTTTCGCTCTCTAATGAGATAATCACATATGTAAATCAACAGACAGAAGAAAAAAGCGCAAAGATGCTCAAATGCGCTCGACAAGAAAGCGCAATCATCACGACACAACAAACATCATGCAATCATCACTTCATCAAACATCTCTCACATGAGACAAGATTGCAGACTTTTTCTTCTCTTTCATTGTCAGATTTACATTGAGATGCGAAGACAAAGATTTGAAAGACAACAAATTATGCTAAAATATATCAGAACAATTAAAAATGCTGACGAAATGATATATAATTGAGATTGAATGTATCGCAAAGCGCTTTACATTCAGAATTTCTCTGACAATGTCATTGACAATCATCATTTTCTTGAGAATGAGCTTTTAAATTTCTAGAGACTTGAGTTTGTGAATCTTCTCAAGATGACTCTTCACACGAGTTGCTGTCATTAACTTCTTGTAAAGAGTTTTCTGATGAGCAGTAAATGTTTTCAGAGCAATATTCTCTTCTTCATTTTCAATTGTACTATCATGAATATTCTGCAGACGAAAGAATTCATTGACAGTCAAAATGCAGATGTTGAAAATCTAAACATTGAATCATGAGTGTTTAACAGATGTATCAAATAAGTATACTCACTGTGATACAGAAGCTCTCATTACTCGCACAGCAAGCACACTTCTTGTACATTGTCTTTCTTTGAAAGATGACATCACATCGCGATGCTCTATTCTCGATGTGTAGAACTCAAGCACACTTTATACAAATCATTCTATCTAGAGTTTCAAGATCAGCAACGCTTCTCTCACTTATTTTCACAATTGACAGCTGAAAAGCATCAGTAACGACATCAAGAAGTTGAATAAGCGAATCTCATCATTGTTCTTCAATTTCGCGAAGTCTGTGAGTTTGACAAGATCATCGACGAAGCATTAATGATCATTTCTTTTCTCATCGTCTTTCGAATTTTCTCTTTGATAGCTGAAATGTACTTGAAAGTTTGAATAGTAGAAGCGATGAACTCTCGATCAGAATTTGACGATGTCTGCATCATCATGAGTGATTCAGCATCAGCAGCATCATGATCATCACATCTGATCAATGTCTTTTGAGCAGACTTATGATATTGTTAATTGTAGTAATAGTTGTGAAACTTCAAGTTGTAACATCACTTACTTTTGTAATGATCTTGACTTGATCATCAGTTGACTTCATCATTTTACGACTCTCTTTAAGCGTCGCTGCGCATTCATGACTTATGATTTAGATCTCTTACTCTTACGATACAGATATACTCAAAGTTTATCAAAAGTAATCATATAATGATAAAGATATGATCATGATTGAAAAAAGATGAAGTTGAAGAAAATGAGAAGTTAAGAAGAACTGAAAGAGTGATAAACAAATCAACAATTATTATTCATTCTTGTTTATGCTTTATTGTCTCAACAACATCATTTACTCAAAAGATAAACAATGTCTATGTGCTATCTACACGTCATCATTGCTGTCATCTACATCAACTACACATCACATATACTATCTATAATGTCATCTATACGCATTATAATCGAAGATGAATCGTCATTCAATCGAAAGTTTCTCTTTTTCTTGTTTTCTCACAGAGATTTGAAGATTTTTATTGAGAGCTTCTAGAGTGAATCAATGAGTGCACGTCATCGTTTATCAGAATAAACAAAGACATTAATTATTGAGATTGAGAATGAACTCACTTAAAAGAAAAGACAATTGTCATGATGAATTGACTCATAGAAGTTAGATCAGAGACTAAAGTCAAAGACTGAGTCAAAGATCAGATCTGAGTTAGCTCTGAAACTTTATAACTCTGTCAAGACATCATTTAGACTACGTCATATCTTTGACTTAATATGTCATGAGTTATATCGTGCTCAACTTAACAATGCTTGACAAACTCTCTATAGTCGATTGATTTTCTTGAGTTATCGAGAGCTTCTTAATAATTAGCTCTATCATAATATATACTTATTCTGTGCCTGTTTAGAATATCACATTATCATATCACTCTTATAGATCTCGTTTATTCATCTAGTAGATTCAATCATCACACAATGTCACAAGAGTGTATGAATTACAATCATAATCATAATCATAATAATAATAATAATAATAATAATAATAAATTCATACACTCTTATGACATTGATTAAATCAATTCATGAGAAACTTTATGCTATTTGTATCGAGTGAACAAAACTTTCTGAGATAGAAAATCACTTGCAGTTTATATGATTGCTTCACGCAGTTGAAACAGTAAGTTTTAAGACTATGTATCAAATTTGTTTGCATTAATTGCATGTTAAAGAATGAGTATTTTAGTCACTTTAAATTGTTTCAAGAGCTTTGTTTTCATCATCATCTTCGCTACTGCTCTGAGACTTTTCGTGATGATGATGATTATTCAATAGTTTAAGAAGTCAGCATCTTGTAGCATTCTTGATCGTAGATGCAATTAGTTCAAGCAATGCATGAGTATATGCTTCATTGTTTAATGACTTTATTTGCAGTCACATTGCAAGCTATTCATGTCTAAAACGTTTCTAGAGTGCAGATAAACATTCAGATCTATGCGTTCAATTTTGATGTGCATTGCAAGAGTGTTTATCAAAAATATGTTGTATACGTTGCATGCAACATACATAAAGCATGATCTTTATGCTGATTTTTCTCTTAGACTTGAAAGATTACTCAGAGAGTTTTCTTGTGACAGATTTACAGTTCAAGAAAAATGAAATCTTTCACTGCTCAGATTTCAACAGTTTACTTCTTAAGCATGAGTTGCAGACGTTTCATCTGCAATATGCATGTGTATCACAGTTAATTTCTTCTTTAATCACATCAACATGCATTATTGTTCTTTTAAACTATACAGATGATGTTTTTGACTAGAGATTGACTTTATTATCAAGACATTCAAGAGTCAAAACTCAGTGAAGAAGTGAGATTTTTGAGATTGACAGTTGTTGTCATTGTATATCACGCTTCGCAGACGTTTACTTCGCTTGTAAAGCATATGATTCATCTGTTTCATGTTATTTATAGAGATCTTTCTTATGCAGATTGATCATGTTTTGCAAAAATATACATATGCTACACTTTTAATCAGACAGCGTAGTTCAATCATTCTTTACTGACTCACTTGTGTTTCTCTTCTTTTAACAAAGTCTTCTCATCAGCGTATCATTTATATATAAAATGTCTGTATCTAAACGTTTATTAAATGATATTAATGAAATTCTTGAGTTTATTCATATCAAACTTAATGAGACTCATAAGTTGTCTGTGTTGTAGTAACAGATACGCAGTCTTAATAAGATTTATACGTAGTTAGCATGTAAATTTAAAGAATGTTCATGATTTAAGTTCTTTCTGCTAATCATTTTCAACAAATCAAACATAAGAATGTTCTGTCTCAGTTCTTATTATTACAATGACAAGACTAACGTAGTAACAGAGAATTAAAAGTGTCATGAAAAGATATACAAAGTATACAGTGATAATTAAACTTCTTTGAAAACAATGAAAGTTATGATATCAACAAAAGATCAGACACGTCTGCAATGAGTTCAGATCACATATGAAAGCATTTAATCTTGAGAAGTCACGCTAAAGTTACATTGAGTGATGAGACATGCAGAAGTACTTGAAAATGAAGTGATGAACAAAATAATTGACGATGCACATGATTTGTCTCTATTACTGACTGAGCATTAATGCATTGAAATGATGACAAGATTGATGCTCATACAGAAATAGATCAGATAAACATGAAGAATAGTCTGAAAAGAGAAATTCAACGCAGCTTATTTTCAATATTTGACATCAGAAATGATACATCGACATCTGCAACTGCACAAGAATCATGCAAAGTTTCATAATGCATTATTGATGCAGCTATGCATAAGAAAAATTGACTTCAATCAATTTTTACATGAGAGACGAGTACTCAATATCACTACAATGATATGCAAGTATGACAAAGATTAAATGTTGATTAAGCACATTCTATTAACATGTTTCAGATGAAAAGTAGAATGAAAAGCAATGCAATAAGAAGAGAACATCACAAACTTAAGAAAGTTCTTAGAAATTGTGAGCGTAGCAATGATGATCATTCAAATGATACTTTCAATGAGCATATTGAATCAATTTCAAGCTGTGATGTCATCAAAGAATCAGATGAAAGAGAGAAAAAATAAAAAATAAACAGATTCATAAAGTTCTTGCATTGAAAACAGTTATAGTATAAAGTGCAGAAAGAAATGATTTTTGATGCGAAAAGAGTGCTGCGCTAACGCAGCGTTCGTTACAGTATATAGAATCTTGCATAGATTCATAATGAGTGTTGAATCGAGTAAGAATTAAAAAAAAAAATATTAAAGATTTAAGTTCATAAAAATTTAAAGAAAATATAACTTTATTTTGAAAACATTTTTAATAACTTTCTTCATTATATTTGATTTGATTTAATTTGAATTTATACATTCTTGTGATATCAATTTAAATTTGATTCATGAGAGAAACTATGTTATGTATATTGAATGAACAAAATTTTCTGAAAGAGAAAATCACTCATCAATTACATGATGACTTCACGTCATTGAAACAATAAAATTAACACTATATTATCAGTAATGAATTTATAGCTTCTATTAAGTGTGTGATGCTTGAGTAAACTCTTGATAAAAGTGTTTATGCTATTTGATTGTGATGCATTATCTTTGCTTTGCTCTTCATTGATGATATTTTATATAAATGATGTTTTGATTCAATCTTTGATTTAAAGATGAAAGACATTTTCTTTGCATTTATGATGCTTGTGATTATAATGTTGAAAACTGTGTTCTCTTGCTTAATGATTGTTATTCATTGAGCAGAGAAATATGTGATGAAAGAGAGATGCATATGATAAAAAGATAAAGTATGATTGTATTAAATAACTTTATTCTGCTCTTGATTTAACTTGTGTCACGTAGATATTGAATAAATTGTTAGTATAAATGTGCAATCATAATCATTTGATGCATGATTCTGATCAATAGTAAAGAATGCGTTCTGATCATTCTCATAAATTCTCAATTTTTCACGTAGACAAATGTATGATTTGACATCAAGTAAAAAAGATGAACTCAAGCTCTTTCAATATATCAGCATGATCAATGAATCACTACTTCTTCAAGCATTGTAATCATGATTCTCAGACTCATCATCTGAAACAACTATTTTATCTGATATTTTTTCATTAATTACTTGATGATATTGTTAATGTGATGAAGACATTTCAATATTGATGCAGTCAATGAATTATAAATTCTTTAATCATTTGTAATCACAACTTGCAAACTCTTTATCTGAGTTGTTTTTTTCACTAGTAATATCTTCTCATTTCTTACTGACATTGACATATTATTAATCTTCTTCATAGATCAATTGTGACTGTTAGAAAGAATGTTGTCACATAAGTGAAAACTCTGTATGATGATGTTTCTGATCATGCAACGTTTTAACATTGTTTAAACTGCATTGAATTAAAATCTTTTAACTTTTTTAACTTTTATTCAAACATAAAATAGAATTAAAAAATTTATAATTAACATCATGTACAAATGAATCTTGTTATCAATCTTCTTCAACTAACAACAAGATTCATTTATACATGATGTCAATTATGAATCTTTTGATTCTATTCTGTGTTTGAATAGAAGTCAGAAGAATCAAGAAATTTCAATTCAATACAGTTCAAATGATGTTAAAACGTTACGTGATCAGAAAAGTCATCATGCAAAGTTTTTACTCACACAACAACACTTTTTCTAACAGTTACAATCAATCTACGAAGAAGATTAATGACATGTCAATGTCAGTAAGAAACGAGAAGATATTACTAGTGAAAAAAACAACTCAGATGAAGAGTCTGCAAATTATAATTACAAGTGATTAAAGAATTTGCAACTCATTAACTACGTTGATATTGAAACGTCTTCATCATATCAACAATGTCATCAAGTAATTGATGAAAAGATATCAGATAAAATAATTGTTTCAAGTATTAAAAGACGTGATTACAGTGCTTAAAGAAATAGTGACTCGTTAATCATGCTGATATATTAAGAAAGCTTGAACTCATCTTTTTTACTTGATATCAAATCATTCATTTAATCACATGAAAAATTGATAGTTCAAAAGAATGATCAGAATGCATTCTCTTTCATTGATCAGAATCAAACATTGAATGATTGTGATTGCATATTTATACTAACAATTCATTCAATGTTTACGTGACATAAGTCAAATCAAAAGAAGAAAAGAGTTATTCAATACAATCACACTTTATTTTCTCATCATGTGCATCTCTCTTTCATCACATATTTCTTTGCTCAATGAATAATAATCATTAAGTAAGAGAACACAGCTTTATTTATGTTACAATCACAAGCATCATGAATGCAAAGAAAACATCTTTCATCTTCAAATCAAGAATTGAATCAAAACATCATTGTATAAAATATTGTCAATGAAGAGCAAAGCAAAAATAATGCATCATAATCAAACAGCACAGACACTCTCATCAAGAGTTTACTTGAGCATCACACGTTGAATAAAAGCTATAGATTCATTACTTGATAATACAGTGTTAATCTCATTGTTTCAATCATATGAAGTAATTGTATAAATGACGAGTGATTTTCTTTCTCAAAGAGTTTTGTTCACTCAATATAAATAGCATAAAGTTTCTCATGAGTTGAGTTTAAATCAATGTCACAAGAATGTATGAATTACAATCACAAACAATCACAATTAATCTTCTTCATTATATTATTGAATGAAGTAAATGTAATAAATTTTTAAAACAATACTTCAAACATTTAAAATACAGTTTTAAAATAAATATTAAAGCTTTAAAATAAGAATTGAAGATAGAAAATTAGAAATTTGATTTTATTTAATGACTTTCTTTTAAATGTTTTAAAAAGAATAAAAGAATTATTTAAAAATAAATTTTAACTAATCAGTAATGAAACTTATTTGTATGCAATGCTGACTACAAATTTACTGTTTAGCTATAGTAAAGTTTAAAAATTATCAAAAGTTTGAATGACATTAAGATGCTGCATAATAATGAAGTGCTATGCATTGATTGCATGCAAAGTTTTTGCAATCATGCAGACTTTGATAATCTCAATGTGCATGTTACAAAGCAATTTGCATGCAGATGAGAAAGTTAAATAGAATGCAAAACTATGAGAAAAATCGCTTATAAAAATCATTTAATTTTGCATCTTGTCGTTGCAATGATGAGAATTGAGACAGAACATTCTTGCGTTTGATCTGTTGAGAATGATTAGCAGAAAAAACTTAAATCATAAACATTCTTTAAATTTACATGTTAACTACATATAAATCTTGTTAAGACTGCATGTTTGTTACAACAACATAAGCAACTTACAAGTCTTGTTAAGTTCAACACAGATAAACTTGAAAGTTTTATTAATATTGTTTAACAAACATTCAGATACAGACATTTTATACATAAATGATACATTGATAAAAAGACTTCATTAAGAGAAGAAAAATACAAGCAAATTAATAAAGAATGATTGAATTATGTTATCTGATTAAAAGTGTAGCATATAAACATTTCTGCAAAACATGATTGATTTGCATGAGAAAGATTTCTACAAATAACATGAAATAAATGAGTTGCATACTTTACAAGCGAAGTGGGTGTTTGCAAAACATGATATACAATGATGATGATTGTTGATCTTAAGAATCTCATCTCTTCACTGAATTCTGACTCTTGAATATCTTAATGATAAAATCAATTTCTAGTTGAAAACATCATCTGTATAATTCAAAAGAACAATAATGCATGTTGATGTGATTAAAGAAGAAATTAACTGTGATATGCATGCATATTGCAGATGAAACATCTGCAACTTATGCTTAAGAAGTAAACTGTTGAAGTTTCAACAGTGAAAGATTTCATTTCTTTTGAACTGTGAATCTGTCACAAGAAAACTTTTTAAGTAATCTCTTGAGTTTAAAAGAAAAATCAGCATAGAGATTGTGCTCTATGTATGTTACATGCAACATATACAACATATTTTTAATAAATGCATGAGAATGATCAGAATGCATCTTTACTATCAATCAATTAAGCATTGAACAATTGTGATTGCATGTTTATACTAATAATCTATTTAACGTCTACATGACATAAGTTAAATCAAGAGAAGAAAAGAATTATTTAATATAATTACACTTTATCTTCTCATCATGCACATCTCTCTTTCATCACACATTTCTTTGCTCAATGAATGATAATCATTGAGCAAGAGAACAAAGTTTCTGCCTTACAATCATAAGCATCATAAGTGCAAAGAAATATCTTTCATCTTTGAATTAAAAATTGAATTGAAACATCATTGTATAAAATATCATCAATGAAGAGCAAAGCAAAGATGATGCATTACAATAAACAGCATAAACACTTATAAAAGTTTACTCAAGCATCATGCGTTGAATAGAAGCTATAGATTCATTATTGATAACATAGTGTTAATTTTATTGTTTCAACGACGTGAAGTTGTTGTGTAGTCAATGAGCAATTTTCTTTTTCAGAAAGTTTTGTTCATTCAATACACATAGCATAGTTTCTCTCATAAGTTGAGTTTAAATCAATGTCACAAGAATGTATGAATTAAAATTAAATTAAATAAATTTTAACTTTAACATTAAAACATTTTAAATCAATGATGAAACTCATTTGTATATAATGCTGACTACGAATTTACTGTTTAACTACAGTGAAGTTTAAAGATTATCAAAAGTTTGAATGACATTGAGATGTTATGTGATGATGAAGCGCTGTGCATTGATTGCATGCAAAGTTTTCACAATCATACAGACTTTGATAATTTTAATGCGCATGTTACAAAGCAATCTGCATGCAGATGAGAAAGTCAAATAGAATGTAAAACTACGAGAGAAATCACTTATGAAAATCATTCAATTCAGCATTCGTGCAAGATGTTTTACTTTCATAATCAATTCTTTCAGTTCTTCATGATGAGTGATGACTAAAGTCAATTTCTTCAATCTCTTATTTAACTCTTAGTTAATTCTTATTGCAATTGTCGTAACATCTTTTTTACTGTCACTATCATTTAAGTAAACTCTTTGCTTTAACATAAATGTGTTAAAATGATGTTGACTTATTGACATTTTCTTGTTTGCAACTATAATCACTTTTGATGACTTTGATCAAAGAATCATCATGTAAAAATAACTTCACTTCATTTTCATTTATTTGAGTATTTCTTTCATTCACTTTTGCTTCAGCTGCAAAGATATTTTATGCAACTTTGATTTTCAATCTATTTTGAATATTAAGTTGTTACAAATTCGATGCATCATCATCTCAATAACTTCATCTGATTTTCAAAAGTTCATGTTCATTATTAACTTTTGTATCAGTCTTCGTAGATGAATATTTATCAACGTTGTGTTTATTTCTATCTGTAGAGTTTTTGTTAATGTTGCATGATAAATATTAATGATTTGTCACAATGCTCTTTCTTGTACTGATTTCAGCTTGATGTTCAGATTTTTTCAATGATTCTTCATTCTTTGCAACATGTATCATATGATGACTTCGTGACTAAGCAGAGAGTGTATCATTGCGAAGTATATTTGCTTTCTTGTTGTCATTAATGAGTCTCAAGTAAATTAAATGATTGTTTGCATTATCTTTTGTTTAATCATTAGTTTTACTTCAATATGATGCATGTAAGTCACTCATTTCAGCTTTAAGTTCAATTGAACTCTCAAAACTTTAATATTTGATTTCAAGTTAATTTGATGTTTCATCAACTTTACATCAACATTCATATTGAATCACTTAAAGATTCTTGTAAAGTGAATTAACTCATGCTTTGTCTTTAAAAACTTGATGTCGTGCGTTTTTGATCACTGTTCGCATTTATCATAAATTTCGCTAAGAACTTTGCAATTGCACTTCATGAACTTCTTGTATATTAAAATATTAACGTCGTTTATGAAATTTGTAAAGCTTGTTCTCAATCTGATGTCATCACATGCTTTTAGCAAGTTCACGTTGTAAAACAGATATAATATTGATGATAGTGAAGAATCTTGTGATATGTCAACGTTCACGCTGTGTTTCATCATCATGTAATCATCGATTGTGATCGTAATGCATTGATCTTTCAGAAAGTTCTTTACAAATTCAAGAAGCAGTCTGAAAACTCTTCTTTTTTTCATGTCATGCAAAAGTCTGCTATGTGTTACATTGTTAAATATACTCTTCTCATTCAAACTCAGCAATGAAACTACTTTTCTTTTTATGTCACTTCATACAATGTATATCTTTTTTATAATCAGTTGCAAAGTTATATTTATTGATTTGTGTTTACAAACTTTCATCTGAATGTTCAATATTAAGTTACACACTTTTATGATGTTTCACAAATGTTCAAATATAATGAACTTCAGTATTTTACTCAGCGTGTCAAGTAGCACAATTGATTTATATATTTTTGCATTAAAGTAGTTTTTCTTATCTGACTTTCACATCACTATTGTGATCATGCTCTTGAACTGAGTTAACTGTATTTTCTTCTGCAAACATCTTTTAAAAAGAGAGTGTATTTATTTTGATGTATCATCAATGAGTCTGCGCATTATTCTATTTATGTATTCTGTGTGTTTCAAAGTCTTGTTGAATGTCATTTTGTAAATGACTCTTTTAATCTTATGATGCATCAGCGAAGCATCATTCTCAATTGAGAGTGAATACTTGAAGTCTTCTGTGTTCAGCATGAAAATCTCTGAAGATGATGAAAAGTAAGTTTGAAACATCATCTTCATCTTATTTTACACTGTCATAATGATGTTAAAGCATTTTGACTTGATCAGAGAGAAAATTATTGCTTGAGTCAATGTATTTGCGATTGCATTTCTTACTCATTTCGCAGATTTGAACAATTTTCTTGAGAATTGTTTGACGTTCTGCATAATCTTTCAATATTCACTGCATTTCTATTTTCTGATGATTTTGCTCTTCTTATCACATGCTTGAATGTACTCTGTTCAGTCGTTAATGATTCAACAACTCCTTTTTATTCATTGCATGCTTTTGATGATTTTTGTACACTTCTTCGTTCATTCTACTTTGATCATTTCATATGATCTCGCTCAGAAAGTGAAAATCTTGATGATCTTCTTCAATACATTCAGCAATTGTTTAGTGTACTCATTTATGCATCAACACTTCATTTCATGATTCAACAATAATTTCAACATTTGTTCTTTCAGAATATTGATGAACTTCTCTTCATTTATTGTTTTTCAATTGCAACGCGATTTTCGCGCTGACTCTTTGCAGACTCTGAAATCTATAATTGTTTATATCAACAGATGATCTGAGAAGTTTTTCATTTTTTTATTGATTTCACATCGTATTAATTGATTCATAATGTCATTTATCATGAAGATCAAATTTATTATCATTTGAAATCTTTAATAATCTTTCATAATTATGTCTTGAAATAACATCAGCAATGCATTAATATTTGTGATCATTTCAATTAAATCATTTAACAATAAATGCTGTCTTGAGTAAAATGATTCTTCTCATATGAGATGATGCAAATTGAAGTCTTTTACAAGAATGCATTCTTTCGACATATGTAATGTCTTTTTAATGTCTGAAAGACTTTCTTTTTCATGAATAACTTCGTGATTTCTGAGTGATGAATTGTATGCTTCATGAATGTGTATAACTTTCTGAATCATCTGTGTATCATTTGTTAATGTCTGTAATGTAATCATGCTTACATCTTTGAAGTGTCATGTTGAATATTAGATGTTGCTGTCAATTCTCTTGTTTATGTAAAAACAGATTCTACTTTCATTATTCTTCAGCATGAAATCAACAATTGCTGAGCAGTACGCTTTGAAATTCTCATCAAATTGTTAAAGTTCTTGAAGAATCAAAATGTCATAATTCTTTATTTTTTTCTCATGTAATAATGCTATCATCATCTTTTCTCTGAACTTGTGAATGTTGTACTGTAGTATTTGAAGCTTCTTTTGCTGAAATATTAAAGTTTACATTTAAAGCTGTTTGATATTCTCTTGAGTGTTTGCAATGTGCTTACTTTTCTTGTAAAATCTTCAAAAGAAAATAATACTGAAATTGATGTGATTAATGTTAATTTCAACTTATTTATTTTTGACTTCTTGACTAGATGATTTAATATAGTGTTTTCAAATGTGATGATTATGCTAAACAGATGACTTTCATTTGTTGAGTGTTTCTGTTTTCTCTTCAAGTCATTGTTTATCAATGATTTTAAACTAATAAATGTTTCTGTGAATGTCTTTGATGTCATCACTTTGAGTTCTTTCTGCTTTTGTACGACGTGATATAGAGATTTGTGTTTTGTGACTCTTTTTATTCTCTCTTTTTCAATCTGTTGTTTATGACATTGAGAATCAAAGACTTTGTATGTATTTCAACATGTTTCACATTTTCACATATTTTAAGTCTATTTATGAGAACAATGCTTTAAGTGATGATTTAGCGCGCAGTAAATGCATCTTTGCTTGTTTCTGCATTCATATGTTTTATGATCATAGTCTTGATACTTTAAACATTGATGTGTTTTACAACTTGAATCATAGAACTGCGTGATTTTTATGTTGATCTCATGATATATTTTCTCATCAATTAGCTTGTTCATCATCTCAGCGCTGATTACATATATCATCAGCAAGATGTATCTCTTCTATTCATTATTCTTTGTGAATCACTCAACTTTCTTAATCATCATCTTCAAATGTATGTCTTTATTGATCTTGATGAGTGCTTTTATTCTCTTCTTCTTTATGTTTTTAAACATTTCTTCAACTTTAATTTCATGTATCACTATCTTGAAATTAACTTCATACAAACTTATGTTCAATGAAATCTTTTTGATTCAAAAATCATTTTTCTTCAATATTCTTTTGCTATTTTTTGTCTTAATTCAAAATATCAGTAAATTTAATCATTTCTTCATAGTTTTTATGTTTTTGCGTGTTGATAACATCTCGTCAACGTCAATTTTTCTCACTCATCTCATTATGTTTTTTGTTGTTGTTATCATGATTCTCTTTTTTTTTTTTTAATTCTTACTCAATTCAACATTCATTATGAATTTATGCAAGATTTTATATATTGTAGCGAGTGCTGCGCTAGCGCAGCGTTCTTTTTACATCAAAAATCGCTTCTTTCTGCGCTTTATACTATAACTGTTCTCAATGCAAGAACTTTATGAGTCTGTTTCTTTTTTATTTCTTCTCTCTTTCATTTGATTCTTTAATGACATCACAGCTTGAAATTGATTCCGTATGCTCATTAAGAGTATTATTTGAATGATCATCAACGTTACACTCATAATTTCTAAAAGCTTTCTCAAGTTCGTGATGTTCTTTTCTCATTGCATTGCTTTTCATTCTACTTTTCATCTGAAACATGTTAATAAAATGTGCTTGATCAACATTTGATCTTTGTCACATTTGCATGTTGTCGTAACAATATCAAGTACTCATCTTTCATGTAGAAATTGATTGAAATCAATTTTTCTCATGCATAACTACATCAATAATGCATTGTGAGACTTTGCATGATTCTTGTGCAATCACAGATGTCGATGTGTCATCTTTGATGTCACATATCAAAAATAAGCTGCGTTAAATTTCTTTTTTCAGACTATTCTTCATGTTTGTTTGATTTATTTCTGTATGAGTGTCAATCTCATCATCACTTCAGTGCATTAATGTTCAGTCAGTGATAAAGACAAATCATGTGCATCATCAATCATCTTGTTCATCACTTCATTTTCAAGTACTTTTGCATGTCTTGTCACTCAATGTAACTTCAGCATGACTTCTTAAAATTGAATGCTCTCATGTATAATCTGAACTCGTTGCAGACGTGTCTGATCTTTTGTTGATATCATAACTTTCACTGTTTTCAGAAAAGTCTGACTATCACTGTATACTTTGTATATCTTTTCATGATACTTTCGATTCTCTGTCACTACATTTGTAAAATGTTTTGCTTTTGCAATTAATTCTTTCAGTTCTTCATGATGAGTGATAACAAAAGTTGATTTTCTCAGTCTTTTATTTAGCTTTCAGTTAATTCTCATTGCAATCATCATAACATTCTTTCTACTATTGTTATTGTTCAAGTAAACTCTTTGCTTCGATGTGAATGTATCAAAACAATGTTGATTTATTGATATTTTCTTGTTTGCAACTATAATTACTCTTGATGATTCTGATCAGAGACTCATCATGTAAAAATGACTTCACTTCATTTTCGTTTGTTTGAATGTTTCTTTCATTCACTTTTGCTTCAGCTGCAAAGATGTTTTACGCAGCTTTGATTTTTGATCTTTTTTGAGTATCAAGTCATTGTGAATTCAATGCATCATTATCTCAATAACTTCATCTGATTTTTGAAAGTTCATGTTTATTATTGACTTTTGTATCAGCTTTCATAGATGAATATTTATCAATGCTGTGTTTATTTCTATCTGTAAAGTCTTTGTTGATGTTGCATGATAAATATTAATGATTTGTTGCAATGCTCTTTCTTGTATTGATTTCAGCTTGACATTCAGATCTTTTCAATGACTCTTCACTCTTTGTGACATGTATCATATGATAACTTCATGACTAAGCAGAGAGTGTATCATCACGAAGTATATTTGCTTTCTTGTCATCATTGATGAGTCTCAAGTAAACTTAATGATTGTTTGCATGATCTTTTGTTTAATCACTAGTTTTGCTTCAACATAATGCATGTAAATCACTCATTTCAGCTTAAAGTTCAGTTGAACTCTCAAAACTCTGATATCTGATTTTGAGTTAATTTGATGTTTCATCAGCTTTATATTGATGTTCATATTGAATCACTTAGAAGTTTTCATAAAGTGAATCAGCTTATGCTTTGTCTTTGAAAACTTGATGTCGTGCATTTTTGATCACTGTTTACATCTATCATAAATCTCGTTAAGAACTCTGCAATTGCGCTTCATAAACTTCTTGTATATTAAAATATTAATGTCGTTTATGAAATTTGTGAAGTTTATTCTTAATCTGATATCATCACATGCTTTTAGCAAGTTCACGTTGTAAAACAGATATAATATTGATGATAGCAAAGAGTTTTGTAATATGTTAATATTCACGCTGTGTTTCATCATTGTATAATCATCGATTGTGATCATGATGTGTTAATCTTTCAGAAAGTTCTTCACAAATTTGAGAAGCAGTCTGAGAACTTTTCTCTTTTTCATGTCATGCAACAGTCTGCTATGCACTACATTGTTGAATGCACTCTTCTTATTCAAACTCAACAGTGAGACTACTTTTCTTCTTATGTCACTTCATATAATATGTATTTTTTTTATAATCAGTTGCAAAGTCATATTTATTAATCTGTGTTTGCAAACTCTCATCTGAATGTTTAATATTAAGTTGCATGCTTCTACAACATTTCATAAACATTTAAATATGATGAACTTCAATATTTTACTCAGCGTGTTAAATAACACAATTGATTTATATATTTTTGCATTAAAGTAGTTTTTCTTATTTGACTTTTGCATCACTATTATGATTGCACTCTTGAATTAAATTGATTATATTCTCTTTTGCAAACATTTTTTAAAAAGAGAATATAATTGTTCTGATGCATTGTTAACAAGTTTACGCATTATTTTATTTGTATATTTTGTGTGTTTTGAAGTCTTGTTAAGCATCATTTTGTAGATGATTCTTTTAATCTTGCAATGCATCAGCGAGACATCATTCTCAATCAAGAGTGAGTACTTGAAGTTTTCTGTGTTCAGCATGAAAATCTCTGAAGATGATAAAAAGTGAGTTTGAAACATCATCTTCATCTTATTCTGCGCTGTTATAGTGATGTTGAAGCATTTTGACTTGATCAGAAAGAAAATTGTTGCTTGAGTCAACATGTCTGCAATTGCATTTCTTGTTCATTTCACAGTTTTGAACAGTTCTCTTGAGAATTGTTCAACATTCTGCATAATTTTTCAATATTCACTGCATTTCTGTTTTCTGATGATCTTACTCTTCTTGTCACATGCTTGAATGTACTTTGTTCAATCATCAATGATTCAACAGCTTCTTCTCATTTATTGCATGCTCTTGATGATCTTTGTACACTTTTTCGTTCATTCTGCTTTGATCATTTCGTGTGATCTCGCTCAGAAAGTGAAAATCTCAATGATCTTCTTCAGTGCATTCAGCAGTTGCTTAGTATACTCATCTATGCATCAACACTTCATTTCATGATTCAATAGTGATTTCAACATTTGTTCTTTTAAAGTATTAATGAACTTCTTTTCATTCATTGTCTTTCAGTTGCAACGCAATTTTCGCGCTGACTCTTTGCAAACTTTGAGATTTACAATTATCTGTATTGACAAATGATTTGAGAAGTTTTTCATATCTTCATTGATTTCACATCGTATTAATTGATTCATAATGTCATCTGTCGTGAAGATCAAATTTATTGTCATTTGAAATCTCTGATAATTTTTCGTAATTATGTCTTGAGATAGCATCAACAATGCATTGACATTTGTGATCATTTTAATTAAATTATTTGACAATAGATGCTGTCTTGAATAGAATGATTTCTCTCATGTGAAATGATGCAGATTGAAGTCTTCTACAAGAATGCATTCTTTCAACATGTGTAATGTCTTTTTGATGTCTGAAAGACTTTCTTTTTCATGATTGACTTTGTGATCTCTGAGTGATGAATTGTATGCTTCGTGAAAATGTATAACTTTCTGAGTCATCTGTGTATCATTTATTAATGTCTGTAACATAATTGTGTTTACATCTTTGAAGTATCATATTGAGTGTCAGATGTTACTGTCAATTCTCTTGTTTATGTAGAAACAAATTCTATTCTTATTATTCTTCAGCATGAAGTTGACAGTTACTGAGCAGTACGCTCTGAAATTCTCATCAAATCATCAGAGTTCTTGAAAAATCAAAATGTCATAATTTTTTATCTTTTTCTCATGTAGTAATGCTATCATCATTTTTTCTCTGAACTTGTAAACGTTGTACTGTAGTATTCAAAGCTTCTTTTGCTGAAACATTAAAGTTCACATTCAAAGCTGTTTAATGTTCTCTTGAGCATTTGTGATGTGTTTGCTTTTCTTGTAAGATTTTCAAAAGAAAATAATACTGAAATTGACGTGATTAATATTGATTTCAACTCATTTGTTTTTAAACTTCTTGACTAGATGATTCAATATAATGTTTTTGAATGTGATGATCACATTAAGCAGATGACTTTCATTTGTTGAGCATCTTTGTTTTCTCTTCAAGTCATTGTTTATCAATGATCTCAGATTGATAAATGTCTTTATAAAGATCTTCAACATCATCGCTTTAAGTTTTCTTTGTTCTTGTACGACGTGATATAAAGATCTGTGTTTCATGATTCTCTTTATTCTTTCTTTTTTGATCTGTTGTTTATGACATTGAGAATCAAAGACTTTGTGTATATCTTGATATGTCTCACATTTTCATATGTTTCAAGTCTGTTTATGAAAACAATGCTTCAAGCAATGATTTAGCGTGCAGTAAACGCATCTTTGCTTATTTTTGCATTCATATGTCTTATAATTGTAATCTTGACACTTTAGACATTGATGTATTTTACAATTCAAATTATAAAACTGCGTGGTTTTTATGTTGATCTTGTGACATATCTTCTCATCAATTAACTTGTTTATCATCTCAGCGCTGACTACACATATTATCAGCAAGATGTATCTCTTTTGTTCACTATTCTTTGTGAATCACTCAACTTTCTTAATTATCATCTTTGAGTGTATATCTTTGTTGATCTTGATGAGTGCTTTCGCTCTCTTCTTCTCTATGTCTTTAGACATTTCTTCGATTTTAATTTCATGTATCACTATCTTAAAACTAACTTCATGCAGACTTATGTTCAATGAAATCTCTTTGATTCAAAAATCGTTTTTCTTCAGTATTCTTTTACTGTTTTTGATCTTGACTTGAAATATTAATAAATTTAATCATCTCTTCATAGTTTTTATGTTCTTGCGCGTCGATAGCATCTTGTTGACGTCAATCTCTTTTGCTCATCTCACTATGTTTTCTGTTGTTATCATCATGATTCTTTTGATCTTCTTTTTCTCTTTAACGAAAATCTTAATCTTGAATTTCTTGCAATGATTTTGCATTAACGACACAACGTCGATGCTGAGAACAAGATGACTTTTAAACAATGTCATTGACTTCTCGTTCACTCTCTTCGCTCAGTGATTAACGCGTCTCTTCTTCTTTGTGAACTTCTTTTCAAGTCTGCTCATTATCTTTTTTAATCTTTTCAGCTAATTCTTCATGCATTGATTGACAGTCAACGCAGTGACACGTTGATGCATCAGCTTTTCTATCATCTTTGTCAATTTTCTCATCTTTTCTCAAAGCATCAGTTCGTTATTTCTACATTCATTGAGCTCATAAAGTACTCGCAACTTGTTCAATTTCTCATGTATATTCTTCGTCTTGATTGAATTCTTCTGCAAGATAGCAATACTCATCTCTTGCTCACTCACTGACATCATGTTAATGACACTCATTATCTGTCTCTGATAATCAGAATGAAGCATAAGCATCATGTTGATGATGTTTTAATGTGATGTCATTGTTGATTTAAATCAAGTTTTAATATCAATCTTTTGACTTTAATCTTTAATATATTGAAAGTGAAAATCAGCAATGAAACTTATTTGTATGCAATGCTGTTTATAAATTTACTGTTTAACTACAGTAAAGTTTAAAAATTATCAAAAGTTTGAATGACATTAAGATGCTGCGTGATGATGAAGCACTGTGCATTGATCGTGTGCAAAGTTTTCATGATCACGCAGACTTTGATAATTTCAATGTGTATGTTACAAAAGCAATTTACATGCAGATAAGAAAGTCAAATAAAATGCAAAACTATGAGAAAAATCACTTATGAAAATTATTCAATTCAGCATCTCATCATCATGATAACAAGAATTGAGATAGAACATTCTTATGTTTGATTTATTGAGAATGATTAGCAGAAAGAACTTGAATCATGAACATTCTTTAAATTTACATGCTAACTATATATAAATCTTGTTTAAACTGCGTATCTGTTACTACAACATAAGCAACTCATGATTTTCATTAAGTTCAACATGAACAAACTTAAGAATCTCATTAATATTGTTTAATAAACATTCAAATACAAACATTTTATACATAAATGATATGTTGATGAGAAGACTTCATTAAAAGAAGAGAAATACAAGTGAATTAATAAAGAATGATTGAACTATGCTGTTTAATTAAAAGTGTAGCATATGAACATCTTTGCAAAACATGATTGATCTGCATGAGAAAGATCTTTACAGATAACATGAAATAAATGAGTTGCACACTTTACAAGTGAAGTGAGTGTCTGCAAAGCATAATATACAATGATGATAATTGTTGATCTTAAGAATCTCATCTTTTTATTGAGTTTTGATTCTTGAATGTCTTGATGATAAAATTAATCTTTAGTTAAAAACACTATTTATATAACTTGAAAAAACAGTAATATATATCAATGTGATTAAAGAAGAAATCGATTATGATATGCATGCATATCACAAATGAAACGTTTGCAATTCATGCTTAAGAAGTAAACTGTTGAAATTTGAGCAGTGAAAGATTTCATTTTTCTTAAACTGTGAATCTGTTACAAGAAAACTCTTTGAGTAATCTCTTGAGTTTAAGAAGAAAATCAGCATAGAGATCATGCTTTATGTATGTTGCATGCAATGTATACAACATATTTTTGATAGATTTAAACATCATCAAAGCATTTAATCAAGTTTTGCACATCAGACTGTTGCATACGTTGAAAATAAAAAGAATATCAAGCTACATAGTTGAATGAGCACGCAGCTTTCTAAAGAACAGAGAGATATCATTGATATTCAATGAGCAAATGAGCATTATGCATGAGATAAACATAAACATATCTTAAGAATCTTTCATTTCATCGATTCTTTTTCTATTTTTCAACGTAAATTTATTTGAAAAATGCAAAGCATTGAAAATCAAAATTGAAGTACTCAACTTCATAAATAATATCAACATTCTAGTCTATGACAGATTCATCAAAGAAATTTGCAAAACATTGAGCAAAACACATGATGTTTGCATGAAGTGAGCTTGAACTCATGACACAACGTTTGCATCAGAAAAATATAAACTCACATATTTTACTAGAAAATTGTGAAAATTCAACATGATGACTAGCATATAAATAGAAAGTTCAATGATTAAGTTAAAGTCAGACATGCAAGTTTTAAAGATTCAACTGAACATGAAATTGTGATAAAATGCACATCTTCAATAGATAGAAGTGAGTCACGTCACAAGAATGCTTACACTTACATTGACAGTTTGTAAAGTGAACAAAATTTTAGAGTTTAGCTAAAGTGATATTTATCACTTAAAGCGAAATAAAATTCGAATTTAAGCTGATCTTGTTAGACTGCAATCTGCTTTTGTTGACAAAATCTGTGTTTGTTCATATGTCTCTGAACTGTATCTCGCTTTTGTTGATAAAATCTGCGTTTGTTTATAAACGCTGAGCTAAATTTTGCTTTCATGCATATGTTGCATATGTTGACAATCGCTCATCTACTCGCTCATCTACTCATCCACTCTACATGCTCGCTCATCTACTCATTATTCTACATGCTTATCACTTTACTCGCTCATCTACTCACTCATTTACTCGCTCACTCTACTTGCTCATCTACTCGCTCATCTACTCGCTCATCTACTCGCTCATCTACTCGCTCATTCTACTCGCTCATCTACTCGCTCATCTACTCGCTCACTCTACTCGCTCATCTACTCGCTCATTTACTCGCTCATCACTTTACATGCTCATCACTCTACTCGCTCATCTACTCGCTCATCTACTCGCTCACTCTACTCGCTCATCTACTCACTCATCTACTCGCTTATCACTCTACATGCTCATCACTCTACATGCTCATCATTCTACTCGCTCATTTACTCGCTCATCTACTCGCTCATCTATCTACTCAATAATCTTCACTTCAAGCTTTATAGAGTTGACGCTAAATAGTTTGAAGTTTTTATCTTCTTTCTTTCTTCATAGTTTCTACTTTCTAGAACAACAACAATCAAAATATCAACATGTTCAGCTATCAACTCAGCTATCAACTCAGCTACAGCTCAGCTATCAACTCAGCTATTTACTCGTTCATCTACTAATCAATCTACTCGCTTCAAAACATGCTTCAAAATACGCGTTGATTGAATGCATAACATGAGTCAAACAGTGCTTCAAACAATGCTTTCTACTGATCTTTTGATCGAGTTATCTAGTAAGCTTTTGATTGAGTCATCTACTGAGCTATCGACTGAGCTTTCGATCAATCTTTCTAGTGAGCTTTCTATTGATCTTTTGATCAAGCTTTCTATTGATCTTTCTACTAGTGAGTTTTCTACTGAGCTTTCTATCAAACACTCTATCAAACATTCTACATGCTTCAAAATACGCGTCGATTGAGTGCATAACATGAGTCAAACAGTGCTTCAAACAATGCTTTCTACATGACTCTCTACATGACTCTTTACATGACTTCTCACCAAGCTTTGAATTGCTTCGCAATCAAGAATCAAATTTGTTCTCTATCGAGCATTAAACATGACTTTATCATACATTCTACATGACTTTCTATTGAACATTCTAAATGACTTTCTATTGAACATTCTACATGACTTTTTATTGAACATTCTACATGACTCTCTATTGAACATTCTACATGACTTTTTATTGAACATTCTACATAACTCTTTATTGAACATTCTACATGACTTTCTATTGAACATTCTACATGACTCTCTATCGAACATTCTACATGACTTTCTACCTCATTAGTTTACTCATTAACTTTCTCATTAACTTTCTCATTGACTTTCTCAGCGCATATATTAAACTGTGTAAATAGCTATTATTTAGATAGTCAAATTAATTATTAATTAATCTATTACATGAGCGTAATAACTATCTAGTCATTAATTCAATATTTGATTGTTAATAAGTAAAATGCGCAAATGTTAAAGAAGTCAACAAAAGAAATAATATCAATATTAGTTGAGTGCACAGCTAAATCAGCTAAAAACCAGCTAATAGTCAGCTAATAACTAAGAGAGTCAGCTAATTTCAATTGTTAGCTGACACATGAGATTAACAGCTAGCTCAGGAAAAGTCAGCAAAAATCAGCTAATATCGACTTTTACTCTCTTACGATTTTGTCGATGCTCTGATTGAAAAGAAATCAAATTTTGATAGATTCTGCAAACAATCGATTGATATCTTCATCAAATATTCGAATATTGAAACTTATTGTTTCGAAAACAAGCAGTCAATCAGCATTTCATCAACTCAAATCAAGCGAGATCTGCAAAATGAAATGAAAGAACTTGAAGTTTATGTCAACGATCATCTTAAAGCGAACTACAAATTCAAAATCAGTGAATTGATTTATTGAATCAGCTCTCATACGAAAGCAAAGCACTCAAGTTGATTTCAATCAACATGAATTCATTCAGTCATCGAAGAAGAAAAGACTCATCAATATTGTCATGATTGAAGTTGCTGCTTATTGAACTTTAATCAAGAAGAAAAATGTCAAGATCTTTACATTGATCATTAGTAAAATCAACAAGATGCTTAGCTTGATCAAAGATTCAGCGAAACTGAATGAAATGATCTCTGTCAATTATCATGTTATTAAAGAAACTGAAGAAGAAGCTTTCAATAATCTATCATGACTTTCTGAACGTTTTTGACAGAGAAAAGACAACTCAGTTGCTCTTGCATCGATCATATGATCATAAGATTGAATTAGAAGATGAGAATCAATCTTCTAGAAGTCGATTGTATCTCATGTTGAATCACAAGTTGCAGAAGATCAAGAAGTATCTAGAAGAAAACTTGAAGAAGACGTTTATTACACTCAGCAAAGCTTCATTCGCTTCGTCAATACTATTCATCGAAAAAAAAGATGATAGTCTTCGCTTTTACATGAATTATTGAAAACTGAATGCTCTGATCAAAAGAGATCGTTATTTAATACTCTTAATAGACGAAGTACTCGCTCGAATTCAAGACAGTAAATATCTGACTCGATTTAACATTATCGTTGCATTCAATAAGCTTTGCATGAGCATTGAAAGTGAGAATCTAATCACATTCATCACTTTCTTCGATGTCTACAAATATAGAGTAATGCTCTTTGAATTAATCAATGAATCGACATTCTTTTAGCACTATATCAACGACGTGTTGTTCAACTGTCTGCATAAATTCTGTCAGATCTATCTGAATGACATTCTCATCTACAGTAAGATCTTGAAGAAACATAGAACTCATGTGAAAGAGATGCTAGACAAGCTTCATGAAGTTGATCTGCAGATAGACATTGACAAGTGCGAATTCAAGATTCAGAAGATCTCATTTCTAAAATTACTGATATTCATCAATGATCTACGAATAAAATCTTGAAAAGTAGATGTGATTTGAAGCTGAAAAGTGTCTTGATCGTTGACTCATGTACAGATCTTCATTGACTTCTGCAATTTCTATCGATGATTCATAAAGAACTTCTTGAAGATTGCTCGATCTATGATAAAGCTGATTCAAAAAGATCATTCATTTGAATGAACAGAGATTTGTCAGATGATCTTTGAGAAACTGAAGTAACAAATGATGATAGTTCTCATTCTGAAGCATTTTGATTCAATCAAAGAAGCTATTCTGAAAACGAACTTCTTGAACTATGTCAATGACAAAGTATTGTCTCAGTATAATGATGAAGACATTCTACATTCAATGATCTTCTATAGCAAGAACATGATTTCTGCAGAATGCAACTACGAGATTTACGACAAAGAGCTTTTGACTATTATTCAATGCTTGAAGCATTGATGTCTCAAATTAAAATGTACTGATATTTTGATCAAGATCTTCATCGATCATCCGAATTTAAAGTACTTCATGATTATCAAGAAACTGATCAGACGACAGACTAGATGAGCTGAGAAGTTATTCAAATATAACTTCAAGATCATATATCAGTCAGAAAAGCAGAATCTGAAAGCAGATGTGCTGATCAAAATGTCAAACGTCAAGTCAGTTGAATCAAATGATAATTGAAAGCTATATCAGCATCAGATGCTATTATCAGCAAGCACATTTGAACTGCAATCAATAGAAAATGATCAAGATCTGACTCAAATTTTGCTCATATTTGACTCAGATTTGAAACAGAAATCGAAAGCTAATGAAGATTCAATCGAAGAGATGATTTCTATTCAGAATTGAATTATAGTCGAAAATCGAATGAATCAACAATGTATTGATATTTGAACAGTCATAGAACAGAACAGAAGAACTTGTCAAGATATGAGTTTAGACAATTGCAGAGTACTGAACGAAATACTCTGAAAGAATGATAGACTGTGAGTTTCTCAGTCAATGATCACTCAATTGATAAGAAAAGCACATGATTTTTTGATCAGTGATCATTCTAACATGAATCGAATGTTAGACTTGTTAAGATGATCATATTGCTGATTGAAGATGAGAACAACAATCAAACGCTACATTTGAAACTGTTACGTTTGTCGTAGGTCAAAAGCATCAAGAGATCGAATCAATGAACTATTGAAGTCATTGTCTATATTTGAACAACGATGACAAGACATATCATTGAATTTCATTATCAATTTATTGAAAAGTGATGAAAGCAACGCGATTCTGACAGTGATAGATCGATTTTCTAAAGAACATCACTATATACTCTGTTGATCAGATGACAAAGAAACTTTCGCTGAATAAACAGTTAAGCTGCTGCTGATATGAGTCTTCAGAACTCATGAATTATCAAGATCAATAATGTGTGATAGAGATTCACAATTCATATCAATTGTCTGAAAGTCTCTATGTCTGAAACTCAACATTAAGATGAAACTATTCATTAACTATCACTCACAGATCAACAATCAAACGAAAAGAGTGAATCAGAATGTAGAACGATATTTACGAAGCTACTGCTCATACATGCAAGATGATTGATTTGTCTGACTATTTATGATTGAATTCGTCGATAACAATGCTATTTCGCTGTCAATTGAACAATAAGCGTTCTTTCTGAATAAGAGCTTTCACTCTCATATGAGCTTCGATTTGAATTCAACTGAATATGAGATCACTCAAGCTAGAATTCAAGCGAGCAAAGCAGAGAATATATTCAAACACATGAAATGATCATTAGCGTTGATCAAGCAAACATTAGCAAGAATCAGAGTCACAATGAAGAAACAGATTGACAAGCATCGAAAGAAAATGATCTACAAGATAGATGACATGATGTTTCTGAATTCTAGAAACATTATGATCGCAAGATCATCAAAGAAGCTGAATGATAAAATGCTAGAATCTTTCAAGATTCTGACTGAGATTGAACATGCATATTGACTGAAACTGTCATCGACAATGAAGATTCATTCAAAGTTCGCTTTAAATCTACTATGATTGAATTCAAAAGACTCTCTGAAAGAACAATGAAATGAGTCGTTTGATTTTATAGTGATAGATGACGAAGATGAATGAAAGATGAAGAACATACTGAACTTCAGACACTACAGAAAACGACTGCAATATTGTGTCAATTGAAAAGACTATGACGTCAATCTACATTGATACAATGTCAATGAAAATGAGTTCGAAGACTGCTCGAAGATCATAAATGACTTTCATCAGAAGTATTCAAACAAGTCAAGTTAGAAATTGACTCAACAAGAATCAATTGATCGAACTGCAGTAATGAGAACATTGCTAGATGAAGAGAAGAAATAATGTTGCGAGCATGCATCTCTGTTACCTCTGATTAGCCTGATTAGTCTAACATAGACTAGTATAGAGCTGTGAGTAGAGCTGTTGTTGACACGCTAGCGATCTAGCGTGCCTTCATGAGTAAAACTCACGTCGTGTTGCATTTTCTTTCTACTTCAGCTTTGAACTTCTAGTTAGAATACACTCATATGATTCGCTTTATGCAGACTCATAACAGTAATCTTAAGTCAATAAAACTACTGTCTAGTCTTGATTCTGCTTGATTCATGTATATAGAAGTCGAGTTCTCATTTTTTTCTTTCACTCTTTATCTTTCATCTTGTACATTATCTGATGTATTGTCTTGTATCTAGATTCTATCAAAGTAATAATAATATCAGTCTTTTATATTGATAGTATTTCTAGTTTAGCTCAGTCTTTGACAAATTATTAAACAAAGCATGTTTGCTATTTAATTCAAATGAAGCTCATCATTTTATCTGACTTTTACATGCTGTTCTTTTTTATTACTTCAACATTTTTTCTTCAGAATTCTTTATATCATGAATTAATGCATGTTAATGTTTCACTTCTTTTATATGTATCAGATCATTTCTTTCTGCATGACTTACAACTGTTCTTCAAGATAAACTATGAGATTATTTTCAGCTATTTTAAACATCTTGCAAAAAGTTTCTTTGAAGCGAAACTGAGATTTAAACAATGATAAATACATGAAGAGATTCTCTAGAATGCTATACATTGTTCTAGAACAGCAGTGAATCTGTTTGATGATGATGATGAATTGTCAATGAAGTAGTAGAACTGTAGAAGTCGTATGATTCTGAAGCGAATCGCTGCAGATAGTGAGTTGATCATAGCTGAAAATGCGTTAAGAACATTAATAAACAAAGAGGTCTGAATAGCTTCAATTTTTCGCAGTTTGGGGGCGATGAGGTTGAATTTCCGAATTCCCCATACAAAAGGGACCGTGGGGTAGCGCAAAAATGAATGCCAAGGATTGCAGAGCTTTCTGCACACGTTATTAATGACGCGCTTTGCTTCGCTTATTAGGTCTGTGACAACGAGCAAATCTACGAGCGTTGTCGTCAAGCAACAGCCTACCAGGGCTAGAAGTACGTGCAATTACCCTCAACCTATGAATCCACAGTCTTGTTCGCCTCATGGGATCACGAAAAAGGTCCAAGCCAAATCCCAAGGCAGAAGCCGAATCACAACTTCCGGATCGCCCTAAGCCTGAAGGCCAAGCACTACTACAGAATGATCTTGAACCAGCTGTGGAAGACCAGGGAACAAATGCTACAGAAGCTGCCTCGCGTACTGATGTAGGGCCTAACACGGTGAGCAGATCTGGGTAGGGTAACAGCTACGAATTTTACTGACGGCTTCAGCCTCGGTCGGCGAAGAGTTGGTATGACGGTACATGGCCTCGCGGGACTAAAGCTGCTTCTGTCACGCAGGTGGTCAAGGAGAGTATCTCTGCTTCAGGCGGAGCGGCTTCTCATCTTGTTCCACAGCCCCAGCCTGAAACTCCAAAAGGTTCTTCAACTTCCCTCAAAAACCCTGCACCGTATCTTTCACAAAGTATAGGCAGTTCTAGTAGGTCTTTACCGCTCGCTGCCACTACGACAAAATTAAACATTACTTCGAACGCTTCCAGCATCCCAAATGGCACTTTAACCGGAGAACAGGAAGCAACATGCGATGAAGTAGCCTCGAAAGAGCGAAACCTGACTTCAAGTCCAGCCCCAGACAATTTGGTCGAGAAAGCCGGCCACGGAGCAGTCCGCGAGGAGGGATCTGCTCCACAAGAACCCTCCATTAAGGGAACAGAATCTGATGGCAAGCCGGTTTCAGACAGTTCTGGCTGGCTAGCTTGGTTCTCTAAGCCTTCCCCACCGGATGGCCAGAACTTGGATCCAGCCCGAGATGCGCAAGGAAAGGGTCAACCATTAAGTACCGTCATACACGAAGCGTCACGCATAAACCTGGATGTTTCGCAAGCAAGGGAGCCACCTCAGGATCAACGGCGAAACTCCGATCCGACTCCTGTCACTGCGGCCTCTCAAGTAGTGCAACGGTCTCGCCTGTGGTTAAGCTTGTGGAGCAACACAATTGTGCAGTCAGAGAAGAGTAAAGCAACCCTTGCCACGGAACTAGCCAGCGCGGCACCTTCTGAAGCGATAGCAGACATAAGAAAGTCCGGGCAAGACAAGGCCCAATCTGGTCATGCCTCCCAATCATCGTCTCAGAACTACGTTCAGACTACACAGACGGCAAAGTCCCAAGGATGGTCTTTCTGGTCAAAGGACCGCTTCAAGGGTGATCACACAACAAATGCTCCGAAAGACAATGTCGGTAAATTAGCTCTTGCAGGGTCATCGTCCAATCCTCAGCCAGAAAATGCGGTAGTAGATGAAGCGAAAGGCCTTCATAGTAAAGTGGGAAAGAGGGAGCGGCCACAGTCTGCAATAATCAGTGACGACACCAATCTTCCGGATGGTCTGAAGGGCGAGGTCGAGCGGCGTGATAACATCAAGCCAACGAAGATATCCCAAAACATTAAACCCGCTAATCGACCTGCGCCAGCAGCTCAGAAAATCGCTGCCAACTTGCTCTTGCCTCCTTTCAAGCGTACTTACAGGGTTGCAGAAAAGCCCACTATACTGCAACATCTGGGCCGTATATTACAATATACCCAGGTTCCAGATACGAAACATCTAGACCTCATCCTCAATCCTCCGCGTATAAAAAGCGCGCTGGCCATCGTAAGTATGCCTTAAGAAAAGCGCAACGTTTGAGCATCTGGGTTAACGCGTCCTGAATAGGGTGTCCATGGCTATTTCCCGGCACCATTAATACGCTCCGTTTTGGGCCAGCCTACAGGCACGTCCATAAGATTTGCTAACGGTGCCGCCAGTGCTATCCAGCGATGGGCTCAAAACCATGGCTCCTCTTGCGAAGTTGAGAAAGTCGCATTAGAGGGCGAAGGCAAGATTGCCGAGCGAATAGACCTCCTATGGAAGCTCATGCTCAATTGGATCGAGCACATCAGGAAAGCAGACTTTGTGATGATCGCCTGTCACAGCCAAGGCGTTCCTGTTGCGATATGTCTTGTCGCCAAACTTATCTCATTTGGTTGTGTCAATGCTGCAAGAATTGGCATATGTGCGATGGCCGGTATCAACATGGGCCCCTTCGCCGACTATAAATCCCGCTGGATTGGCGGTTCTGCGGGAGAGCTTTTTGATTTCGCGCGGTCTGAAAGCCAAGTATCCAAAGACTATGAAGCAGCGCTCGACGCAGCGCTGAAATTTGGCGTGAAAATTGTTTACATCGGCAGCATAGATGACCAGCTGGTTTCATTAGAGTCATCGACATTTGGTATCGTCAGTCATCCATATATCTATCGAGCTGTGTTCGTCGATGGAAGAGTCCATGCTCCAGACTTTCTGACGCACCTAGTCGGCTTTGCTTTGAAGCTGCGGAACCTCGGGATATCTGACCATGGCCTCATACGCGAACTAAGTACACCACTTGCCGGTAGTTTGTACGGCGGAGAGGGCCACTCTAGGATCTACGACGACGAATCTGTATACTACCTCGCAGTAGAGCATGCCCTAGAAACCACATCGATAGGCAGCGTCGAGTTGAAGATACAACGGGTTGGCTCAGGAACTGCTCAGAACCCGTACATATTGCCCTTCGCAATCCGCGGCCTTCTTGAAGAGGAATACGTCCGAACAGAACTGGCCAACGAGACCTCCGAGTTGCTAAGGCAATTCGATGATTGGAAACCATCTAGCAAGGTGCTCAAGGACGTCAAATTTCGACTTGAAGGCATTAGATCAAAGTTGTAGGCTAGAGCGGGAGTCCGGCGATTATGGAGTTACTGGAGACTCCTGGGGTTAGAAGCAGGCTGATCACTTTGTAGATTTCTACCAATGACTGTTGGCCGTAAATACCAAATTCAATGTTCCAGCCGTAGACCATTATCTAGTACTAATTTCCTTAGGGTTATGGTAAATTAACCTTATTTATAGTACGGTGCGCGACAGCGTGACTGAGCCATAAATACGAGTAGTAAAAGACTTTGTTGCCAAGGTCAGAAATTATTCCTTTGCGCTAAAAAGCTGAAGACATCTTGGTCCTTTACAAATTCTGGTACTTTATTCTCAGACTTCCCTCGAAAAGCTGGTGCAATAGGTAACCGTGGTAACCTAACCCCGAAGGGGTTAAGGGTTGTGTCTAGCCTTTTCGGGGTAGAGTCTGAGATTCTGAGGCAAGAGACAGGAGGGAGAATTGTGAACGATAATGCGGAAGGGGGGCAAACCTCGAAGACACATTCAGTTCTTCTAGCTCATACTCCGTACACATATCTAACAATGTAGCTACGCTTTCCACGTTCTTTTGGATCTAGCTTTTACTTAAATCGTGTAAACAGACCGGCATGGGTTTCTTTGACCACATCCAAAGAAAGGGCTCAACAGCCATTAAAGCGCAACCAGCTCAGGTCAGGAAAGAGATTGTGACAGCTCCAGCACACACACGCAAGACTTTAAATGCGAATCTGCTGCCCAGAAACGGCCGAATTACACCACGCACTTTCAATGTGAAGCAAAAACCTGTTGCTGTACAGCAAGCCTCAAGACCGCGGGCCCAAAAGTCGAGGAAACGGCCATCCTCGGCGCAGCCACGACTTGAATCCGATAGCGATGAGAGCTCTATGGATGGAGCTCTCGAGGAGTCGAGAAAGCGTGTTCGGACGAGCACGGATGCGGAGGTGGACACGAAGCGGCTGGTCCGCTGTAGAAAGGCGTTTTCCGATAAAGATGGTGGATTGTTTCCGATGGTTCACGCAGCTGATATTGCATCGTTGAGTAAGCCTACAAAGTACAGGGCGGTCTTTCCTGAGTTTCCTCACGCAACAGAAATATTGCTGCAATATCCGTCCGCGTCTCAAAGAGAAAAGTACGCAGATGTCGGCTAATGGCTGCATCTTCAAGGCTAATTTTGACAGGTATGAGCTGGTCGAGCCGATTCAAAAGGACGACTTCACCGCCCTAGAAGATATCCGAGAGATTCTAGAGGTAATCACAAATCACTATCTACCAGAACCGGAGGCTTCGGCTCTGAAAAACGACAGCCATGGGCTCTTAATCAGACTAAGGCGAGCAACAAACAGGCGGGCAGGGGATGACTACATGGCATCCATAAAAGAGTGGAACGAGACTCTGACCAAGTTCAGGCGGAATGGTACTATTGCTAGAACTCTCGATGAGCTCAAAAGCCTAGACCTAAGGCTCATAGAGCGGATCTTGACGCAGACATATTCCCGCACTGTATCACCCCGTGTGGGTTTACTGCGGCAATATGAGAATGGCACGGATAATGTCTATGGCGAGCTGCTTCCTAAGTTCATCTCTGACATCCTGAGGAAGGATACCAAAATAAAGTCAGACCAAATTTTCGTCGATCTAGGATCTGGCGTAGGCAATGTCGTACTGCAAGCTGCGCTAGAAATCGGCTGTGAAAGCTGGGGGTGCGAAGTGATGGAGCACGCTTGCCACCTTGCGCAACTCCAAGAACAAGAATTCAAAGCACGTTGCCGGCTGTGGGGTCTTGCAATCGGAGACATTAATCTGCAGAGGGGCGATTTCCTCGAGAACGCTGCAATTGGACACGCTTTGAAGAAGGCTGACGTCGTAATGGTCAATAATCAAGCATTTACGCCAGAACTCAATGACCGGCTGGTCAGCCTTTTTCTAGATTTGAAAGAGGGATGCCAGATCGTGTCGTTGAAGTCGTTTGTGCCTGCTGGCCACAAGATCACCTCGCGCAATATCAACCATGCCTGTAACGTACTGGACGTGATGGAAAAGCGCTATTATTCGGCGTGTGTAAGCTGGACGGATGCCCCAGGATCTTACTATTTGGCAAAGAAAGATAGTTCCCGGCTTAAATCGTTCTTTAAAGAGGAGAAGTAAAGGTGGATAGCGAAGAAGGCCGGTTCTGCTTGCAGATTGCCATGGTTTTCAAGAGCGGAGTTGTACAGCGCTTGCCAGACTCGTCTTGGAGTTGCTTCCTTGCATAAGATACCCGGAGTTGTAGGCTCAATAAGATAGCCGCATTAGTTGAAAATCATCACGAAAATTTCGAGGCGTTATTCATAGCATCTGCTTCTTCGCCCATACGTGCCATCCAACGATCTACCAATTCCTTGTTCTCTCGCTTCAGCTTCTCCGACTCTTGTTCAGCCATGTGAAGCTGTAAATTCAACGCCACAGTCTCATCTTGGACATCCTATGAAGACAATCAGTAAACCCCTTAAGAGGCCAGCCAACCGTTAAGACCATGGAGAAAACTAACCATAAGCAACTTAGCTTTCCCTCTAAGCTCCTCATCCCTGTCCCTGGTTCTAGTGACCAAAGCATTCCTCTCTGTCGTCAGTTCGTTGATACGTTTGCTGTCAGCTCTAGATTGTGCCTTGAGATCTCGCAAGTCTTCGCTTAACTGCTGCAGCTGGGCTTGCATTTCGCCTTTACTGCGCTGGGCTTCGGAGAGATCCTGTCGAATTCTCGATATAGCCTCGGAACTCCCGGACAATGGAGGCTTTAGTCCGGCGACTCCAGCATTCTGAGCGGGCTTCGAGGTTGGTTCGACCTCTGGTGCCTGGCCTGTATTTGAGGCTGTAATGCTATCAAGTTTGGCGATTCGATCTGCTAATTTAGTATCTAGGAGATAGGGTGTTAATCGAATTTCTCGAAAAGGTTGAGATAGATACAGACAATTATTGAATACATATTGATTTGCTCTTTCTTTCTTGTCTCGCTCGTAGAGTGTAGCTAAGTACTCCTTATGCCATGAATTCATGGCTTCTGTATTCATCGGTAATATCCAGATCTACTGACGTTTCCATCTACTGATGTTTCCCATGTGGTGACGAACAGCTATTCCAATTCAGCCTTGGTGCATATCGATAGTCTGTCATGCCAGACGTTGATATCAAACAATGATATGCTGCTATCGGAACCTGTATTGTAAGATTGACAGGGAATAATTAGCGTGGTCTGAATCACCAGTAAGCAGGGACGCCCTGTAACATGCTACCTCATGATCGAAACAAGCTCGTCCTATCTTACGTACCTCAACAGCATCATAGCATGCAATGAGTATATTTTGAGCCCAGAAAAGACACATTTCTCTCACAGACTGACGACGATAAACTTGCTATCAAGTCTCTTATCGTTGGAAGCCTTACGCTTGCTCTTTCGACCTTGGACTACGTTATATATTCATAACAGAGCCGAGGCTGTTGTGTCCAAGTCAAAACAGAACTGTCTAAGTGCTGGTCAAAGGCATAGAGACGACAGGATACTCGTCTTCATAACGAGCTATCTCTACTATCTCGCCTTCCTGGAAAATGGCCTCGAGAAAGAAGATCCTTCTCAAAGTATGCACACCGATGAATAGTCCCACTCGTTGCCCCACTAGAGCTAATGGAACTCGAATTCTAGGTAATCATCTTAGGCGACAGTGGAGTCGGGAAGACGAGCTTGATGAACCAATATGTATGAGTGCCTATGCAAATATCTCGACGCGCTGACCTGTTACTCGACAGGTCAACAAGAAATTTAGTGCGAGTTACAAGGCAACTATCGGCGCAGACTTTCTGACCAAAGAAGTCTTGGTAGACGATCGACTGGTAACAATGCAGGTTGGAAGCCTTAGTTCCTGGAACCTGTGGATGCTGCTGACATCCAAATAGTTGTGGGATACCGCGGGCCAAGAACGGTTTCAGTCACTGGGCGTTGCCTTCTACAGAGGTGCCGACTGCTGCGTACTAGTCTATGACGTCAATACTCCGAAGAGTTTCGACACTCTGGATAGCTGGAGAGACGAATTCCTGATACAAGCCAGTCCGCGAGACCCTGAGAATTTCCCTTTCGTGGGTACATCCTTTGCGAAGTGTCAAACACGACTGATAAGATTGGGAAGGTCGTGCTAGGTAATAAAATTGATGTTGAGGAGAACAAAAGAATGATCTCTTCGAAAAAAGCAATGACATTCTGTCAGTCGAAAGGTGGTATACCATATTTCGAAACTAGTGCCAAGGAAGCGGTGAATGTCGAACAAGCTTTTGAAGGTGTGCCAGCATTATCTTGGACAACGATGGTATTGTGGTGCAGACTAACCGATTTCACAGTGATTGCCAAGAATGCACTGGCGCAAGAGGAGTCAGAAGAATACAGTGGGGATTTTTCAGATCCGATAGACATCCATTTGGATAGGGAGAGTGACGGATGTGCGTGTTGATAGCGAGGGCAAATATTATTCCTGTTCCCAGTCTCAAGACATCCAAAGGCTTGCAGGGCATGTCTCGGGTCCGGAGTTAAGGTGCCTTCAAGGGCAAACACTAAACATGTATATGGTTATGCGTGCAGCTAAAATCAATCTTCCTACTTGAAATAACGCAAGCACATACGAACAGTTGCTAGGGATAGTGTCTAATCGTTCAAAGACCAACAGTGAAACTCCCCGTAATTGAAGTTCTGTATTGCTGTGCATGTGTAATCGACGTTACTCGTAATACCTTACTGTACTGTAATCTTGATTTGATACCCTAAACCACTAGCCATGCTTATCATTTCACTGCCAGTCTGCCACAACTGCAACTTGTTCCAATTAGGACCATCTTTGTTCGGCATAGAGATGTGTGATGTCAATACACAATTGTTCATGAGAAAGCGACGGATAAGTTCAGTCATATCCATGCCATTTCACAAGCACGGCGTTTTCTCTTACTACCGGCTTGTATCTATATTTCCGTAGTTGCTCGCCATGAACAGCGCTGGCGCCCTCTCAGAGGATTACTCAATCCCCCTGCTGGAATCAGAGTCCGATCGGAGCGTTTCTCAAAGTGGTAGAACGTCTTACTCAGCTCTCAGGCCACAATCAAGACTTTCCAAGGTGGCATTGCTGGCGAAGCCACCATTCGCAGGGGTTGCACGGCATACGCTTGGAATTATCTTGCTCTTGGCTACAGTGATATTATGGACTGCGTCGAATTTTTTGGCTAGTGTAAGTTGCGTGTTGGAGTTACGAGTTCGCACGACTGAAAACTCATTCATTCAGACGATATTTGCAGACAATACCTACTCAAAACCTTATTTTGTCACTTATGCTAATTCGTCATTCTTTACTATTCTACTTCCTGTTGTTGGTATCAAACGCTTGCTGGCTAATAACGCCTCCTTTCGAAAAGCTCTTGGCAAGTATTCCAACCTGACGCGGTATTCCCCCATTGTTGAAGGCGAGTGCCGGGCTTTACCGAAATCGAGTATGGAAGATGGAGTCGAGGGGCTCAGCAGGTTGTCGAGCGCTCAATTATCACCAGAGCATTCAATGACGGTCTCAGGGGTTCGAGCAGGTGCTGATGGAAATGCGGTCAAGGAAATGATGGATTTCCGGGAAACGGCTAGGCTGAGCTTTGAGTTCTGTTTTCTATGGGTATGAATCCAACTCGTCAAATCAGGCCATCAGGTTTGTTAATCACTGGACAGTTTGTTGTATGCATGCTTCTCCACAGGTGTGCTCTTCCAGTACTAATCTCAATCAAGGCCAACTATGGCACTGCGGCCTGCCTGGAATACACAACCGTAGCTAGCTCTACAATACTGACCTCCACTAGTAGTAAGAATCCATTACGAGCCTGGCAAACTGGATTAAAGCTAACACCTACAGGCGTCTGGACTTTGGTGTTCGGAGCTCTGCTCAGCGTGGAAAGGTTCACGCTCAAGAAATTCATCGGTGTCCTTGCCTCCCTAGCTGGCATCGTTCTAATCTCAGGCGTCGATCTATCTGGCGATAACGACAAAAACCGGGGTTCTTTCCCGCATAAATCCCAGGGCCAAGTCGCTATCGGTGACGCACTTGCCTTCGTTAGCGCTATATTATACGGCATTTACACGACCCTTATGAAGAAAAGAATGGGAAACGAAGCTAGAGTCGAAATGACGCTGTTCTTTGGATTAGTGGGGCTGTTTAATGTGATCACGCTGTTACCTGGATTTCTCATCCTGCATTATACTGGAGTGGAGATGTTCGAACTACCACCGACAGGACGTATACTGACCATAGTCTTGGTAAACTCGGCTACATCCCTCATCTCAGATCTCTGCTGGGCGTATGCAATGTTGTTGACCTCGCCACTTGTTGTCACTGTGGGGCTCAGCTTGACCATACCGCTGTCACTTATCGGCCAGATGATCTTGAATGCCCAGAATTCTAGCGCAGCATACTGGATCGGAGCTGGAATCGTGTTCCTGTCGTTCGTCTTTATCAATCATGAGAGTAAAGACGAGGAGGAGCAGACAAATCGGGAAGTAGAGTAAGGTGTCACAGATGAGCTGGAAACTAACCGTGAAGGGGATCGTGCGGCATCACGAATCTCCTTGGATGCATTGTGGTGTTCTTTGGGTATATTAGAAACGGTGCATTGCTGTATTCTTGTCTCCAGAGTTGAGTTTCGAGCCAGTCTAGAGGGCTTTTCCAGAGCAGAACACTGGACGATCGTTGACCATATTAAAGGTCGAATGTGAACTACACTACTCTTCTAAACTTGCTACAACAGGGGTTCTTAACAGGGATTTTTGACTGCGTAGCTCACCAGTACATGTTGTTGTGAGCGTTTTGTATGGCGCCCCAGTTTCCGAGCAACTTGGCTTTTGCAAAGCTTGTTTCACGATAGAGGGTACGTATTTTTGAAACAACAGGTGGAGAAGGCAATATCTATACCAGATTGTAGTAGCAACGAAGTGACTGACTGTTCGTTGACTTGGTGACTTGACGGCCCGGTCAGTGCACGACAACACAACCTCTTGGAGGACTTAGAAGCCTATGATAAGGATGAACCTCGAGATTGGCAAGCGGACCTTCTGGGCCAATCGAAAGATGCTACTGCATTTCTGTCGACCGCTTCTACGTCCCCTTTTCATGATCTCTTTCCGTCTTCCACTCCTACTTCGACCACTCCACTCACTAGCCTTGTCCCGCCCTCATTTACGCTCATCCTTTACCCATCGTCCGAACTAGTATTACGATCCCTCTCCACTTTCCTCTCGTTCCACTGATCAAGCATCGTCTCCACCTTTGGTCCCCATACCTCCTCCCCTTTCATCAAGTCCTCATACTCCAATACATTTCTGCCCAACTCGAATTCTCCCTGCCTTGTCCTGACAAGTGCACTCATGACAGCTAGAGAGTCGACCGCGACGCCCATGTCGTGGCTTAGAGAGCGGACGTAGAAGCCGGAGGCCACGGTCATGCGGAGTTTGACTGCTGGTGGTCCAGGCTCAGATTGCGACGAAAAGTCTTCGTTCGGAAGCTTTGATGAAGATGGATGGATTGTGACTTCTGGTGTTGAGGTTTTGGTGCTCGCTGGGGGAAGTAGGCCACCGGACATGCAGTGCTCCGAGTCTTCTTGCTGTCGTTTCAATGCCGGATTCCTTTCTGAGACGAAAACATCATCCTCGTCGTCCAGCCTCTTCCGCTTGGTTCCGCTACTGGCAGTCCCTGCCCGCAGCTCATCCGTCTCCACAGTATTCGCTGCGGTACTCTCATCGATATTTCGGATACGCAGCACTTTCTCGGCAACTTCCTTCTCTTCTGTCGGCGCCTCTTCGGCGGGCCACTTGTAAATATGGCTGCCTGATGGCAGCCACTCTATAATATTCAATTCCTTGACCTCAACAGGTCTCTCCTGGATCTCCACTGGAACCTCCTTTCCCTCCCTCGCGTACTCATACAACCTCTTCCCCTGTACCCTCAGCGCGGAATATATTGGTGGCCTCTGCATGATCTTCCCCCTAAATGTCTCTAGCGCCTTGTCCACTACTACTCTTGTGATATGGGAGTATGGTGCTTTACTCAGCACCTTCCCCACTACATCATAGGTATCCGTCGCCACACCGAACAACACTGTCGCCTCATAACTCTTCGTACATTCCAAGAACCCCCGCAGCTGTTTTGTCCCTTTGCCCACACCCACTATAAGAACCCCCGTAGCCATTGGATCAAGGGTGCCTCCATGACCGAGTTTGACTTTGAGGCGCTTATCCTTCCGGCGATTCCGCTGGGTTTGATTGAGGGAGTCCCGATAAGATTCTTCGGCGGAGAGCCAAGGAGCAAACATGGTAGAGGGGTTGAAGGCGGTTTGAAGATCGCGGAGAACTTGGAAGGAGGAGATGTGGGGCGGCTTGTTGATTGCTTTGGGAAAGGAAATTGGGGTGTTAGCCGCCTTTCCTTTACGGACATTCGGAGAAAATGGATAACACCCTCGCCACAAGATGCAGACTCCAAACATGCCATTGGCGTTGACATGGACTTGCGGTATTTGACGGAGAATGAACTTACCGAAGACGCCCTCCACAATTTTGGACATGATGGGCTTGAAGCTATATGAGGGTGGCATGTGCAGAAATGATGGTGTTGACAATGATGGATGGAAAGATGAGTGAAGTAATCGGTTTCCGAACCCTAGACCTGTTCGGATTGATATATCAGTCCACAACTCACAGCTTAGCTACCTACATGCACACATACATACACCAGGGAAAATTACGGTAGACAACAACAACAACAACAACAACAGCCCCCTGTCGATCTTGTCGTCATATGCGGGTAGATATCACGATCCCGTTAGCGCCCGCTTTGCTAATGTTACAGGTCCAGTATTGAACTTGAACCTGAAGCTGAAGAGATGGAGCCGTCCTCTGAACCTGACGCAGCTACATCATCTCGCCCACCTTGTATCGCGCATCTCACGCGTTCCATCAAGCTTCGTCGACCTCATCACCTCAGAACTAGAAGGAGTTGTGGACGAAACAATCATGGCTATCCCCGAAGAGAGCATCCTCGAGGCGAAAGATCCTAATATTACGGACACGGACAAGTGGCCCTCATTCTCTCTGCGCAAGGTCAACATAGTCTCGATGAGAAATGGCCAGACTATGAGCTTGCTTGAAGCGCATCAAGATAATCCGGTGAAAGTGTCAGGGCAGCTGGAGACGATTAGCAAGGACGAGCTCCATCTGGGTATATGATCCATCCCACTCCCACCGTGGCCAAGCTGACTCGACTATGCTAGTTAAAAATGAAAAGTACAAGATGAAAACAATCGAGCTCTACAATGTCACTAAATACGCGTTTGCCGAGTACGATGACGGTACCTTCGGATTCTGGGCGGCAGGAAAAGCGGGTTGGTTTGAGATCACGGACGCCTTAGGGCTGTACCAGCAAACCCTCGCCGAGATGAATGAGGCAGCTTCTATGTTCTACATTATGGCTGATAAGACTAGGAGAGGTCGTAGAGATCCGTCAAGAATGAGCGTCAAAGATCTTGATAAATACGCTACTGGTCTGGCGAAAGATGTATACTACTATACTGAAGGCCTTTCGTCTCATTTACCCCTATGCTAATGATATCCAGTATGTCTCAAGCGGGAAAAACTACCTCAACCGGACGGGGACAAGTGAGGTACAAGACGGCTTCGATGATCACCGACAATTCTTTATCACGTCAATTTTGGAAGGTCAAGAGCTTGGACATGATTGGGCGAGGGCACCAATGTTACGTTACTATAAGCATTACTACCCAGTATTGTTTTCAGGCGTACTTGAAGATGTGACCTAACCATGCTCCAGGTTGAATTCGCGGGAATCGAATCAAGGGTATTACGCTTCGGAGCAGGAGATGCTCAAACAATGGAAAGCCAGGCAGCGGATGCAACCGCCACATCAAGTAAGACACAAACAGAAGAGCGAGTGAACCCATGTACCCCGATCAAGTCACACGGTCATGGGACAGACAGCTCAGATGAGGTAGACGAAGATGATGACGATGGACCTGCTCTGCCAAATCAGAGAGGTCGCAAACGCAAATCCATTCTCCAACCCAAAGGCAGCAAATTTTCCAGAAAAGCCGCTGGGCGTCGCAACAGCCTCCGCGCCGCTCGAAGCCAGGACGATGAAACTATGGAAGATGTCTCCCCAATTGCCATAGCTACAACCGTAGCCGCCACCCAGAACCACAACAAGCACCAACCTCGCTCAGATGCAGCCATTTCGGAAGTACCCTACCATGAATACCTTCCCAACCCATACATCGAAGTCAAACTCGTCCACTACGATCTACCAACTAATCTCCCCCAGGGCCCTGGTGATCTCTGGTCATGTGAGTTTGAAGGTTGCACGAAGAGAGTCTATGAGGGGAGTACAAAGGAGGGAAAGCAGAAGATCAAGGAGCATTTCCAGGACCATGAGGCAAGTGCGAAGGAGAAGATTGATCTGGTGATGAATGAAAGGAGACCCTATCTGCCTGTTGAGTAAGGTCGACCTTGTCCTTGGAGAGCGTGAAATTATGAATCTAACATTCCCAAGCAACCTCGTACGCCGTCTCCAGGGTTTCGCTCATAGTCCAGACTCGGACAAGCCGCCTCGTACTTTGCCCGAAAAGGCCGCAGCTGCCAACCCCGAAAAGAAGTTTCCAGCACCAATTAGGCGAAAGTATTAGGCATTGCCTCTTCCCTACGACATTCGCGCCGATCAGGCGCAGATACTGCGGACGGCTTCCCTCTCATGATTTACTGCACCGTTGGAGCGATGTTTGTTGGCGACGACGTTTCCTTTGGGGTTTCTGATTTCGTGATACCCATGGTAGCAAGGAAGGGACTATTGCAGACGCACCTGGAAGGGGGTTATGGTAAGACGCATAATAGGCTCATGCCGGATGAAGGCGTCTGGAAATGTTGGAAAGTGTCACGGCGATTATATTTTAGGAAGGCCTGCATCGCTAGCAAAGTCATGGTGGCTGGATACGTTCAGGTCGTGTGCTCCTAGGATAATTCAAAATCGATGTTGTTCTTCAGAATTCCAAACAGGACCTTACTCTCATCGTGAACCACCCTACATCTTGACCTTGTGCCCTTTTGTATATCGCTCTCTTGTAAATTTATAAATTATAGTTATAGGTCGAGGTCTAAAGTCAGGAAACTAACTTCGATATTCTTGACATTGACCAACTGTGAAATAACATGGAGCTTCGCCGTTGTTACACATGTAAATGGCTTGTCCGTACGGAGTACAAATCTTCAAACATCAAACATCTTCTGCTGATTTTTGCCTGCACTTATCTTAATTGCTCAAGAGCTTTAACAATCACATGCACATGCTCATAAAGGTTCTTCGTCTGTTATTATGAAAACATAGGAACAGTAAGGGAATGTGGTGAACGGATGAGATTTCTTTCTGTGCGAAAGCTCAATTTATATAATAAGCTAAACGAGCCAAGCTGATGAGCCAAGTGCGGAGACTCCATTCAGTCTGTCTATACTCATTACACGTGCCGAAACAGAAAAAGAAAGGCATCGTTCTCGATTAGGGGCCCCCGCGTCGCATAGTGGTGGCTACGATTAGAGCGAAAGTTGCACAAGAAGATTTAACGAAGACTTGATCAAATTCATCGTTTTCTTCCAAGTCGATTATGATAATGGGATTAATTAATGACATTCACACTGATATGAAAGACTGGCTCGCAATTGTAAGACTTAAAATGAGCCCGGAGTCATGTGACTCCCCGGACGTGAGCAGTTCGAAAGATACTGCCGGTCCTGCTGCGGCCCTCCATGGCAATTGAGCGAATTACCAGCCATTCGGTATGAGAGTCTGGTTCCTCGGGGGATCTGCCATGTTAAAAGATCCCAACACAGACACATTGCTTTGTTATTATGTTCCCATATATCTCGAGCATAAACCAAACCTCAAGTTAGCCGCTACCTCTTCACGCAATGCGCTGGTCTATGCTTTGACCTTCGGTTACGACTCCCGTCTCTTTGGACTTGAGCACCGCACATAGAAGCTCAGATTACCTTGCTGCGGCCGCGACAATCCTCTAGCTTCTCGTAAAGAGCTTCCAATTTTATTATAAACGCAGCGCTCTAAGCCAAACAACAAGGATGATTACAGAAGTAATACAGATTAATGTCCAACATTCGGTACTTACGATACTGCGACGATGCTAACGTAGAGTTACCTATATAGACGCCTTCGTGTACGTCTCGGAGGCAACATCGATCACGATCTTTCCTTTTGCCCTCCCGGTTCTCAACTTCTCGAATGCCTGCGGCGCTTGCTCAAACAAGAACTTCTGATCAATTACTGGTTTGATTTTGCCGGTACTCATCCATTCCCCGATTCGCTGCAAGTCTTCAGACTTCTGCTGGGGCCAAAAACCCACCAGCTTGCCATTTATGCCGCCGAGAAAGCCAGGCCAGAGCTTGCGTTTCAGATTATCAGCCAAACCCCCAGGTGAGGCGTCTCCTCCGACCACAACGTAGACAGCTCCAGACTCAATGAACTCATGACAATGCCATAACAGCTCCTTATTAGTCCCCACATTATCGACAGCATGATCGAATTTGTGCCCACTAGCTTTTAATGCTTCGATAACGCTCTCTTTCTTGTAATTCACAACCCTGTCTGCGCCGAGGCTCTTACAGAATTCTACATTCGTTGTTGAGCAAGTCGTCGTTACATGACATCCCATAGCCTTGGCAAACTGGATGCCAAATACACCTGTCCCACCTGAACCGCCATTGATGAAGATCTTGTCTCCCTTCTTGACTCGTGGCACGATGGACTGATATGCCGTCAATCCTGCTACGCCGACAGTTGCCGCATCGACAGGGTCCACATTATCAGGGAGAGTGACTGTGCTGTTGGTTCCGGAGACAGAGAACTCGGAGAGAGCGCCGCCAGCTAAAGGTGAACTGCCGGACAAGCCAAACACAAGTTGGCCGGGCATGAAGGGAGAGCCGGGTGCTGGTCTGACAATGGAGCCAGCGAAGTCGATACCAGGTGTTGCTGGTTTGGTGATTACGAAACAGGCGACACCAGGGATCTCGGCTGGTTTATAGTCAATGGGATTTAGTGCCGTAGCAATGATCTGAACCAGGTGCTGGTCCGGCTTCGGCTTTGGAAGTTTCACTGAGGGGTTGATCTTGAGGTTTCTTTCAAGGCCGCCTTTAGTACTCGAGTACTGCCATGCCCTCATGGTAGATGGTGGGAATGATCCCATCATCATAATAAGCTGAGCGCGAGCATCCACTCGTCTTGAGTAATGAATATGATTACAGTAGTATTTACTTTTACAGTATTTAGCCACGGCCGAGGGTCGGTAAATCGGAATATAGCACACCAAATCCGGCCTAGCCCTCAGCCCGACTCCCATCGATTTCTCCCTCACAAAATAGAGACAACACTGGTATGAGATGGTGCAGTGACATGACACCGCTTCTGGGTGAAGTCAGGGCAATATCGCTCTTTATCTTTTCGGGTTACAAATTCAGTACCTATAACGAGAGTTCTGGAGGAAGTGACACTCATCCAACCAATGCACTTGCTTCATCCTCCAGTCTTGCCAATGCTTATGCTCGTCGCTAAAGCGATTACGTCGTGCGGCTTGGTCTGAGTCAATCCACCAATTTTAGCAAGCACGGCACTTACCCAGCGGCGTTCATAGTACTCCGTATAGTCTCCCATACACAACTTAAGTTGGACGCATCGCGTAGTTCTTCCCACTCACGCGGGTGACACAAAAAGCCTTACCGCGAAAGTCGATCGCGATTGTGTATGTTGGTACATCTTCCTTCTTACTGATATCCCCGGCTGAAAAGTCTGCATGGTGGAGCGCTTTGACTCTATTGATACTGGGGAAACTCGATTTGTGGGCGAGTGCGGATGGCGGGTGTTCAGGGGTGGATAGGCGTCTTCTTCCGGAAGGAAGAGGCGTAGTAGTACGGGCGAGGGCGCGCGCGTCTAGCCATCGTTCTAGTTTTTTAGGGCTAGGCCCGAAAACATACCCCATGGGAGGTAGTGATTCAGATTAAAACATATGTTCAAAAATGTTAAGTTTCGAACAAGCCATTTTACATACTTAGGTATCCTGCGACGAATCATATCATGTCAATATGGGAAGCAAAGATCCATTCAGGGAAACATGCATTTCGATTAGATGTACAAACGGTGTCAATTAGATCAGCATTCGATTCTACCTTATGACGTGTTCGAAATGAATACGGGAATAGAACGCATTGACTCGAAGATAACGTGTTCCAATCGAAAGACATCGTTAGTAACGACAACGAGCAGTATCGATGACGAGTCTTCCTCTCTCATACGACTCAACGACGTCGACTACTTTCCTGAATCAACGAATCTATCTATTCTTTCCTAGACACAGCGCCATACGAGTTCTCAATCTCGGACACGAGGTTCTTTATAGGAGAAGGATCAGGCAAGAGAACAGGCTTATGTGGTCGGGTATAACCTTCTTGCCTGCCTTGTTCATTGATTATAATCATTCACTGCTTTCTCAGCAACTCAACGTGCGTGAAGATTCAAGAAGTCGTTATTCTGGAAGGACTGAATTAGCCAATAGATTCAGTCTGACAAATGTCACTTTTCTTCTGCTTACGTTACGATAGTTGGAAATTGATCAATGTTATGTACATACACAGAATTTTCAGATGAGCTCATCAATGAGTGTTTTAACGTGAAAGAATCTCTAGTTACACATATGTACTTAATAGGACATGGCCGGAAGGCCGAGTGGGGGGGCTCCTACTAGAGGGTGAAGCCCTCCAAGTAGGAAGAACCCACACACACACACACACACACACACACACACACATACTTAGGTACCTAGAGTGATTCGGCTTAACCCTATGACTATTAGGGAGTGTTATTATGGTGGACGTAGACCAAGTTCCAGATATTGCTAACAGTGCAACTACCCATGCTGTTATCGTTCTGGTAGTTCCTAGGACACCCAACGGACATCGCTCAAGATTGAGATTCCCTCAACGACAGGCAGAGGATGATCCTGGGGACCTCTATGAGAGACAAGCGAAAGCAGGAATGTCGGATTTCTCCTGCCAATGGGTATCTTTTCCTTATTCCAGCTGACCATCACTATCTACACCTTACTCCTCCTACTCTTCCCCAACCTCTTCGCGCCCGGCTTCCCCCTCTTCATGTTTTTAGCCGAGAAACCCTTCAAGTCCCCACTCGACATCGCGTCCCCACTCTTCGAAAACCGCTTTTTCCCACCAAATCCAAATTTCTCGTCCTTTTTGTGGCGTTTGGTCGGTCTTGCACTAGCTGAGGCATGGCTATCTCGAGAGAGTCTAGAGGATTTTTCGGGTTTTGAGGCGTCTTCGAGGGCGACGTCGAAGAGATCTTCTTCGTTGGCCGGGCCTACGGTCTCGGCGTTTTTACGCTCTAGAGGATTCAGGCACGTCAGCTAAGAGGCAATCCTGTGAGATCTGGTATCATGATTGAGACTGTCACCACGCGACTTTGGTGATGATTGTAACTGATCTCATCCCAAACCCTATGGTAGCCATCGCAAGAACCTTAACTGACTACGACAGGGGTTCAAAGATGTCATACTTCTTTTCAAAAGATCAATCTTTCCCAATGTCTCCCTCTTCGCTTTATCCCTCTCCTGCAGCTTCGCAATCTGCACCTGCTTGCCAAACTTCTTCAAATCCCTTTGCTTCCTGGCTTCCGTCGCGGCCTTTTTATTCGTAGCCTCCTCTGTAATCTTCTGCTTGACCTTGCCCATATGCTCATCGCTCTTCACCATCTCAGCGAAATAGTCATTTGGCCTTGAAAATGGCATACCTTCTTTCTTTAATAGCTTTCTGGCTTCGTTGGCGGCGTCGAGACATTGTTTGTAGAAGGTAAGTTCGCGAGTAAGGTCGTCGTTGATATCCGGGATGGAAACGGGCGATGAGGTGGTAATAATTTGGTGCTCGGAGAAGGAGAGGGTGGAGAGGGGCAGCGCTATAGATTTTTGAGCTTTGAGGAGGGCGGTGGTTTTATTGATTGTGAGGCGTTGATGGGGGATGACGTCGGCGAGTTCTGAGGAGAGGAGGGTGTCAATATCTGACAGGGGGATTCCCTCCTCATCTCCATCTTCTTCCTCGAGCTCTGGTTCTAAAGGTGCCATTTGAAGGGTGTCACTTCCGGAAACCTGCAGATTGGGATCTTCGAGGCTGCTATCGCTAGAGATATCGCTGTCATCTATCCGTGAGATGTCAATCTGATTAAATCAATTAGTAAGAGGCAGTAGACTTTCCATGCCAATGTGCCAACCTACAGCTGCAGCGACTGCGTTCCCACTCTCGTCACTCTCCCAACCGTCACTATATGCCTCAATCTCTAGCCTTTTGCCATCAACCGGCGCTCCACCAATCGGTCCGTCTTCAGTGTCTACGGTTTGCACTTGAGGATTCGACTTCTTTTTCCTTATCGCTTGCTTTTGCAACTTTTTCTGCCTCTCGAGCTTATAATCTCGGCCTTTATGTGCCTCAAGCGCCGCTAATAGCTTACTATTTCTAGTCATTATGAGAAGAGAAGATTCTGTCGTATTGCGCGTAGTGTTGTGTTTTGCTTGGTTGCTCTAATTTTTCTGGTTTGACTGCCCGCTAATACTTTCGAGTTAGTTTTTAGTGTACCAACCGAGCATAAGCGGGGACCCCGCACCTCCCACATACAAATTTGGGCCTACCGTCTCATTCCCATCAGAATTACTATTATTGCTATCGCTGTCGCTGCCTTCGTAAATTTTGAAGCTATTCAGATCACATGGCTCAGAGGTTTCAGTTTGTTTTTAGGTTCATCAAAATCCTTTAATTCCCCCTCTTCTGACACTACTGTATATAGACAGACTGCCCCCGCAACTTCTCTCGATATCGTCTATTTTGAGCAACGCCGAAGCGATACGATCGATAAGAAGAGCGTGGCTTTGGTCTATGGCTATGGCCCCGAGGCCCTGTTTTCTGGGTGGATTAGACGCTGGGACATGAACAACGCTGTCGCCCGAATGCAAGATCTATCTGATCGCGAGGCGTCTTCGAAATTGCGTTGATCAAGAAGCTTCCGATTGTTATCTTCAGCTTTCTTCTTTGCAACTTTGACTATATAATGCACTGTATTCGGCTTGAGATCTAAAGATTTTCCTATAGAAAGTAAAGAGTTTCCCGAGATCTCGCTCAGGACCGTTGCTGCAGATCTAATTGTCGAATGAATTTGCTGACGATCTGACTTGCTGACTCGCGATGCTTCCGTTTTAGCTGTTCCCTTTGTAAATCTCTTCTTATGAGGCATGATAGAGAGTGTGTAATGAGGTAGAATTAATAGTAGTTCTGTTGAGTAGAAATGTGGTTTGAGTATTGGCCGCTTATGCTCGGTTGGCACACTAAAAACTAACTCGAAAGTATTAATCGACAATCTGATAAGGTGCTCGTGGTGCTTTCGGATCTAATCGGATTATACTTCTTCCACGACCGCCCTCACCAATCAATACATCACAGCAATGGACTCACCAAGCGTTAAACGCGCTAATCGCCCAAAGTCAAGGTACTATTTTACTATCGACGGTACTTTGTGGAAACGCATCGACTCCAGATCAACGACCATGTCAGTCCCAGACCAGGAACACGTGTCAGCGGATGGACACTTGAAAACACCCACCGTAAGAATCCGTCTAATAGATTTGAAGCAGTTGACTGACTTCAATAAAGACAGTGGCCAATGGTGACGAAGCATCTAACGAATTGGTCGTGGCCGTAGACAACCTTATCGACTTCATCACCGAAAAGTTCTCCAAAGTTACTGGCGAAATCTTCGCGAAGCGTAGGTTCTATCTAATCTTCTATTCAAAGGTGTAGCTAATGTCATAGTTGATGATATGGCTCAACGATTGGATGAACTAGAAGCATCAATTAAAGCCGGCGCAGACAACCATGAGGGCAACCAGTAAGGGGGCTAAGAGGCGGCGTGCGAGATAGTCTCAGGCGTTTCTGGATTAATGATCTTTGCGGGGATACCCACTAGAGCAGTTCTTCAAGTTAGCAGGTTCAGCAGGTTTGAGACGTTGGTGGATTGCTACAGGTTACTGAGTCAAGCGCATGCAAAGGATCTACCACAGCAAAAGTTTGAACCACATGAACGTATGTGAGACAACATACCAAAACTCTGAAACCATCCAAACATGCGTCATTTGTCGCAATTCTAACCTCAATCGGTATCTTACGAACTTCATACATTGCAATCATCTGCAAAAGGAAGCCTACAATTCTTCCTTGATCTCCCCTGTCTTGCCCAAGAATGACTGCAAAACATTTGACCGCGAAGTCAAGTCATCGAGTTTCTCCGGAGCGAGCCCACCCTTCCTGATCAATCCTTGCAACCTAGCTAGCTCCTTCTCTGCATAGCCTTGGTTCTTGCCGAGCTTCTCAAGTACTTTTACATAATATTCGGCGTACTTGTCCTGCAAACCCTCCGCAGCCTTGGTAACCTCTTCTGAGATAGTAGCCATGTTACCGCGACCGGTGAACTTCCCAACAATTGTGTCCAGAGCTGCAATGGTGCCGGCTTTTGCGTCTAGGCCTCCTCCTATAACACGGTGGGTACCGGCTTGCTCATTCATAAAGTCGACAAGGTCCTTCTGTGAACGACCCCCTTCATAAGGCACAGGTGTGGTTGATCCTTTAGGGAAGTATTTAAGTGTAGGATACGACTTGACACCTTGGCTTTCTGCGGTTGACTTGGAGTTCTCTGCCTCAGCGTCTACTTTGGCGATAAGAACTGACGGCTCGGCGGAAAAGTCTGAGGCTAAAGCTTCCCATGTTGGTGCCAAGGTTTTGCAATCTGTAACGCAATCAGTAAAGGATTCGGCCTTTTGGTTGTCAAATCAGTTTCGTACGTCCACACCATGGTGCTGTAAAGGCTACCAAGACATCCTTGTCACTCCCTATTTCTTTATTGAATGTCGAATCCGTAAGCATCGTAACTGCACTTGGCGCTGTCTTCTTTGCCTTGACCTTTATTCCCGTCTTCTCTGATATGAAGCTTGTCAGACTATCCAAGTCTCTTCCACCGTTGTAATCTTCCGGTTTGTCACTTTTGCCATCGAACCACTTCAAAGTGGGGAAGCCCTGTACGCCAAATCTTCGGCCTAGGTCTTTGTGCTCGTCTGCATCTACCTTGGCGATAGAGACCTTATCCTCGCTAGCGAACTTTGCCCCTAGCTCTTCAAAGATGGGGGCAAGGTTCTTGCAGTGGCCGCACCAAGGGGCAAAGAACTCGACGAGAGCAGGTTTGCCTGATTTCAAAACTACATTGTCAAAATTTTCGGGGATTAGATCGAGGACAGAAGAAGCAGCATTCACGCCGAGGATGGCAAGGGAGGAGAGAAGAAGATAGCTAAGCCGAGCCATGATAAGGCAATAGTTATGTTTTAAGTTGCCCAAGTGTAGAAGGAGTGGACTGGGAAATTTTCCAAGCCCCAAAGTTACAGGAACAACGTATGTAGAAGACGTGAGAGGCGACCAAGGTGTTTTGAGTTGTCGAGAATGGGAAATCGATCTCTAAGGACACCGTAGTCTAGACGGCTAAAATTTTATCCGTATCCGAATCACCCCCCTTGATTGTGAAATGAGTCTGCTTCCGGTTCTAAATTTACACAGACTGTATATTCAAGCATTCTGATCCGCTTTTTCACATCGCTAGACAGGCTCATTTGTGCCTCCACTCATAGTTGGATACTCTGCGGACAAATTCCGCTGCTTGAACGGACATGATGGTTCGTACAAGCCAACGCTTACCGTTGTTTGTGAACGACGAGCTTATCCCGAAGAACCTCTACTTACCATCTATTGATGTTCTTAGTATTCCAGATAACGTGGATTTAAATCGGCCTTTCCACCTCTGTCCCAGATCAACAAGCTGTGGCTACCCGGCCCTCAGCAAGTCACGGAATAGATTCACTATGTCCTAGAACCCCATGATATGACTATCGCCCTTCCTCAGCAATTTATGGAAGACTGGACTCAAATTTATTGACGCGGACCTCTTTCTCCTTCCCACGCCTCGCCTTTCAGTCTCCACGTTTCTTCCCTCAATCCCCGCGCCTATCTGTTCAATCCCGGAATTCGCCCCTGTCATTGACACTCGTCTCTCAGAGTTCGTTCCGCTGTCTTATGTAGCAGCTTATAATGACCTGAGCAAGACTGAGAACTCGAAGATAAAAAAAAGATGAAGAGACGAATAGCAAGTCGCAAATATAGTGTATCTCTCACTGTTATTCTTATATGCATACGAAGCTGACTCTTATCAGATTAGAAGATTCGATGACTGAAAATTTTCAACTTCATTCGACGAAACAATCTTCTTGTCTCGACTTTCAATCTCTCAGTCCTTTTTCTTACATCACCACTTCGTTTAATGTTTCTCTCAGTCAAATTAATTCTCACATCTTCTCATTATATCTTCGTTTCTGCGCGTTCATCATTAATAATAAGTCATCGTTGCGTAATGTGTTTTCGTTACCGCAATTCCGTAAGCCCTAGTTTAAGAACACAGCATGACCGTACTTGAAATAATTTAGACCACTGGTCAGAGTTGGCGCGCTGGAGAGGCCTAGCATCTGAGGCAGCATCAATAGCGACACGTTTCCGCCCAGGGTTACCCATCGGAATGACTTTCATGCTTGCTGGCAGTCGCTTCATCTTGGGCAGCTCTTCATATGGCTTACACAGAATCTACGCTTCGCACTCGTAACGTGAGCCTTGTCTCCTCGCTTCACTCTCCCGCCCTAAGAAGTACGGTCTGCTCTTTGGCTTATGCGAAGCTTACTTAGAATCCTGCTCTACAACTTCGGGAAAGGGGCTAGCTTAGTTTCTCATACTTCTTGGGCTGTCACAAGGCTGAGTCCTATATCTTCAGACATGTCCTTCCATCTTCAATTAAGACCAGAATGAGCAAAAGGGGGATGCTCATGGTTGCTATAGATGAAACGGGTACTGGCCCCCAAGCTACAGGCCCACAATTCTCCGGAACCGATCATCCTGAGGACGCCTAAGATATCGATTATGCTGTCGCGAACGTTAGGGCACGAGTCTCCACGCATCTAGTAAGGACGCAAAATGATAACTTTCGGGCGATGGACAATTTAGCACTCAATCGCGGAGCGATCCTGATACCAATCGAAGCGGGAAACTCAAATTCGACCACATACACAACGAACAACCTCATCTCAGTAGCCTTTGTCCTTCGTTCTCTTCGCCCTACGAACACTTATCAAAGATCGACAGCGTACCTACGTAACCAATATACCAATTCCCGAATAAGTCTTTGCATTTGGTAACATAGCAAGTCAAAGATTGGTTACTGAGCGAGTCTCAGCATGGCATGGTCTGTGGCACCAAAGCGTACCCAGGTAGGCCCAGTGGCAAGAACAACGGAAGTCCGCCATGAGGACTATGATCGACGGGGTGGTCTTCATCCACATGGAAGCTGATTTCGGTATGTGGTATTATGGTTTTGTGCGTCAAATGGTCAGATGCTGACGAGTACGTTCTAGCGCGGTATACCGGCAACGTTGAGGTGCATGGTTATATTTGGAGAAGGCAGCAGGATGAGAAGGCAGTCTTGAACGGGTTGAAGGACAAGAAGGAATTTATGAGAGTGTAGGAGAAGTTGGTAGATATTAGTGAATGAAGCTACCCAGTAATTGTTGAGTGGCGTTTGTTGTGATGTCTATCAATCATACTCAATATCTAAGATTTACAATCCTTCATCTAGACCCATGCCTATCCTCCCCCAGACTCCCTCCCCTCCCCTCTCCCAACCCCCTCAACCCTCCAACCCACCCCACAAACCCCCACCCCCACAAAGCCGCCTTGAAAACCCCCTCTGCCCACGCCCTCTTCATGCTTCCCCAAACCCCTCTCTCCCTGCTCCCATCCTCGTCTCTCTGCAAAGAGGCTTGTGCCCAGCGACCGATGACTTTGAGGCGGTCGATAGGTGAGCCTAGCAGCCTGTTGTTTCCTTGCACGATGCGGAAGTTGCGAACGATGAAGATGAGCTCTTTTGGAATTCTATCGGCGTCCGCGAAGAAATCTGCAGGGTCCATATCGTGGGTTGGCGGCTTGCCGAATTGGGTGGGTGGGGAGTCCGAGTCCGCATCTCGGGGTCCTTCTATCGTAGTGTTAGCTGGGATCTATGTAGGTGCTCTCTCGAACGACTTGGTAGACTGGAAGAATGGCAAAATCCTACCATTCTTTTCGCTCTTCTCTGCAGCATCTGTCAGGTTCTTTCGAGCATTTCGTATAGATTCTAGCGTAAGGGATTTAGATAAGATCTCGATGTTCCCAAACCCCCAGGCCTCAGCGATTTGCAGAAGCGTCGTCTTGTCGAACGTGAGGAGGGAGCGCCAGAAGAGGGCGATCTCGTGGCGTAATTTGGGAGTTATGGAGACGTAGAGGCCGTGGTCGAGGAGGACCTGAGAGAAGGGTTAGATTAGTGGAAGGCGCAGGTTTGCATGAGGTGGTTGATTGAAGGTCCCGTCATAGCGTACCAATTGAGGTTTGCCATTAGGAAGGCGTCGAATGAGAATATTCCCAGGGTGCTATGGAACTTGTCAGCGCTTATTTATTGGATATGGATCTATAGTTGTTTACAGGATCGCAGTGCACCTCGCCAAACATAAAGGTTTGCGCACAGAACAAATCTAGCATCACAGACATTATCCTTTCTTCTTGCAGGCCCAAGCCATAAACCATTTGCGCTTTTGCACCCTTCGATGAGCACTTCGCTGTGTACGGAGTCCCTATTGCCTCATTGTCTTTCCACGGCCCCGTCAATACTTCACTCTGGGAGATGGAAGTGCCACGGATCCACTCAGCAACCATTACACGCTTCGTGCAGAGTGCCGGATATGTCTTGGGGATATGTACTACGTCCCGCAATCTCGGCTCGTGTAGAATGACTTCTCGCATATGCTCTGCATTAGAAACCTCATTCAAGAAGTCCGTCTCCAAGATTATTCGATCCGTGAAAAAGTCAGTCAAGCTTGTACGGAAAGATGAGGGAATTTGTCTGGCGAAGAAAGACGTCATGGTCCTTCGAACTATTAGTAACTATGTTCACCGGACAAGAAAGGACACCAAATAATCAAGGCTCTGAACGGCATACGCAAAAACCCATAGATCCCAGCTTATCTGTTGCGCGATGGCTGGCTTCTGAATTTTAACAGCAACCTCATCTCCTGTGTCTTTGAGGCGAGCCCTATGAACTTGTGCAACACTTGCACTGCCAATTGGTTTGCTTTCGAAGCTGCCTGGAACAAATAGCGAATCAAAGACAGCTTCTGGAGAAGAATTTGTATTAGGTAGGTCAAAGTCTTCCCGAAGCACTCCAGCAATCTCAGTCAAGCTCACGGATGGGCATTCATCATAGAAGATTGCGAATTTCGCGCGAATTTCGGGAGATATTGTCGTCGATTGAAGCGCAATACTTTGGCCAATCTTCTGATATATGCCGCCATTGGCTTGAAACATCTTGACGAATCGTTCTGCGCTGCGCTCACGCAGTAGCTTCTCGTTGCCATGTTCTCCGAGCAGGCGCTGGATCTTGCTGTCGACGGCAACCACGGCAAAGGTTGAGACGGCTCTTAGATTACGGATCAAGGTAGAGTATTTGTATTGCCGGTCATAAATATATATGCCGAAGATCAAAACACTGGCAGAGAGTAGGAAGCCGCGGCGTCGAGAAGTACGCTTCTTTGTATTCTGGACAATATTATGAGCCGCGAGCGCTCCTCGCGGTGGATGAGGGAGCTTAGTTGAGCTGTGAAAACCCAGCGCCGAGCGGGAAGACAGAAGACATCGTGAATTGTATAGGCAGACGCCGTTGACTCTTGAGGGTAGAACAAGGCGAAAGGGTTTAATGATCACCATCAGATTGTGGTTTGATGAACGCTTGGGAGCCAGTCACGGTGCTATGGGTCGCGGAGAGCCTCCTCCAAGGCTGATTACTTTCGTAGCTAAGCGCCATTAGGTATCATAATGTAGTGGGATCTGGCTCTGCTAAATCTACCACAGTATCTCCAACATCTGTACGCTCTCATTGGTGTCAACGATAAAAACGATGTTATTCGCGGTGCTCGGCTGAAGGATTGCTGCTTATGAGTTTGACACAACAACTGTGATGTCTACTCGGAAGGGTATCAATCTGCCGCCGAATACACTAAACCGAGTCAAGCTTAAGGTACTTTACATTGGCCATCGTTAGAGAGTAGAGAGGAAAGTGGAACGACGATCGACAAATCATCCACTGGACCGGACTTCTGCGAACGTCACATATTTTGTAGTCCACTAGGCCGTGAGGGTGGCTGTGAATACCAACCGGCATACTTAACGTATGAGATATACAAGCTTTTCGCCAGCATCCTTACCTCCACTGATTGGTGTGACAAGAATATATGCTGCTATTGACTTGGGTCGACTTGTACCTCCTCTACAGTTGAAGCATCTCACAAATGCTATCGTTTTGATTAGATGGTAGATAATAGCTCATCAAGCCATATCTTATTGAAAATGAACGTCCTCAGAGAAGCAATCAAGACAACTCCGATCATCGACCACCATGCGCACAATCTCTTACTTCCGCAGGAGCAAGATAAGCACCCCTTTTTATCTATAACAACAGAAGCTACTGGTGCAGCCCTCGATCATGCTCCTTCTACGCTCGCGCACATGCGCGCTGTACGACAGTTGGCGGTGGCCCTAGAGTGTGCATCAAGTTGGGAAAGCATCCTGTCATGTTTGAAGACCAAGCGAACCACGGAGTATGAGGCCTGGGCTCGAAAATGTTTTAGTGGTATTGAGACTGTTCTTGTCGATGATGGTCTGGATCAAGATATAGTCCATCCCTATAAATGGCACGATCGGCTGACAAGATCACCATGTAAAAGAATCGTGAGGATCGAGAAGGTAGCAGAGGGTATTCTGATGGCCCTGTACGAGAAAGATCGCAAACCGATTACTAACCGCGGTTTTGATATTTCTAAATTCCTAGCCGAATTCATTGACCAATTCAGCACGGCCATATTGGACGCCATCTCAGACACCAATGTTGTGGGTTTCAAATCGGTCATTTGCTATCGCACAGGATTAGCAATTCCTGAATTTTCAGAACTTGATGATGCTTCGGCCGCTGTGCAGTCGATACTGAAGCATGAAAGAACCGTTGAAGAATTGAGTCGAGTGGAAGACAAAGTTCTGAGCCCCTATCTGGTTCATGTGGCTGCTCGATTGATCGAAGAAAGCCCCACTAGAAAGCCGCTTCAATTTCATACCGGACTTGGTGACAACGACATTCGTCTCAGATTTAGCTCCCCTTCTCATCTCCAGCCCTTTATTGAAATGTACCCTAATTTGCCCATCGTGCTCCTTCATGCAAGCTATCCTTTTACCAAAGAAGCAGGTTACCTAGCAAGCACGTACAAGAATGTCTACTTAGATATCGGAGAGGTGTTCCCAATGGTGAGCCAAGAAGGACAGGAAACCGTCCTTAGGGAAGCGTTGGAGCTTTGCCCGTCGGAAAAGCTGACCTGGAGCACCGACGGGCACTGGTTTCCCGAAACTTATTTGCTGGCTGTGATCCAAGTGCGAGAAGCATTAGAGCATGTGAGTGTCCTCCCATAGTGTAATTCTATCCCAAATTTCTGCTTTAGCTTCTCGCATGCATGATTAGAGATTCGGGATTTAGTTATTTATCTTCTCGCCTCCTCGCACATTGTAGCTTGCTTCTGCAAAGTATGTACTTGTTGTTTTATGCTTATGATGGTTTCCATTGTGGTAGGTCTTATTTGAATACGTGGATCGCGGGATCTTGCGCCCCGATCAAGCAGTCGATCTTGTTCAAGACATTCTCTTCAAGACGTCAAACCGCTTGTATAAGCTCGATTTGTCCTTGAAGCCATTAGGGCCATCGACATCGTCTGAAGTGGGTCCACGAAAGAGCACTATTCCTGAGCTCGAAAGACTAGAGAAGTTCATGGAGTTTGTCCAGGACCCTGGTCATTACATCAACAATGTCCTTCTGCAATGGCTAGATTATACTTCTATTTTGCGGGTCCGCCTGTTGCCTAAGAAGCAGGCTATCAAGCGATTTAAGGAAGGGAATCTCATTGGTATTACTAAAGCAGTCCTCGGATTGTTACAGCAGGATGAGATGAGTCCTGGATTTACAGCCATTGGAGAGTATAGCCTTTACCCGTGCTTTGACAGTTTGCGAATGGCCGCTCAATTCGGGAACGTTGTAGTGCAATGTGAGTTTCGCGAGAAGAACGGAGATCAAGTGCCAATCTGCCCGAGAACAGTGTTGCGCACTGTCATAGAGAAAGCTGCAGCTCACGGAATATCATTCCTGATAGGGTTTGAGATTGAGGTGGTATTCATGGATCAGCAAATCGTGGACGGCCACTTCCAGTATGGAGAAGATCCCATTAGTCAGGGCCACACCTGGTCTGCGGCGCGAGCCTTTCAGGATCGAACAATAAAGAGCTTTGTGGACCAAATCCTAAAAAATGTCTCAGATGCAGGCATTGAAGTGGAACAATTCCATCCTGAGAGCGCACCGGGCCAATGGGAGTTTGTCCTCAGTCCATTACCTCCTCTGCAAGCAGTAGATACGCTACTTGTGGCTCGCGAGATCATTTCGACAGACGCATACAACTGGGGGTTGAGGGCAACTCTGGTTCCAAAGGCTTATCCCTCCGGAGCCGGATCAGGTGCCCATGTGCACATATCAATGAAGCCGCCTGCTCTGTACGAAATGTTCTATGCGGGTGTTTTGCAGCACTTGCGCGCAATTTTGGCTTTTACGTACCCCAATGCTGCAAGCTACGAAAGAGCCGGCGACAGTGTATGGGCCGGAGGAAGGTGGGTCACATATGGAACCCAAAACCGCGAGGCGCCATTACGAAAGGTTGAGGAGTCGCACTGGGAGTTGAAGTGTATGGATGGCCTGGCAAACCCTTATCTCGCCTTGGCTGCGATCCTTGGGTCGGGGCTGCAAGGTATCTTGGACAAGGAGCCACTGACGATTAAGGATTGTCTGAAAGATCCTGCACATTTAACGGAACAAGAAAGAGACGAGCTTGGGATTTCTGAGCGTCTGCCAAGGAGCATTGGAGAGGCTTTGAAGTGCTTGAGAGAAGATGCGCAGCTGAGAGAAATTTTGGGCGGAGAAGTCGTGGATACTTATTTGACTGTGAAAACCGCAGAGGGTGAGATGCTTCAGCAGATGGATGCGGAGAGGAGGCGGCACTGGCTGATTGAGCGATATTGAAAGATTGCTGTCTTCTTACGAGCAGTATAGGGTGCTGAATACGAAGTGGAAGAACTTTCAGCGGTAGGATTCCGTATGAAGATCTCTGAATATGAGATGGAAGTTCGAATCACATAACGTAGTAGAAAGGTTATTGGGATTAGAAGGGAACGCTTCATGTTCGAACAGCAAGTTACTAAATAGAACATAGCGATGAAGATTCGAGATCTCGATGCATAGAACTTTACTAGAAGTCTAAATGTGTCATTGAATATGAATGATTTGATATACATAAAGTAAAGATATCTTCAGATCGAAAGTAACATAATCGTACACGAACGATCAAGGGGACACAAATGCACACGCGATTAATGTACTGTAACTATCATCGCTCGTTCTGTGAGCAACGCAATAGGCGATGCTACCTTGTGTACCTTGTGTACCTGTATACTTGTACTCTACCTGCTTCAGGTACCTGATTAAAGTACCTTAGAGTAGGAAGCATGAAGGCTCGGGTGAATGACGTGGGTCCTAGAAGTGACGTCGCTACCTAAGCATCAGTGAAGCTCTAACACGTAGGTACTTTCTATGGACGTATTCAAACTGTTCTCCTTCTTCTCTTAGTTATTTCATTCGGGTTTTCTCTTTGTAAATATCTCTGCTGGAAAACATCTAAGGATTCCCACAAATCGTGTTTCGAACATGGCTCACAGACCAGAGATCAAGAAGGTGAGTTCGCTTTCTATTTCGTTTGGTTGAAATTAATATATACTTATAAATTTAGGTCGCGATGTGAGTATCACTACCCAGCTGTTCTCAGATACGTTCTCAAACCCCTCCCCAACAGGATCGGCTGCGGCAGCATGGGCGGCGGTATGGCGCTCCTGCTCGCCGAGCACGATATCACCGTCTCTCTCCAAGACCCCTCCTCCGAAACCGTCGACGCCCTCCTTGCCAGCGCCGAAAAGCAAGGACTAGCGGGCAAACTGGAGAAGCATACCGACTACAAGGATCTGTGCACCTCGCTAGGGTCGCCTAAAGTGTTCTTCTTTTCACTGCCCCATGGGACGGTGGGGGATACGGTTGCGGACGGGCTACATAAGTTTCTTGAGAAGGGGGACGTTATTATCGATGCTAGCAATGAGAATTGGGAAAATACGCAGAGGAGGCAGGGGAAGTTGTTGGCGCAGGGCGTGTATTATGTTGGGATGGGGTAGGTGTGGGTGTGTACTTGTGGCTGTCGGCTCGTTGACTGAGAGTTTGTCAGTGTTAGTGGAGGGTACCAGGCTGCAAGGAGAGGGTATGATCGAGGTCAGCCAAAAAAGTGAGTTCTGCTGACAAGCTACTAGCCCATCAATGTGTCCGGGAGGCGAGGAAGTAGCAGTGAACATGATCTTGCCATTGCTTCGGAAAGTCTGCGCGAAGGACAAGATGGGGAGACCGTGCGTTGGCTACGTGGGAGCCGGTGGTGCAGGGCATTATGTCAAGATGATCCATAATGGCATCGAACATGGAATGATGAGCGCGGTTTCCGAGGCCTGGCAGATCATGAATGTCTGTTTGGGCATGAAATATGATCAGATTGGAGAGGAATTTGCAAGATGGAGTAAAGACGGTGAGTTGCGAGGAACCTTCCTTGTCGATATTGGTATCCAGATCTGTCAGCAAAGGGACAAGGAGGGCAACCACGTGTTAGGTGAGGTACAAGATAAGGTGGTCCAGGATGTCGATGGTACTGAAGGCACCGGTACATGGAGCAACGCCGAAGCAGTACGGCTACATGTTCCTAGTCCCTCATTGACTTCGTCTCACTATATACGAATTGCTTCGGCCGACAGGGCGCAACGGATCAAGGCGAAGAAAACGGTTCACGGTCACTATCCGCAAGAAAAGATCGCCCATTCTAGTGAGGAGCGGAAGGCTTTCCTCGAGGATCTTCGACTTGCGGTGCACGAAGCTTGTCTGTGTTCGTACATCCAGGGCATTAACATCGTTGAAAAAGCCGACAGAGAAAACCAATGGGGGATCAATATGAGCACCGTCATCCAGATATGGCGCGCTGGTTGTATCATCCAGTGGGACTTCCTGGCTGATATGCTCGAGGACCACTTCAAGCAGCATGCTGAAGACGAAAACTGGAATTTGCTCTTCGAGGAAAAGTTTGGAGATGAGTTGAACAAGGCGTTTGAACCATTGAAGAGAGTGGTAACCAAGGGAACCGGGGTCAACGCGGTGATTCCGTGCCTGAGCGCGACGCTGGAGTATATGAAATATGCATCCAATACAGTGCTGCCGACATCGTTTTACGAAGCTGAGCTGGATTACTTTGGGAAGCACATGTTCGATTTGAAGTCGGAAGGTGCTGGGTTGCCGCAGACGGGAAAACACCATTTTGAGTGGAAGCTAGCTTAGATGGCGGGATCTTCTTTGATATGATACCACAGTAGCTATCTTTTACTCCTGTTCCCTGAAGCAATGACATTTGACATTCTGAAATCGGCGGCGAGCAGTGCGGCTATCGTGTCCGTGGGAGCCGCGCTTGGCTTTCGGCTCAAGTGGAAGGTATCTAAACAATCTCTCTCTCCTCTCAATCCATCGTCTATTTCCAATCATCCCGAAAGAAACATCAACGGGTGTCCATGGGACCACGCGGGGCTCAACCTCAGGACCAACCGAAGAGGAAGCGGTTCCGGGAATACTTCCGCAGTGGTAGCCTGGACGTTTGTCCCCCAAAATGCCTATGACGTACTTTACCTTCCCTTCGATTAAGGTATGCAATAATGCAACGTATACGGTATAGGCAGCAGAGAGATGTGTCACTCTGACGCGTGGGTACCGTCCGACCTGGGATGGTCATTGGCAGTTGTGCCACGCAAGTGGGTCCTCGCAGTCGCCGGAGATACTTCCTAGTATATACCCGTAGACTGTATCATGTATGATAGATACACTGTACGGACAGTAGTGCTGATACCAACTGGTATGGAATAATATTCCCTTGGAGGCAGAACTCCGTTTTGATCCACCCAATAATGTTGTTGTTGGTTTTGTCTGCTTCTTTGAAAAGTGATGAAGGCATGGGAGACGAATAGAGGCTTCAGCATGTCGCCTCGGCACTGGGATAAAGCCGCCTAGTAGGGCAGTCCAACCGGGTTTGACGGTACGCTGCTTTGGCAGGCGTACATAAGAGTGATAAGCTACTTACTGACTACTGTGGACGAGTACTTCCGTACATACATCCTGCACGGGTCGTGTGCCTCTTATCTCGTTCTCTATCCAGGAACCTGCCGAAGTATTAATCATCTATCGAATCCATAACCATCGCACTACTACCGAGTCAGATACCACCAGGTGTCATTTAAAAGCTAAAAGCCCAACAACCGTGCACAAAAGACCAAACGAGATGGCCCGGCTTATATACTACTACTATTACAACAATACTACGACTACTACTACTACTTCATCCTTCTTGTCGTTACCTTGTCAGCTCCCGCTCCTTCTTCCTTTCACTGCCATCAGGCGACACCAACACCAAATCCCAGCTGTGCCTTTGAGGCTGCAGATGTAATCTCTCAGCCTCCGTGTCCTTGACCATCGATGGCTCGTGCTTACCCGTCCCACGGCAAAGAGACCCACCGCACTCACCGCCAGCGTCGACGCCTCTCTTGCTGACTACACGCTGAAAGTAACAGCGAAACATGTTTCTCGAACAAATCTCATTCGAAATATACATCAAACCTTCATCATGATGGTGCCGCGGGCTTATCAGTACTCCTTCCCACCTACGTCACCTAAACTACGAGCCAATAAAAGCATGGAGATAATAGTCACGGAGCGCGCTCCTAAGAAACCACAGCGGAGGGAGGTGTCCAAAGGGCCAACGAAACCGGCAAGGATGCTTCAAGCATCCCTTGCCACTCCCTCGGCGCCTGTCATTATTCCTACACGTACCCAGAGCGGCAGACAGCGGAGGGGCAAGGATCCCGCTCACAGCGCTTTGGTCACTCCTGATGGCGGTAAGGCGCCTCACGATCCACAGTCAATACCGTCATCGGTGGCCGCCTTGCTTGCCGTGACGTCCCTCCCAGAATCGCGTTATGAAGCACATCAACAGCACCGCCGCAGGGTGGCCCACCGAGGCGCAAGTGGGTTTACAAAGGACGCAAATGCTTCGGGAAGCAGACATGCTATTTCGACCTCTAGCCCTAGATCCTGGGGCGTACTTCAGAGCCCGCCGAACGAGCTTGATCCGGAAAATATGAGTGCTGGGAGTGACATGACAACCGGTCCTCTGTCATCGATTCGGTCATTGTCAAGCGAGTCGATGCCTTCCCTCGATACTGATGCCGAGTCGATTTGTTCCGCGAGCAACCCTTCGACGCCTGGCATATCGATGCGAACACGAAGTGGTAGTGATAGGAAACAGAAAACTCCGTCTTCCTCAGTAGCCGAGGACTGCATCCTGGACCACCCTCTGTTGTCACTACCTCAAGAAGTGGACCACGAACCGATCCCATCCCCTAGCGATGTTGACATTCTTACACCAAATGTTACGCTGCCAAACAACCGATCAACTTTCAAATCAAACCTCACAGCTTCCCTCCGATTATTGAAATCCGCCGCGCGTTCCTTTTCCAACTTCACCGCCCCTGTCCAACGTGATGATTACCTTGCACGATCCTTGTTCTCCATGTCCCCGCAATATACAGACGAAAGGCGACCTCTGCCGTCCACCGACCTTCCAGTCCCTGCTCTTCGAAGATACCTTAACCCCATCACTGTCTCCCCAGCTGAATTCTACCGTCAGCACGACCACTCGAAGCCAAACAACTGTACTGCCTCAATTCAACTTCAGACCTACCAACGCGCAACAAGCGCATCCAAGAAATCTTCCTCGCCCCCAATTTTTATTTCCAACCCAACAAGCAGAGAAGCGGACCAGTGCTTTTTTCCTGATTCCACTACAAGACAAAGAGAGCCACGAGAGAACAGCGATTTTTTGAGGGTGGTTGTATTGGAGATGAACATGAGGAAGGTGGGGAAGCTTAGCGATACGAGTCTGGGGAGAGCGAGGCTGTGGTTGCCGGCAAGGCAGGTAACAAAGCCGGCGGAGGATAAGGAGGCGGGGACAGGGACGCCGAGGAGGTGGGTGTCCTTGTCCATATAAAGGGAATCGGGAACCTTGGAGGTTACACAAATAGAGCAACACCACCTCTCGACGTTTTCGGGCAACCTAACGCTCGACTTTACGGTAATGGCTGCTGTTAACTGCTGTACTTTCTAGCCTTACGAACTCTGCAACGGTCGACTGTCCTGCAGTCATTGGATATTTCTTTACTTCACGCCTTAACGTTCACGATCAGTCTGGCGCCTTCAAGCCCATTACACCCTTTTAAGACATTATGGCAATACGTTTTCAGCGTTGGCGAATGAACTTGGGCTTGTATATGTTCCTGCCACTCTTACCTTACACCTGTACATATCTCTAGTATTAGAACAGCACCCTAGAGCAACACCCTAGAGCCACACCCTAGAGCAACCCAAAGCACTACTGTCCTACACTACATCTCTATGCGCACGTTGACAGTATATCAAGACCTCGCCTTCGCACAAGTTCAACCAATAAGAACATCTAGAACTTTCATTATCCTTATCGCCGCTGACTCTCTCTTGGTGCAGGCCACAACTCTCGCACCTTTCCTGAAAATGGCAGGTCTTTATTGGTGTTGTTACACGAGCTGATTGTTCCTGCATGGAGGGTGCATGATGACCGCATGTTGGTGGAGGGGCGGTACGGAAAGGAGGATGTGTGTGCTGGCCGGGATCGAAGATTGCGGGAGCGGTGGTCACGGGATCGGTTTGGGGGGAGGGTGGGGTTGTGGTTGTGGTATGGTTGTGGTATGGTTAGGCGTTTAGGCGGTTTGTGATGTGGGTTGCGAGGTGTTTGTTTCTTTGTGCAAGAGATTTAAAATGTAAAATGTGGGTCTTGTTGTTTAGCGCCTGTTCCTTTCCCACAACTAGCATCCAGCATCCGCTTGTACGATACAAGTCTTGATCGGTAGTGTGAGGAGGAGGGAAAGTTTGGGCAGAAGGGACAATGCTGATGGAGGGGAGGGATCGGATGAGGTAATATGGCGGAGGGAGGGGTTCGGAGGAAGAGATATTTGGGGAGGGTCTGGGGAAGGCAGGGACGGGTAGGGGAAGGGAAAGGCTTGTGGCGGAGACATGAGCAGATGGGGCTTGGAGGGAGGGGGAAAGGCCAGGAGGGGGGTGTTATTTGTCCATAACGGAAAGCATACCACTTATAGGCACTTACTGTATTTCGAATGCAGGTCATATCAGATATCTGAATATCTCTTACAGCAGATAGTTGGCACAGAGGATTGCCCTTGGTTCGCGGTGATTTCGCTGGTATGGCCTTCTGGGTTATTGGAAAAATTTATAGAAAATCCGGACTTACTGTACCGTGGAGTAGACGCGGTAAGAAGGATGAATGAAGTAGAGGGTTCTTCCTTTATTTTTTGCTCCGTTGGAGGTAGGGACCGTTGGTGGATTTAGCACTGCGATATCATTATGCTCACCGTTGTAGAGTTGGAAAGTTTTCTTGATTTTAGACTTGAGAGGATGGATATGTTGGGATGGGTGCACTGAGTGTGTAGCCTTTTAGCCGCTGGAAACCGAAAAGAAAAAATTTGAAAGTTGACGTACAAAGCACTTCTGTACGAGATAAAGAGATGTGGGCGGAGAGTGGAGAGGTTTATCTTTCTTGTTGTCCCGTTGGCGATGGGGAGCGTAAATGCGAAGGAAATATTGATAACAACGGTAAAGTTGGCATAGAGAATTTGGGGAACATAGCGGGTCGTGTTCAATATAGAAACCAAAAACCATCAAGGTATACTATCGCATGTGTTTCATCGACCTGGTCAATTTTCTTGATGGAAATAAATCATCGCCCGTCCCTTGAGGCAGAATCTAGAGTCTATTTTATAAGAAACCGCTCGTGCCCACGCAAGGATAAAATCGCTAGATAAAACCAGACTCCGGGTATATCTTGAAGAAAGTGTGCAAAAAACAAAAAGCAATACCGCCTATAAGCCGCAAATCCAAAGAGATCTGTCATTTCATCGTGAGGAATCTTCGACCAGGGCGAAAAAGCGTCGTAGCAACGATGTCCATTGCCGCATCGTAGAATATCCGTTTGAGGAAGTCGGCACCGTTTGGTCCAAGAACGGCTGCTCTGCTGTATACTCTTGCGTAGGCGATGTTTGTATCATGTAAGTTGCTTCAGCAACCCCAGCCCTCAGATCCCCCAGCTCGAAAGAGGGTGAAATAAGAGGTTTCCTTGCCCTCTTCACCATTGTCCTCTGCTCAAACGCATACGCCAACCCAATCAACATCTCCTCACTCCACCTCCTGCCCAGAAAGGCAATCCCGAACGGGATTCCGGGGCCTACAGACACCATTGTACCCTTTGGATTCATCACAACTAGTGTGTCGGCTGGGTAGAAACCTAGAGGAACAGTGATGACAGGGAGTCCCGCAATAGCCGGGAGATGGAAGGATGCAAATGTTGGCATGATTAACGCGTCTAGGTTGTACTTATCGAGGGCACCGATAACGCCTTCTTCTTCAGCCATACGGAGGTTGGCTTGGTATGCTTGGAAAGATTCGGGAGAGGAGTTGGTAATGTTGCGATCGAGCTCTCGGTCCCAGACGTAGGTGTCACGATTGGGGTACTCCTCCCGAGGGTCGTTCATGGTGTATTGAGTGATATCGTGAAGGCTGTGCAGACCATTAGGGTTTGATACGAGGGAAGACAGATAGTCGGAAAGTCCGGCGACAAAGTCGGTGTCCAGGACGATGCTCGAGTTGCGACTGAGTGATGGGAAGTCAAAGGAGGGGAAGTTGGCTGGGTCCGTTATTGTGGCTCCAGCGTGGTGGATGACTTGAAGGGCGTTTTCGAAGGCGGACATGATGGGAGCTGTGGTGTTTCCGAGGAAGTAGTCGATTCCGTTGCGGGGAATACCGATACGAGCGCCTCTAAGAGCGGGAAATCTGCATGCTTCAACGTAGTTAGGAGGTTCTTCGAAAGGTTGAGTGGAGGTCCAGTTGTCGAACTTGTCCTTTCCTGCCATTGCGGTAAGGAGATATGCGGCGTCTGTCACAGTTCGAGCAATGGGTCCTACCGTATCTTGGCGAAGACTGATAGGAATAACCTTACTTCGGGATGTTAGGCCGAGTGTTGGCTTGATGCCAACTACGTTGTTCCGCTCAGCCGGGTTGACGATACTGCCACTCGTTTCTGTTGCGAGCGAACCTAATGCGAGCCCTACTGATACTGCAACCGCACTGCCGCTGGAGCTACCGTGGGGATCTTGGAGTGGGTAGTATGCCCCGTGCCCTTGGCCACCGTAGGCACTCCACCCATGAGAAGAGCTCGCTTTACGTGATCGCATCTGTGCCCATTCGCCCATGGTGGCTTTACCGAGGACGATTGCCCCGGCATCACGTAGTTTCGATACAACGGTCGCCTCGCGAGAGACTGTGGCTCCTCGAAGAGCATATGATCCAGCTGCTTGGGTTAATGGAATCCTGTAGCAGATGCAGGAATTCAGCACCTGTATTATTCATTTTGTCTTGAGTTGCAATATTATCCTGTCAAGGTTTAGATGATGTTGATAAGAGGCTACTGACGGAAAACCTACCTTTACCAATATCGGTATCCCATGAAGTGGTCTATTCTTCGTCAGCATCTACTTGGTAACTTACAATGAGTCTTGCTGACCCTCGTGTTCGACCCGCAGCTCGCTCTACATCCAATCTTTGGGCGATAGATAATGCATCCGGATTGATCTCACCAACAGCGTGAAGAACGGAATTGACTTCCAAGGTTCGCTCAATGAAGGCCTTAATTTGTCAGGCTGGGGGATTTTGATGGAGGTTTGAAGGATAGACTTGCATGTACGAGATCAACACTGGTAAGAGAGCCATTTTTGAAGAGTACATGTAGCTCCCCAATGCTAACATCTTCTAGGCGAGGGAAATGGGTTGGCGATGAGCTTGATGGGCATTGATAAATTGCCACATCATGCTTGATCTTCAAATTCACAGCTGAAGTCAAATTACAGAGATGGGCCAGGCCAACAGTAACATAAATCTGATGCATTGGGCTACCAGCGATGTGACAGACAGTTACTCTTTGTTAGGAAATGATGGAAAGCAGGGGGAAAGGCCAGAAGAAAAGCCTGGGGAATGAAGAAGAAGAAGAAGAAGAAGAAGAGAAAACATGCGAAGACTGTGAGGGGAAAGCCAAGGTGCGAGACAGGAAAACCTTGTGTTCCCCAGGAGGGAGGAGGGATAAGGATACCCATTGTGGGATCTTTGTGCTCCACGATCCTTGAGCGACGTTCGCTAGAGTATCGACTACTACTATCCGACGAAAATGTCCAACATGCCCCTGCATGGGTCTGCTTATCTAATTTTCTAATTTATAGCGTTAATAAAAGTAACGAGTAAGGTAGGCTATGAGCCTATGAACGGGTTTGGGACCAAACCTTTCCAACCCTACGGTAAGAGTGCTTTAACCATGGCATTGATTGAGCGATATTTATGACCATGAGTATGTAAAACGTGAGATCTCACAATTTCAGCGATAAGGAGAACCTCCGGGATCTTTCCCTTCCCGTCTCCATCACATGTTCCCGAAAGCCACGGCTTGGGCAGGGTTGAACTGTACTGCTGCATTTCCATACTCCATACCTCCGTACTGTTGCTTGTTTTGGGCGTGAGTTGGATAACCTGGACGAGTCACGTGAACACGCGACCGTCCCGTAGCGTGCTGCCTTGTAGGGCTTATCGATAGCACGTCAAGTCAACCATGAACAGCGAGTTTCAAATCAAATGCTGATGCCTTTTTTTGGCCCTCAACACCTGCTAACCTCATCTCCAGCTTTATACCCAAATCAGCGATTACAATTTTCCACTGCTGTAATAACGGTGTGAACTGGGAGCTATGGAAGACTCTACCATGACCGATGCCGGACTGGTCAACAACGACCAAGGTGGAAAAGAGCCGTTGATAGAGCAAGAGCTCGATGAGAAGTAAGAACGACAACTGATTCGACTTTAGCCTCTCGTATCTCACGTCGCGAATAGATATCCGCATCGACCCCGCAATCGCTCCGAAACTTTGCCTTTCCATGACCTGTTTCTAACCCTTTTCAATCCTCTGAACGAAAACAAGAAGAAGCCTACAGGCCCGACTACGGCAAGGAAGAAGCTGGGTCCTCATGGACCGTCGAACCCAAATCCCCATGAAATACGCAGAAACATCGTAGAGCGCTTTATATCGAGATGGCGGAAGGAAGTTGGGAACGACATTTATCCTGCGTTCCGTCTTATCATACCGGAAAAAGATCGAGATCGGGCAATGTATGGCTTAAAAGAAAAGACCATAGGGAAGCTTCTCATCAAAGTGATGAAGATTAACAAAGACTCAGAAGACGGGTACAATCTTCTTAATTGGAAACAACCCGGACAGAATGCTGCAAGCAAGATGGCAGGAGACTTCGCTGGACGATGTTTCGAGGTCATCTCCAAGCGTCCTATGCTGACACACGTTGGAAAGATGACCATCGGTGAGGTTAACACGCTTCTAGACAAGCTTTCCGCAGCACAAAATGAGGAGAACCAACAGCCCATCTTCGAAAAGTTCTATATAAACATGAATGCCGAGGAGATGATGTGGCTTATTCGAATGATTCTACGACAGATGAAAGTTGGTGCAACTGAGAAGACCTTTTTCAGCATCTGGCACCCAGACGCCGAAAGTTTATTCAACATATCGTCTAATTTACGTCGTGTCTGCTGGGAGTTGTACAACCCGTCTGTTCGTCTCGAAGGCGATGATCGGGGTATCACTCTCATGCAATGCTTTCAACCACAGCTTGCACAATTTCAAATGAATTCATTTGAGAAGATGATTCACAGGATGAGACCCACAGAGATTGATCCTGTGTTTTGGATCGAAGAGAAACTAGATGGAGAGAGAATGCAACTTCACATGGTCAGCGACGATAATGTTCCAGGAGGTAAGAAGTTTGGCTTCTGGTCCAGGAAAGCTAAGGACTATACTTACCTCTATGGAAATGGGTACATGGATGAAAACTCCGCATTGACCAGGCACATCAAAGATGCGTTCCATGAAGGTGTGGACAACATCATCCTCGACGGCGAAATGATCACCTGGGACCCCAAAGAAGATGCAATGGTGCCATTTGGTACCCTTAAAACCGCTGCCTTAGCTGAACAGAAGAACCCACACTCTGTTGGTCCAAGACCACTATACAGGGTCTTCGACCTTCTGTACTTGAACGGGCAATCACTCACGGACTGGACCCTCCGAGACCGCAGGAGAGCACTTGAAGCAAGCGTAACATCAATCCACCGTAGGCTGGAGGTGCACTCTTATAAAGAAGCCACAACTGCAATTGACGTGGAGAAATTACTTCGCCAGGTCGTACTGGAAGCTTCCGAGGGATTAGTGCTCAAGAATCCACGATCTCGGTACTGTCTAAACGATCGAAACGATGATTGGATGAAGGTCAAGCCCGAGTACATGACTGAGTATGGTGAATCCTTGGACTGCATGGTGATAGGTGGCTACTACGGCTCAGGTCATCGAGGAGGTCGTTTATCAAGTTTCATGTGTGGGCTGAGAGTTGACGAAAATCAAGTGCAGCAAGGGGCAAACCCCATGAAGTTCTTTTCTTTCTTCAAGGTGGGAGGTGGTTTCACAGCAGCCGATTACGCAGAAGTACGCCATCGTACTGAAGGCAAATGGAGGACATGGGATCGCAAAAATCCGCCCACAGAGTATATCGAGCTGGCAGGTGGAGACTTGCAGTACGAACAGCCTGATGAATGGATCAGACCGGATGATTCGGTCGTCCTTTCCGTGAAAGCAGCATCCGTATCAGTCACCGATCAGTTCAGAATGGAAAAGACACTACGATTTCCGAGATTCAAGAGTATTCGGACGGACCGTGATTGGAAAAGTGCCTTATCGATTTCTGATTTTGCGGCGCTGCAAAAGCACGTAGAGATTGAGCATAAGGAAAAGCAATTCAAGGTTGATGATCATAGGAAAAGGAGGCAAAAAGCAACCCGCAAGAAGCCTATTACTATAGCTGGTAATGAAGACAATTTGACCACGCCTTACGGTGGACCAGCGACAAACGTTCTTGATGGTCTGAACTTTTGTATGTTTCAGGATATAACCGCAAGGTAAACCAAGCTAATGGAAGAGAAGATATCATGAGCGAGTCTTTGAAACCCAAAAAGACCAAGGTCGAGCTCGAGCAGATGGTTAAATCCAACGGCGGGAAGACATTTCAAAGCGAGCATGCCGCACCAAACACTCTATGCATAGCAGATAGAGGTAAGTCTATCACTGGTGTATAGCCTTATACTTGCTGACCCTCCTCAGGTCTTGTCAAAGTTGCATCTTTGAAGAAGCGTAGTGAATTCGACATTGTGCGACCATCATGGATATTCGACAACATTACACAGAGTGAGAGTGATGGAGACGTTCCGACGTTACTGCTTCCATTGGAGCCGAGGTTTGTCCTGTTATCATTTTGAGCCACACACCAGGTGACACTCACACAAAGCAGGCACATGTTCTTCATAAAAGAAGAATCAAAATCTATGATTGAAAGTAATATAGATGAGTATGGTGATAGTTTCGCCAGGGATGTCAGCTTGGATGAGCTCAGAGAGGTAACAAAAAGAACCTTGCACCATGCTACGCATCTACTGATGTATTACCAGATCTCCAAAGAGATGCCATATAAGTACGAGCATACATTCAGCCCTAACAAGTTCAGGGCCGAGTTGTCAGAGCGTGACCATGATCTTGGAGAATTGCCTGGCTGGATGTTCGGGGGTTTGCTACTGTGTGTTGATGAGCAGAATACAATTCAATCTAATGGTGCTTCATCCGTGGTTCAGCCCAATGCTCTAGAGAAATCTGGGTTCAGGATGAAACAAGCTGTTAATGCAGCAAGATTTGCAGGAGCTGAATTCACCACCGATCTTGCGAATGACAAGATAACGCATGTTTTGGTAGAGAACGATAAGTGCAGGGTGAAGATCCTGAGGGAAATGTTTTCCACGCATGTCTTCTTCGTGTTCTTGGTTGAACTACTTGCTGACGCCACCTGCAGACGCAAGCGCCTCCCCCGACTGGTGACTGTCGATTGGGTTGAACAAAGCTGGGAGGAGCGAACATTACTGGATGAAGAACGTAAGATATCTAGAGTTAAAGGTCTGAGTTAAAGCAATGTATTAATGACACGCGCAGGATTTGTACCGCTTTGAAGGGAACAGTAGATGTAGAATTGTCTTCAATCCCTAGCTTCAACGGTACAAGCAGCATACCGCAGCTTTGTTTCTGAATCCATAAGGAAAGAGCTTTGCCAAATGAATGTCGTTTGGATCATACGTTCTTTGGCTACCTTGAGAGATATACAAGCGTCCAGTGGAAAGAGACAGATCATTGGTCAATCATCACAGAGAAAGCATCATTTCTTTGACTTTCAGTCCCAATGCACTTGTACATGGACCCAAACATAAGAAGAAGGGTAGTAAGGAAATCCAGAGTCTTCTGGAAATTGCCCTTTTATAAAGAAAATTGTTTCACCTGATGGTCCCGAAACTCTGCGACATTTACAAACAGAAACAAGGCTGACCTAGCCACTTGAGGAATATAAGAAGAAGATGTGCAGCGTCTCTATTGCCATACATCGACAACTTTTCGGGAACGCTACAGACAAACAGATCAGTCGATAACTTGCCACGTCCACCTTCAAGATGTGCTATCATATCATCAGATACACGAGTTGCACCGTATGCTCTTGCTCGATGAACAAATATATACGCCGGCCTAGGTCCTCTATGTGTAGAAGAGGCTCCATCCGTGTATGCCCTCTACAGAATTCTTATCCAGTTGAAGATCAGGTTGGAGTTTGCAACAACGCAGAATGCTTACACAAGTATGAGAGAACACTGGAAAGCATTCGGAACAAGATTACAAGATTGGAGTCGAAGCTCGTAGTAGAGTTGGACAGACGCTTGCCGGATATTTACGAGGAAGGAGGGATGGACGAGTTGCGGGAGGATGGGATGGCAAATGCTCATCGAGAACGAGGGTTGGACGAGGAAAGATTGTGGAGGCAGTTTATCAATCTAGCAAGAAAGGTTGTTACCTAAGTCGCCTATTCGATATAAGAGCAGTCTGCTTGAGAGGTCGGTTCATGGGGTCCGAGAAGACTGGATCGTTTTTCGTCTGGGTCGCTCATATATTGGTCACACCTTTCTATTCTGGAAAGGGTTCTAGTGACAGAATGGGCATGAGCCGTAATTCGATGTTCTGCTTGCAGTGTACGTGTATGAAAGTTCTAGTCTACTGCTGTTGTAGATCCTTTCTATCAAGATGGCTGTAAGAGTCAGTATTGGCAGACGTATCAAAGAAACATGTGCAACTTCTGGTTCTATGAGTGACTTCTTGAGATATGAACAATCGAAGATCCTTCAGAATCGACATAGGCCGACTATTCAATGATAATAACAGCCGCTTATTTATCGAATGAAAGATTTAGCCGATTAAATATCTAGCAGGAGCGAATCACCATCTACTGTACCTACGACAACCACATTCCGAGAGTTTATCCCAGTTGTCAAGCTACAAGCACTGACAACCCACCTCCAAAGATCAAATGCTGGTTGACATTTGTATTCAATTATCTCAGAGTTCCATGGATTCATGGGCTACTCTTCTTCTTCTAGAGACCCCTCCCCTTCTAATCACTCCAGAATACCCCAGGCTAGCGATGCGCGACGTCAATCAGCAGCTCTTCGAGGCGCATCCCTCGCCTTTTCCTCCCCTCTAGCCCCCGCAAAACCACTGGTCAATACTTACAGTGGTACCGATGGAGCGCTGGCAGCTGCTGCATTCGCTGGTGTTGGAAGACGGAAGAAGGAGGGGGAGTTTGGTGCCGACGGAAGCCCCCCACGACACTCCGCGGAGAGTGCATCTAGCTATCAGTCTCAACACGAGTCAGTCATACAGTCAGCCCGAAGCCGTGAGCAGTCGCCGTCCCACATCGCCGCTGTGCTCGCTGCTTCAAAGTCTACTACGAAGCACAATCCAACGGCCTTGTTGAAACCCACTTCACGTCGACCAGCAGCATTGAGAAGAAGTCGAAGTGACTTCTCACCGAAAGCTGACGGTCCTGACGATACTCCTATTGCTGCTACAGATGCCTTGGTCAAGCTTTTCGAGGCCAGGCAGGTCTCCAAGCGAGTGGTATCCGAAACAGATGCTCATCATCAGCAAGAGAGGTCAACTCAGTTGGTTAGCCCCACTCCGGTCCGTCCGCCAAGCGTAGGGAGGACGTCTCCGCTGGCCTCGAGGAATTACGATCCCTCAATGGTCGCAAATCTCACTGCGGTGAAGCCGTTCACTCTGGCAAGCTCAAGTCCTATCAAACTTTCCATATCACCGAGGATCTCTTCGCGGTCTGCAATAGCCTCCGACTCATCAACAGCAGAAAATGCTTCATCGGTCTCGAATCACTCTGGAGACTCATCTACTCGGAAAGTTGAAGGAACGACCGTTGATGCAGGACCTCACATCCCCTTACAGAAGAGGCGAGCACAATTAGTAGCTCGTACTAAGGGTCAAGTCCCTGCACCTCCGCCGCCTCGACGTTCATCAAAGCGCCCCGCTCTTCCGGAACCTAAAGATAGTGGGACGTCTTCATACACCAACCACTCTGCTGGCAGCTCATCTGCATCATCTTACGCTTCGGCAGTCGACCAACTTCGCTCTCCCAGATCTACTGTAGAGCGGAGCCCATCCAAAGTCTGTCCACCCTCTCCTCCCCCACCACGACTGGCTGCACCGCCCATCATTAATAGACCTCCATCGCAACCACCATCCCGATCTGTCTCAGCTACCTCGACAAGCCTCGACCACCTACCTTACACCATCGGGCCCTACAGATCCACAGCCGAACCCATCCTCTCCCTCCATAGCCTTACTCCTCAACTAACCGCCTCCTCTCTCGCAAATGCCATGGTCGCCTCCTCGCTCGCCTCCTCCCGCGCCCCATCCCCCAACAAACCCGCACCCATACCCACACCCCCACCGCTCCTACGCCGTTCCAAACCGCCTTTCTTCCATCGTCACCACAGCGAAGAGCAGATCTCCCGCACTCCGAGCCCTGCTAAAGGAATGCGTCACACCTTACGTGGCGAAAGATCGTTTTCCAACGATGAGAGCGATCTACATAGACACCATAAAGGCAACCGCATCCTCAAAAAACACCCCCACAAACACCACGAAGGCGACCGCAAGCGCTGGCGCGAATCGATTACAGACAAAGAGCGCAAGCGTTACGAGGGCGTCTGGGCCGCCAACCGTGGCCTTTTCCTCCCTCTTTCTACCGCTACGAATCCCCCAACCGCAGCAACAGGCGTCCTCAACCTCATTGTCCGCGACATCTGGGCGCGCTCCAAACTCTCCTTTGACGATTTGTCCGAGATCTGGGACCTGGTGGATGGGAAGGGGGAAGGGTGGCTGGAGAAGGAGGAGTTTGTGGTGGGGATGTGGTTGGTCGATCAAAGGCTGAAGGGGCGGAAGACGCCGGTTGTGGTTGGGGAGAGCGTGTGGGGGAGTGTGAGGGGGCTGAGTGGGGTTATGGTAAAGCATAAGAGATGAGGTGTTTGGGTACTATATGGGGTACGTGCCTTCCATACCTTGAGTGTAGAGAGAAGGGGAAGAGGGAAGGGAAGAGTATTGCATCATCGAGGCGTTATTTTCCCGATTCAATTAAATGATACCCATAGAATAGCTAGCTGCTGACAGGGTCGTAGCTGCTTCGTCCTGTTTCCTAGATTTCACAATTCACACGCAGAGCGGAATCTCAGATACCAAGCTTACCTCTTCCATGAGACATTACAAGGCATTTATGAAAAGTAGTTGACACGACTCAACAAAATTCTTCTACATCTCAAAAACTAACACCACCAATCCCCTATGTCCTTGCCACCAAACACCAGACCACGCCTCATCCCTGCACACCTCATAAAACGCCCGGCTAGTATACACAAGAAATAGCGTTTTCAGCACACCTCCCTTGCTGTCTATTGCTCGAATCGTCAGTCGCAGACCGAAGAGTTTCCGGTGCGCTCAACATGCCGAGCGCGAGAACCATCCATAATATCAAATGCAGAAGTAAAATATGCATTTGAACAAACGAGAAGAAAATTTGGACATTGCCCAGAAAGCACCTCCTATCCAACCACTTCACGGTCGGATCTCCGATCAGCAACCCCCGCTCTCCTCAACAAGGGGTGGGCCTAGGATATCAGCAAGAAGAAATAAGGCATGACATAAGTCGTGGCTCGGGGGAACATCTCAAAAGGCGTCCTCATCCGTCCATCCTGCCTCGCTACCAGCCGGCACATAGCGCCCACCGCGCTCCTCTTCAATCGTGCCGTTGCCTCCTGCATACGCCGCCTTGAACTTCTTCCCCGGTGCACCTCGCGGAGGCGTGTAGCCCCCATCAGGCGTAAACCGCTTCCCCCCTTTCGCGGCTCTCAGCTTCGCGTAATAGGCATCGCTGGCATCGACCTCTGGCTCCGAAGCATCGTCAAAGGTTTCCCAATTCTCGCTACCAGAAGCTGTGGTCGTGGTGGTGGACGTAGTGGATATCTGACGGCTGTCCGCCACCGGGGCGTATGGCCGTGTTTGTGAGGGTTGATAGCGGGCATCGTAGGCTTGAACATCGCGGTAATTTTGGGGGGTGTTTTGATTGGACGTTGCGGCTGAGGAGGCGATGTAGGACATGCGTTCACGGTCATCGTAAACGTCTTCTGGGGTGATCTGGCGGACACTACCTGAAGAGGCCGAACTGGCGGAGCGAAAGTTTTCAGTTTCGTAATTCGATGCTGGGGTGTGGGTGGGTGGGACGAAGATATCCCTCATTTTTGGAGGGGGCGCCCGGGCTGGGGGGCCCATCTTGCGTATTGTGCTTGTATCGTAGGCGTATGTGGGTGCTGATGGCGGTTGTTTGCGCTCTGGGGAGTTGTTGCCGTGTTGCATACTTCCAAGTGGCACACGTGCTGGGATCTTGGACGGTGTTCTTCCTCCCGCTGTGGATGCGCCTGGTGTTCGTCCTCCAGTCGTTGAAGCTACGGAGCTTGCGAGCGGATTCCGTCTTAGAGTACCAACAGGGGTGTGAGATCTAGGCGGTGGAAAGCCTCGTACTGTGCTGCCGGCCCTTGAGTGAGAAGGCTCATGGCTGGATTTGAGAGGCACTTTGGTGGTAACAGGTGCTGGCCCTGAAGGTGTTTTTGATCGTGGAGGTAAGTTCGTTGCAGCTGCAGCTGCGAGTTCATCAAGGTACCGGACTCCATGAACCAAGAATGGGCGACCGTATTCGTCTTCCCATCGCTCCAGCGTCTTCTTCAATTCAACTTCAATTTTCGGAAGGTCCTTTGCAATTCTCTTTCTCATCTTCTCCTCTCTCAAAAGCCGCGTTGGATCACGCTTTTCCCCCTTGGTTGGCTTGGCCAGTAGCCGTGAACCATCCAGGCTGGAAGCTGCTAGATCCTCTCGATCCTTGATCAAAGAGCGATGTTTGTCAATGAGAGCAAGTGTAGGAGCACGTTGCTCTTTCAGTGCCTCTAGGCGTGCGATCTCTCCCTCGTGGGCGGAAAGCAGGGCATCACTGAAAACATCTGAAAACGCAGGAGTAAACTCCAGCATTTCCTCTTCCGAGAAGTACAGACCATCCCATAGCTCCTGAAGTTTATATCTCGCATCTTCAACGAAGAGGTGCAGATTTTGTCGCTTCAGCTCATTTAGTCGGTCCAATTCCGCCTCAAATTCGTTGATTGCTCTGAGTCCGCAACCCCGATTCCCGGCCAAAAATCGTTTACGATCCGGTGGTTCCACACCAAGGCGGTCCCATAAACCTTCGATAGTGGCCTTTAACTCCTTGAGCTTTCGCTCACGGCTACGCTTTTCCTCAATCAGCTTATCCCGCTTGGCCTGTAGCCTTGCCATGTCGTTCTCATGGAGTCCTAGCTGCTCTGGCGATTCTCGGTAATACTTGACTATGGAATTGTCGGTCTGTGCCTGCGGGGTTCCTAATTCCGCCCATAGATTGACGATCTCTTCTCCAAATTGTTTGACCGACGCGACACGTCGCGTATACTCCTCGTAGACTCGAGAGAACTCATTGTCTACTGCTGCGACGTACGACGGAGAAAGATCGAAAGTGGGGGACGCATCACCTGAGGTAGGTGGAAGCTTGATTTTGATAAAAGATGGTTCGAGATGTGAAGAGTATGATTCAAGCGCCTGCACAAGTTTCTTGACTTGCTCAAACCGTTCGCGATGGATTTGGGCAATATCATTATATTTTTCTTTCAATCCTTGTAAGCAGCGCGTGAGCGGGACGGTGACTTTCAAGTCTTTCTCATCAAGTTGGTAGGTGTCGTTAGGTTTGCGGTCTTCTAGAGATGCTTCCATCTGCTTTATAGTCTTAACGATCCGATGTGCCTCTTCAGTAAGCTCACTCTTTTCTCTATAAAATGTTAGAGTAAGCGCGACTACAAGACTACCACACAGGTAGACCTACGCAGTAACCAGGCGCAATTGATTATGTAGTGTCTCTGATAGAGCTGTAAATAGCTAAGGTGGTATTAGCAGCTTCTTCTATACAGTTGCAGATCTTACATACCTCTGATTCGCGTGATTCTCGCTCTTGGCTGGGTACGCCGATCTCATCGAACAAGCCATGCAGTTGGCCTATGATGGTGGATACCTGGGTGGTGAGGTAGCTGGTGTCCATGGTTGGCATTGATCCCAGGGGAGTGGATAGCAGTGGGATCGAGGAAGGGGATCGCCTTAGAGGCACGATGCAAAACAGTACCCAAAAGCAACACGTCTTTGTCAAAATTTCATCTCAAGAAGAGAAGTGATGCTGTCTGACATAGTCAATGGGATTATCAAGATCGCGGGTATCAGTGAACCAAGAGGTACCGAGCGTTGTGTTGTGCTTACGGCTGTTGCTATGCCGACAGCCACACCGCCTTTTATTCTGCCACGGCGTTATCGATAGGAAGCTTGGCAAAGCCTTTCAATGCTTTAACGACCCTCAAAGCTCCATAGTCTCCCTCACTATTCGAAACAACGTGCGTGGCTGAGAGTTTCTGACGAACCGATCGATATCTAAAGGAGAGACGCGGATAACAAAGAGCCTTTACCGCTTTGCCTGTCAAATACGTGATTTACTACCGATATTTGTCAAAAGCACACCTTGGATGGAACATCCATAGAAGTTCAGCACACCTCCACCATCATGGATAGTGCCCAGAAAGCCTGGGGTAACATGTGGCATCTCATGCTCCTGAACTCTAACTAACTGTTTGCCAAATTAGAGCTCGAAAACGCCATCAAGTTAGTCGATCCGCATCGAGATGCCCTCTATGATTACAACGACTCCGAACAAAAAGCCCTCACATCCTCACACCCTTGGAAGAATGATCCCCATCACTTCAAGAATGTCCGCATATCCGCTGTCGCCCTCCTAAAAATGGTCATGCACGCCCGTTCCGGTGGCTCCATCGAAATTATGGGGCTCATGCAGGGTAAAATCGCTGGAGACACCTTTATAGTCACAGACGCCTTTCGATTACCAGTTGAGGGCACGGAGACCCGTGTAAATGCTTCCGAGGAGGCGAACGAGTACGTGGTGCAGTATCTACAATCATGCCGGGACAACGGGAGGCTGGAGAATGCAGTAGGTTGGTACCACAGCCACCCCGGCTACGGCTGCTGGCTCTCCGGCATTGATGTCTCTACGCAAATGACGCAGCAAACCTTTCAAGATCCCTTCCTTGCCGTCGTTATCGACCCCGATCGCACCATCTCAGCGGGTAAAGTGGAAATCGGCGCCTTCCGCACATTCCCAGAAAACTACAAACCAATCCCTGGCGCAGGAGGCGACGATTACCAAACCATTCCACTATCCAAAATCGAAGACTTCGGGGCCCACGCTAGCCAGTATTACTCCCTGGACATCACGCATTACAAGTCCACACTTGACACACACCTATTGGAACTATTGTGGAACAAATACTGGGTCTCCACGATCTCGCAATCACCTCTTTTCACCAATCGCGAATACAGTAGTAAGCAAATGCTTGACCTCAGTCAGAAGATTCAAAATGCGCAGAAAACTATTCAGGCAAGTACGAGAGGTGGACCGATGCAGAGGGTGGGCGCGAAGGATAATTCGCTGGAGAAGGTGGTGAGGGATAGCAATAAGATTGCGGGAGAGGAGATGACGGGACTGTTGGCAGGGGAGGTGAAGGCGAAATTGTTCAATGGGGTGGGGGCCAGGGCGAGAGGAGAGGTGGAGGGGGAAGCGGCGTAAGGGGAGAAGGGCTGGTTGGGGATTTGAGGGAAAGGTGGTTGCATACGGATCTATGAGTTTATGAATAGATGATGCTATCAATGCATGACTGACGCGGCGACTTTGTACCACTGACTGCACTCACCATCGACCACCCTATCAAAGACTTGCTCCCAACATCCTCCCAAATTCCTCAATTTTGCTCTTTCCTTCGGTGTACTACTTCGGAACGCCCAGAATCCTCGCCGCGTCCTGCATCCTCTTCATCGTCTCCTCGCGACCAAGAAGTACCATGCTGTTCGCCACACCTGGGCCCGGCTTCCCTCCCATAATGGCCCATCTAAGGTAGTGGTTCACAGCTGCATTATACAAGTACTCTTCTTCAGGGCCTGCTTTCAGAGGTTCGGTTTTTTCGAATGTCCCCGCTTTGTCCGCTGTTGTGTGCAAAGCAGACAGCCTTGACAGAGAACTTATAGCCCTATTAACTAGCTCTTTAGTCTCGGATGCGGTCCATGGGGTGCTATCTCTCGAAGGCGGCTTGGTGAAGACGTCGTTGATTGATGATAGCGAGTCTACATTCCACACGAGTTCCTGACCGTTGTTGTCCTTTGTAGGGATGTATTTTGGCCGCTGTACGAGCTCGAATAGGGCGATATGGCGCTCGTAGAAGTTTTTTGGGGTGGTGTATGCTTCCGGGACCAGGCGCATGAAGGCAGCGATGCGGTTCCGGAATTCTATGTCTTTTTCCTTTAGACCGATCCTCTGTTCCGCAATTTCATAAACCCTGTCGACCATCGATTCGTACACCGCACCGCCTTCCTCAACGTGCTTTCTAGCGTACTTTTTCTGCAAATACATGAGTTTTGTAGGCTGGACCATAGTATTGCCCTTTGTGAATTTTAGATCGAAGTTCTGCACAAGATCCTGGAGGCTTAGAAAATCGTTGCCTAGATTATGAGACCAGCCGTGAAGAGCGACGTAGTTGACTAGAGCCTCTGGGAATATGCCATCGTTCTCGAAGGTTCGGATGTCGAAATCGGCGTTGCGTTTGCTAAATTTCTGGCGCTCGATGTCTTGGAGCAGACCTACATGGGCGAAATGGGGAGGTTCCCAATCAAAAGCCTTGTACATAAATAAGTGTTTCGGGGTTGAAGTCATCCATTCTGAGGCACGTATCACATGCGTGATTTTCATGTGATGGTCATCGACCACATTAGCTAGGTGATAAGTAGGCAGGCCGTCCGACTTGATTAACACAGAATCATCGTATGTAGGTTCGCCCCTATTAAGGGGAGATTTTTTGCTCTTGGATTGGCCGACAGCGCCATATACAATATCGAAATAATCTGGAGGCGTGGCAGGAGCCTTCAATCTTATTATATGCGCTTCACCTTTGGAAGCCCGCTCATCTGACTCTTCTTTCAGTATACCTGCACAAGTCCTGTCGTAGTCACTCGACAGCCCAAGCTGATTCCGCTGCCTTGCAAGCTCGTTTAGCCTCTCGGAGGCACAAAAGCATCGATATGCATGTCCGGATTGTAAGAGCTTCTGGGCGTGATCTGTGTATAGCTCTGTTCTCTCTGACTGGGCCTTCTTATCAGCCCCGTATTGCTCAGTTCAGCACGCAAGATATACCTGTCTGTACGATCCGTAAGGACCGCCATTGTCTGGTCCTGTAACCAAATCAGATATAATCTTTCTCATAGAGCCATTCCAGCGTACCCTCATCCCATTGCAGACCAGCCCACTTTAGGTCTTCGCATAATCTCTTCTCTGCTCCGGCTACAGTCCTTTTCTTCTATTGTTAGCTTTGATTTAATTTAGATGAATGTTACCCGTCCGTAACCCACTTTATCTGTATCTTCAACGCGTAGTATGAATTGGCCCCCTGTAGCTCTTGCAAGGAGGTAGTTGAACAAAGCCGTCCGTAAAGAACCTAAATGGAGGTTTCCAGTCGGCGAAGGGGCGAATCGAGTTCTTGCTGGGGCTGTGGGAAGCTTCTGCCATGCTTTGCGCTCCGGGACTTGTTTTCCAGCTGCGGAAGTTGAGAGGGTTCTACATGTGCGGCACACCCAATTGCCATTCCATAGCTTTATTCGGCTCAATGAATTCATTGCTTACCACAACATTCCCATTACCGTCCACCAGTTAATAATTCAGCACGACATGAAAAGTGATTGTGATGGTGAAATAACTTGAAGATGTCACTCAATAGTTCAAAGTCACCGCGCTTGAGGCGTTCAAGCTCCCGCTTGCCGCCAGGCAAAGGCGCCCAAACAAATCAATCGTTGCGTCGGCCCAAAAATCTTTAAGCTGCCTCTTCCCGGAACTCACTAACATCTTCTGAGAAGATCGTTCCTTAAAAACGCTCTCGTTGGGCAGTACACCAAATGAGTGAGCTGCGCAAATCGATATCCTACATCTCAGCTCAAGAGTGAGGATCGTTTCCACCATATTAAGAGGTTTCTAATGTTTGCTAGTGGACGACTTTGCAGGGGACATGGATTTATACGGTCAGTAACATTGTAAAGCTGCGCATATTGTGTCGGTACTCATGTCCGTGCAGAAATCCTAGAAATCAGTCGAGACGCAAACAAAACGGAGATCAAAAAGGCTTATCATAAAGTGATCTTGCACCAACGTTTTCTCATCAAATACTAAGATTTATAGGCAGCCCTCTCAAGCCATCCCGATAAAGTGTCCCAAGGCGATCGAGCCGCCGCAGAGATAAAGTTCAAAGCAGTCAGCAAAGCCTACGAGATTCTTTACGATGACAACAACAGACATCTCTACGATACCCACGGCATGTCAGCGTTTGAGGCCGGCCATGGTAATGGAACGGGTAGCGGTCCTGACTTGGAGGACATGCTTCAGCAAATGTTCGGTATGGGAGGCGGTGGGGCACCCCCTGGGTTTATGAACATGGGCGGAAGTGGAGGACCACAGAAGCCGCGGAAAGGGGAGAATGAGGAACTACCATATCAGGTTACGTTGGAAGAACTCTACAAAGGAAAGACTGCGAAATTCTCGAGCAAGAAGAATGTCATATGCAGCCACTGCAAGGGTAGTGGTGGAAAGGACAAGGCAAAATCAAAGCATTGCGCTTCATGCCAGGGTAGAGGTGAGTCTGAGGTTTATTTTCGCATTATTGTCACACAGTGACTGAATAGGTATCAGGCATGAAACAAGGCCTAAGATCTATCGGTCCTGGATTGGTCACCCAAGAGACTGTTGTGTGTAGTTCGTGCAAAGGCACAGGTAGTGTGTTCAAGGAAAAGGACAGGTGCAAAAAGTGTAAGGGTGAACGTGTCACAGAGGCTCGAAAAGTGCTAGAGCTATACATTCCACGGGGCTCAAGGTAAGGCTTCCAGTACGATGTGCTCATGCAACTTACTTATCAATCATAGGGAAGGAGATAGGATAATCTTGGCTGGCGAAGCAGACCAGGTTCCAGATCAAGAACCTGGTGATCTAGTCTTCAATGTTATAGAAACAGAGCATCCCACTTTCCGAAGAGCAGGCGCGGATCTGTCCACGGATGTATCAGTGACTTTGGCCGAAGCCCTGTGTGGCTTCTCACGTGTCGTTGTCAAGCATCTCGACGGCCGCGGTATCTCAATCACACATCCGCAGCTCATCGCCAGGACCTTGAAGCCGGGATCGGTTATCAAGGTTGCCGGCGAGGGCATGCCGATTAAGAAGAGCGAAATGAAAGGTGACTTGTACTTGGTGGTGCAGATTGAGTTCCCAGAACACAGCTGGCTTGAGGATCACAAGGCCATATCGAAGCTCCAGGAGCTCCTACCGAAGCCTGCCAAACCTATCCAAGCGGAAACGGTGGATGATGTGGAATACGATGAAACGGCAACGCTAGACGAATTTGGTGGAGGTGAGCATGACGGTGGTGAAGCATGGGAGGATGACGATGAAGAGGGAGATGCCAATCCTCAGTGTGCCCAGCAGTAGCTATAGCGTCTCCACAGCTATACAGATCTCAGCATTGTAGGAGTTCATCAGGGGAAAGATAATTAGACCAGTATAGTGGATAGTCAAGGATTCTGCTGCCGGACGGTAGAAGCACTCAAGAGATTCCCAACATGATTTCTCCTACCGGATATAATACCCAGGAAGATATGGCAAGACGAAAGCTCCGTTGAATATCAATAGTGTCGCACCGAATTGAACCGGCTGTCCCCTTCCAGATTTGTCCAAGAGCAAAAACAGAAACTCCCGTACTCTACAGTACTTCTTAGATTGAGATACCCCTATTTCATAGTGCCTGTGCCAGATTTTAGAATTTCCAAAATCGAGGGTCGTTCTGCAACCAACCAATTCGCTGGAGAAGCCTAACCACCACCCCACAAACCAAACAGTCATACATATTAATCTTCATTCCATATAGTCATGGCTAAACTACAGTCAGCAAACAGAGGTAGGCAATCGGCGAAGATGCGAAGCCTTCCGGAGCAGGAAACTACTTCCAAAGCCTCTTCCAAAGCCTCTTTCAAAGCCCCTTCCAAAGCCCCTTCCAAAGCAGCTGCATCAGATGCAGTGCAGATTAAATGCTCAGCGAAGATCTCAGCAGTCTGCATGCGAAGGTCTTGATGCTCTCGTTAATGCAGCACTGGAAGGCGCGAAGCTTGAGAAGTTTGACTTTTTTGAAAAGTAGTATATTTGATGATCGTGAATTATATAGAGTATATATTTTATTACTAGTATACACTTACTCGAAAGTACTTGTCATACCAGCAAAAATAGTAGACATACGAAGTATTGACAAGAAAACAAATCAATTCGTATTTATATTTACTGTTAGTAAGATCACATCAATTTGACGACATAAATCTTTGACTTTTTATTGATAGTTAGCAGAGCTCAGCTTGACGTCGACGTCACTCATCTGAATGTGATGCACAGAAGCGTTGTCGAGAATCAACATCGATTTAAACTCTGAAAAGTGACTGCATCTTGAAAGCATCTTGTTGATTAGAAATCATTCAAAGCGAGCTTCAGAAATACTTCTCTGATGTATATGTTTAATTCATTCGCAGTTTGTAAAGTGAACTAAATTTTAGAGTTTAGCGAAAGAAACATTTGTCACTTAAAGCTGAATAAAATCGAGATTTAAGCTGAGCTCGTCTGACTGAGTTCTGCTTTTGTTAATAAAATCTGCATTCATTCATATGCTCTGAACTACATCTCGATATAATCTGCGTTTGTTCATATGCGCTGAAATGAATCTCGCTTTCGTTGCTTATGTTGCATATGTTGATTCTTTTATCTATGTATATTATATATATCTACAGAGACTTATTTATAGATAAATTATAGTATGAAGCATCGCTACAATGAATGTCATCGTTGTACTCACTCTAGATTTTCAATGATAATTCATTCTTTCATTCTTCAACATTATATCAACAACAGCTTAAACTCTTTTTCTATTGATTTCATCATTTTCATCGCTACTTTTGACTTCTTGCAATCTTCACAAAGCTCAAATTATTCACTATGAATGCATTGCAATGATTGATTAAACTTGATGTGTTAACATTTTTTGCAATATTTTGAATTGATTTCACATTATTTGATCTGATTTAAGTTATCACATTTTCAATGATCTTGTTCTCAATCATAGTGTGCAAGATCTTGAGTAATTACATATCTGTCATTTGCAGCAGATTCAATAACTTATTTAGTTGTTTTGTGATTTCATCATTATTTTCAAAATCATGAATCTGAGATCAGTTGATTATATCAATGTAAGCGAAATCAATCATTTGCAAATGTGTCGTGAATATCATCTGTTTGACTTATGTTTTTGCTTGATGTGCAAGTAAACAATCTCACTCATTTAAGAACTAAGCTTTGCAGTAGTCTGACACAGCTGCTAGAAAGATTTTGTGAACTAACATTTCATGATCTTCAATCTTGAGTTAAATCAACTGCATGTGCTTGACTGATTTCAAAGTAAATATGCTGCTACTTTTTGAGCACATTGACAAAATGTCAAAGACTGACTTAATTGATTAAACTGTCATTGTACTTGAATTGCAAAAACACATTAAACATAATCTTTGAAATTGAGAATCTTTGTTGACTTGCAAGATTAAAGATCAAGAGACACTTAGTATATATGAAAAGATTGTGAGCATTGCATTTTGCAGTGAAGAAAATGAGTCATGTACTTTATATGAAAAGCAGATAGAAAGATCTCATTCTCATGATTGTATAATGTCATTGTCTTGCAAATTTTCTCTTTTTGTTCAACGTAATTGCTGTTAAGAATTTAATATTGTGATTTGCAAGTTCTTGAACAAATGCAATGTATTCAATGATAAAAAGTTTTTCTTATGTTTATGAATTGATGATGTTGAGCATGATGTCAAAGTTTATTGATCAGCATGAAATGAACATTCAAGATTTTCAATCATATTGAGTATTTATTTGCTATCTTCAAAGAGACAAGAATACTCAGACTTTTTACAATTCATGACAAAAGTAGCTTTGAAATCTTGCAAAAAATAATTTTTTTCACAGATAAATACTTTGCGACTTTGTTAGAATGTGATAACTCTGACTTGTATATCTTATTTTACATAAGAAATATGAAGAAAACATTCTTGCAAGATTTAAACATGTGCAATCATGAAGATATTGAAAGATGTGATCAGAATAATCTCATTGAGTCAATTCATCACATTAGTGAACTTGATGCATGATTGATAACAAAGCATAAGATTGATTGATAAGACTCTCTGTTGATGACAAGTAAAGCAAGACAGCTACTCAGATACAAGTGATAATGTCTCATATATTTTAATGAGCTGTATATAGTCATAATTCTAGCTATATATATAATAATAAACAAAGAAAGTATTTCATCTTCTGACGTGCAACTTTGATGATTGAGTTCAAGTCATAACTTTGAATGAAATGAGATTTGAGAATCAGTCTGTCATTTTTGCAAGTTTGACTGATGTATGATTCATTAAACTGTGAAACAGATTAATTAAACTGCAAGATAAATTCATTAAACTGATGATGTTTGCTCTGATGTCATGAAACATGTAATCTTCAAAATGTATGAAAGTTATTGAGTTTAACATTCTTGATTATATTTAATATCTTAATGACAATCACTCAAAAATCATAAAACTCAATTATTATGATCATGATGATGCAAAGTGCATCTGTGTCTCATTTAATCAAGCAACTGCATCATCGATCTTGTTGATAATCAGTTGCAATGATTGTAACTAGTATGCTTTTCAAGTCAAAATCTTCGCAAATGACTTTCATGAATTTAAATCTTGCAGATTGTAACTTCTGCATTTGCGATGATGGGTTTTTAATGAATTGTTATCACAGAACATGAATTATTTATGTTGATGCAAATTTGTAAATGAGTGAGCTGATAATCAAGTTTTAAACATTAAAAGTCAAGTCAACATTTAAGTCAAAGAATGATATAAATGAAGTATCATGCATTCTTTGCATGCATCAACAACAATTTTTCTCTTCTTTAAGAAAACATTCTTACATTCTTGTACTTCAGATCTTCATTAATTGTGTTCATGTTTACATCATTTGCAATGTGTAAATATCTGTCAGAATCATGTCTAAATAATACAATCAATGAAGATCAGAGTTGATAGTGCTTGATCTTTAGAAATAGCTATAACTGAATATTAAGAATACAGAAGAAGATTGATATAAAAGCTTCTATTTATGTAATGTTCAGAGACTGCGCTAGACTTGAAAGAAATGTGTTTGTGACATGAAAAGAATGTGATGTAAATGAACAAGATGTTGATGAAAGAAAAGAATGTTGAGAAAGAAAAAGAGTATTGAATTATATCTGAGTCATATTTGAATCAAATCTGACTAGCTCGCTGATGAGTTCTAATCATTACGCAGAGAACTCGCTAACGTTCACTGCAAATTGATTAGAGCTTCAGCCTTGTTCAGTCTTAATACGCTCGTAATATTATCTTCTTCTTCGAAAATTCATGTTTGCTTGAATGTAGTTCATTTGCTCACTTTTGTTGATAGTTATTTCGATATTTAGCGCGATTTGTTTGAATATAGCTTATGAAATTCATTCAAAACTTTCTCTGAGTCATCAAATTTTTCTTTATTGACATAGTATCATTCGTCGTTTCTATCTAGATCTGTTCATTTGACTTTGTACTGTATTCGATCTCGATAGCATCTGAAGTTCAATATCATTTATCTCTCAGTGTTCATCGTCTTTGATAGTGATTGACTTGAGTGATTCTAAATGTTGTTTTGATAAAAAGTCTTCTGAATACAATTGCAGTAGCTTCGAGCTGAACATTGAATGCAGATACTTCATGCTGACTGATAAATGAAGATGATAGAAGATACTCACTTTGACAGTGATTTGATAGAGATCTAGCTGTTTGTCTTTCAAATCTTTGCAGAGTCTCGTTGTCTTGACGTTTCTGAAAGATAGTCAAACTCAGTAATTTACTTCATAAATGATGTTTCGTCTATGTTTATTGATCTGAACTTCAATGATCAGCTTCATCTTTTTCAATTGTTGATGATCAAAGTTCAGTAGCTCTTTCATTTGAATGACAATATCATCTGCTTTTCTAGCTTCAAGTCGTTCATGAGTTGTTTTGTAGTTAATCATATCTGAATTGAAACTCATTCGAGAGTGAAATTCTTTATTGAAGTAGAAGAGAATCATTGAAGTGATCAAGAAGATATTGAAATTGTCGCTGAATTTCATCATAGATATTCATTTGACTCAGTCGTTCTGCATGTAATTGCAGTAGATTCTAAGTTCGCGTTCGACATCTTGATTGACTCATTTCGATTGATCGTCGATTTCAGAATGATAGACTGTGAATAGACTAGCTGTGATTCTCAGTCACTTGCAAAGACTTTTTCACATAGTCGATATGAATTAAAAGTCTCTGTTCAAAACAATAGAACTGAGTAGATCATGCAGTCAATAGACGTTTCATAGCATGATTCAAATCATTTCTTCGACTGAGATGTCATCGTCTTCTCAATGACAGAAAACATAGTGATGTTCTTTGATGAAATGACATATGATTGTGCAAATGATGTTATAGCTTTCTGACAGAGATAGTTCAGTGATAAAGTTCATAGCTATATCTTTTCAGCGTTTCTGTGAAATCGAAAGAGAATGATGAAGTTCATTGATGCTATCTTTAGAAGCTTTGCTTCGCTGACAAGCATGACAGTTTCAAATGTATCATCGAATAGTAGCTCAATGATCTGATCAATAGTAGAAACGCTGAACTAGATTAATGATTCATCTATTGTCGAGATGAGAGATTGAAGATTAATCATGCACTTCTTGTAGTAATTTCGTGTGCATGTTCTCAGAAACTCACAGTAAATCTTTTTTAAATAGAACGTCGTCAATGATTTTGCAGTTCTTCAGTTTAGTGATATGAAATTTGAGCTTGTTTTCGTTCATAGCTTGTCTATATTCATTGCAGAGCTCATCTATTTGATTGATCATTTATACTCATTGATAGAGATTTGCTTTCAATTCAATAGATAAAACATCAATTCTATCAAAGATCAGAATAGTCTGAAAATGATCTTCAAGACGTTGAGCTGATTCAAAGACGTTCGCTAGAAACATTCTGATTAAAGCATCGACTTTAGTGTTCATTTTGCCTGATCTAAAGATGATTTGAAAGTTGAACTTCGATAGAATGTTCAGATAGTTAACTTGTCATCGACTCAACTGTTTGTTTTTCATGAAAATCTTCAAAGTCTGATGATCAATGAACATCTGAATGAGTAGTTCAATGCATTTCAGCTTAAGTCGTCAATGTTCGAAGCATCGAATAATGACTAGCAATTTCTTGTCATAGATGTGATAATTGATTTCAGTGAGAATCATGCTTTTGCTGTAGAAAATCATCGAATGAAGAACTTTCTTGTCATTATACTGAGATAGTATTTCATCTTTTACATAGTTCGAAGCATCTGTCTTCAGAATAGTTTGTCGTTTGAGATCAAAGTGACGAAGTACTGAAATCAAACTGACTTGTTTCTTTAGATTGTCAAAGACTTGAACACAAATCTCATTTCAAACAAAAGATGTATTCTTTCTAGTCAGCTGAGTGAATGATTTTACTAGCTTCGAGAAGTTCTTAATGAAACAACGATAGAAGTTAACAAATCTCACGAAGCTCTGAATTTCTTTTAGATTGATTGAAGTGATTCAGCTGACTATGACTGTCACTTTACTAAAGTTCATACGAAGATTTAGTTCTGATATGATAACTTCTAGAAAGACAGTCTCTTCTACATCAAATTTGCACTTTCAAATATTCATCTGCAGTTCAGCTTTGCGTAGTCTGCTCAATACTAGTTTGACGTGATCTTTATGTTTCTTTCTCGTTTTGCTATAAATGAGAATGTCATTTAGATAGACTTGACAAAAGTCGTTCAGAAAGTTTCATAGAACATCATTCATATATTGCTGAAAGAAGATCAATTTGTTAATCAGTTTGAATGATAGCATCTTGTATTTATATGCTTCTGAAACAGTGATAAATGTGATGTAATTCTCGTTATTGAGATGCATTTGAAGTTTGTTGAACGCTGATATGATGTTCAATTTAGTCAGATGCTTGCAATTCACTATTTTATCAATGATCTCATTTATCAGCGATAGAAATCATCTATTTCTTTTGAAAATGACATTTAGCTTTCAATAGTTCACGCAGAATCGAAGATCTTCATTTGCTTTGAGAGCGAATAGAACGAGAAAGAAATAGAAAGTCTGACTAGAAGTGATGAATCTCTTCGACAGATTCTCGTTTAAGTACTTCTTTACTTTCAGAAGTTTGACAGAGAACATTTGATAGACTTGACAGTGAGAGAATGTTGAATCACTGATGAGTTCAATTTTATGATCATAGAAGCAATGAGAAGATAGTTTATTCAATTGAACTCAATCAAAAACATTTAGAAACTCATAATATTTCAATGACAGCTTCGCTTTAATATCTTTCAAATTCTGAGTCATTTCATTGATTGAAGAGATGTTTAAAGCGTTCAAATTGCACTGAGTATTGTATGCGATTTTTCTATTGATGTTCATCATGAATAAAACAAAGACTTTGATCTTGTTCTTCTTTGAATGATTCAACAGTGTTTTGAACGAAGCTGCATTTATGCTTTGAATCGAGAATGATTCTTCTTGAACGAGTTGTTTGAGCATCACAGAGATTTTAGTCTGAGTGATTGAAGAAGATGAAGTTGATCGCGATCAACTTGAGTGCTTTGAATTGAGAGAAATTGAAAAAATCGAAATAGAAGTATTCAATTGATTCGAAAAAACAATGATGTCATTTTGCATATTCAATAATATTTCGTTTTTATTCATTCAGAGCTTATCTAATATGACTTCATGATGATCAATATCAGTTATCAGCATTGACACAGTCAATTTCTTATGACTTTCGATGGTGAGATTGAGTAGAATTTTATGAGTGATGATTTTCTTAAATATCTTTTCATCATAATCTCTTATTAGCTTCTTTTTTGTCAATGATATAGATTGAATTTTCAGTTTCTTGCATACTTTATTGACTAAATTAGAATGTATGATTGTGTAAGTGACTGAATCACTGTCTATTAAAGAATGAAGACTGAAAGATCAATTCTGAGAAATGAGATAAATGTCAATTAGAAACGACTTTTCAAAGTAATTTTCTTTCAATAGAATTTCGTCTAGTTTGCACAAAGATATAATCTCTATCTCTTCAATGACTTTTGAAGAGATGACTAGTTTTTTGAATCAAAATTCGAATTGAAATCGAAGCGATCATATTTATTGTTCACTGCATTGATTCTAGTAAATCGATTGAAACACTCTTTAGAGCTATGATCTAATTTATGACATATGAAACAGCTTTCGACTAGAATATCTGCTTCTTTGACGTTAGTTAAAATCGCGTCGCGCGACTTTAGCTGATCAGACTTCAAGTGATTGACTGACTGAGTGACAACAATCACTTTATGAAAGATAGTCTTAGAAAGATCATTAACTCGTTTAATCTTGTTCTTGATCTCTCGAATGACTCGTTGATTATTATTCAAATGAATCAGATAGAAATGAATTTCTTTTAGAAAATCAGATTGAACTAGTTGATTTATTCAAATAAATCAAAGACGAAGATGTATTTTATCTTTCAGATCAGTGATCAGTTGCTTCTTATGATAGTCTAGATAGAAAGATAAACGTTGAAACTGAGTATAGAATTCATTGAATTTCTTGAATTCTTAAATCAAGTTGTAGTATTCTTTACGAAAGTTGACTTTCTTATTCAAATCATTGAACAACTGAGCTAGCTCTTTCAAAAGATCATCGATGATTCTATAGAGATTGACATAGTCATGTTCGCGTCTAGCTTGAATGATTTCAGCTGCGTCATTGAATAATCTAGAATGTATATAGCTCAATTTGACTCATTCATTAGAAAAGAGATTGACGTTGATCTCTAGTTTATTCTGAATTTTTCCGTATCAGTTCTTTCAAGTAGAGTTCTTTTCATCAGTAAACAGCGAAGAATCAGGTATTTTTTGAGATCTAGAACGCTCAGAGTAGGTGAAATTAGAAGAAGTGATTTCTTTAGCTTGAAGTCTAGTTTTCAACTCTTTGATTTCATCTTCTTGTTGTTTATTTAACTCATAGAGTCGATCTGTTTCTTCATTAAGAGCTAGGCTTCGAGTCTTTCAGATTTCGTAGAACATGAAGAGTATTATCATTTCAGCAAATGATTCATCATTTTCATGAATGAATGAGACAGCACTTGATAATTTCGTTGAATCAGCATCAGAGGTTTGAAAGAAATGATTTCGAAATTCTTCGAAACACTCTTCAGTAAATGAATGACTAGACATGATGAGATTTGTTTGAAAAGAGAGTTGAACGAATGATGATGCTCAATGATTGAAGAAGAAAGATGTATAAGATGAGATTCAATATTCAACAAAGAAGATAAGATTTGATTGATTCTCTAGCAAACAACGAAGATTCTTTATCATTGAATCTATCGATCGATTTGATTCTTGAGCAATTTACGAAGATTCTTTATCGTGATTCTCGTAATCGAGTGAACTTTGCATACTTAATGAGCAATAAGTAGTTTAGCAATTCAAACAGTCTTGTCGTTGATTCTATTCAACTCTCTAGTGTTGTTCTATCTTTTGATTATCATTGATCATCAGATAAATGAATTTCTTTAGACTTATTCTGTCTAGACAAGTATGTTGAATGAATAATGAGATCAGTATTGTGTGATTAACGAATTTTTAATATAATGTCAGAATCATGTCTAGATGATACAATCAATGAAGATCAGAGTTGATAGTGCTTGATCTTTAGAAATAACTATAACTGAATATTAAGAATACAGAAGAAGATTGATACAAAAGCTTCTATTTATGTAATGTTCAAAGACTGCGTTAGACTCGAAAGAGATGTATTTGTGACATGAAAAGAATGTGATGTAGATGAACAAGATGTTGATGAAAGAAAAGAGTGTTGAGAAAGAAAAAAGAATGTTGAGTCATATCTGAGTCAAATCTGAGTCAAACCTGACTAGCTCGCTGATTAGTTCTAATCATTACGCAGAAAACTCGCTAGCGTTCACTGCAAATTGATTAAAGCTTCA
>JAABUH010000118.1_pt1 | contig 115211 bp, 141 predicted proteins | sample 5559121 | NCBI WGS metagenome assembly JAABUH01 (sample SAMN10711871, study PRJNA513364) | rock metagenome | isolation source: Antarctica rocks | place: Antarctica: Victoria Land, Battleship Promontory nord | collected 2015-12-28
CACTAGGGGAGAGTAGAGGGCTGTACCTATGCATTGGGTCTAGATATCAGGACATGGATCCATATGGAGGTCGAAAAGTCAGAGGAGAGTGATTTGCCATGCTGGCGGGGTTTCGGCGTTAGCTCCTCCATTCGTGACACCCCTGTAGTCACAGGCTGTCAAGTGATTTAAAAGCCACATTTCAGCATCTCTAGAGTTCAGGGATATTAGAAGTAGGCTTGAGCTACCAGAATATCCAGTCAGATGTTAATAAAACGCTTTATTAGGCCCACACGAACACGTCTACCTCCACCTCCGTTCGTATGCCCAGTTGTCTTTTGACCTGTTTTATCATCCAGTTCATGCTGTATGCTTGTTATCGGCTCGAAACTGCGTACACATCATCAACTCATCGTGCTCTACATGGAATCGGGCTATGACATCACCTTTTACCCAATCAAACCCGTCCAATCACGCTCCTCCTTCCCCCTTCGCGGTATTCTCGGTAACCTTTTCAAATAACGCTCGTCAAGGTCTCAACTTCGTTGTTGCCCCCACTCCCACACCGTCCTATCCTTCCCACGCATTCATCGACCTAACCGGTGGGTCTCTAGATGGGCCTGTCGCACAGGGAAGGAGGGTTATTAATTGGGATAATGATCGATCGAGAACTGGTAAATCTGCTACTATGGTCTTGATCGAGTGGTTAGGGACAAGCGACCGGGTGGCATCGGTACAAGGGGGACCCTGCGAAGCAGAAGGGTCAGCATTTGAAGGAAGCTGTTGCATTCCTGCATGCACGAGGCTGCTTGCTGAGGGTGACGTCATCTATTAGTACTGTAAATGCCCTAATGTTATCGGATTATTCTCGGCAATGATGTTCCCGAATCAACGAGGGGTTGCCGTAAATAAAAATCCACGGGGCCCTCAAATCACCCGCGATTCCCGTAGGTGTTCGCGGTTAAACGAAAAATCCCCATGAAAACGTCTTGCCTTATGTCTCCTATCAAACTTCCACCTCCAGATGTGGTTGACATACTCACTCTTGACGTTCCTTGTGACAGCTCGAGATACGAGATGCGCAATCTTCATTCGACAAGATGTCTCTCTCAGTACGACTCAGATGTCAGCTATCACGATCCAGAGTACGGAATTCGTCACCGCTCCTCAAGGTGCTACCGGGTCTCCGACTACCATGGCCAATAGCGATCCAAGCGCTTCAGTCAGTAATACTCAGATGTCGACGATCACCATTCAGAGTACTTTATATGTTACCGCTCCTCAGGGTCATACCGGTTCAGATACACCGACAACGACAGCTGCAGCAATGTCCACTATAAGCGGTACGACACCTAGTTCTATCGCTGCGGCGTCTTCGGTGGCTTCGGAAAGTAGTACCGCGGGACCCACGACAGCCGCTACGACGAGCGCTGCCGGTGCTTCCAACTCCGCTTCGGGAGCAGCACTCACCACCGTAGCCTCGTCGACATCTAGCTTCACAAGTATTGGAAACGGTACCAATTCTCTCGGTTGGATTGCGACTGGTCTACCTAGTCCGACTTCGCTGGCTTCGACAAATCCTGATGCGGCTGTTCGGACGGCTACTGGACCGCTTGGGAGTTCTGCGAGTCCTGCTGTGACTTTCTCGACGTATACCAACGCCACGCTCGAACAGTTTTGGGACGACTATGTATGTGTCCACCAACTTTCGTCTTGAAACTAAAGCTGAAGCACGAAAGGTTGGACCGGTACAACAACCACCATTCACGAACGTCCCAACCCCACCTAAACCTTATCCACTACCCAACGCACCACCACCCCTCTACCCAGACTTCTATACGACCGCCCCTGCAGATGTTCTGCCTGGATACACATTCCCAAAAGATTTTTTGTTTGGTTGGGCTACGGCCTCACATCAGTGGGAGGGGGCTGTTAAGGCTGATGGAAAGGGTCCGACGATCTGGGTGGGTCGACGCTGATTGCGTGATAAGGGTTTCGGTTTGGGAAGGACTGACGAGGGTAGGATTGGGCTTCGAGGTTTCCGGGTTTCATTGCGGATAACACTACTGCCGGTGTGTTGGTTCTGTTGAGCTTAAGTGTAGCTGATGAGAGTAGATGTCGGAGACTTGGGTTACTACCTGTACAAAGAAGGTTCGTCCAGCTCACTTATTTCGCTTGCATCTGGTCGTTATGCTGGTCTGCCAATCGATTTACAAGCTGAAACATTTCCCAGATATTGCGCGCATAGCCGCACTCGGCGGGAACGTCTACGCCTTCTCAACCTTCTGGACCCGTATCCTCCCCTTCGCGACTGCAGACAGCCCGGTCAACCAAGCGGGAATCGATCATTATCGAGATCAGATCAATTATTGCTTGAGTAACGGGATCGAGCCTGTCGTGTAAGCCTCTTCTTCGAGTCGAGTCGAGTACTCGCTGAGACGGAGCAGGACTTTGTTTCACTGGGATACACCCTTGGCGGTTCAGCTCGAGTACGGAGGCTTCGCTAGTGATCGCATCATCAATGATTATGTCAATTACGCGGTGAGTCTGCTTTCGGCTGACCGGCTGGCTACTGGCTCTTAGCTGATCTAGGGATCAGGAAATCATGTTCAAGGCGTTCAACGGGAGTGTGACCAAATGGATAACATTCAACGAGCCAGTCGTCTTTTGTGGCCAAGTGAGTCATCTTTCATGGAAATGGAGATCCAAGCTGAGGAGGATTAGATGGGTTACCCTACCAATGTGAGTCTGGCCCTGTGGGGGGAGCTGACGAGGGCAGACTACCTTACCACCGGGTTTGAATAGCACGACATACCCTTTCACTTGCAGCTACAACCTCGTTCTGGCGCATGCCATGGCGGTCCAGCGGTTCAGAGAGCTCGAAATCGGTATGCCTATCGCGGGACATACGCGTTGGAGCTGAAGCACCTGCAGTCGGTCAGATCGCGTTTAAATCAGATAACTTTGTGTAAGCTTTATGCTTTAGATATACGTTGAGCTGATTATCATCCAGTGGGGTGCCGTGGCGGGCGAATAGTTCCGATGATATTACCGCTGCTGTGCGGCATCAGGTGAGCTTTGGAAGTATGACTTTGGGGTCCGGGCTGAGCAAGCATCCAGGCATACCAGATTGGAATCTTTGCTGAGCCAATCTATAATACCGGCGTGAGCTATTTTTGTTCTGATCCGACTGTCTGCCGACTGGCTGGAAGGACTGGCCTGAGCTCATCAAGGACGATCTTCCTGCATCGATCCTGCCGCGCTTCACCGCGAATCAGTCAGCGATCATCAAAGGTTCAGCCGATTTCTTCGCCATTGACGTGAGCCATCATATCCTCCTTTCGAACACCCGGCTGATCGGACCGGATAGGGCTACCGCGATGGCTTCGTCACTGTCGTTCCGGAGGGCGTCGCAGCTTGCGTGGCGAACCTCAGCGATCCCTTGTGGCCAGTGTGTAACCAAGTCAAGTAAGAACGATTTTACGTGTGCTACGTCATGCGCTGATCTTGACCTAGTTACTGTACGTAATCAGACCAGGGGTTGAGGAGGTAAGTTGACTCGCTCAGATGACTCGACTCCAGCAGGATGGGCGATTGGCAACTTCGGGAACTACCCCACAGTTCCATGGTACGTTTGGGTGGATATTTGATAGCTGAGCTGAAACGGAAGCTTAGGCTGCAGACAACATGGCAATACGTACGTAACTTTGGGCCGCAGCTCGCGGAAGCGATGCTACCCGTACTCTCACCCCTAAGCCGATGCTCATCTGATTCCAGGTCCGACCGTTCCTCGCGAATCTTACTCAACTATACCCTACTTCCGGGGGGATTTACCTATCCGAATTCGGATTCGCCGAGCCATACGAGAACGAGCATGTCCATTCTCTGGGATTGCCGTGATCGGAGCTGACGGGCCTAGGAAACCGTTCATCTACCAAATCACAGAAGATTCCGGTCGGACGGCTTACTTCAATTCGTACCTTGGTGAAGTACTTCTCGGCATAGTCGACGATAAGCTTCCGATAAAAGGGACGTTTGCCTGGAGTCTGGTGGACAACTTCGAATGGAATTCGGGGTTGAGCAGTGAGTCGGGACCTAGCGGGTGGGACGTTTTTGACGTCATCGGACAGCTCGGTTTGGTGTACAGTATGTTGATTACTCCAGGTGAGTAGATCTTACGCGGATAGAGTCAGGGAGCTGATATGTTTCTCCGTGCAGTCCTTCGCTGGAGCGGACAGTATGCACCTCCCCTTGATAACGGAGTCTCGCGCTGAAGCCTGGTCTCCAGTTCAAACGCTCCGCTTTGGAAATGAGCCAATTCTGGAATGCCCATCGATCATAAGAAACGCAAAAGCGAGGAGTGTTTGGGTTGGACGAAGATGGGAGATCTGGGTATATGTAGCAATAAAGCAAAAGCAACAGCCAGTCGAGGGCTAATTGCTGTGGTGTAACAAAGCAAGCCCATTATGCTAATAGGACTCATGGTCGTTCTTGTGCAAGGAACGATCGTCATTGTAGATTGCGTCACCTCAGTGCTGGAGCTTCGCAGCGCCATTTGGACACGAGCTTAGATAGGTCGGCTGGCTCGCGCCACCATTGAGTACGATGCGATGACAGATTTGATTTCTGTCGACCGTCTATCGCTCCAATGTGCATTTTAGACCTATCAACTTGGATCCCCATCCGTTGTCTGATCATTGTACTTGTTTGGCAGTCGTCTTTGTCACCATGTCATCACTCCTCAACTACTTTCAATCATCGCTCTCATCAGGGTTCGCCTTCCTCGCTCATAAATACGACGCATTCGTCTATTCCGGATTCACATTCTTCTTCTGGATCAGACCTCGTTTCTCAATCGCTGACATTCCCGATCAATCTGGAAGGGTGAGGGTTCCTCCTCCTCTCTCCTCTCTCCTCCCTCCTCTCTCCTCTCTCCTCTCCCCTTCCCTTCCCTATCGTTTCCGATTCCGTTTGATTCTCTCACTGACTCGAACCTTTAGGTGATCATCGTGACAGGAGGTAATTCTGGAACAGGCTATGCGACATGTCAAGCTTTGTATGATCGAGGAGCGACGGTGTATATGGCTTGTAGGTCGAGGGAGAAGGGAATGAAAGCTGTTGAGGCGATTGAGAAAGGTGGGGTGTTTGGGTTCGAGGGGATTGTCTACCCGGATGAGGGTGGGGGGATGAGTAATGGGAATGAGAATGGGACACGGAAAGGAAAGGGGAGGTTGGAGTTTTTGGAGATGGATCTGGCGGATTTGACGAGTATTGAGAAAGCTGTTGAGGAGTTTCAACGGTACGTCATTGACTTGAGATGAGGGGAAAAGCTGCTGATCTGATGGGGAACCCAGGCGAGAAGAGCGGGTGGAAGTGCTCTTCGCGAATGCTGGTGTGATGGCTTCGTAAGTTTTGCTTGCTGATACCGGATACGCGCTGAGGAATCTAGGCCGGAAGGGCTCTATACGAAGCAAGGATATACCTTGCAGTGGGGCACCAATGTATGCTCGTCCTTACTGCAGACCGCAAAAGAACTCGACTGAATGGAACAGTGTCTCGGCCATCAATACCTTATTTCCCTTCTCCTACCCCTGCTTCTCCGCACTTCAACCTCTCATCCCGGCAGCCCAAGCCGCGTCATCGTCCTCAGCTCCGCTGGCCATTCGTCGGCTCCGTCATGCGGCGTCGACTACCGCTCCGTCGTTCGAGATACTTCAATAGCGAATGGCCAAGGTCGCGAAGGGGAGCTATCGGTCAGAGGGAGGTTCGAAAGGACATGGTTGGAGGAGTACGGGCAGAGCAAGTGGGGTGATGTGGCGCTTTCGAGGTGGTTGCATTGGATGTATGGGCCAGAGGGGGGGCGTCGGAAACGTATGATCCAAGGGGAGAGAGTAGGCGAAGGGGAGATCATCAGCGTTTCGATACATCCAGGTATACCTCCCCTTTTGGCCATTTGCAACCGATCTTGAGAGTCATTAGGAACGGTCGCCACCAATCTCGCTCGACACCTCTTGATTAATCCTTACATCCCGCGATGGGCTCCACGGCTTATCGTAAGTCTTCCTTCGTTAGATCCTGCTGAATCCCTTTCACAGTCATTCATCGCACGCACTCCTTGCGATGGGGCACTGAATCAGCTGTGGGCAGCGACATGTCCCGATGAGACTGCTCGAACGCTCAGTGGCGAGTACATCGTTCCCTTTCAGCGGGTTGGGCGGGCGAGACCGGACTTGGATGATAACGAGAAGGTGGTAGGGGTTTGGGAATGGTGTGAGGAGCAAGCCAAGCGAATATCTTAACCTCATGGAAGCTGGTCGGGCCTCGTAGCGCGGACTTTCTGTCGAGCCTGAGGGACCACATCATCGGGTTATACAGGCTGCATCTTGCGCTCCAATGATCGAGGCTGAAGCCTGCATAAAATGAAACGTACGGCGAACACCTCGATAAGATACGTTGGTGAGAGACGCTTCTTTCGGTTCATCGAGCTTGCAATCTCCTGACATAGCACCGCTCACTGGCCGCGAGCGAGCATTGGGATGACCGGTATATCTCGTCAGTTGCTAGCAAACTAATCCTTGACACGAGTCGACGACATCAAGCTCTGGCGTCAAACACACTCTTCATCGTTCATGTTCTAGTACGGTAGCGCCCCGCCCCACTTCGATCGGGAATAATGGCCTCAGGTCGAGTCACTTCCGATCTGCCCGCATCAGAATCTAGCGGAATAGGAGTTATTGTTCGCCACCGTCGGGCACGGAAGGCAGTCTCGTAAGGGAATCGATCGAGCCACTTTTAAACCTACGAAAGCTGTGCTATTTGAGGCGCTACAGGTAACCGGGTTACGAACTAAGACAGGGTAATTCCGAGGCGCGGCAGGAATACTTGGGAGTACGCAATCCTTATGGGAAATATCCTTTTGTTGGGCCCCGCGCCACTCTTTTATTCCGCTTTTCTCGCCGCAACCTGTGTTGGTAACCATCGGTTCATCCCACCCTCTCAAACCCGTACAAATCCATATAATCATCTTTACCTCTGTATAACTCGCGAGATTGTTTCGAAGTGCAAACACGAACACCCGTCAACGTTGGGCGTCGGTTGATCGACAGGTCCGGCCAAAGATCAACAACTTGGGGTATTCCCGCATCTCAAGGAAGCCGAGATTTCGTTGTTCGAACTTCCATCCCCGTTACAACACCGCATCTTATCATCGCCCCTTGCCTTTCAGCCGTGAAGACCGGCCGCGACGAGTTTTTAACTCAAACGCCTTTGGCTGGCAGAGCAAACTGGTGACCGGTCCCCTTTGAAGCTATCCCGTTGGTCTCCTTTCTTCTCCTGGATTGGGGGGTTCTGAGACAACACTTCGCGAGCTGATCATCCGAGATTATTTACCCCAGGCTCGTCAAGAGGTTCAGCTACTGCTCAAAATCCATACTCCCACACTTCAAACCAATCTCACCTCGATCCATCAATCCAGTTCCTAGCCGCTTCACCGATCACATCCTCCTCCACCATGGTCTCACACACCAAATCCCGCCCCTTCCCCGCTCCACCAGGTCAACCAACTTATTCCTCCGTCCCAAACCCAAGCTTCTCTCCCGACCCAGCACCAGGCACCTACTCCGACCCCTATGCAAGCCTCGGCCAACGGAACCTACCCGAAAATGCATTCCTATCCCCAGAGGTCGATGACACCCAGGTCTTCCGGAGAAATTCAGATTATATGCCTGCGCCATCTGTGATCAGTCGAGATTCGGTTCGTGATAGCTTGTTCGTGCCGGGAACACCGAATTCGGGGGATCGGTCGAGTTGGGGTAGTGGAACGGGTCTGGCGGCCGCGGCAGGAGGTATAGCAGGTGCAGAGGTGAATATCTCCCTGTCCCGCTTGCCTTGCTAACTCCTTCAGACCATCAATCGGCGTCATGCTCCTGTCGGTCAATCAAACCTAGGACATTCTACTGTAGGTTGGAACAACACAAATACCGAACGCCCATCTACCAGTGACGACGATGAATGGGTTGGGCATGTCACACCCGCCGGTGCAGCAGGTACTGAGACTGGAGCGTTGAGCGAGAAGGACCCGAGGTGGGGTAGCGGCGGTCGCGGGGCCAAGAAGAGCAGGAAGTGGCCCTGGGCTTTGCTAGGGCTTGTAGCGCTTCTCGCCGTTGGACTGGGCGTCGGTCTTGGTGTAGGGTGCGTATCTCCATAACAGCAGACAATCGAGCTCATTCGACTCAGGCTCACCCGCAGTTCGAAAAGTAAACAAGCCTCTGCAGCCTCTGCCAGCGATAATTCCAGCAGCAGCTCTACATCTGGAACTGCGACCGCTACATCCACGACAGCCTCAGCGACACCGACGCCGACCACTGGAACACAGGGATCGCTGATCACCTTGGAGAATGGGTCGAAGTTCACATATAGTAACTCGTTCGGCGGAACATGGGTATGGGACCCAACAGATCCCTTCAACGTGAGTTCTCCGCTTGTTCAGTACTGATGCTTAGAATGATGCGCAATGTAACTCTTGGACCCCACCATTGAGTCAAAACTGGACATGGGGAGTAGACAAGATCTATGGTGTCAATCTCGGTGGATGGCTCAATACGGGTAGGTCAAGCCGTTTGGTCATTGCTGACATTCCAGAGCCCTTCATCGTCCCCGCACTTTATGAAAAGTACGCCAATGGCGCCAACAATCAAACCGCCATCGACGAGTACACCCTATCCCAGAACATGGGCTCCAACCTCACCGCCGCCATGACCGAGCACTACGACACCTTCATCACCGAACAAGACTTTTCCGAGATCGCTGCAGCCGGTCTCAACTGGGTTCGGATTCCTTTGCCTCACTGGGCCATCTCCACTTGGCCGGAAGAGCCGTTCCTCGAGGGAGTGGCTTGGACGTACTTCCTCAAGGCGGTCCAGTGGGCCAGGAAATACGGTCTCCGGATCAACCTCGACTTCCACACAGCACCGGGTAGTCAGAGTGAGTCTCTTTCTCGTGGAAAGCGGTAGGCTGATTCCGTAGACGGCTGGAACCACTCTGGTCGCCAAGGCAGCCCGAACTTCCTTTATGGTGAGTTCGCCTCCCGGAGTTTCGCTCACGTCCAGGTGTCATGGGCATGGCCAACGCGCAACGCATGCTGGACTACATCCGTACCCTAGCCCAATTCATCTCGCAACCCGAATACCTCCCTGTCGTCCCGCTTTTCGGCTTCATCAACGAGCCTAACGGTCCCGCTCTCGGCAAGTTCCCCATAGCCAGTTTCTACCTAGAGGCATACACCGTCATCCGCGAGGTGACCGGTATCGGCACCGGAAACGGACCCGTTCTGTCCATGCACGACGGCTTCCTCGGCACCGCAAATTGGTACACCTTCTTACCCGGAGCCGACCGCCTGGCTATCGATCAGCACACCTACGTCGTGAGCAATCTCGCTTGTCCGCAACGAATGCTGATGTGTCAGGTATTCGGGAACCAACTCATCGGCTCGCTCGAGTCGATCGCCCGAGACCCGTGCCAGTACTGGGGTGTCTCGACGAACACCACGTCCCAGCAGTGGGGTATCAACATAGCCGGCGAGTTCTCGGCGGCCATCAACGAGTGAGTCGATCTTGTGGATCTATCTGACGACTTAGTTGCGGCAAGTGGGTCAATAACGTCGGTGCCGGATCCCGTTACGATGGCTCGTACTACGGCTACACCGGTCCAAAAGGCGGTTCTTGCGACTATTGGAACGACTACACTCTCTGGAACGCGTCGACCAAGGCGGATCTCCTGACCTTTGTCGAGGGCAGCATGGACGGGCTCCAGGTGAATCACCTGTCGCAACGCCGCTGACGTCAGAACTACTTCTTTTGGACGTGGAAGATCGGAAACAGCAGCACCGATGCTATTCAGCAGCCGAACCCCTTCTGGAACTACCAACTCGGCTTACAGCAAGGCTGGATCCCATCCGACCCTCGATTAGCCGTTGGCACCTGCGCTAGCCAGGGGGTCGACAGCAACAACTTCGACGGGGTGTACTCTTCCGCTTGGATGACTGGTGGAGCGGGTGCAGGGACGATCCCCTCTAATCAGACGGCGACGTATCCCTGGCCTCCTCAAGCGCTCACCAATGTGCCCACCGCATCCATGACCCTCCTTCCATCATACACCGAGAGCGCAAACCCTATCACCCTGCCTGGCCCTACATTCACCTCACCAGGATCGAACGCGACCATCGGCGCCGGTAGCGGCTGGTTCAACGCGAACGACAACACGCGCCAAGCCTACGTTGCGATCTCGAGCTGCTCCTATCCCCCAGAGTACAGCGCGTACAGCCTCCCGATCCCAACTTCAGTTTGCGGTGCCGGTCTGAACCAAGCCAAACCACGATCCGCTTTCCCCGCGCCTACAGCCCCTCCCCGCCGATAGCATTCTACGTTTCGATATCGTTTTGATAGCTTCATTCGCACTGTATCCAAATCCAATCCATAATTTACCCCCATGCTGGCTCATGACTTACGCTCATGATGATATGTCACGGCTTTTCCGATTCGATGGGTTGTTCTGCGTAGCGTGTACGAACTATGTCGGCGTTCGTTTTCGAAATGCATTTGCATGTGCGCTTTTACCGAATAGCTGTTCCGCATACCACCTTACAAACCAGGGGAATGAATACGCTGAAGTCACGTGCAAGTCCCTCTGTTTGATTTTTGGTCACCCGAAGTTACGACGCGGCTGTTCATTTCCTAATGTCCGGCGACTTTCGCACGTCTAGCTAACCTCTGTCTTTGATCTGTCTTCCACCTTTCACATTGTCTTTCTCTCTTGCTCTTGTTGAGTAGAATCTGGCCCTTTTCGGACCCATCAAGGTTGTTTATTGCCCGTCATCGTCTCCCACATCGAGTTTGCCGGCTTTAGCGTTCAATCCACCTTTGATCCTTCTTCTTTCGGCTTGTAATCGTCTTGGTCGCGTGAACACACGACGAGGCATCATTGGGTCCTTGAATACATTGCTTCTCGACGCCATTTGCTTTCCAATCGCCTGGAAATCGCCCTCAATACACCATGGCCGTCCCACTCTCGCCCAACCGTATTCACTCCCTTCCGGGTGAGTCTCACGATCTGATCAGAGGAGTGATTTGATGAATGACGCCTGATTTCCTAGTGCAAGTCAACTACCACATCCCATCCTCGTCCCAATCCTTCACTACCATCCTCGCCCCTCTTCAACAAGTCTACGTCCATCCCAATGCTGCTCCATCGAAAGCACTGGGCGAAGACGAAGCGTGGGGTTCTATATACCTCAAAACGGTCATTCAAGGGGTCTTGAGGGCGAGGTGAGTCATCTGATGGGACAGCAACTGGGTGCGGTGCTGAGTGGCGACAGTCCTGAACTCCATCCTTGTCATGCTGGAACTCCCGACTTATCCCTCTACATCCTCGATCCACGCGAAACCTATTTACGACGATCACGCGCTTCCTCTCCTTTCCCATCTCATCTCCGCTTCAACCATGCGTCATCACCTAAGCCCGATCCCTCATCACCCGCTCTGGCCGGTCCATCCTATTCCCAAGCCATGCAAGAAGTATGGACAGGTAAAGGCTTAGTCAATTGGGCGTTGGAAGAACCAGGCGACGGGAAGATTCTGATCACCGGTAGACTCGTCCGGAGTTGTGATTTCAAGCAAGTGGTAAAGGTGCAGGAGATGTCGCCGTTGGAGGCTGTGATGATGGCTGATATCGAGGGAGACGAGGAGAGCTGGGGGATCGAAATCTCGCTTGGATTTAGGTCAGGATCTGGGGCGCCGGTTGGGGTGTATACGCAGGTTCAGCAGGTTGCCGCGATGGACACGAAGAGAGAAGGTATTCGGCCCCGGTCATTGAATGAAGGTGAATTTGGCTCGAGCGGTGTCGCACAGGAAGCGCAGGCACATCGGCAACTTCAGCCAGGATCCACCATTCGTCGACCAACGCCTCAACCCGAAGGACCAATTCCCGTCAGAGCAGCACAACGACCCCTCTCACCGACACGTTTGGTCAGCACAACTCCCCACGTCAAGGTACGGGATATCAACAAGAAGCACTCATCGGGAAAGAGGAAAAAGTCAAACCAACCCAGTACCCAGTCATCGCGCCCGAAAAATGCCAGTTCTTCCCGCTCCCTTGAGCATAGAAGGCCGAAGTCCCGCTCGTCTAGCAGACATCCCTGCGACAATCATGATCATCAGCACGAGCACAGTAGCGATTCTTTCCCCGGCGATGTCCCCGGACAGATCTACGCGGATCCGAAGACTCTCACTAAGGAGCAAGCGGAACGGCTCATCGAAAGTCCAGCATTCCTCAGCATGCTTGAGAAGCTCACGGGTCAGCCTATCGAAGCAGCGAGGAACATCAGGCGCGTGAGGGAGGAGGAAGCGGCTGAGTTGGCCAATATTGCGAAAAAGCCGAAGCTCGAGCCGGCTTTCAAGATTCCGCACGTCCCGAGCAGTTCCAAGGCGGCTGCATCGGATCCACAGACCGTACTGAAATGCTGGAACTGCGGGAGGACGAAGAGTGCGGTTTGGAGGATGAAGGTGATGGAGGATGGCAAGTCAGTCAGGGTCTGCAATGGTAAGTCGCTACACCAAGGCTGTGATCTATGCTCATGCCGGCAGCTTGCGGTTTATACTGGAACAAGCTTCACCGGATGCGTCCGCCAAAACTTTGGGAAGGCGTTGATGACGACGTCAAGAATCTCTCCATGCGGGACAAGAGAACGGCTTTGACCCCTGCTACACCTTCATCCGATGATGATCGTCCGGCTTCACGCATCGACAGCGGGAATGGCCTAAAGCGTACTCTCTCAGCAGTCGTCGAGCAGGACGCTAAGCGAATCGCCAATCTTCGATCTCGGCTTGCTGCTCCGAGGTCTGCCCTTAGTAACGCCGTCAGAGCTATACCGATGACTTCCCCTCCAAGAGCCTCAACTTCCGCAAGTCGGTCAGTCCGGAACGCTAGGTGGAACGTCGATGCTCAAGCTGGGGCCAGCTCACCTGGAGGATGGGCAGAACCAATGCACTCGACAGCCCCGCAGTCGGACACCTTCAATCCCGTCAACGAGAGCCCGAATACCGCAATTCGCCGGATCCTAGGTTCTGGCGCTCCCGCTCAAAGCCTCGACCTACCTTTGAGCGACGATGGCTTGATGACGAAATCAGCTGATCCGGCCGCATTTAACTGGGACACCGACCTATCCGCTTTCTTCGATGTCGAAGGATTCTCTTTGGAAGCGGACCCCGCACAAGGACGATCACCTCCAGCCGAACCTACCGACTTTCATCGAGCACTGTCTTCAGGCGCTCGCCGAAGACGGGAAGCGACCGCGATAGAGGACGAAGATGTACTATCTCAGCTATTCAATCGAACCTCTTCGGTCGGTAATCTCGATTCTTCTCCAGCTCCATTCGACTTCTCCCAACTGCCACCTTCCTCACCACCAGCCATGCCGAGCGACTTACCACACTCCGCCCTCCTCCTTTCCAGTCCAGACAATAGTCCAATGGGTTTTAGCCGATTCGATCGGGAGCTACTACAACGTATCTCGCCAGATAAGAAATCAAGCCTCAAACACTCCTTCACACCCATCGACGAGAAAATCGATCTTACATATCATGATGAGAACGGTTACGACGCGCTGCATGAGCTTTTTGGGAAGATGCAGGAAGGGCAAGGAGAGATGGCTTCGAGTGCGGCGGTCGCGGAGGATTTGGTAGGGGGAGAGGATTTGCTTGCATTGCTCAGCTCGTCTTTCGGTGCATAATGACGTTGAGGTATAAATATCATGCAGTGGTGCAGCAAAATCTTCAGATGCATACGTGTTTGGTCGTCGAGGACAACGCAGAATGGAAACTGTACTAGTCGGCAAGGTATGGTGAGATCTCTGCTCCAGAATGTCCATGCGTTATCGTCTATGATCCTCGGATCTCCCGCGTGTGATGCTCCCCCTGTGCTTTACCACTTCTGGCCATGCTTCTCCCGCCTAGTACAACCTGAGGGTACACCCTATCATGTGGTGTTGTCCCGCTTGAGAAGGACCGGCGGTAGCAGCTGTAAATGGCTATTCAAGCCAAAGAGAAGTATATACCCGACCCCCGGCACCGACAATTCGAAGCACTCTCCACCCAACAGTCACATTCTTGAGTCTGCTTGGAGAATACCTCGTACTTAGAGCCAAGATGGCAGGTTGATCGGCTTCCGCTTCCAGCCCGTTACAAACGAGTCTCTCAAGGAAATGCTGATCTCACTGAGAAAGCCGCGAGATCCTGCGAAGTGATCAAGTCATACAAGTCCACTTACATCGGATACGACATCACGCCATCCACACCTACCGCTCGCTGGAGGATCAGGGCGACCAAGATGCCCAAAAAGTTCGCGATCCGATCCAAGATTCACCCTTCTCAAGAGCATAGGCTACACTACTCGTGAATGAGCGCTCGGTGAAGCCGACGGCTTTGCTTACGGACGTGGATGAACTGCCCATCGACTTGAGTATCGTACTCGGTGATCCGAACAATTTTTAGTATGTGGTACACGAATGAGGGGGTGCTGAATGGAATCCTCATCAGGATTGCGAAGTGACCTATCCAAATCCATCTTGTCCACTACCCTCAATTCAATTCCAGAGTTTACGAGGATATTTTGCCTCTTTTGATGCGTCTTTCATGTTCGTGCCAGGAGTCGCATTACTCCCTTATTGGTGAGCTGAATGAGTAGGCTTCACCAGTGCTGGAAACCATCTTAGATGGGTCATCATGAAACGAAAAAGTCCCGTTCATCCGAACGGCAAGAAACATGTTGGTCGAATGATCAGGTCTCGTCAACAGCGTCCGCAAGCGTCATGGAGAAGCCTAATGACGAGGTCGCGCAAGCGTTGTATGTCATGGTGTCGATGCGTTGTATATAACATGCAGGGTAGCTCTATGATTCGAAGCCTCAAGTGGAAGCGTAATACACGATCTCCAGAATCCCTGTCCCGCCTGTCGGACCCCTGTGATCAGCCTCGATCTGCCCTTCTCGTTTCTGCCTTTCGGGGACTCATGCTGGTAATTCGAATTTCTGTCCTCGAAGCACCCTGCATTGCATCAGTTATGACCGACCAGTGACAAGGACATGTGACTGACTTTGTTACGTACTTTCAGAGCCAGCATTGATCAGCGGTGCGCCTCGGACTCTAAGCGGGTGACATACTATGTAGCCAAAGTCGGCGTAGATTCCGGTTTGGATCACTCCTGCCACAACAGCGATAGGATCGAAAGCTGTTTCTGTGAAGTACCTAGGGGGTAAGAACATCAGCTGCCAGCCTCGAACTAATACGTTTGCGCGACGACGCACCGGTACATCCAATTGGGTATATACAAGCCCCTATACAGCCCTAACGCAGCGAGATAATGCGTCGTGATAGTCTCCGCCTCCCCTGTCCGTTGAAGCATGAACAGTTGAGGCAATATGGCAACTGATTCGAGCCAGATTGAGAATGCCCATGTGAGCTCGAATGGGGTGTAAGCGTAGTTGAAGAGTAGGGAGAGAATCGCGACGGGCGGGAGGAGGTAGGTTAGGCGGAAGGTGTCGAGGGCGGAGTCGTGTGTTGGTCTGGACGAGCAGAGCGGGTCGAGGCGAGGTAGCGAGACGGTAAAAAGGAGAGATCGGCAGGTGTGAAAGGATTGCAGGAGCAAGAGTAGTGAGTGGAGTATGATCATCGGTAGAGAGCGAGTGCAATTCGTAAAGGAGGGTCAAAGAAACAGCTACGATCAGCGCCAAACAAGCCAATCACCGGTTCCGACGCACCGGAAGACCACCCTCATCAAGTACAATGTATACGCCGTACTCCCAATGAAGAACAACTTCATCACTGCGTTATACAAGCTCACATAGGGTCCCGTCACCAAATCGACATATCGTGTGAGGAAGACGACGAGGTAGAGGACCTGAGTCTTGAAGGAGATCCCTCGACATGATCGGGATGTTTGGATCTTGTGGAGGAGGATGAATATTGAGGCGAGGTGGGAGAGGTCACCGAAGAAGCGGAAGATGTTCATGGTGAGGGTGGGTTGGGTTGGAGACTTGGGGGTCGAGCGGATGGATGTAGGGTCCAGTGAGCCGCCGGAATAGAAGCTCGTCGGGAGGGCTTTCCAGATCTGTTCCAATCTCGACTCGTTCACTCGTCGTCCTCCGAGCTATGAGATGCGCTTCGAGTACCGCGAAAGGACGAAAGCGCCAGGACAAACGGTGGATAGCTATTTCGCGAAAAGCACAGAACGTGAACGCGTAGCAGCAAGCATATGGAATCGGCCTTATCGAAGATTACCGTCCGTGGCGGTTTGTAAATCACCTCCACTCAACGCCAGCGTACTCGCCGCCTGATTTTAACGGAGACTGACTTTTGGGATATCTGATCAATCTTGGCAGAGCGGAATTGAGAGATGTACGGACTACATTTCATACGTCTAGAGATGCTGATATTACTCCTCCAGGTCGTTTACACCCGGCATCGTCTCTCAGGAGATCGATTCTATCTCCTTGCATAACCCCATTCCTATACATCTCCGGCTATATGGGCTACCATTCCTATGTATGTCTCACCCTTGAATTGACATAAAAGAGGGTCTCTAACTTGACATCGGACCACAGCACTATACCCACTACTATACTACGCCTATTACCATCGATACGAAACTTGGGTCGTCTCGGAAGAATGGACATTCATCTACTGCGTCCTTCTCTTCGCGGGACATGCTTTGAGCTTCTTGATCACAGCCTGGAGTAGTGCAGTTCGGGCAAAGATCAGTTATACGACTGTGCGTTGCCCCTCTCACCAGCGTTTTCGTCTGCTCGCGCTTGTCACGTTGACGGAACGAGATTTGAAAGAGCTGATGCGGAATTTTGCAACAGGCTCGATCTTTTGAGGAGGCCTCGAAGGTCCGGGTAGTACCGAGAAAAGGGCGAGGAAAGGGGGAGATTGTCTCGTTGGATCAAAAGATAGTACGTTCGGCTATGCGGAGGTTCGCTGTAACCTGCTAACTCTTCGGAAGGCACCAGGAGCGGACAAGCCAACATATTCGTTCAACTATCAACGAGACACCTACGTCTGGTCCCGTACGCATGTCTCTCAACACCTGAGAAGCGCACTGACCTTTTACCCAGCTCTCAGCCAGTCTTTCACACCTATCCCTTACCCATGCGACGACTCCCCACCCCTATCCACCTTCCAATCCTCTCGAGGTATTCTTACCCATGCTCCTACCACAACGAAGAAGGAAGTACCCACTACCCTACCTACCTTCGAAGTCCTTAAAGCTACCTACGGCGCCAATGAATGTCACATCCCTATCCCCAAGTTCACCGAGCTCTTCGCCGAGCACGCTGTCGCTCCATTCTTCGTCTTTCAGATGTTTTGCGTGGCGTTGTGGTGTTTGGACGAGTATTGGTACTACTCGCTTTTCACTGCTTTCATGCTTGTGGTGTTCGAGTGCACCGTCGTCTTCCAGGTGATTGACGAACCACGGGGGTCAAAGCGGTAGCTAACGCATCGACGAAATTGTAGAGGGTACGAACCTTGACAGAGTTCCGCACAATGAGCATTTCACCGTACAATGTTCAAGCATTCCGCGACGGGAAGTGGGTGGAAGTCATCAGCTCGGAGCTCGTTCCCGGAGATCTTGTCAGCGTTCGTACGTGCATTCCGCTATTACCATGCACGTGCTTATCTAGCGTGCAGTCCGTACAACAGCAGACTCCGGCATCCCCTGCGATCTTCTTCTTCTGAGAGGCACATGTATCGTCAACGAGGCCATGCTATCTGGTGAATCGACACCGCTGCTGAAGGAGAGCATAGAGCTACGGGAGGGCACGGATATGCTGGACATGAACGGAGCAGACAGGAATAACGTGCTCTTTTCCGGAACAAAGGCTTTGCAAGTTGAGAAGGCTGGAGAAGGTGGTATGACCAGTGAGTCAGCTCTTCAATCGGGATTTAATTGACGGCCCTCAGCTCCCGATGTGGGCTGCCTAGCGATCGTCCTGCGAACAGGCTTCGGTACGACTCAAGGACAGCTTGTCCGAACTATGATCTTCTCGACCGAACGCGTCTCCGCCAACACTTTCGAAGCCTTTCTATTCATCGCCTTCTTACTCATCTTCGCCATTGCCGCCAGCGCGTACGTCTGGATCAAGGGTGAGCTTCATGTCAGGCTTGAATGGTGTCTGACATATATAGGTTTGGAGCGCGGCATGGCAAAGGGCAAGCTCCTGCTCGACTGCGTCCTGATTATCACCTCCGTTGTTCCACCAGAACTCCCCATGGAGCTGTCTTTAGCGGTTAATGCTTCGCTGGTAGCGCTCCAGAAATACGGTAAGCCATCTGCTTGCATTTCTGTTCCAAGCTGACTCATACCTAGCCATCTTCTGTACCGAACCATTCAGGATTCCCTTCGCCGGGCGGGTAGACGTCTGCTGCTTTGACAAAACAGGGACTATCACCGGGGAGGATCTGGTGGTGGAGGGTGTTGTTGGTGTCGAGTGAGCTTTGCAACTGCCATCCCAGTGCTATCTGACACAACGGACAGCTCTGCCGATCCGAAACGCCTTGTCCCCGTGACCGAGACCAGCCGGGAAACCACCTTGACGCTGGCAGCGGCGCATGCGCTGGTGTTACTCGAGGATGGGACAATTGTTGGAGATCCGATGGAGAAGACCACACTAGCGGCGTTGGACTGGAAGCTGGCAAAGGGTGAGTTGTTATATCGAACAGGTTGGGAGTGCTGAGAGATCGCTGCAGGCGACAACATCACACCTAACGCAAAGGAGGCCCCTCACAAGTACCAAATCCACATCCGTCGGCGTTACCAATTTTCATCCGCCCTTAAGCGTATGTCTACCCTTTCTGGGGTCACCGATTCGGCTGGTCGCAAATGGGTTGCTTCGGTCAAGGGAGCTCCGGAGACTCTCAAAGCAATGTACAACAAAGTGCCGGAGAACTATGACGAGACATATCGATGGTTCACCAGAAGAGGTAGCCGAGTGCTAGCTTTGGGTACCAAGACAATGAGCCTGACAGCGGATAAGGTGGGCTTTCCTGTGGTGCTGTAGTGACCGCTAATCTGAGTCATAGATCAACCATATTCCGAGAGATAATGTCGAATGCAACCTGGACTTCGCCGGCTTCCTGGTCTTCCATTGCCCGCTCAAACCGGATGCCATAGATACTTTACGGATGCTTGCGGATTCGTCCCATCGGGTGAGTATTCATCATATATCATCCTCGCTTTTTAACGGAAATGTAGTGTATCATGATCACCGGCGATAACCCTTTGACAGCTGTTCATGTTGCTCGCGATGTCGAGATTGTGGATCGAGACGCAATGATACTCGACTTGAAGGAAGGCACTACTACCGATGGTCAGCCACTGCTGTCATGATAGGTTCCAGTCAGCTGACGGTGAATCAGAGCTGGTTTGGCGGAATGTCGAAGAAACCAAGATTATTCCGGTCGATCCTTCCAAGCCATTCGATGAGTCGATCTTTGCGGAGTATGATATCTGCGTTACCGGTGCCGCTCTGAAGCAATTCGAGACGCGACCATCTTGGCTCGAGCTGGTAAAGCACACCTGGGTGTACGCCCGAGTTTCTCCTGCACAGAAGGAGTTCGTCCTGCACACTTTGCGTGATCTCGGCTATACTACCCTAATGGCGGGAGACGGAACGAATGACGTCGGTGCCCTCAAAGCGGCGCACATCGGTGTCGCGCTGCTCGATGGCTCGCCCGAGGATCTCAAAGCCATCGCCGAACATCAAAAGATGGAGCGGATGAAGAAGGTCTACGAGCAGCAATGCAAGATTTCCGCGCGATTCAATCAGCCTCCTCCTCCACCACCGCCGGCCTTGCGCGATGCTTACCCAGAGCTCGTCAAGAAGCAGCAGGAGGTAGCAGCGTCTCATCAGAACGCGAAACGGAAGAACCCGATGGAGAAGGTGAGCTCATCGATAGTGGCCGTGCTGACCCCAGTTCGACCTCGCTTCGATCACAGCCAAGCTATCCGAGCTGGATGAAGATCAGGAGATACCGCAGATCAAGCTTGGGGATGCCTCCTGTGCTGCGCCGTTCACGTCGAAGCTGTCAAATGTGTCCGCAAGTAAGCGATTGCTATGAACAGACGGGATTTGTCATTGACTTTGTCACTAGTTACCAATATCATTCGACAAGGCCGATGTACGCTGGTCGCCACCATCCAGATGTACAAGATCTTGGCTCTGAACTGCCTTATCACCGCATACTCCCTTTCGGTGCAGTACTTGGACGGCATCAAGTTTGGCGACTATCAGGTTACAATCACCGGTGTTCTGATGAGCGTTTGCTTCTTGTGCATTTCCCGAGCAAAGGTGATTGTGATCCTCTTGGGATCAAAATATGCCAGCTGACGCATTCATAGCCGGTGGAGAAGCTGTCTCGTGCTCGGCCGCTTGGCAACATTTTCAACCTATATGTGCTGCTCTCGGTCCTGATCCAATTTGCCGTTCACATCGCGGCGCTCGTATACATCACAAACCTGTCCAAACTCATCGAAGAGTGAGCTTATTTCCCTTGTTCGCCGAGCGGAATCCTAACGGGTATTCAGCCGCGGCCAAAATATCGATCTCGAGAAGAAGTTTGAGCCATCCCTTCTCAACACCTCTATCTACCTGCTTGGGCTTTCTCAGCAGGTGTCGACTTTCGTACTGAACTTCCAGGTGAGTCTTTGACTGATGACCTGAACAAGAAGGCTGAAACTCTCTGTAGGGCCGGCCGTTCCGCGAGGGTATCCGAGAGAACCCTCCACTTTACTGGGGGCTCCTAGGCGTTAGCGCTGTTGCTTATTGCGGGGCCACTGACTTCATACCCGAGCTGAATCGATGGCTCCAGCTGGTGGAGATGACAAGTTCGGCGAGTCTATTCGCGACCGCTGCTTCCCTCGGAAAAAGCTGAACATCTGTTAGTTCCGATATCGTTTGACAATCTCGATGATCGTCGACTTCGCTGGATGTTACGTCGTAGAGAGGGGATGTAAGCTGCTCTTTGCAGATCTCGAACCTGCAGAGCTAGTCACACGGGGTCGAGCGCGACGCGAGAAGAGACGATTACTACAGGAGAGTGAGAAGAAGGAGAAGGCGGAGAATGGGGTTTTGCCGGAACTTAGCGAAGTGGTGAAGAAGACGCAATAGAAAGGTATCTTGCATGGTGTTCGGTATCTCATGACTCATATGCATGCATGCGCGTGTACTGGACGGATCCGCACCTACGTGTCCCGTCGCTTGCCGCAAGATCGGTTTTCACAGGATGTTGGACCAAACAGTGAGGAACATGAGATGATTATGGAGCAGAGGAATCAGCAAACATGTGTACTCTCGGTGCACCCGTTCTCTTGTATTCTCTAAGGTATGCATCTCTTGTCCGCCTCCCACTTCGCCAGCCTATCCTGATCACCTCTCAAGGCGAATCTACCGAACCCAAAACAACTCTGACAGATGACCTATTCTCTAGTGAGAGAGGGACGGTATGGCGGGTAGAGGCCATCTTTCGTCCAGGCTCGATCCGACAGAGTCGGGTCGATTTTGACTCAATCGCTTCAGGGTCGCACGCATCCTCTCGGCGAGGACTGTAGGTTTCATCAATTGATCGTCAATGTAGTCCTGATCCAACTCGGAATCGCGCTTCTCATCGAAGTGACTGAAAAGCATGTGGCCACATCGATCGAGTTCAAATCCGATATTGGCAATCGTGCTGCTGGCGACACCATCCCGATCTTTACAACCAAGTCAGGTGTGCAGCTCTTGTCGAAGAGTACGAACTTTTTTCTTCCTTTGGGGGGATAGACCGCTAGGAGGTCCTCCCAGGAGAATCCGGGTTGCCTCCTTGTCTTCCTTCTTCTTACGCTTCTCCCGGTCCTTTGACAGTACTGCCAAGTGAGTTCAGCTTGATCGTTCAAAATTGGCAATGTATGATTCAGCAAGCGGAGAACAGTCTTAATCACAACGGTTCTAGAAGACCTCGCTGGCTGAAGTTCTTGCCAAAGAGAACAGTCCTCGGAAAAGGACTTGTAATGACTACGATGGTGATTCATGGTGGCCCCCCCGATTCACGATCTCCTTGAGCGAGCGATTCGATGAACTCGGCGAGTTCCTTCCTGACATCATCGAATTTGGACCAAAGTGTCGACGATGGAGTGTAGACTGAAGTGAAGTGGAATGTGATGAGATTGTTAGAAGGACGGTGGGCGTGAAGCAGCTCGAGCTCTCTTTTGAGATTCGTGGGTGGTCAGTGGCGAAAAGGGTGAAAGGGTGAAAGTCGGGAACGAGCACAAGGGAGCAGGTCGAGTACAGATTTTGATCGTCAAGCTTGAACTGAGGAAGCGTTAGTGGCAGACTACGAGTACTCGTCAGTGAAGCAAGAAGGGATCGATTACTATAATATGAACGTGCTTCGATATGAGGGTAATCACTCAGCTTAAATACTTCCGTGCGCTTGCTCATGGACACCAGCTTGTTCTATGCGTGTTCGATCGTACACCGCTTTCTTTGGGAACATGGACGAGACGGTCTCGGATCCATCGCACTATGGAGGTCCATTGTCTATGCGACACACTCTGCCCCTCATTTCAATCCTTTCGCCAGGTAGCCACAAATTAGTTCCTCATACGTGTCTGATAACACCGTCGCAGTCACTTTCTCTCCTTTCGACCGTCACACAAAGGTACTTCACATATGAGACACCAGGGTAGACTCAACTTTCTATTATCAATACGATTGGCGATCGCTGGAGAGATATATAAGTGCCAATAGCTCTCCGATATTTCTCTTTCCCCTTACATCTTCTCCCATCCATCAGTCATCATGAGCTCCACCTTTTCCGCAACTGCTACCTTCCCCGTCTCCGTGACGACAGCTGGAACCACCAAGGAAGACAAAGAAAGACTTGTCTCGCTCTACCTGAAACCTGACCCCACTTCGGATGATGCGGAATCAAGGGTGAAGACGCTCACAGAGATGTTGAGCCATGGTCCCAATGACGCTGTGACCGACATGCTCATGTCAGTCTACCTTCCCAATCGAGCATATAGTCAAGCACTCATGTCTGAGGCCGAGGCTTCCGCCACATCTTGCGACCAACGAATCTCCAAGTTGAAGGAGGAAGGATTCTTCAGTCTCATCCCCCTTCTCAGCTGGGCAATCAGCTCATACAAGAACAGCAGGATCGCCAAGATCGAGAAGACTAAATCCGCAACCAAGGACGAAGCGGCGAAAGACGCCTCGACCTTCAAGCAGTACAAGACTGCTTTCGACAACGTGCTCGATCTCGCCAGTGTGTTCGCAAAACACCCAGCGGAGGGAGATGCGCCGGCTCAAGAGATCAGGGAGAGAGGACAGATGCTATGGGATGTTGCGAGTGCCTATGATTTGGCTTGGACGGAATTTGAGAAGATCAGGTCGGCAAAGGGGAAGAAGTGTTTGGCGAGTACGGCGAAAGGTGGGGCGAATGGTGTGTTTGTCGTGACTGAGAAGGCTTGATTAGCGGTACTCGTGGTAGATTTGGCATACCCTGTTACCCTTCGCTATGTTCTCTTATTCATCACCATATCGCTGAAGAAAAGGATCCTCATGATCAACATGCCTGGCCCATTAGGTTTTGTGAGGGGCTCAGCCTGCTACGCCTCGTCCAAAATCTCCCCACTGAAAGCATAGAAGCAGTCAGTATCATAGATTGCCACTACCTTGAAGACTGTGCGCAAAACTGGGAAGCAGAAAGTCCCTTTGATGTAGCCATTTCCCTTTTTGACCAGATCCAGCACTCGCCCAGTGCACATGGGGTTGGTCGAATATAGCCCGGTTTGGACTGGCTTCAATGAGTCGAGTATTGTACCCTTATGGTGGTTCAGAAGTGCCCGGGCTACGCCTGCCTGACGAATACTGTGTAGGTCCACTTCGCACGGCCATTTATCGAAGCTTTGTTTCTGAAAATCTGTTGTAGACAGTTGCATGACCAGCATGCATCATATCCAATGAACAGCGATGAGGAGCAACTTAGGGTGATGTATTCCAAGCGATCCCGGTGACGCACGGACTAAACCCCGTCAAACCTCTTCATCCGCCGTCCCATTTGGGAATCGACCCTGTTCACAACAGCCTGCTCATACGTCGGCCCATCCTAGGCACATTCCTCGACGTCGTTCAAGGATCAAGCGGGTGATGTCTACATGAAGGGAAAGGATGGGATAAGATGTGGGAAGATGAGCCTGATATCGTCCTTAAGCCTATCGATCATTGCCTAAAAGGGAGCCCACCAAAATGAACATACAGAGTTAAGCACATGTCACGGATACCACGCGGTATCGACCTCATCGGACGAGACATGATCGTTACCCTGAGAGAGGTCGTCGTCCTATCATCACCTGAGGTAAGCTTTTCCCCAAAGCTAACCATGCTAGACTCACACTGCGCGGTAGGCGGTCAATCTCCTCCCTTTTCTCTTCTATCTTCCAAGAGCGGTGAAGAAGCTGTCGTTTACCGGGTCCCAGACGAGCCAATCCTCCCATGAGCCGTAGTAGGGGACATCGGCCCTAAACATCTCTTCCGGGAGTAGATAGCCGGACCCTTAGAGCTCTAGTCAGTTCGACAGATCGATCTCTGCTTGGTCAAAGCAGCTCACCTCTCTAGTCCATAGCTCACCTCCCTAGTCCATGACATAGTACCTAGGACTTCCTCCAGATGTATACATCCATACAATAGTTCTTCCTGCGATGACCTGGAAAAATACATGGCCTTATGAGCTCGGGCATCTCGGCATGTTCGCATTGCGCCAACTGCGTCGACGATACCCCTCCGCCCGGTGACCACTTCCGGATAGGAGTTCGGCTAATCCATCCATGCTTCCTGGTGGTGAATAGTGTCGACTCGTCAAGGAAGGAGTATTTCCGAAGCTGAAGTAATGAGCAGACGCAAAAGATACATAATAGAGGGCAAAGGGTCCGGAGTGGGACATGTAACGGCTTGGAAGGTCTGATCCGGTCGTCAAGTCATCAGTGATCCCTTGACAACCATCGAAATCGGAAGAACCCCTCGAACGGATGTGGCACCGCCTAAAATCATCCGCATTGCGTTGCCTGGCTGCGATGTGACCTGCACTCTTACCGCCCAGTGGATCAACCTATGAGCGGTCACTTCGCCATTGACCGCATCTTGAAGGAATCCGTTCCCGCATGATATGTCATCTCCTAGATTGCACCCCCAAACTCACTCGACCTTCTCTGTGCGATCCCATCCCACCACTCCTGCGCAGAATGACTGATCTCCGGCAACCCCTTGCCCACACCTTCAGCATCTGTAGTAAGGCTCGAAGGCGTATCCGTACCCGATGTACGCGGATGTACAGAAAATGGTGGCGAATCCTCCTCAATCCGTAGCTCCTTATCTTGGTGATCTTTTGCCGCTTCGTCCGCCCATTGTCGTCGTTGCAACTCCCTGATCCCCGCAGGTCTGAGAGAAGGGTGATACGGGGCTTCTGGGATCGAATGGAGCGCTTTATCTTCCATCGCAGATCTGCTCGGTTCCTTTATAGCATTTTCATCCTCTTCCTCCAAGTACAGGTCATCCTCTTCATCCCATTCCTTCTCGAATGTCGCCTCCTTCGGAGCCTTACGTTTGCCGAAGAACCCAAATTCGACAAGCTTGCTTTGATCGCCTTCTTGAGAAGTCGCCAGAGTTCGTTTCCGCTTCCCAGTGGAGGGTCGACAAGGAGGAGGATCGGGCTGGTGAGGTAGCGCAGATAGGATGCCTCGGTCAAGTTTGCGCCAGCGCGACTCGGCGTTCCGATCTTGCTGCGTAGCACCATCTCCATCCGTTGGTTTGGATGTTATTTCGCCTGAGTCGTGCCGTGAGGTGATAGCTTGGAGATTGGTGATGGAGGTGGAGGAGAATCGGCATGGTGGGGAAGAGGGAAGGAGGCGGGGAAATGATTGTGACGGGTTTGACAAAGCAAGCTGTGCTCATTATCAGCGACGCGCGCAAGGGATACGAATTACATACGCTCTGAGTCTCGGAGGTCGCCCCGGACAGGTCAGTCAGCCCGTGATCTTCCGAGTGCTTGCGTTTGCCGAGAGGATGGATCGATGGTCGAATTGGATGCGGATCCGCTGTTCCCCGTTCCCCTCGCTTCGCATTGGACCCAGTTGGAACAGGTTCAACCGATGCTGGGGCAGCGTCAGTCACAGGTCCCAGACTCCAGGTCATCAATGTCTCAGGCTCCATCTCTGCGGGTATGAATCCTCCACTGTCTTTCCGCCCTGGCACTTCGCGGAAGAACTGAGGCTGGGGTGGCGGAGGGAAATCGAACAATGTCTCGAGGTGTTCCTCCCATTCACGAGGCTTATTCGGCGTCCTCGTTTTCGGTGGCGTGATCTTGTGGTGCGGTGAAACGCGCTTCCGCGGAGTTGAGACTGAAGTTGGACGATCGTAAGGGAAGGAAGGAGGAGGAGAGGGATCGTAAGGTAGGGAAGAAGGGGGAGAGGGAGTCGGAGGAGCGGTCTCGATAGGGAGCGGAGTGGGACCGCGGATGGGTTCTCGCGGTTCATGTGTTGATCCAAAAGCGCTTGTAGGCCTAATGGGGAGCTGACTCCTCCCATCTCCTGGTGTACCGAAAACGCGCATCCTCGGTGTACGAGCCCTCTCCACAACCTCCGCGATTCTCCCTTCTAACGACAACGGCTTGAGAGGCGACCTCGATCTAAACCTCCTTCGCATCCGCTGAACCTCACTTGGTCGGTTTGAAACACTATATTTTTCCACCCGAATCGGACGAGGCGAACGGCTATTCAAGTGCATCGCATTGGGCGGAATGCTAGTCAAAGGCATCGTTCGTTTGCTCGGCGGTGAATCGCCGTCCGACAGGTTGACGAGCGGGCGATACTTCCGCTTCTGCCTACTAGCCTTATTGACGGCACGGCGTGTCACTTCTTCAACATTGTCGAGCTTCTTCCGCCTCTTCGTAGGTGACGGATCGTTTTCGGCTCCTTCCGCCTTCCGCCAAGGGGAACGACCTCGTCGGCTTCTTCCGTCCTGGCCGCACGATCGGCGATGGATATCCAAGACAAGATCGGGTACTGGAGTCAGTGAATGCTCTGACAGAGGACGTTCGAGTTCTGACGGGATTGGCGGAGTGCGCGACGTAGGAGGTGTAGGTAATCGAGGAGCTGGGAGAGTAGAGGAGGGTATGACCGCAGGAAGAGGTGGAGGCAAATCGTCGTCAATGGCGATATCAATGATGTCTGGCGAGCTCAAATATTTCAGCTTCGTACTCTTATTGCGCCGTTGTGGTCGATCTCCCTCGGACATAGGCGGCGGGAGATCATCGGCAAGCTCATCAGATCGCCAATAGTCGTCCTCAGAAGTCCGCTGGCTCGGCTCCTTCCCGCTCATTCTCGGCACTGGACTCCCTCTCTGATTCATCCTCTCTTCCCTCAGCCGACTGGATCCCACCTTCTTGGCTTTCCTTCTCGGCTCGCTAGTCGTATCAGGCGGCGTGAAGAACCCCTTCAACGTCGTCTGCTTCGTCTGGTGTGGAGTGTCATCCATCCTCGCCCACCGCTTGGCTGCAGTCGATGGTCCAGGCCCGGCGACGGCATTTCGCCAAACAGTAGCTGGAGGGGTAGCGAAGGAGTTGTTGAAAGCTGTAAGAGGGCGTTGAGAGGATTTCTTCGGGTGAGTGGCGGTGTCAATCCACTTGTCTGGGTTGGGAAGGTAAGGGAAGGAAGGTGGAGACATGGTGTGAATGACTCAGAAGGTGGCGAAGATCATTTCAAAGGCGATAGAAGCTGATCAGTCAAGCCAAGAGCTTCGAGATTTAGCGCAGAAGCGCGAAGTCAATCACGCTGGAGAGCGCCACGACGGCAAATACTTCGGGGATTACCGGGCAGTTGAGCGGGGCATCTCAACTCAACAAAATCACTTCGTTCCGGCTGGTAGACGCATCATCATGGCCTCGGTGATCCGCTCCTTACGAGCGCCTCTCTCTCGTGCCACCCTCCACATACGCCCCTTCACTATTTCCAAGCTCAACCTCGCCCGCACTTTCACCTCCTCCACCATTCGTTCTGCCGACTCCCATGGCTCATCTGGTCCACCTCAGCTTTACGGTCCAGGCGGGAAAGCCGGAGAGGTCCCCACAGAGTACGTCAGATGCCTCCCTGAAATGATGGATACAGTTCCCTTATATCTAGTCAATGCGGGAACTAAGCTGATGAGCCACCTAGTGAAGAGCAGGCAACCGGTATTGAGCGATTCGAACTTCTCGGAGATCTCATGGGGGTGGATGTCTTTGACCTGAAACCGATCGAGATGACACGTATGGGGACGATGTCGGAACCTATCCCAATTTTCTCTCTGGTTCGTACAGCTCCCTGGCGCTTACATCTTGTTGTCCCCGCTAAGTGGACAAGGGATGAGCCGTTGAGCTGATAAATCGTGCATAGTGGCCCGAGCGTCATGTCGGCTGTACAGGCTATCCCGCAGATTCACACGATACCATCTGGATGCGGGTGACGCATGACAAGCCAAAGAACCACCGGTGCCCGGAATGTGGATGTGGTGAGTGAAATCCTCAACTTTGATCATCTCGCGCGGTGGTCAGCTGTATGGGTGGTATCGCTCACGCTTGAGCAGTATACTCGCTCAACTTCCAAGGAGATCCGGCATTGCTTCAGGGAGGGGCTCATCACCACTAGGCGGGTTCAGCGGGTCCAGAGCAGTAGAAACAGGGCTTGAGAAGCATATATTGGCATACCCATTTCCCCAGGAGGCAGGGGTATTTGGCTTGCCTCTGGTATCCACGTTCATATCATGTTGATCGTCTCTATCATCTGTTCTACTTCAGGTCGGACCAGAAGGGTGTATTGTCGCCTTGATGCGCGACATGCTCAAGCTTATGGCAGCTTGTTAGAGGAGTGTGCATGTAAACATGGCCCAGGAAATCCCAACGCTATGTGAACCCTACCAATGTAGGGTGGGTATTCCGCAGAGGAGTATATCCGCCTAATCCCGCCTCCCTTTTCTTCCCTAGTTCAGCTCAAGAGTCTCTGTACTCCTACTCCAATTCTCTCCCAAGCCCCGTGTTCCCCCCAACCCCACCGACCATCTAATCCTCCCCATACTTCGCCCTCTTCTTCAACGCGATATCCGTGTATCGCTGCGTCACGTCACATCACGTCAGCATCCAAACTTTTTATACCCAAAGGCGCTTCGTCGTCTCACCTGTTTCTCCTCCGCACTCAAGGCCTTCCACATATCCCCACCCCTCTTTGCAAAAGTCTTCGCCTTATCCTTTAGTTCCACATCCCCCATCTCAATCCCACCTTTCTCCCTCATCTCCGCCAGAAACTCGAAAAAGGCACTGAGAGGTTTCTTCCTCCCATTCCTAGCCATCCCACCATCCAATCCCGGCCTACTTTTGGGGAGTCTCAGAGTTTTCCCAGTGACAGCTTGGATAGCCAATCGACCTGCCGGTGTGAGACCGGACATGAAATCCTTAAACTCGATCTCGTAGGCCGTACGTAACTTCTTCGACTCGTTCTCGTATTTAGCTCGATCCGTCGAAGACATGACCTTCCATTCTTCTGCAATCCCATGCGAGATTTCGGCAATCTTGATCCCACCTTCTCTCGATTGAAGGTTACCTTTCTCACGGTTGAAGTAATCTTTCACAAACAGGGCGTAACTGCTCGGTGGGGATTTCGGGACTTCAGGGAGGTCGGCTGTAAACAGGAGGAGCTTCAAGTTAACCATTTACTTTTGTGTGTGTGTGTTTGTAAGATGCGAGCACCGTAGGAGGGAATTGAAATCGGGAATTGAAATCGGGAATTGAAATCGGGACATACATTTCACCCTCTTGGCTTGGACAAGAGGGGTGCTGGAGATGGTTCGGAGCGCGTCGAAACGGACTACGGCAGCGAGGTTCGCGACCAATCTAGGTCGCAGTATGTGCAGCATGGCTGGAATGAAATGCGGTGGTGAGGAGAGGGTGGCAAGAGGGAAAGTTGAGAGAGGATTGGAGTGTAGAATATAGATGCTTAATGTCGTCTCAGCTAAAGTGGAGCTTGCTTTCGCGAGGACGTGTGGATAGGGGTGTTACCCATTCCGGGACAAGCCATCCTAGTCCGAAAGTGGCACTTTTACCCATTCCGAACCTTTTCACGGATAATGACGTAACATGAAAACCGGGAGTCGACGCGTCGAAGCCGGTCCGAAGTGCTTAACTGTTAATGCATGCGATACAACCAAGATATCTTCTAAATGATCTATAAGGATGATGATGATGATGATGATGATGGCACTTTCTCCGATTTCTCGGTTGCCGTTACTTGTTCCTCTACTGATGTTGGTGCTGCGAGTGTCGTTTCTGATGCACCGACCGGTACCCTTCCATCCGAAGCCTCATCGTCGACGATTCCCCCTTGCCGATCCTTCTGCCACGGCCAGACATGCTCAGGTGACCGCCAAGCCTCTCCTTTGTCTGCGACATTATCAGTCTTCGAGAGGTTAAGAGTTGATCAATGCGACTCACAAGCAAGAAGAGCAATCCCGCAACAAGAAAGGGCTAACAAACCCGAGACCAAGGAGTACAAACCGCCATCTCCAATCGCGTTTTGGATGGGTATGGCGACTTGTGAGAGGATACAACCGAACGAGCCGCGGATGAAGGAGTTACAAGCGACAGCTGACGCCGAGCGGCCCTGACTTCCGTCAAATACGCACCTCGCTACTCACGCGAAGTCGCAAACTCACTGGATTGGCGTCGACGAGGTAGGCGAGGGTACTGGAGTAGATGAGCCTGCTCAGATTAGCGCAAAACCTTCGGAATGAGGTGGAGCTACTAACATGAGCGAGAAACCGCAGAAGAACAAGCTGACAATCAGACCGGCGATATTGACCTTCTCCCCAGCCGTCCACGCGTACGACAGAAAGCTGGCCACGACGAGCGGCATGCCGATGATCGTACTCTTTAGACGCATCTTCAAGTATGCCCTTTTCAGTATACAACATTTGCCAAGGGGAAGTCTGACCCACTTCAGGTACCGAGACACCCCGCTTGGCGCGCTTGAGTTTCCGCAGTACCATATCGGACCATCGGCCGCCGCCTATACTGCCTATGATGCTGCCTGCACCGAAAGACAGAATGACGAGACCGATGTATAGTGCGTTGTAGCTGTATGGAGCTCTACGAGAAGTCCAACGTTAGCGGGTCACCCTTCCTTGAACCAAGGTGTATACTGACTTTGCAAGAGTGACACTGGCAGTGTATGTCGTCGTATACTGAGCCGAGAACAGCAGACCTAAAGCATCGTCAAACCCTACACGGCAAGCTGGATAAGAGGACCAACCAGAGCACAGAAGTATTATCAGGTTCGTTGGCATCTTGAAGATACTCCACATCGTAGGCAACGGATTAACATCCCGAAAAGTTGGCCGAATAGCTTCATGTTCCGTGAATTCGGACTTCCCCTTCTTCAACCCATACCATCTCCGCTGGACCGTCACCTCGTCCTTCTCGGTATCAACTGCGACATGATCGGTACTGGGTCGACGACCTGGAGTCATCGGAGGTGTCGGAGCATTCGAAGCTAGCCCTCGGGCGAGTTTGCGTTGTCTTTTCTCGTCGTGCTGCATCGCTCGTTTGATCGCGTCTTGTACGGCTTTCTGGTATACTCGAGATCGCTAAAAAGAAGGACTAACGTTAGTCGCAGGTCTTGTTCATTGGGTTAGCAAGCAAGCTTGCCTGTCGACGCCAGGTATCGGGAAAGAAGATGAACATGATCTCGACGATCCCTGCGAAAGCAGCTAAGAAATACAGAGCGCTCCGCCATCCAAATGCCTAATGGTCATCAGGTAGGCACGTCCAAAGGCTATCTACTTCAACGCACATTCCCAAGAGCTCCACCGATGAGCGGACCCAGAGCTGGACCGAGCAAAGGCATCCCATAGAATAGACCAAGCTGCTTGACATCAGGACGTAGAAGGTCAAGCAGAGGTGTATGACACACCTTTCGACCCCGCTCATGTATCTCAAACATATCAGCCAGACTTCCCGCTCCAACCGCAACGACAGCAGCCGATCCAGTCGCTTGCAAGCACCTCATCGCGATGAGTGTAGGCATATTCGGAGAGCGCGAGGCGATGATGCAAGCTACTGTGTATATCTGACGAGATAATCAGTGGGAACGATACTGAGTTCGGTGCACGGGGACTTACTCCGTATGAAACGAGGTAGACGATCTGTTTAGATATCAGCTTCTAAGTCTCTTCCTCGGGCTAAAGTAGAACACAGACCTTCCGCCCTATGATCTGTCCAGATATCAGCACACCAGTCCTATATTTTTGGGCATGAGAACTCACCTCGGCAATGCCAGACCATAACAAAGGCATCCACCCTTGAAACCTGGACGTCTCAATTCAGCTCAAATCCCGGGGGGTTTTACGAGCTCACTCACAAAATATACATACTCAGACTCAACCCGATCTGCGTATCCGACGCATGCAGATCCGCTTTAACCTCATCGATAACCGGATTATAGATACTAGGCGCTATGAGCGGTCCCAACTTTAAGGGCACCTCTTCAGTCCGATCCAATTCTCACCATCGAAGGCCGGGGGTGGGAACTCACAACGGAGGCAATCATCATGAAGAGAACGACATTCTTTTTAGTCGGACTCCATTCCCTCGGGTCGTCGTCGACTGGGACATGTTCGATATCGATAACAGGTGCGTCGTGATGTTTCTCGTTCAGGGCGGACGTGGGATGTGACTCGGGTATATCGAAATGTGCATGGTGGGGAGGATGTGAATCTGTCGACCTCACTAGCGCTAAGGTGGTGGACAGGCGAGATGGATGGCGGGAGATGGAAGGAGCAGGGCAGATGGGTGACTCGGCAGGGTTGATCCTCATAATCAAGAGACAGGACTATTGATATGACGCAAGAATCGTGTCCGACATCGCTCCTGGCGGTCAAGTGAGAAGTTACAAGGATGGATGCGGGACCTATCAGGTTGTGATATCGAGAAAATCTATATAGATCAGATGTCAAGATCCAGGTTTGAGGTATCCCAATCCAGGCTAATGTATAAATTCGGACACCTCCGCTTGCACGGCCGAAAAGGGTCGGCCGATACGAGTAGAACGTGGTAGCTGACGATGGATATACTTACATAAGCGAGTGTTCTCAAGGGAATCAAACGCGTTGAGACCATAAATGAGGAGATGCGTAATGATGAAGAGAGCTAGGAGGCCCAAAAAACCGACCAAAAACCCAACTTGTCCTTTTAGCTACCACAAGACCAGCTCAACATGGAGCTTGTAGTTCTGTTCCAGGTCCCGATAATGCTCGATCCTGGCCTGACGAGCTCGGACTGCTTCCTGAACTCACGGTCAGAAGCGAGCACAAGATTATATCGCTTGGATCTGGGGAAGATAAGCGTACCTCCGATCGGAGTGGAACCGATGCCTCTCTCTTCCTGACCCGCTTCTTCCTTATAGCATCCGCCAAAGTCCTCCTGGTCCTTTTGATAACGAGATCGCTAGGCTTCGTCGCACTTTCCAGATCGACGTCTTCGATCAGATCCGCGTCGGTCATCTGCTCGTCCTCCCCATCCTGATCTCTCGCCTGCATCCGACCCAAGACTTCCGCGCCTCGCCAGACCCCTTCTGTGGGCCGCATCGGATTACTGCTCTTTCGCAGTCGGTTGAGGTTTATCTCGGCAATCTTTTCATCCTCGTTGGGCTCGGGAGATCCAGAAGAGGTTCCTGAGGGCGTCGGCGAGAACGAGATAGGGGAAACCGGCCGCGGTCGACCGGGTGTGCCGATCTGCGACGAAGGCTGAAAGGGTCTCGGTTTCTTATCTGTACCACGATCAGCATTTCAACCGGACATATTGCACGATACGCACCTTGAAGTATCCCCTGGAGCCAAGCAAAGCCGAAAGGATCTTCCCACTCTGCTCCTTCTATCACGGTCGACAAGTGGTCGTCCTGGTCGCTTACGTCTGGACGGTCTTCTTCGATCATGACAGCATGCGGTTTGCTCGGATCGTCTTCGTCGATGTCCTCATCACGGTCTATGGCTGTATCGTCCTTCAAGACCAGAACGGGCGTCCGGGTAACCTCCATATTCTTCTCGAAAGCAAACGCTTGCTGTGTAGGGGCTGACGAATCAGATGCAGTGTCAACGTCGGAGCCATGTTGGTCATATTCGTAGTCCTGAACCGGTGGCGAACTCTTTCTTCCTATCGTTCTGACGGGTGATATTCCTCGACCAAGCTCAATCGTATCATCATCATCCATGTCCACCTCATCTGACAGTAAAGGAAAAGTGCCTGTGGCAGAGCGAACGTATGGTGTGGACTGCCTACCGTCGAGCTTGCTAGTAGGCTGACTCGAGAGGGGTGTCTGCAAGGCACGAGTGACATCGTTTAACGGGACAGTAAGGTCTTCGTGGGTGATGGTCGCGAACACCTCCGCCGTTCGCTTAGATGGTACGGTTACATCGTCGAGTCGGGACGTCAATTCATCGCGATCGGTCGCATCCAGAGTCGACGTAGCCGAGGTAAGACGGGACGTATCGCTGGTCGGGAGCGACATGTTGAAGCGAGTGTTGACTGTACTCGTGTTAGGACCTGCAGCGTGCGAGGACGAGCTGTTGTCTTGATCCGACATCTGGAAACGGGTCAATTTACTCTTCCCCTCTTTTGAAGATGCTGGAACAATGCCGTCAGGAGGATCCGGGCACTTGGAGCGAGCGAAGAGTCTGCTCGTCGCCACCGTCGTGGCCTTGACTGTACTCGGCGGTGAGAGGTCGTTCAGCGGAACAACCAAATCTTGTAGCTCGGGAAAGAGGGTGATCGCCGCCTCTTCCAGCGGATCGTCAACCAGTGTCCGGGAGGAAGGAGATCTGGCGATGAAGGTGGTGATACCGAAGACATCTGCCTCCATATCCGGATCCGCTCGGATAGTTTCGGCTGCAGGAGAGGGTAGATTGGTGTCGTCGCGGACCACGGAGATGGTGTCGGTGGTATGGTCGTCGACATCGGGAAGGTCGGAGAGCGGGAGTGAGGATGATGATGTGGAGTGAGGATGCTTCGGGCTCCTCTTGCTCGATCTTCTCGGTGTTGAGTGGTTGCCAAGACTCTGCCATGTATCAGCTGGTAGCAGGAGTTGACAAGCTGATTGCGCACCTTACTGGTCTTCCTTGGCTTCTTCCTCCTCCCAGGAGTCCCTTCCATCCCCATACCCATACCCTTCTTCTCAGACTCGTCATCCGAGCTGTTCCTCCTCGGCTGCCTCTTCCAGGTTGTAAGACCTGCAGCTGTCACATGTCCGGCTGATGAAGATCCTCGATCGAGTCGATTACGGTGAAGTGAAACTCGCGAGGGGGAGGACGGGATGAGAGATCGGAAAGGACCGCCGTGCGGCGTTGGCGAGGGGACCGCCTCGAGGCCTTCACGCATGATAGCTGTCCTTTTCAGCCAAGTGAAGATAAGCCGACAAGAAATACCAACGGGATTTGGAACAATACAACAACGATGACAGAGCTGAAACAAGGGGTCGAGAAAAGAAGTTGAGTAATTGATCAAACATAAAAAGGGATCTAATATGAGAAGGGGACGTGCATGTCAGGGACGATGATCCTGTGACCAGGTGAGACACGTTAGCCGCGAGCAAAGATGTTCGAATATTGCTGTGATGCATGAGTACGAAAAAAGATGTACAACAGATAAATGCCTACATGACATGAATTGTGCTGAGCCCGCCTCAATCTAACTTGATTCCACATCAAGCGGCATACTTCATTCCGTCAGCTGAGTTCGTAATTGGGGTGGAAGTGTCCTACCCTTGTGAACGTCCGCCCGAAAAAGTCCGCATTCCCCTTGTGATGCCCCTTTTCCTCAGGTCGCGGTTTGAACATCGCCTTCACCGCATCGCTCATACCCGCCTGAGCCATCAACCGCTTCTGCTCCTGCTCCGCCAACTTTTTATGAACAGACCGGGCAAGGGATGATGGTGCTATTGGAGGTGTACCTCGGCCAGGTGCGGGGGAGGCGGACGATGCACGAGGCACTGGAGACGATGAGGCGTTACGAGGCACTTTCGCTCTCTGTGCCTCCAAGGCAACCGTTGACGGCACGACTTCGATCACTTTCCGTTTCTTTGTAGATTTGGCCGCTGCCCTGGAGGTTAGGAGGTTCTCGAGGAGAACTGCCTGTACCTCTCGAGTAGGGTTGATCGGTAAAATACTGGTAAGTAGCGTCGAATCGAACGTCTTCCCGCAGTTCGGGCATGCCACTTCTCCCTTTCCACCGTCCACAACGGGTTTCGCCTCATCAGGCGAATCGCTTTTGGTGACGACTCTCGCTGCAACGCCTTTGGTCAGGGTAGGTACGACTGCTCGGATGGAGGCGTCGGAAAAGACGCATCCGCAGGGTCGCAGCGAGATGAACGGGACTGCTCCGGACATTTCCTTCAGTGATAGTGGGCAGACGAAGGGGGCGCGAGCGAGAAGGTCTTCGGTTGTTGAGGATGAAGGTGGGATGTAGGTAGGAGTGGGAGTGAGGTTGAGTGAGAGGAGATCCTGATGATCAAAAGCGTCAGTATCGATCCATGCAGTACTACCAGCTATAGCATAGAAGAGTGTTTAAATCGAGACTAACCTTGACACTCTTGAGGTAACCGCAGATCTGATCCCCATCCCCATACTTGGTTCGGTCAAGGAAGTACTCGAGAACCGCATCCTTGTTGTACAGCTTCCCGAGCGGATCGAGCACCACAGGTCGAGCCAGGGGTTTCTAAAGCACGCATTTCAATACCGATTCGATTATTCTGAGTTCCCAGAGCTTACCTTGCTCAATGCGCAGAGGAAGAACAGCTCTCTCAATAAAGCTTTGTCCGTGATTTCCGCCTTCACTTTCGTCCTCACAAGATCCCGTCTGTCTGGTATGGAGCCTCCGTCGGCACCCATTCTGTGTCGGTACTCAAGCGAAATTTCAGAAGCTTGATTTCCAGTGAGTGAAGAGAGAAGCACTGAATTCAAGTTATTGAGTGGCCAAGCACCGGAGATATCTCGGCGATATTGACGCAGATATTTCAACGGGCTGTTCAACCGATTTGAGTTGTCGGCCTGACACTGACATATCTATCGATGCTCTAGCTGCTTTCCTCCCCTCGCTTCGAGCCATCGCTCAGCGAGTACGCCACCTGCTCTCGTGAGTCTATCCGTCCCGCTATCACTCTTTCAACATCACGGCTTACTCCTTTTTATGATGCACAAACTTTCAGTTCTGCTACCGAGTGATCGTGAGCGATAACCCAACATACCAAAAAAACATTTTCTGAACTTCGTCTTTTCCCCTGCTATAGTCTCATGCTTGTTGTCGGTTTGTCGGTACAAGTGCTGACCTTATCAGACAGCTATTGCCCCTCGCTCCCCTTTCGGCTAAGGGCGTAAGTGTGAATACTATGACATCTTCCCCTCTCTATTATCGATATGATTCAACTTCAGCTCAATCCATTCTCTGACTCATTACTATCTCTCTCCTTCTGCCCACACCTATGGTCATGCTCCAGCTTGTCTCTGCCCCACTAGCTCCAGCAAAAAGGCAGAACAAGTGAGACGGGCAGGATGGATGACCTTCGGGATTTCGAGAAGATTGCGCCTGGCGTCTTGCTGGTCGTGATTGGATTGGAGTGTGTGGGTGGCCAGGGTGCGAGGTTGTAGTGAGCATGCTTAATTGGCTTCTATGATTCCTCCCATCATTTTCCAATGCTCGATCTAGCCCCCGATGCATAGGTTGACCTTGCTTCAGACTCAGGCTCACCATGTCGCAATTCCCTAATACTCAGCAAGGGTACTATGGTCGACCGCTTCCCACCAGTCGGCCTTCATCGTCAGGCAGCGCGATGCAGGCAGGACTACCTAACCTTCCTACATATCCCGGCTCCGCAACGAACTCCCCTGTCCCGTCTCAACCCTTTAATACCGCCCACATACAACAACTCACCGACTTCCATCGGCAACAGGCGATGCTGGCCCAGGAGCAACGTCAGGCGAGTCCTGTCCCGCAACAGCAGCAACTTCAGGCGGCACAGCTTGCTCAGGTTGTGCAGCAACAGCGACTTCAAGCGCAACAGCAACAGCAACGCATTCAGCAGATGATGCAGAATAGTCAACTGCCTATCTCGTCACATCAAATGCAGATGCAGCAGCTTCAGCAGTTCCAGCAGAACGGACAGCGACCGATCATGCCTCAGCAACAACGCCCGATCACGCCTCAGCAATTGGCGATGCAGCAACCGCTACAGCAGCAGCAGCAGAAGCAACCATTGCGGTACCCTTCAGCTCAGCCTCAGCCACAGCAGCCACAGCAGCCACAGCAGCCTCCTGCCTTCCAACAGCCGTCGCAGCAGCCTTTCAACCTTACTTTCCCGCCGAATCGTGCTGCTCAAGCTTCTCAACCGGCTCCCGCGCGACCTAGCAATACAATCCGCCGTCCCTCAACCCCTGTTTCCCAGGTATTCACTCCTCCAGCGCAGGGTATCCCTTCACCTTCTCCGGTCAAGGTGGAGGATCCATCCGCCGGTCCCTCAAAGCCGAAGAAGCGGCGGGACTTAGGGGGCCTCGCGGAGAAGGAGAGAAAACCCAAGCCGAAGAGGGACAGAAGGGATGCTGGGCTGCCTCAGGCGGTCTATTTTGCTGCCATCGAGCCAACGACTCGTGAGCATCCTCCAACGCAAATGAGAGAGCCGCGAGAGAGGGAGAGGGAGAGGGTTATCGAGGCAAGATACTCGCCCGCTCCGGCGGATGTTAGGAGGCGTCGGGATGAGGGGATGAGAGGGTCGATGCGTAATGAGAGTGAGGGGCTTCGCTTGCATCCCGTTCAATAGCTGACAAGAACAGTCTCGAGGCTCATGTACGCGGCTGGAGACGTTCTCGAGCCGGATCTGGACTCGGTGGACTACCTGGAAGATCTGACTGTGGAGTTCATCGCGGATCTAGTGAGTCAACTTCTGAGGTGAAGAGACTGGATCTGATTTCCTCAGTGCCGCCCTGTTCCGCCGATACAGAGTAACCCATCATCAGCCCACCAAGCAGTCCCCCTAACGTCCGCCATCATCCGCCATCGTCTCGCCTCTCATCCCTCCCTCCGGAAATACCTTGACCGATTTGATGTCATGACCTACATGTCTTCTGAGCTTGCCGCTCAACGACGAGTAGTCAATTCGACTGAAACTCACTTCGACTTGATCGATACCGTTGGCAAGGATTATCTAGGGATCGACGAGCCTGGTGCAGATGATGGTGGGGTGAAGAAGAAGAGAGGGAGACCGTCCAATCCGAGTAAAGAGAAGGAGAGGAAGAAGCCTGGTCCTGCGAAGGGTTATAAGAGGGTTGTGGACCCAAAAGCGCCGAGAGTCAAGAGGCCTTATAGGAGGAAGGAAAAGGCGCCGAGCGCGGCGGCCATTATGACTCAAGCATAGACGGCTGACACACACCTCTTGTCGTACTGTCATCAATGTCAGGTCATATGATGCTGTTTTGGAAACTGCCAATTATGTAGCGCTCTTTGTGATCGATATCATGTGATAGCGCAATATCATCATGGTATCAATCTTAAACCACGCCACCAGCACCATCCCCCTACGCCGATAAGGGCAAGGACAGCGCGACTAAGCGGTAATTGAACGACAGTGAGGATCCAGAGCGTCCCAGCTGCTGCAGCCTGTAGCCCTCAGCACAAATCCGAGCATTATTGAGGGAGATCCAGCTCACTTGGGAAGTGACGACGGACCAACCGGCTTTATTAACCAACCAGATCAGACGAGTACCAGAGAAGATGCTCGCTGAAATCATGAGGAGTTGAGTGAGCGGGTTTGTGGGGTATCGATTCGCTTATTTCCATCTCAGCTGGTAATTCTCCAGTGTGATGAAGGAAGCGAACTGTAGAAGACTATGGTGCCAAGAGCTGGGTTCAAAGTTAGCTAGCTGGCTTACGAGCAGGTGTTTGGCAAGGGGTGACATACTTGGAACTGCTGAGAGTAGGTGTGTAGCGAGTAAGGTGATGGTTGGACGATGTTGGTATTGCAGGTGTACTAATCTAGCCCCAATGTCAGTCTTCTACATTTGATCCTGGCGCCATGTGCCAAGTTCCTGAGTGAGTGAGTGAGTGAGTGAGTGAGTGAGTGAGTGAGTCGAGTCAACTCACATGTCTAGAAGGAGGTAGAGGAAGCAGAAAGGGACTGTGACGATGAGCATATCGAACCATTCATCTCGCGCTTCCAATTCTTCTGGCGGTTGTTCGAGCGGGGCTGGGTGAGGTAGGTCGGTTGGATCCGGGATGAGAGGTGGTTGAGAGGGCGATGGGAGGGAGGAAGGATGTTTGAGTGGGATGCGATGTCGGAGCTCATCATCATGTATCTTCTGAGAGGGTGAGTCAGGCTAGGACCGGAGCGATCAAGTGATGAGTGATTCTCACTTGAGGGTAGGATATGGTTTCGTCATCATCCGAGACGTCCTCGACGACCGCCATACTGAAGGACCAAGGCGAGGCGAGGTGCTCTGATGGCGGAATCGAAGTACCACTGTGAAGTAGAATAATCACTGAGGGGTCAATGTTGGAAAGGGGATCACCAAAAGGTCCGAATATCTTCCAACGGAAAGGTATTCATATCTCCATTGACGAAGGACTTATCAACAATGGCTACACCCGGATCTCAAGCGACTCTTCACCATACAGAAAATGGTCTACTCACAGGACCGTGCTATATATAAAACACATCATCCTCGCCTCTCGCAACTTTATTGCCAGGTAACAAATACCAGGACAAGGCAGGCAGGTTTGTGATATGAATTCGCCGAACCAGCCCGAGAGAAATCCACAATCTTGAGGGTAGGAGCCAAAACGCATATCTTTTCATGTCATGCAAGCTTTACACCGACAATCGCTTCTTACCTTACCATGGCACACGTCTTCAGACCTGCAGTTCCTTCCATCACCACTCGAGACCAACTTATCGACCAAAAGATTCACCGATCACTTGATATTCGGTAAAGGTCCCCCCTGTCCCTTCTGATTCCCAGTCCCCAAACTCGTATGTCCATCAGCCGCTCTAGCCTGGTTGAATTGCTTATGCATATCATCCGTCGCTTTCTGATTATTGTGGTCTTTCGCGTTGACGTTCGCCGAGGAATCGGTCGGGAAGTCTCGGAGGTGGAAGGTTGAGGCCACGCCCGATCCTGGGTTGTATTCGTCCTGCATAATTTCAGAAGGGGGTAGCTGGGATGATACAGGTTTCTTCTCAGGTCGAAGGGATTATCTGGGATATATAAAGGAGTTGCGGAAGCGAAGAAGAAGTCTGGGTGGATCCAGAGAGGACAGGATGAGTAGGAAGCGAGAAGCAGGCGGACTTACGTGTGATTGAGGCATGATGCTTTAAGGTTGAGCTACTCTTGGCTTATGACCGGTCAAGATTATCTAAGAGCGTGTCTAGGTTCTCGAAGCAGATTTGGCAGTGATGTCAAGTGTAAAGTATCGATGGGAAACTGATGACATCATGCGACACAGCTTGGTCGGTCAAGGTGGAGAGGTCGTCCATATCATCGGTTGTCGGTCAGGGACTTCTACGGTATTTACCACCTGATTGACGAAGCTAAAAGCTTGTCGACGAGGGACTATCAGACCATCATTTCAGCATTCGTGGATATTCTGAGCACCGTAACGACGGTTCTGACAATCAGTCTTAAGGAACTCGACTCCACGCTTTGTCGCGGCGAAAGCTTCGTCGAACTAATTGGCAGATTCGAGATCGTTCGCATGCATATCATGCCAGATCTGCTATACTGTTTAAACCGCTGACCGCTGACCCGGTATTCCTGAAGTCATTGAATCGTAGAAAGTCCCACGGAGAATTGGACGACGCACGGGACCGCATGACATTCGGACCCGACTCGCGCTTTTACTGACACATTTCCCATTGCTCGTGTATATCAAACCGAATACTTATTCATCCATCGATAACAGGTTTCGATCAGATACATACACATGTCTCATCGTACCATGTCACCCACTCCCTCGCCGACATACGACATCCAAACTCTTCACCACCTCTCCACCACCTCCAACCTCATCTTCCGCCTCCACACCCTGACTTCCGCCTTTCCCCTGATCTGGACAGGCAACCCTCAGACATCAGGCTTCCACTCCCTAAAACGCCCACCTTGCCCCCCTAACCTCTACCTCATACTCCTCCTCCCCCACCTCTAAGCTACCTCGTGGATGGGCCGAAGGAGCTTACATGAGACATACGATAATCGACCACACCATCGGGAAACATCGTCAGACATGCCTAAATATCCGAGGAGAGACCATCGAGGATTACCCATCAACTCCTGAAGACGAGAAATCACCTTGGATGAGTTGTTCACGAGATATCAGTTGGTGTTTATGGGAAGTCGCTCGACGTCTGACTCTTTCCGAAGAAATCGATCGCGATCATCAAACGTTCAAACTCATATACAAATTCAAGCTCCAAATCCAACGGGAATGGGGAGGTGATTGTGGACCCACTGACACCAATTAGGAAGGGTTTGACGAGGGCCAAGACGATGTCTATGAGTCAGAGTATGAAAGGGACTTATGAGTTTGCTCGAGATTCAGCTGCGGAGAGTAAGGAGGTCCTGGTGTATGGAAGGGTGTTTGCGGGTAGTATCGAGGCGGATCTGATGCTTACGAGGGAGGTGAGTCTGGACACCATAAGGAGGAGAGGGCTGATTGACGTGGGTAGTATTTGGCCACAACGTTGGTTGAGCAGTTCCTTCGACAGCTGAATGGAGAGAGGGGAGAGAGGGGAGAGGGGGAAGAGGGGGAAGAGAGGGGATCTGGAGGTGGTGAGAGTAGGAGCGCGAATGGGTTGAAGGGATGGTTGGCGAGATTGGTTTGGGATCCGAGGGAGGGTGATTATAGGACGGCGATGCGGAAAGTCGTTCGGAGGAGGCAGGAGATTGCGTTGTCTCGTGACATCAAGAGGAACAAGCTGGTTAGTGCCACAAAACCGAATAGCCGCAGAGAGCCTGTCTTCGCAGCCGACAGTCCAATATGATATCCACGGGCGAGTGAGCAGCTAGCGAGAGATGAGTAAAGAGGGGTACTAGGCAGGTTTGGACAGGCATGAGATTGCGGGGGTCCATGTCTGGTGAGCCGCAGCAGTGATTGTATAGAAGGGAGCTGGGGTGAGTATGAGCTTGTACAAGCGCATTTTACGATTTCGAATCGTCCCCCACACTGCCCGCTGATCAGCTTAGCGCGTCATCAGTCTAGCATGTCAGGATTATAAGGTAATCTTCGGCGAAGGTTTCAAAAGGTCACATATGTCAGAATCAGTATCCAAGAGAATTAGTTGCATGCACGATTACTTTTCGAAAATCCCCTACTTCTTCCCAGACACCTACTCCCCCCCCATCTCCACACTTAGCTTCGGTCGATCACTCCCACTACTACTCCCCGCACTGATCTGTCCAGGTGACCGACTTCGAGGAGGTACACTCACACTCAGTCTCGGCGATGTGCGTAAGGATCCATCGTCAATACTCAAAGTCGATGGGTACGGGGTTCCCGGTGCTGAAGCCGAGTAGAACCCGTGAGCATGAGGGTTAGACATGTGTGTGAATGACATCGGCGTTTGTGCTTGTGCTCGCAGGTCATTGAGAGATGGATGTCGTGAGGGTGAAGCGGATGCGGAACCAAGACGGAGCAGATTGATGACACTCGACGCGCGGGAAGGCCGATCGGGTTCACCCAGGATCGGGGCGGATTCAGGGATAGGTGATCCAGGAACTCCAACAGCTGTTCTTGTCGGTTGCGCAGCAGGAGCCGAGGGAGCGTTATACAGGTATGTCGAGGCGAGGACGATCGATGAACCGCTGACGAAGGCGAGCGTGATGGGGTAGGAAAAGAGGGCGACAGAGGCGAGGAAGGAGATGATGATGGAGAGCGAAGTGGCGAAGCCTTTCCTGTAGGATTCTTAGAACTGGACGATTAGCGAAGGCATGAGGGCTTACATGATATTGTCGCTATACCTGATCACGATAGCAGTGATCAACCCGCCAAGCGTCTGCGTCAGAACCGTCCCGATGGCCCATCTATTGAAGTTGTTGAAGCTCGCCATGACTCTACCAAGCCAACCAACGCCCTCCGGTCCGGAAGGGGCGAAAAGGACGACACCGAGCGCCGGGACGAGGGAAAAGAGAGACAGCTGGGTATTGCGGACCCAGAGATCGGGCGGCGGAGTCGAGCCGGATGTAGCTTTGAGTATGAACTCGAAGTAAACCCCTGCCAGCCCCGAAGTCAAACATGCCAGTGTGACAGCCGTGAACCCTCGGAACGGGTTCATGACTCGATCAGGGGCGATCAATGGCTCGTCCGGAATGCCAGAACGAAGAGCTGAGGTACCTTTGTTGAGCTTTACGCCGGGTCCGTGCGGGATGCGAGAGGATATCGAAGGGACAACTGTCGATTGTAGTTGAACAATAGCGACGCCGACGGCGAGCATGACCAACGCAGCCCACTTCGACCTGCTGAGCCGTCTTCGAAGCAAAAGGACCGAAAAGAAAGCTGTCGTGAGGATCTTCATCTGGTAGGTGACCTGGAACGTGGCCACATCGAGGTTTGACGCCGCCACGTACTGCAGATTATTCTGGATGACATAGAGTATCGCGGGGACAGCCAGTTTGTAGCAGTCAGGCGAGAAGACGGACTGCGACAGAAGCTGTAGTCGACTCGGGTGGAAGGGAGAGTACCAGGATGCAGCAGGTCTTCGGTCCGAGTCTTTGCTGTCCTTCTCGGATAACTGAGGCGCTCCAAGCATGTCCGCATCGATGCGTTTCAAGGCGATGACGACGGATATTGCACCTTTCAGGAGCTCGTTAAGGAGGACGGCGGAGGCGGCGGAGTAAGATTTGTTCGGAGAGGCGGTTATGCGGGAATAGTGCATGATGATCGTCAGAACGGCGTTTTGCAGGGCGAGGGTGACGAGACTGACCCGTCGTCAGCACTCGCGTAGGAAAGGAAGAAGGAGACGTACGAGATCCACTTCAGCTCAATCCCCCATAACCGCGGTGACCCATCTCGTTCTCGGCTGGAGTATGTGGGAGCTGCTTGAAACCCGGCTTCACCCTTCTCGTCCATCCTGGGCGACAGCAACCGATGTGAGCTATTGTTGAACTCATAGCTTGAAGATGATGCTACTCCAAAACCGTTTTGGAGAGCGTGGTAGATCGACTGGTGCAACGCATGATGATCTCCGTTTTGTGACGGTGCGGGAGACCCGTTTGCAATGGGCGACGGCCTGCTTGAGGATGAGGTATGATAGGGGTGAGGGAGTGAAGGGAGACTACGGTCAGTCAGTACACTGATTGATAGTGTCACAGGAGACCGGTGGATTCATAAAACGATGAAGAGGACGGCGACGAAGGGTAAGGGACACGGAGAGCTCCAAGGTCATCTTTCGAAGATCGCGGGGGAGTCGAGGCACGAAAAAAGGGCAACCAGCGCAAATCGCGGACTTCTCGGACATGATCACCGCCACACGGTGGGCAGTCAAGGATCGTCTGTCCGTGTCCTCGACGCGAATGAAGAGGAATTCGCAATCGAGGTTCGAAGAGGTTTCCAAGAGCAGTAGTTAGAAAAGAACTCACCTGCTTAATCGCCGCTTGGGCCTCGTCACTCCTACACCTACCCCACCAGCCTTCCCAACGCTCCCATCATCCTTCTCCGTTTTCTCCCGCATGACCAATCCGTCCTCCTCGCGTCCATTCATGGTTGACACCCGTCGCGAACTTTGGGCAGTGCTGTCGTGAGCCGAGGCAGTGGATGATGTATGTGAAGAGCCGGAAGGTCGCCGGTTATAGGTCGGATGTCGACTCGAGGACGCGGAGGATGGTGTAACAACCATGAATGTGGAGGGTGTTAGGAGGGGTGTTAGGAGTTGGGGTGATCGAGGAACCGGTCAAATATTGATAGACGATGAAGGTATGAGGTATTTCGAGACTACGCAATCAAGGAAGGTACCATTCGCGAGGCTGTAAGACCGGAAGATGTGTCGCGTGCCAGCGGTGGAAAAGCCGACTTGCCGGTTCCGAGGATTCGGTTGACCTCCCGTATAGCTCGAAAATGCGAAGCGTGGTTGTCCTCTCAAAGCGGAGGCTATAGGCGTGCCAAGAGGGTCCAAGGAAATTATGGTCGACTAGCAGGGTATACCTTGTTGAAACGGACAGGACGGGGGGAGGAGCGCGACTGCGGAGTTGGCTGGAGTTCAGGGTACAATCGAGTTTTTACGTCCTAGCGAGGTGTCGTTTACGTATGGCCAAAACTTCGTCGCTTTGGTTACGACCTGATCGACGTGAAAGGTGGGTAAAGAGAGGAGAGTGGATGGTGGAGCACGAAGGGAGGACTGAGGCTTTTCGTATATGGCGACTAAGGAAGTAGCTGGTCTTTTGAGGTCTACCAGGGCCGAGATTGACCCGAGCTTTCTTCGTTTTAGGGGATGTTCTGCAATCTGATGGCGAGGGGGTTTTCGGCGAATCGATTTTGGCGAAAAGGAATGGAGGGGGGAAGGAAGGGGGTCCGGGTTTTACGCTATAGCAGATGCGCAGCAGCTGGCCCATGCGGGAACAGATGGAATTGCTCCAAATGTAAATAGATTGACGTGTGCGGGCAATGAGCGGAATCACCGGTATCAATATTCCGGCACGTTCCTGGTAAGTTCACTCGTCCAATATTCTGGGACCATCGACGCTGGTGAACATTTGTTTTATCCCTCAAGCTTCCGTTATCTTGTCGTGACGCCTGCCTGTCTCGCTTGCCGGTGCGCCGAGGGTATCCCCTTCCGTTGACCGGTCCTTCTCTCTCCCTTTCGGTAGCTCGATTCACATCATAGACAACATAGAGTAGAAGTTTCGGTTTCACCGCACAAATCGCATCGCTCGCCAGCATAACGACATCGGGGACACCATCTTCAGCCGTCGCTTCGAGTATTGAGCCATCAGTTATATCGAGATGAAGATCACGGACAAGTTGACGAAGGCGGAGCGGGAAGGACGACCTTTCTGGAGCTTCGAATTCTTTCCGCCTCGGACGGCTCAGGTAGGTCTTGATATCCTCGTCCTGAACCCCGCCGTGTGGGAGGCAGCGGAATCGACCACAAAGCTACTTTCTGGTCCCAGCATTATGTTTGCAACATCGTGGTGACCTGTACCAGAGGGGTCATACTGATCCTCCCTTTGTTCATAGGGTTTGCAGAATCTCTTCGATCGGATAGAACGGATGCGGGAGCTTGGGCCGGAGTTTATAGACATTACATGGTGAGTACTGGCCCAAACTATCATGGCTGTAGCTGAATATTCTCTCAGGGGAGCTGGCGGGAAGAATGCCGATCTTACCTCGAATCTTGTGCAGGTGGTTCAGGAGACGATCGGGTTAGAGTGTTGTATGCACCTGTGTTGTACGGAAAGTAGGTCTCTCGATCGAAAGGCTACCTCCTGGAATAGTATTGATAATGGAGTAGTGCCGAAGGAGAAGGTGGAATGGGCTTTAGCGGTATGTCCATCGTAAATCACAGGCCGATGGCTGAAATCGCGAGTCTAGCAAGCCAAAATTCATGGATGTCAAAATATCCTCGCTCTCCGTGGTGATCCATCACACGGTACCTCAAAATGGGAACCGACACCTGGCGGGTTTCAGCGGGCAGTCGATCTCGTACATCACATTCATCAGCATTACCCCGGTGAATTCTGCGTAGCTGTCGCCGGGTTTCCCCAAGGACACCCCGAAACCGCCGATACTCCCGAAGGACGACATGAGGAGATCATGTACCTCAAGGAGAAGGTCGATGCCGGGGCGGACTTCATCTTCACTCAGATGTTTTACGACACAGATATCCTCTTCGATTGGGTTCGAAGAGTACGGGAAGCGGGGATCACTGTGCCGATCGTACCCGGAATCATGCCGATACAGAATTGGGACAAGTTCCAAACTTGGGTGAAGAGGGAAAAGATCGTCGTTCCGCCGCACTTCTACGAGGCTTTGAATCCGGTTGTCGGGGATGACGAGAAGGTACGAGCGGTGGGGACGAAGCTGGTCGCGGAGATGTGTCGGAAGATCCTGGGGCATGAAGAGACGGGGATCAAGGGGTTACATATTTACACCTTGAACCTGGAGAAGGGGGCGAGGATGTTACTGCAGGAGTTAAAGCTGGAGGGAAGAAGGGAGTCGATTGCGCCACTACCTTGGCGGCCGTCCTTAACACCTCATCGGCGATCTGAGTCGATCCGACCCATCTTTTGGGCGAACAGAGTGCAATCTTACCTATCACGAAGTGAGAAGAGTCCGCACCAACGGAACGACCGCTGACACCGTCTAGCTGACGATTGGGACGAATTCCCGAATGGACGATGGGGTGACTCGAGAAGTCCAGCATATGGCGATTTGGACGGCTATCCGGTTTCCATTGGTATCAGTGTGAGATCTTCGCGATCTCCAATGGCACCGTTCTGACAAGACATGATAGTCCGCTGATGCCTACGGACTCTGGGGCCATCCATCCACCTTTCACGACATCTGTCACCTCTTCGCCCGCTTCTGTCGGGGCGATCTAGCCAAACTCCCCTGGTCATCCCAACCTCCCGCTTCCGAAACATCCGTCATTACCGATCAATTGGCGAAGATGAATGAGCTCGGATACCTTACGATCAATTCGCAGCCTGCTGTCGATGGAGAGCGGAGCGATGACAAGGTGCATGGGTGGGGTCCAGCAGGGGGATACGTCTATCAGAAGGTGAGCAAGATTTCGATCGGGAGATAGCGCTGATTGAGAAAGGCCTACCTCGAGTTCTTCGTCTCACCTGAGCTTCTTTCCCCGCTTATCCGCCGGATCGAGCGAGACCCGCGGATCACCTATTATGCTGTGAATAAGCAGGGCGACTTGCGGACGAACACACATAGTGAGGGCCCAAATGCGGTCACATGGGGTGTCTTTCCAGGCAAAGAGATCGTCCAGGTTAGTCGCCTGCTCTCTGATGGCGAAGTCAGCTCAAATGGGTAGCCAACCATCGTCGAAGCCGTCTCATTTATCGCCTGGAAGTAAGTCCTTCATCCCGCTTAAAATTGTTTATGACTGACGCTCCAAAGGGACGAAGCCTTCGAGCTCGGTCATCAATGGGCCAACCTCTACCCCGAATCATCCCCTTCCCGCGAATTGATCGAAGAAGTCATGTCCACCTCCTACCTCGTTAACATTGTTGCCAACGATTTCAAGGACGGTCAATCCGTCTTTCAGCCTTTCCTCTTGGACAAGCAGAATGTTCTGGTGAACGGCGCGAAAGAGCCGGTCAATGGCGTGCGAACGGCGCTGGTCAATGGCAACGGTCACTAATCACTCCTACCAACTTCGCATCTGCTACCGCACGGAAGCGAAAGCGTTCACGTTCAACTCGTAATTACTTCGCCGTTTGTATATCTATACCCAGTCACTCGATTCCCAGCATTTGATCTATACTTTCACTCCGATATGGAGTTGTTCAACATCGTGATACCTTTCTGGCAAAAGCATGCACATCATACAACTGGCTTCGCGCATATGAGCGGCATCCTGACGGCAGATGTGACTGGGTAACCGTCTGCATGTGGATAAAGTGTTCGTAATCATGCGTACGGTAATGGCTGCAGTCGTCCTAAAGAGCTCAAGCTGCCTCTCTTAACTCAGCAGCGGCCTTCTTTCCCTCCTTCCATCCGGCCAATTGCAAACTCACCTCCACCCAGCTCATCACCACCGTAAACATCCAAATCCAAACTGGATCAAACTCCCTCCTTATCCGCTCCATGCTTCTCAGTACCAATCTCACCAGCAAATCCACCCTCGCAACCACCACCTCCCTATCCGAATCCATCAACTCAAAAGGCAACCTCATACCGATCGGTCCCCTAACGACAGCTTCCAACCCGCTCACCCAGCCACCACATCATCAAGGGACCAACCCCTCGTCCAAGCTCCGACAATCGGATTCCCTTCCCTCCCTACTTGACCCTACTTGAGCACATCTCGCACATCATCCAGATCAGCGTTCATAGTGGGCATGTCGAAATGGTGGACCCCGAAGATCTTGGTGAGATCGATAGGAAAGGGTGGGAAAGCTGTGGCAAACATTTCGCCATATATCTCTACCGGGTATTTGAGCATTGCGTTCATATCGTATGTCCTGGTTTTCAGATCACAATATCAATCAGGAAAGGGAGACTCCATTATTCGCCATCGAGAACTAACACGGAGATGTGGTCGGATTGTGCTTGGAAGCCTGGAATGTGTTGGGCACGTTTCTTCTGTAAAGAGTGGTCGAGAATCCGATCGTTCCACGCTGAGGGAGAAATCAGCTCTTCCTCGACGCATGGCGTGTCTCTCACCTGCCCAGAGCATGTGGTTCTTCGGCACCATCTGGTAAGAGCGTCAATGACACCAATCTAAATATGGAGTATCGACTGACCCGCTCGTCGTGTTGGATGGTGATGTCTATGCTGCTATACCCGATTCTTCCGAGCAGAGCCTCCTCTTCTTTTGTGATTCCACTACCGCGCTTCAGCATGGCGAGAGTGACCTTAGCGTGGTCCTGCACGTTTCTAGTTCAGTGTGTGTCGCGTCGATGAGCAGGCTGACTAACGCAAGGATGACATGGTCGTAGCTATGTCTTGATCCACCTGTCTCTTCCAGCACTACCCCTTCACCCGTCGTCGAGACCGAGTTAACCTCAGTGCTGGTGTGAATCCCTCCCCTCGGTACTCTGCTCGCGGTGTCATCGACATACGTTCGCCTGCCTTCATCAGGTCCTTCAATCTAGGGTAGGATATACATACGATCCGCCTCTGATCGTATACCAAGTCGGTTTATCCCATAACTGAGGTAACCTCTTATTATGGAAGTTCTGAACAAGCAGTCCCAAGGGGTATTCATCCACTTGATCGAGCGGGATCAACCCTGTCGATGCGATGAGTGGCTACATGCGAACCATCAGCCAGGATATCCCCAGGATATCCCCAGGGCACGCACGAACGATAAGGTAATCGTCCCGAAAAGCATCTCCGTAACCCTCCTTCCGCAGGTACTCGCCTACGGTCAGTCGATCCTGCTTTGTGTGTTGGGTCGCATAGGATGTCCAGAGCGGAGTAGTTGAAGCGGAAGGTATCGAACATCATGCGATATATCCTTGGGTTGAAGCTGGCGACGAGGATTCCGGTCAGCTTGATCGCCTCCGACTCGTTTGAGAAAGAGGTAACGTACATATTGTGCTGCTGGCCAAACAGCGTTCTGAGACTACGACTTGACCATCCGAATGTCGGTATCAGGTGGGAAAAGCACCTACGTATCGATCGCAGCAGGTTTCTTGCCAGGTTCTGCAACGTCCGTATCAGCCAACCGCTTCACATGAGGTGACGGGAACAAACGCTTGACGGTGACGGTATTAGCATGCCCTCCGAGTACATCATCTCTTTCACAGGTATCCACTTCGAGATCGGAGAACTCGTTGAGTGCCTAGGGGGTGAGAATGGTCAAACCTCCAACCACGGTACCCGTCAAGAAGAGGTTGATGTGACGACGCGAATCACCCAGAGCGCTGAAAGCCCTGCGACTCCGCCGCCGACGATTGCTATTCTCATACTAATGAGATACAGATGAGATGAGAGTTATGATTGATGAAAAAGATGAATCAGCGGGTAAGTTCAGGGGGCGGATGAAACGAGGTCAAGAACATTATGAGGAATGATTAGCACCCTTCTGCCCCATCGAACTTATTTGGATTGAACCAGATCCCACTTCACTCCACACGATTCCTTGGGTCACAATGTATCCATCAGCGGATGAGCAGAAGCGTCGATCTGTAGGCGGTCCTGGAAGAAACACACCGCTAAGTTATCCCGAAACACCGTGTCGGAACCAGAACACGTACTAGCCGGACTTACCCAAGCACAATTTGGTCTTCCTGTGATTACGGCAAGGCTGGAAACTATGCAGAGTAGATCTCGATAGGCACAGGTATATCGTCCAGGGATTTCCTGGACTGATCTCGGGCTGAGTTCGCATGGATGGCACTATTGAATCTTTCTATGAACCTTCTTATCCACCCAGTATCCCCTGATTCTCACTATCTCCTCTCGGCCTCCTTTTAAGCGCACAGCCCCGAGAATCTGCTCAAGCCAGACTAGCAGTATCACAACGGCCCAGCTGACCCAAGCCCAAGCGGGTTCCAGCTCCCGCCTAGCCATCTCCAAGAAAGACACAAGAGTCCTCAACGCGATCATCACCAGACCAGCAGTGGGCACCGCTCTTTGCGCCGGCTTCAGTGGAAATGGCGGTTTGACGTTCAAGGGCGGAGCGGTGACCAATCTCATCGCCGAAGCGAACCCATCCTCGTGGAAACCGTATTTCGTCCATGCACCGACATAAGATATCCCTCGAGTATTTTGGATCTCGGACAGATATCTTTGAGATTCGACAGATTGGGTTGTCATCATCGGGTGTTGATACTTCCACCGCCCGACAACTTTGGACTCATCAACGGGGAAGGGAGGATTGAGGGTGACGAGGACGAGACCGTGCTTTCTTTCGGAGAGATGTTGGAGGATGTTCATGTCGTATGTCCTGGAGGCCGCAGAATCAGACGATGCTCTAGGAGGGATACTCGACGCTCACAACGAGACGACGTCTACATTCGAGGAAGATGTGACGCTTCCGGAGTTCGGTGATGACGTCGATGTAAGATAGTTCCACGCTAAACATAGATTCCTGAGCCTCAGTCTGAACACCAGAACAAGGAGGGGATAGTAGCAAAGCTCACCTGAGTATGCCCTTCGTCGTACAGGCATGAACTGTAATACCGTCAGAGATCCATCCCCATGAACAGAGCCAAGACCTGCTCGTTGGTCCCAATGTAAAATCGCCTCGTTCTCGCTCCACTCCCATGGTCCCAACACCTTCTCCTCCCTCACATCCGTTCCACCGCCTCTCCGCAGCATAGCAAGTGTTGTGTCGGAATGGGTACTACAAATCTTCAGCTCAGATCGATCTGAACAGCACTCACGCAAGAATGACATGGTCGTAGAGATGCCTCGTCCCAGACGCCTCTTCCAGCGTTACACCACCGCCCTCATTCCACGAGACTCCGACGATCTCCGTGTTGAGGTGAAGGTTATCAGGTGGAAGTTTATTCAACACAGTATCGACGTATTTTTTCCTATCCATCGTGTGAGCGGTGCTTCCGGGTTCCTTACCTTCTAAAGGCCAAGCTAGAAGGACCACTCACGATCCTCCCTTGACAGTTAACCACTTTGGCTTCCCCGTAAGCTGGAGGAGGTGATGGTTGTGGAAGAAGCGGATGAGGGTGGATGCTGGGAAGTCAAGTGCGGCTTTATCTGCCGGTGTTGACCAGATCGCGCCAGTCATAGGCTATTCTGCTATCAGCCTAGGTGCATCAAGAGATGATTAGGTACGTACGAAGAGATAATCCTCCTTGAATCCGTCACCATATCCTTCCCGGTCAAGGTACTGCCCGATGCTTATCTGCTTCCCAGTATGTACCTCCTCTCTCAAGAGGTCCAGCGCAAACAAATTGAACCGGATGACATCGAATATCATGCGGTATAGTCTAGGGTTGAAGCTATGGACGGCTGGCTTAAGTAAGGCAGACGGGACAGACGAGGTACGAACAGGTTACCAATCTGGCAGAACACCCCGCCTAAACCTTCGCCCGCCCACTCGAATCGTCCTCGATCTCGAGAAACCGAGAAAGTCATATCGGTCTTCAGTAAAGGTATTCGAAGGAGGTTGAGGAAGTGGAGGAAGTTTGGGTAGGTGGGAGGGTTCAAGACGATCTGTGAAGGGGGTATCACGGGGTCAGGCTTAGCCGAAGCAACATGTGCGCCTCACGAAACCACTAAAGAGACACCTAGATCAGGAATCGCTCATATCATCATCGAGAGCTTACGTATCGACCTGGCAGCTCTCCTTCCCATCTCCTAATAGCACATCATTACATGATCATCTTGAGCATCGGAACAAACGGACGTCTGAACTCCTGGGTATTGGTGTGGCCTCCAGGGTAGTCGGCTTTCTCATAGATGTTCACCTCGTGATCGGAGTATTCGTTAAGCAGCTATAGACGGCAGATCAGTTGAAGTCCAGGTGAGAAAGTCCCGCTCCCCCGGCGACACTCATGGAGATCTACATACCCATAAAGCTGAGAGACCCGAGACGCCTGTACCGACGATAGCGACTCTCATCTTGAGACGCTGGACCAAATCCAGGACTATGATCGAGTGCAATGATTGCTATCTTTTTAGCCTAAGCCACGTTACGAAAACGTTGCAAGAACGATGACGTGTATTTCTCCCCCTTTCTTCGAACGCAGCCAGCCAATCATTCTGGCGTCTATTTGAGCAAATCCTCGATCAGGTATTCTTGGCATTCAATCCACCATCGAATCTGTTCCGATCTCCGTCGGACAGGATGTCATCGTCAGATGGAGCTTCGGTGGACCTCCCTCGTCGAACACGCTTGGACCGTCTCGAACAATCTGGCAAGTTGACAATACCCTCCTCCCATCGCGAGAACAACAAATCGCCAGGATACTGGAAGATTCCCCACCTTTGACTTCCAAATGCGCTGTACATGATGAGCGGCAAGGTGAAAAATGTTGTAAGGAGCTGAAAGGGGATGATGAGAGGCATTTGATCAATCCGGATATCGTTCGAGATATGTGAGTGGCTAACGAAGACAGGTATGGGTTTGGAGGCGCTGACAAAGGATGCGATGGTAGTATCATTGGATTGTCCTATGGGTTGACTGTACCTTTCGCTCTGACTGCTGGGCTATCTTCGATTGGGATCATCCAGACTCGTCGTGACTGGTGGTCTGGCGGAAGTTATCGCGGGTGCGATAGTATGGGTCTTGGCGGATATCGTAAGCGAACAAACTCCATGGATGTGATCCCAGTACTGACTGACTTTCCCCCTTTTAATGGCCTCCCAAGCCGAGCTCGATCACTTCCATTACCTTCGCAAGCAAACACAAGCTAGAGTTCTTCGATCATGCGCAGGCGAGATGGAGCGAGAAGTTCACGCAATCCTCGGCCCCCTTGGCGTAAAGGAGACATTGTCGTGATGGGTAGCCGATGACCTGAGATCGGTGGAACATCGGAATGTACCAGTAGAGGGCAACGAAGGTGTGATGTCGAGTACCCCAACGCCTTGAGAGGCTAAAGAGGAGAAGAAGAGCTGGTGGAGACGAGGGAACCGGAAAGCAGAGGAGGAGATTGGTGGAGCTAAAGGGAATGAAGAGATGGGCTTGACAGCTTTCGTGCTCAAGTTCGGCGAAGGATTGGGTCCGTCTCCTCGCAAGCGGCTTATTGGGATTCCATCACTGACAATATTATTGTCTTCAGAGGAAGTCCCTAGATCAAGACTGTACATCTCCGCTCTCATCATCGGTCTATCCTATTTCATCGGCGGTCTCGTCCCGCTCATCCCCTACAGGGCGAAAACTACACCTATCGAGGGTCTTTACATATCCTGTATCGTCACAGGAGTCGTCCTCTTCATCTTTGGCGGCTTCAAGACATACTTTACGTGAGTAATTTGAATCAAATGGTGCAAAGAATCTCCCTGATCATGTCTTCAGAGGCGCATCAGGTGGAATTGGGGGTTATTTGTATGGCGCGTTGAGCACGGTGGCGGTTGGAGGCACAGCGGCTGGAGCAGCATATGACCTTGTCAACGCCATGGGAGTGCGGGAATGAGTCTATGAATTTCATGTATTTGTGGATATAAGCTATCCAAAATGGGACGTCCGGTCTCAACCCGATGAGGCCCGATTCTGGGACTAGGGTTACGAGTTACGTGAAATGATTCTTCATCCTACTGCGGTCCGAAGAGACGCATGCAGTCTACACGAAGATACACGTGCTATTTTCCTCAATGTGACAACCCCTTGACGGGCTTCACGCTCGTTCGTGACCCACCAAGCAAATACTTTGATCGAGTTCGCACGAAGCGTCAAAACCCGGATGGACCAATATAAAGTTCAGCAACGGTTCATTACCTTCGAAACCCGTGACAATTTTCTTGCCCACACGGTGTAGCTTGCACGTCCTCGGACGGGGCACGCATCCATGCACATACTCCCTTCGTACTCTCACCGTAAGACGATCCTTTGAGCTCGAGCACGGTCTCCGTCATTCGGTCTGGCCGGAGTGTTTCACCTCAACCCCAACCTTTCGCAAACCTGCCCCATCAATCCCCAATCAACCCTTCTCATCTGCATCTTCATCTCGACGAATCGATCTTTCCAGCCACCGGTCACATCAAGTGAGGATGTCTCAATTCCCAGAGATCCAGGAGCTTCTTGAAGCGAACAAGAAGTGGGCTGAGGGGGTCAATACGAAGGAACCGGGGTTCTTCGCTTCATTGAAGGATGGGCAGGTGAGTTCGACCTTTCTGAGGCTTAGAGTATGATACAGCTGCTGAGAGATTGGACAGGCCCCTAAGATACTTTGGATAGGGTGTGCTGATTCGAGAGTACCGGAGAGTGTGATCATGGATAGGAAGCCTGGAGATATCTTTGTACTGGTGAGATCCTGTGATTGATACGAGTGGGTTTACCCACAGTTCATTACAGAGGAACGTCGCGAATCAAGTAAGCGTAGCAACGGTCCTCGTTCGAGCCGGTGACGATCGGCTGTCGAATCCGAGCTGAAGCTTTACGTTGCAGTTCCAACCCAATGATGATTCCGCAAGTGCTCTGCTTGAGTATGCCGTGGGGACTGTCGGGGTTTCCCATGGTACGTGATACATCCCCGGATCTTTCGATGGAATCAGCTGACCTGCTCAGTCATCGTCGTCGGTCACACCGGTTGTGGCGGCTGTATAGCTGCGTGGGCCACTCCAAAACCCTCTGGCAATACTCCCGACCGACCACTTGCACGCTTCCTCGACCCGATCGTTCGGCTTCGTCATAGCCTGCCAGAGGGAACCGGGGTGGATGACCTGATCGCAGAGAATGTGAAGGCGAACGTGCGGAATGTGACACACTCAAGTGTAAGATCTGTCCCCTGGTATAGCTACGGTCCTGGTTGACTGGATTGTAGGCGGTGCAAGAGGCATGGAAGAGGGCGGAGAGGGGCGAGATGAAGCCGATCTATGTCCATGGCTGGGTAAGTCTTCTTCCGTCAATCCTGGGACAGCAAAGCTAAATCAGCCAAGGTATACGACCTGGTCACGGGCCATCTGAACGATCTCGAGATCTCGGCCGGTCCTAGCTCTCCTATCTCCCTCGGGACCGACGGTGCCTTCGCTAGGAATGAGGACGAACAGAAGCGGGAGAAGGAGAATTTTTCCCAGTCTAGCAAATCAACAACGGCATGAGGTACCGATTGACTCGGGTTTGTCTTTCTGTATATGCTGTTCGTAAGCTTAACACATGAGATGTATATAGAGGGATCTCAGAGATGCATGTAGATGAGGTATATCTGGGATGATCAAGCGGTGGCAAGAATGGTGGTTTGCCACCGAAACTGTCGCGTGATATCTAATGTTCCTAGCTGCAGAGTGGATCTGGAAGTCCTTCTCATTGGCCTTTGGGTTTGGGGTTCTTTTCCTGGGTCAAAAGATTTTATTCAATAGCTCTCACTCCATTTCGCGTGGAGGAACCGGTATCGGTTGAAATCAATTGTCGATCTGGTCCAGCTTTCTCGCTGTAATCTTATCTCGCCTGCCTCTCGTCTTATCGATGACAACGATCACACCGCGACTCTGTCGTCAATGTTTCCTGCTTTCGCTTTCCCCTCGATCTTCACTTCCTCAAATTCTTCAGCTTCCGTATCCCGCTCGGTTCATTCACACCTCTTCTCGTTACTCGGCTCAACCTTTATCGGAGCGGTACTGGCAGAACGATGATCCACCTCCACCGCCTTCCCGTCCGGCGCAAGCCATTCCGTTAGGTCCTCTACCGGGAGCGGCAGGTCCTTCATCATCTTCGATCCCCTTGATTCGCCATCGACGCACCTCACGAGGGGATGAACCGCCTACAGAACCGGAGGATATCCCAAACGATGCCGATTTTACAGGCTTGTCCGATGTCCAAAACATCACCGATCCCTTGTTCGATCCCTCTCTTGGGTCCAAAGCACCTACTCAACTTCCGCCGTCTCTCTCAACAAGTCCGTATGATGATCGCCTTATCAACCGAGCTCGACGGAATTTCAAGCGGAGAACGACAGCCTCAGATCCCCCTGCGTTGCTTGTTTCCGAGATGCCAGAAGACGGGATGACGAGGTTTGATTGGCGGCAAAGGTCTTTAAGCCGAACTGGTCGGGCGAGAGGGTTGAAGTGGTTTCCTGGGCTAAACAGGAAGAGGGTGGAGGCTATGACCAAGGAGTTGCTACCTGGAGAGGCGCTTTACGATGAGGTTGCTCGGTATCAGATGCAGTACGTTTCATAATATCGCTCTCGACTGTATAGGCATGAGCTGAGATACGTAGTTTCGAGCCTCTGCTGCGAGCCGAGTTCGACGAAGAGGAACAGCTGTTCAATATCCGTCTCGAAGAATGGTCGATTGACCGGTTGAAACGAGAAGGATACGCACTTGACGGACTGACAGCTTCGATCCGGTATCAGCCCCGGTCGAGGTCGGGTTGTATTGTTACTTTCTCAAGAACTGGGAAGAATGTGGCACCTCTCCCTTTCAATCGCTTTACGTGGGTTTGCCTCTTTGACTCCTACCTGGATTGACGAAACATGTGACAGCATCGGCTCTTCCGTCATTCTATCTCGAACGGATCCTCTGGTGGACCGGGTCCGAGTGAATGGTACACTTGGACCTGAGGGACGACCCTTGCGAGGACAAGTCTACAGCGCGACTAGGTCATATGTCCGAGTGGAATTTGATGATGAGGTGCACATGATTGCGGAGGGGACTTGGAGGTTGGGTTTCCTTGCGAGAGCCTGACGGTGTTCTTACCTTAGGATAGGATCGATCTTGGGTTGAGCGATTGGCCATTGCAGCAACAACTTCGCGCTATTAAGGCCTTGAATCAAGATCCTTTCGAGCAGGACCTCTCGGATATCTCTTCCTCGGATCCGCCTTCATCTGATACGCTGGACATCCGATCAACGATCAAGGCATTTACAGTCAAGAACGCTTCGATCACACCTCGAACGGATACCAAGCAGACCATACTGCATGGGACAGCAATGCGGGACAAGCTTCTCCGAGCCTTTCAAGAGGATTTCATCCCCTATGACTCATCCTCTTCAGCTAGCAATGCGGATGTACACGCTGTGATCCCTCCAGCATCACAGCTCAGACCGACCGATATCGACGCTGTGGCGGCACCTTCTGTTTCTACTCATCGTGGTCCTAGCGGGATTGTCGATCGGAATCAGCTAGTCCAGAGCTGGACTAGGCGATTTCGAGGGGACTCTTTACCGATGGAGGGCGATCCGGATTTGGAGCTGAATCTGAGTCAGATGAAGGCGATTGCCATGATGCTGAGTGAAAGGTTAAGCTTGGTCCAGGGTGTGAGTGTTGCATCGAATGCTACCTAAGCTGTTTACTGATTTCCGCTTGCAGCCGCCTGGAACCGTTAGTCCTGCTTGTTTGCGGTGGGAAAGCATTACTGAACTGAACAGGGCAAGACCCGCGTTATCATCGAGACAATCAAGCTCCTCAAGCTGCATTGGGAGGTTCCCTTCCCCATTCTCGTTTGCGCCCACACCAATGTCGCTGTCGACAACCTCTTGGAGGGGTTGCATGATCACGGAGTCAAAGCCATCCGCCTTGGACCGACCGAACGAGTCAGGTCAAGCATGATGGACCTTACTCTGGATATGAAGCTGGCTGATCATCCGCTGTATGACGACGTCGAGGGGTTGCAGCGGGAGAAGGAGGAGTTATTTCGGCAGTCTGATCTGGCGAATGGTCACTCATTCTCACTCTTTTACGTCCTTAGCTGACATTTGGTCACAGGCGTCACTGACGATTGGCGATGGAAGATGGCTAAGAAGAAGGAGATTGATCAAAAGCTATATGGCAAGCGGGCGAGGATGTTCCAAGAGGTTCTAGCGGATGCGGATGTCGTAACTGAATTAATATACCGAGGGAACATAAGAATTGATTGACCGCAGATTTGTACGACCTGTCTTTCCTCGGCGTCAAGAACACTTCAATACATCGACTTCCCCATGGTCTTCCTTGACGAAGCAAGCATGGCCACCGAGCCGCTTTCGATCGTTCCGCTAATGAAGGGGGTGAGCGACTCACTGGATTCCAGGATCAGGCTAATAAAATCTCTTAGTCGTCTCACGTGGCGATCATTGGCGATCATAAACAGCTCCCACCCGTCATCATCAGTCCAGAAGCCCATGCCGGTGGACTGGGCACGAGTCTATTCGAGCGGCTCATTCATGAGCGTCGTGAGTGATCTACTGCGAACAAGTCTAGACAAGGGCTGATCCGCTTTAGACGTTCCATCCATCATGCTCGATACCCAGTATAGGATGCATCCTGCTATCTCCGCCTTTCCTAGCCGAGCATTCTACAACGGAGACCTGAAAGATGGTACCGCTCGACCAGATGGTAGTGTAAGACCCGGCTTTGAACCACCCGTCACCTCATTCCTTGTCGAGGATGAGCAAGGGAGGAGGAATAATGTCACCTTCGTTGATCATGATCAGCGGGAGATCCCGCAAATGCGGAGTATCGCCAATTATGGAGACGCGGAGAAGGTCTGTGACATCGTCACTGATCTCTTACTGAACAATCCGGTGTGTACATGTCTTCGAATCACTCGAAGCGCTCCTCTAACCTTACTCAGGATCTGCGAGGCGAAGATATCGGCGTCATAGCCCCTTATACCGCTCAGATCCGACTCATCGACCAGTTTCTCCATCCTGATCCGGGCTCCGAGCGATCTGATCGGTACGACGCGGTTATTGGCCGTGCTCGTGCTGAGGATCTGGCCGAAATCGAGATCAAAACCGTTGACGGATTTGAAGGGAGAGAAAAGCAAGTCATCATCTTCAGTACTGTACGGTGTAACTCGGCGAACAATATTGGGTTTTTGTGTGATTGGAGGAGGTTGAATGTCGGGTTGACTAGGGCGAAGCGGGTATGTCCTCAAGCTAAGGGGTGAGGTTATAGCTAAGGATGAGAAGGCCCTGATTATGGTCGGTTCTGCGAGGACTTTGGAGCTGGCTAGGACTGGGCATATGGCAGGAGAGTCTTTGCCACGTGGAGGAGAGCGAGTTTGGAGAGATTACATCAGGGATCTGAGGGAGAGGGGTTTGGTGCTTCGCGCGGATTAGTGAGAGCAGCGGATTGCATTTACCGGACATCTCGCATTGCATAGGGATCGCATAGCATAGCCTCAATCGCATAGCATGATCAAGACCTTACTCTATGCATATTTTGGGATCTGCAGTGGGTACAACTTCGCTGCTACAATGCAAATCTGAAGTGAGTGATAAGTTAATGATGACCTTTTAGGCCCTTCCTGCTAATTTAAGCCCAAAGTAGCTACCGAGTCTTGACCTTTGGATCCCGGAACGAATGCTTGCAATGTGTACAATAGAAGAAGAGGGTCATGTTGGTCGTTATCCGTCTGGCTTGATCCTGGTAGAACACCGCTCTACATTCCTTGTCAGCTACCTAGCCTTGCTCATACAGAAGTCGCCTTGCTTTTGTAGCAGTTCAAGGTGGACTGACCCATTCTTGAAACACGCAGGACACTGAATATTACTCCTCTGCAAAGTCGGGTCCGTCTCGAGATCCTTCGTCTCTCCCGCTTGTTCCCTATCCGACTTTATCAGTACTGAGTCATATGAGGTGATGAAAGGGGGCTGACCGAGCGACGGTAAGCAGATCGTTTCGGTATACGCATGGCGCCATCCCGTGTTCTGCGTTCGCGTTCTCGGCGTAGGCGCAGTTCCGGCATTGATAGAGGAGGATCTTGGAGTTGTTGTCAGACTGCGAGGAAGGATCAGCACAGCAATTCCATCCACTCAGCTGACAACAGCTGTTGGCGGACGGGCTGAGCACTCACTTTCGGATAGAGGAGGTTGTTACTGAGCTGAATCAGCGGGATGAAGTAGAGGTCATTATAAAAAGGGGACATACCATTCACCACAGAATTTCAAGCTCGGCATGATTGCGGCGAGTCAACCGTTAGCAGGACCAGTTGTTCACCGGCTCATAAATGCCCTTGTCGCTCGACGATGGCGGGGATTGACCAGCTTTTGATCAAGGTTGGAAGAAGAAAGTACGAGATGATCAATCAATGAATGTTCATACGGATTTAGGTGGCGAAGTGAGCCTAACCAGGACCCAAATTAGGCATGCGAGGCTGACGTTAAACATCATTATTTACCTGACCTTCGTCCTCAGTCCCTTTTCAACGTGAGATATGCCGCCTCGTCAAAAGCTGCAATAGCCCTTTCTTTTTATACCCAGGATCGATAAATTGTATACAATCGTACATTATCTATAGCGCTCACCCTCTCGACTTTGCTTGCGAACGACTCTCTACCGACGAGCAGGCAGATTTGTCGAGTGTTTTTTTCGGTCACGCGGCGCGGTTTGCCGTAACACTATTCACTCCGGATTTTACCCGTGCTGAAACGGCCACTCCCAACATCTCTGGCATTCGCCCTTCGCCCGCTAGCCCAGCATGGGGCTCCATCTCCCCTTCCCCTCCCCTCTCAAACTTCCTTTACCACGCCGGGTCCTCGTCCTCGCTCTCTCCGCGCTCGTCCTCTTCCTCTTCCTCCACACATTCGCACCTACCGCCTTACCACCCCTCCTGGCACCAAACCTACCACATCATGAACCCGATGCTTCCTTCCTATCACCTTCCAAATGGCTCCCACCGATCTTCAATCCCGATGCACCAGAGCGACCAGCGGAATTTGACGAAGATGGGATGTGTCTCTTCCTCTCCCCCTTTGACGCGCTATCATCCGCTGAGAAAGCCCGCGTGGAGTTCTTGGAACTTGAACAGGTCTCGCCGGGGTTGGTGAAAGCTCGACAACCTTTAGCAGCGGTGGATGCGGTTTCGGACCTAAGTGACGAAATATTTGCAGCGAATGGAACTAGGCAATCCAAGCCGGCGGGTCTAACTCACCCGATCCTGGGATTATTACGGGATGGAGAGGTCAAGTGGAATAATCTGAGGAATAAGCAGAGTAAGACGATCGAGGAGGCTGCGGAGGTGTATCAGCGGAAGTGGGGAAGACCAACACCGAAAGGCTTCGATCTTTGGTACGGAAGCCTTGTTCCTGGTCATTCTCGCTGACCTTTGTGCAGGTGGCATTTTGCTCAATCTAACCATGTTCTCCTGCCCGACGAGTACGATGCGTGAGTCCCCTCTTTCCGCCCACATCCTTCTGCCTCGCTCATCAACGTCAGCGTCATGGACTCACTACTCCCATTCTACGCCCTACCCATACCAACCGTGAAAGAACGCTTGATCGAGGTCGAGAGCATCCAAGAAACCTTCACCCTGATCGTGCAAGACGGGAAAGTCGAGCTGCAATGGAACGACGAGTACTCGAGAGATACGTGGTGGGCCAGTCGACCGAGGGCGGACTCGCAGATCAATTTGATGGAACCGTTCATCGGGATGATAGGGAATATCAGGTGGGTCAAGTGAAGCTCAGACTTTGAAGACATGCTGAGAGGTGCTGTGTTAGAGCCACGTTTACCATACATGATCAACCTTCAATCCTGCTCGACCATTCTAGGCAGGAGGAGCTCATGGTGGCGGCGAGGAAGAATATCGGTGAGACGGCTTCTGGACGGCAAGAGCAAGAAGCTGACAGAGGCTCAGTCTCTAGCCATCCGAACGAAGCCGATCGGAATGAACAGGATTGGCACAAGGCATGTGGAAAGGATAGTCCGCTGAACATGGGGGAAAAGGAGCTCCGTAAGCTCGGATTTATCAGGATACGTTTCAGCTAATCTCCGCTTAAGCTGCTACCGACACCTTCATTTCCGCTCACACCGCCGCCATGAACATCTGCGAGCACCCCTCGGTACGTCTCGACTTGCGCTGTCAAGCTATCGCTGATCCCGAGCAGTATATGGATAACCACGGCATGCTCATCGAGAAGAAGAACGCCGAAACCCATCCCAAGCCGCATACAAAGCTTTTTCCCCTTTTCGTGCCATCTAAAACGATACTCAACGGTGATATCCCGGTCACACCGATAGGACGGGATGGACGGAGAGATGATGTTGGAACTGATCCACCTTGGAATAAAAAGAGCGGGAAATTGTACTGGGTGGGTACATCAGTCGGAATATCCTACTCGCTAATGTAAAACAGCGGGGCCTTGCCACCGGCCTCAATCACAACAAAGGTACCGGCGCTCAATGGCGAAACTCCCATCGAGAACGACTACACTTCCTCGCGAACGATCGGACGAACGCATATACCGATGTGCTCAGTCCTATAGGGGCGACCGGCGAAGCGGAGCTATCCCGGTTCCCGCTCAAAGAGCTTGGAGACTACTACATGGACGTTAAGCTGGGCGGTGGGAACTGGCAATGTGATTGGGGGGATGGATCATGTCAGGAGATGGAGGATGAGATTGATTTCGCGGACAAGGACGATGCGGAGCGGTCGAATGATTTTAAATACGTCTTTGATGTGAGCATCAGCAAACCCGTGTGTTCGCGGGCATTTCGCTGATCGGTATAGACGGATGGAAATGCTTGGAGCTCGAGATTCCCGCGTTTGATGGCGAGTCATAAGTGAGATTGGCTTCCTTCGACTTAGAAGTCATGCTGACAGGTTACTCCCAGCGTCGTGATCAAAGCGACAGTCTTCCCCGAATGGAGTGAGTTTGTTACCAAAACGAAGGATGATTTTCCGCTGACGCGATGCAGATACACATTCATTACCCGAATGGTTCGCCTACGTTCCCACGAAGATGGACTACTCGGAATTGTACTCGATTATGTCGTTGTGAGCACCATTTTATAACGATTGTAGGACTATGCTAATACTTGTTGTTCAGCTTCCGGGGAACACCAGCAGGTCGCGGATCACACGATGAGGTTGCGCGACGAATAGCTCTAAATGGTCAATGCTGGGTCGAGCGGAGTAAGTGGAGCTGGATGACATATTATCTCAGCGGACCTGACACTCTCTAGCATGGCGACACGAGGATCTACAAGCGTATATGTTCCGCTTGTACATCGAGTACGCCCGTCTAGTCAGCCCTGACCGGGATAACGGGAAGATGGTGAGTGGCGGGTTGTATTCGTTGTCAGCTAAGCTGATGTCATCCTTGCTCAGGATTTCATCCTTCCGACCCGGCATAATACGGACGGAGCCTTAGGAGCAGAAGGAGCTATAGGAGTAGGAGGTGTTATAGGAGCACTCGGAGCTGTACGAGGCGGAGGATCGGTTGTAGAGCCATTAACAGGAGCTGGCGCGGCGGCGGATTTTATCGAGTGATTGCGCGGACCATTGCATCTTGCATTACATAGCATCATACCTCATTCTACAATGCATAGGTCACGAGTTTGCCCGGATCCAGTCGTCCACCTTGCTGGGTTTGTGCTCATGTGAAGTCTGCATTCACGCGTGCGACTCAATTGGGTTTTCGCCTAACTTAGAAGTTCCAGCCGGATCATAATTGAAATCCTTCCACTTCCTGCCCCCTACTGACCCTCGTCGCCACAAAGGATCTACAAGTGTCACTTGAGTTTTGTACCTCACATCGCTGTACCTATCATCGAGGGAAAGCTCAGCACCATGGCACCTATCGCAACATCCCTACCCGCCGAAATAGCGACCAACTCGGTAGTCCAGAGACCTCTGTCGGGTAAAGCGAAATACTCGACTCGGGAGATCATGGATATGGAGCATGAGTACTCTGCGTGAGCTGAACCCAAAAATCTCAACTCGAACCAACCAAGCTGATTCCTCCGAGAAAAGTCACAATTATCATCCATTGCCAGTGTACGCTACGCCAAGCTATTTATGAGTATACGAAAGGTGAATGCTCATGCTTGGTTAGATGTTTCGAGAGGGGTTTGGGGGCACATGTATGGGACCCAGAGGGGAATGAATACCTTGATTTCCTAGCTGCGTATTCGTGAGCTGCCTTTCCGAATTCCTTCATGTAACCTGACTCCACCCTTCGCAGCGCAGTGAACCAAGGCCACTGCCATCCCGATATCCGTAAGCTTCTGCTTAGTCTCGAAGTCATCGTTCGCTCCGCTCACTCGATCCAGTAAACACCCTCATAACCCAAGCTTCCAAACTCACGCTTTCCTCCCGAGCATTCTACTCCTCAAACCTCGGTCCTTTCGCCCGCAAACTCACCCAGATGTTTGGCTACGACATGGTCCTCCCCATGAATACAGGTGCAGAAGCAGTCGAGACAGCCATCAAGCTGGCACGTAAATGGGGTTACATGATCAAGAAAATCCCAGAAGGAAAGGCGAAGGTTTTATCGGTTGAAGGGAATTTTCATGGAAGGACGATTGGGATTATTAGCATGTCTACGGATGAGGAGAGTAGGAAGGGGTTTGGACCTTTCTTGGAAGGTGTTGGACCTAGGTGGGGGGCCGGGAAGGGGGAGGCGGAGGCGGAGGAGACCTTAATTAGGTTTAATCGGCCGGAGGATTTGGAGAGGGTTTTGGAGAGGTGTAGTGAGGAGGTTGCGGCTTTTTTGGTTGAGCCGATACAGGGTGAGGCGGGGTGAGTTAGGATCGGGATACCTCGTGTGTTTGGAGCTTGGGCTGATGAAGGCTAAGCATATATGTTCCGGACGATGGATACCTGGCGAAGTGTGCGGAGATCTGCAAGCGACATAACGTGCTCTTGATTTGTGATGAGATTCAGACGGGATTATGTCGGACAGGCAAGATGTGAGCGAAGCGACATCAGTGGATAAACAGCCCTAATGTTTGATTGACAAAGGCTCTGCTACGAATGGGACAACATCAAACCCGACATGGTCATTTTAGGCAAAGCTTTGTCAGGTGGCAGTGAGTCACCCTGTCCGGCTCAACATTGTGCTGACTCCAAAGCAGTGTATCCCGTCTCATGCGTCATGGCGAGTAAGGAGATCATGCTCTGCATCAAACCGGGAGAACACGGATCGACCTATGGCGGGTAAGGCGTTTCTGCTTCAACCTTTTCCTGATATTCACTAAAAAGGCCATTTCAGGAACCCCCTCGGATGTGCTGTGGCGATAACAGCTCTTGACGTTCTCGAACGAGAACACCTCGCCGAACGTTCCCAGCGATTAGGCGAGATCTTCCGTTCCGAGCTTCTCGCGTTGAACAGTCCATTCATCAAGACTATCCGAGGGAGAGGGCTGTTCAACGGTGTCGTGATCGATGAAACGAGGAGTACGAAAAAGAGGACGGCTTGGCAATTGTGCTTGTTGATGAAGAGCAAAGGGTGCGTCTTTCCCGTCTCACTCGTGGAAACCCGCTGATCTGGTTATTTAGACTGCTTGCGAAGCCGACGCATGTGAACATGTAAATGGTTTCTGTACTTGTTAGAGAACGAGCTGATCTGACGCAGTATTCGTTTCGCACCACCCCTGGTCATCAGCGAGGAGGATGTTCGGAGAGCAGTCCGCATCATAGGAGAATCCCTTGAGGCGTTTGACACGGTTCATTCGCCTTCTTTGTGGCTTTGAGCGGGACTGACGTGTAAGCAGATCGACAGCATACCTGGTGATGAGGGGGAAGAGCACGATACCGTCATCGAGCTGGAAGACTGATCGCGAATCCTTACGGAATGTCAGCATTGCCATGCATGTGTGTGTACATTATAGGGATGCCAAAACGGACCTGAAGCGATTCAGGCTATTCTTACATCCCTATCATTGCCTTCTTGGGCCAAAATCAGAGGATTAATTTTGCGACAGACCAACAAAAACCACAGCACCTAGGATTCCCATGTGTTCCCCCACCATGGTACTCACTAGGCGGTACTCGACTTGATCGCAGATCTGACGGGATGCGATACTTTCCGAGTCCAGTGACCGTGGATGATTCGATCTGCACATCAAGCCGTATAACTGCGATGGGTTAGAAAGCAAGGCCCGACTAGCGAGGTATCAACCGAGAGATAATCCAGGTCAAATTGGCTTGCAGACTTGGTCTGACGAATGCAATGTCGTGGAAATCCGTTCTCAGGACATGTAATGCTCTATATGCATATTCAAGCTAATCCCAAGTCATCTTCTCGACAAAGTCCTCTATTCCCGATTCTATTTGGTTGGCCACTAAGTCTCCCCGCCCTGCTGCAACCTTCAATATCGCTGCGTTCAGAGGTGAGGAGCCGAGGATGTCGACGTGATCCGCCCTATCCTTCCTATCAGCAAGGCTCCGACTATATAAGAATGGAAGAGGAAGATTCCTACGTGAGAGGTCCTCCTCGTAGATCGAATGATTCCGGCAGATGCTTATACTCTAAGCCCGCGAGTCAGCAGGAGGAGCTTCATAACTTAGACACGCACCTTGCGTGACAATCTCGATCCCTGCTGGATTCCACTTCGTCTTCCCCTTCCAACCCTTCACGCACATCGTACCGAGACTAACGAGCGGAATCGTACCATCTCCCTCACCGAACTTCACACCGGAACGGACCTGTTATACATTAGTTCCGCTTTGTCCGACCGGGGATGAGATCACCTCTGGTATCGATCCTTTCACGCTGACAGCTGCATCAATCCATTGCCTACGGGCCAATGGGAAGTCTAGGGCTGTTCGCCGGCTCGTAACGTTGTCGCAACCGTCATGAGACGGGTCCGAAGGGTCGCACTGCGCGAAATTAGCGTGGGGAGTCACGGCGTCAGTAAGCTACACATACTACGGCGTCCTCCCCAACAGCGTCTGATCTCGATTCGTCCTGTTCGTAGTCGCCCTGCATGTACCAGTATGATCGCTACAGAATGTCCATCAGCTGAGCATAAGGCACGCCCGGTAGATTCCACCTCTGTCGCCTTGCCGTAACCGTACAGGCAGTATATCTTCATAGAAGGTGCGTCCGGCAACCTATGAGGATCGATCAGGACGCATCAAAAGGCGGGTGTAAGCCAAGCGGGTGTAAGCCAACTGACCGAGTTTCGAGAGGGTTAGTCCACTGTAAGCGGTATATGAGTTCTGCTTCGTCTCGGAGAGGAAGTCGACACTTACCTTGCGGTGATCCCGATCGTTTTCCTTTAGCCGCTGTTCGTCCGTCTCAAACCCGTAGCTGTAGTTCGTGGCGATCATACGCTGGAAGGATGAGGGCGTGTGTAAGAGAACGTAAGAACTCGCTTCATCCATCGTGAGGTTCGTAGGAACGGTTTGACGGGTCAAGTCTTTCTCGTCGCTTGATGCCTCAGGACGACGGAAAGAGAAGAATCGCCCGTGTGAGTCGGTCGCATTTGGCGGGTCATCCTGCGGAGGTGAGGGTGGCTCTGCAGGACTTAAGGGACTAACGGGAGCGGCATCGTCGTGACCCCATATCCTGTTTCCCCCCTTAGCTGTATCAGCAAGTCTAGATATGATGCGGCAGATCCAACCTTGATCCACATCGAGCTCGCTCCAGGCCATCGTCGAAATAGCTTGGCACGCTCCTTGCGGGAGAAGAACTGTAGGACGGTTAGAGGGTCTAGCATCTTCAAAGCACCGACCTTTTCTAGTACCCATGATCCCGCTGGATGCTTTGTTTGTCTGTCAATGTTTACGAAATATCGCTAATGGAAGACTGACCAGCTCAACAGTGTCACGCATCTCGCCCGATAGGAAAGCGGTCATTGCCTTCGATACACCTAGTAATGGAAATTAAGGAGGGAAACAGGCAGGACTACGAAAAGAGCCTACCCAACATGGACCCCGCGACATTCACCCAAGAGTCGATGTGCTCCTAACTGACGTGAGTGAAGCGGACAATGGAAAATATATAATGCTCACGTCGACCCACTTGGCGCCTCCCCCTCCGCCGAAGCCACTCTCATCAGGCTGTGATTCGACCCACTTCAGGCTAATAGTCTATCAGCACTGGTAGTCATGCTCCAGAAATACTTGATTGCTCACAAGTACTGCGAGAGAGGTCAGCATTTCGCTTTTCCGGTTTGACCAATAGCTCACTACGACAACAGTGCCTCCCATTCTGCAGGGTTAGGCATCATAGCTAAGCTAGGAAGAACATACGAATGAGAACACAGAGTGACCTTGCGCTTATTGTGCTTGACCATCAACTCGATCTTTGCCTTCAGCCGACTGTAGTAGTGGTCTCGGATCTCTAGATTGTAGTATGACAATCGCCTGCGTTACAATCAGATCGCTTCGCCTAGCGGTAAACTGCCCTCACCAGTCGTAGGCAGCCATGTCCATCGAATTCGTATCGTAGCCCAACGTAGCAAGATTCTCGACGATTTTCTGCCAGATCCAGTATCCTATGTGACACTTGAGCAGCCTCCAAAGTCTCGATATCGATGAGCTCACCTTGGATGAATTCGGACTTTCAGGGGACAGGTCAGATCTTCCTCTCAGTCAGAGATACTCATACCCACAGCAGCATCTAGTCCTTGAGCGGCTCGGACTTTGTACCCTGGCGGGTCCAGTCCCGTCTCTGGATCTAGACTCAGAGCCTGCAACCATCGCTCTCTGCTCGACCATCAGAGAATAACACCTTGCTCAGTTGAAAACTCACTTATTGGTGACGACTGCCTACCCTTTCATTCAGCCAAGTACCTCGACTTGTACTGGACATACCCGGATCATGGTCGACGTCCCCTGACCCTCGACTCAGAACCACTAAACCGTGGAGCAACGAAACTAACTTACCCATAGCCGCTTTCGAAAGAACCCTCTCGCCACATTATCCGTACTCCAGCTTTCCAGACCCGTTGACACGATTCCCGGTATCAAGACGACCGGATGATCTTTCGCCAAAGAATGCTGAGCGACAAGCTGTCGACCAACTGTGAAGTCTCGGCTTTCTAGCGCTTTCCGTGCTCCTATACGGGAAGTCATATTGTGATCCATACGATAAAGAAGGATAGAGGAAGGAGGAGATCACGCTTACCCTCCACTACGGTGAGATTGGATAATAGTTCACGGGGATCAAGGGACATTGGCATTGCAGCCCAGATGTCCGCAAAGTCTCCACTAAGGGGAGTATAAGCGGACGTCCAGCCCGCAACATGGTAGACTGACGGGATGTCCATGTTTGAGGTCTTCACAGACCACATACACATTATCGCTCCGATCAGGACGCCTCTGTCGCCTTGTAAGAAGACGAATGATATGCGGGACAAGGAAATGCTGACAATGGGAAGACGAACTAAAAGAGAATAAGTGTTAGCACAAAGCGGTACGAAAGGGCACAGAAGCGGACCTTCCGCCCAGAAAGCCATGCTTTCCAAGTCTGGGGCTTGAACAATGGTGCGTGATGTCGGAAGAAGATTGATTCGCTTAGGTCTGCAAGCTTACCATCAGCGAGGGGCATCAGAGCATGAGATCGAAGCTGCCTACCGATATCATCGAGCGGTGTACCAGGAGCTATAGCTTGTTAGCTGTGCGAGATATCGGGGAGCAAGCCAAGCTAACCGAGAAGCTGAGCGTGAGTGAGCCAGATAGTCAGCACCGGAAAGTGTGCTTACCTTGTAGTGCCCATTCTCCTGTCCAGTGAAATCAATGCAAGTGCACATGACAGCCGCTAACCAGGACGGACCCTCTTTTTCAGCCTGACGCTGAACTCCTCCGCTTCCTTCCCCAACTCATCAAGCTTCTTATTCAGTCGGCGCCGAAGTGTTCTCGAGCGAGTCGGAGTGCCAGGCGGAGTCGAACTTTGCTTACTACTCCTACTTGAGCCGCTTGAAATCGGCATGATGTCGATGCCGCAGCCATGCACGTTTTGGATGAGGGTGGTAGGATAAAGTGTGGGTGGGAAGGAAGCAGAAATCAGCGACGCATTTCCCAAATTACTCGCGTCAGCGGACACGTGGTCTAAGAGGCACAGGCACTCCGGGGACATGATTAAATGTGTAAGACCAATGCTGGTAACAAAAGGTGTCAATGGCCAGTGACAAGGTCTAGGTACATCCTAGAGCAGAAGTCATCGCCTCCGCTCCAGTTTCCACTTCCACAACTTCCCCTCAAATCTCTTCCTCTCCCCATTCCGATCTTCCGGAGCATTCTCATCCTGGACGAACCCCGCTTCCCTCACCTTCCTTGCTGCTCCCTTCCCCATAAGGCCTTTGGTCGCTTCGAGCTTAGATTCGGCTTGTCGAAGGAGGCGGACGCGACCGAGATGTGCTGATAGCGATGCAAGGAGGGACAACCGATGTTCCTGTAAGGACATTAGGGACACCCACGCAGCTGGAGCTTACACGAGCTTCTGAAGCTAGTGAATCGTCGTCTGCAATAGGTGTGTCAATCTGTGCAGAAGGGCCTTTCCGTCTGGTTGATGGTTTCGGATCAACCCAGCCTAAGTCGACAGGCGATTTAAGGGCCTGCTCATCTTCCGTCTTCTCGGTCGAGTCATGCCCATATCTCTCAACTACTCCGTTAGCTATACCCTCGACAGTAGGACTCACACTCTTCCCGCTCATCGACGAAGACCAAGTGTCCCATTGGCAACAGATCCGCCCTCGCTTTACCCCTCGCCTTCTTGGTCATAGGCTGCTGCGGCTTGAGAACCACTCCCATCTCAGCGAGCTTCTCCACCTCTGCCAGTTCAGATGCAGCAGACCATTCCGAGCTCGGTCCAGCAACAGGAGCAGTAACTTCCAGCTCTGCTCTCAGCCTCATTATTTGCTTGAAGCGCCATCAGCGTTTGAGGTAACCTCAGAAGGGACAACACGACCCACCTTTTCATCCTTCGCAATCTGTACCCTCACATACCCCAAATCCTGCGTCTTCAAAACCTTCACCAAATCCGTCGACAACGCCTCGTTCCCCCTATCAGCAGCAGCCACGCCACCCTTCGTCTTCCCCTTGACCATCCCCCAGTAGAACTCATCTTTGTTCCTGAACGCGGCTTTTTCACGGAGTTTTCGTATCCGATCTTGTTTCGATTTGTAGTCTCGGGCTCGGTGTGCGTAGTCTTTGTGCTTTTCGAGGAGACCAAGGCGTTGGCGATGGAGAGGTTGGGAGCGTTCTTTGTGATTTCGTCGGGCAAGGGAATCTGATGTTAGCGGAGTAATGGGTCTGATGACTCACTCTTGAGGGATGAGTTGACCATCTTGCTCGAAGATTGTAGAGAATTAATGCACACGAAGAACCAAAATCAGACCCGGATATGGCTCCAAAGGGATATTTTGCCGAAATTGATCGTCATTATTCCCGAAGAGCCTATTGATGTAATCTAGCGATGGGGGCAGATTATTTGCGTTGAAGATGATACGAAATCGCTTGAATCGTAGTCGGATCACTGACTGAGACCTGCTCTTTGGTTACCGATCGGAGGCCGCAGATGGCGACCCGCGAAGGGTTTGGCCTGGCGAGGTCGTTCGCCCAGGCCATATCACGTACCGGTCAGCTCTCGCGGCATGATACCTGTCTGCCGGTACTGGTCGGGACTAGAGGGACTCGATCTTTCGGCTCATGGACTCCGCATCTGCCGTACTGCAGGTCTTCGCCGTCATTATCCCTCTCAGGTCGAAATACGACTTCTTGTCTTCTCGCGAACCATGTCTACCCCCTCCGGCACCTCCGCTTCAACTCGTCATCCGCCCAGCCCGAGGCCGTCAAAGCGGACGCTCCGTTACCCATACCGACCCCTACAGCCAGTCCTGCATCGTCATCCACATTCATCGAGACCCCGTCCGAAACCACAACGTCCACCGTATCTCCTCCTTCATCACTAGCAACTATCCCCGATACCGCATCCATACTCAAGCTCGTATCCCTCGCCAAACCGCAATGGCGACTCCTCACCGTCGGTGTAGTCTGTCTGGTCATCTCTACAGGTGTAAACCTGACCATACCGTGGGTCATCGGTCGGATCATCGATTTCTTCACGCCTGGTTCGGAAGCTACCCTACTCCTCGGTTTTCCGTTAGAACAGGCGACGGCTCTTCTGGCAGTGGCTTTACTGATCGGAGCTGCTGCGAACTCGGGGAGGAGTATAGCTTTGAGGCTATCTGGTCAAAGAACGTCTGCTCTGATCAGGTGAGTCAAGCTTTCTGAGCTTGGGAAACCGCTGACATCTCCAAGGAACCAGACTTATGCGAAATATCTCGCTCTTCCCCCTTCACACATCGAGACAGCCGGAGTAGGCGACGCCCTCTCCCGCTTAGGCCAAGACACCTCCATCGTCGGCCAAAGTCTCAGCGAGAACCTCGGTGAGGGTCTCAGAGCCGTCCTCGGAGCTGGAGCAGGTGTCGTGGCCATGTGGCTCATCTCCCCTTCACTCACGCTCGTTATGCTCTTCGTCATTCCTCCTATTTCTATCGGATCATTCTACTATGGTCGGTTCATACGTACGCTCTCGCTCAGAACCCAGGAGGCCTTCGGTGCAATGAGCAAGCTTGCGGAAGAACGGCTGTCAGCACATCGGACGGTCACTTCTTCTAACACGCAACCGTCGGAGCGGAAGCTCTTCGCGGGAAAGGTGGACGGGGTGTATCAGCTTCAGAAGAGGGAGACCTTCGCCAATGGCTTGTTCCAAGGTGGGAATGAAGTAGCCGGGGATCTGGGGATGATTGGACTGCTCATCTATGGTGGATTTCTGGTTAAGCGAGGAGAGATCACGGTTGGAGATGTGACCTCCCTGTTCATCTACGTCAACTGGATTGAATGGAGTCTTAGCAGTGAGTGTAGCTGAGCGAGACTGTGCTGATGGTAGCGCTTGCCGGCTTCTTTACCGGCTTGATGAAGGGTGTCGGCGCGTCCCAGCGGATCCTTGGTCTACATGCACTCCCGTCACCTATACCGCTCTCGATCGGCGCAACGGTGTCTAGAGAACGGAGTGGTGCAATCGAGCTTCGCGATGTCACCTTTGCCTATCCCTCTCGACCTGATGTGAAGGTTCTTAACGGCTTGAACCTTCGAATCAACCGGGGTGAGCGGATAGCACTCGTGTAAGCGGTCACCTTGAATGCCTAGAAGTTTAGCTCACATCCAGTAGTGGCGGCAGTGGCAGCGGCAAGAGTTCGATCCAGCTCCTCCTTCTCCGCTTCTACGATCCGACGACCGGGAAAGTTCTCTTCGATAGTCAAGACATCAAGGATTTCGTCCCCGAGTCATGGCGATCTCGCATCGGCGTAGTTCCCCAAGATCCGGTTCTGTTCGGTGGGACGTTGCTTGAGAACATCGCATATGGTCATCCAACAGCAACAAGACTGGACGTTGTCAAGGCGGCTGAGGTGGCTCATTGCGACGATTTCATTGAAGGCATGCCCGAAGGGTATGATACCGTTAGTGAGTGGTTGTCCCCCCCAAATACAACGTGGAAGCTGATATTAGACAGTCACCAAGTCGAGCTTGTCAGGCGGTCAGCGGCAACGGATAGCCATTGCGAGAGCTTTGGTCGGCAATCCATCGGTCCTCTTGATGGACGAGGCGACCAGTGGGTCATTTGCTTACTTCAAAGCGTCGAACTGATCGTACAGGCGCTCTTGACTCCGAATCTGAGCGAGCTGTCAATGCTGCCTTGGATCACCTCTTCCAAGACTCCGACATCACTGTCATACTCATCGCCCATCGCTTATCCTCCATTGCACAAGCCGATCGCGTCATCCTGCTCGAAGAAGGCGCAGTAGCTGAGGACGGCTCATATAACGACCTGATTCATCGCAGTGGCGGGAAGTTTAGGAAGATGGTTGAAAGCCAAATGACGAAGATTGGGAAGACTGTGCACATCGGCGAGGATCCTCAGCCGGCTTCGCACTCCGGAATTCCGCCTCAAGGTGCTGCGATCATCGCTCGACCATCTCGGGCTACCGCCGGTCAACCATTGCGAGCAGCGCATCCTGCTTCTGCTGGCATCTCGGCGATCACTACGCCAGTATCTCCCGCTTCCGTGGGCCAGCAACGTCGAATGGCTCACACTCAAGCACTTCCTCGCCCGTACTTCTCCGCTCATCCTACCCCCGACACCGCTCGCGTGCTTACAGTGTATGCTGTAGCCAAAGCTGCCGCACCGCCGTTTGTGGATCTAGACATGCCTATACCGACGGCTCCAGCTGCCACTCTCGATGCCTATAAGCCTTTGCCGCCGTTCACGATAAGTCGGATCATCGCCGTCTACTCTGCACTGTCCAAGCGGAATCTATCCATCCTCATGACACTCACAGCCACCACCGGTCTTGCTCTCTCACCACTTCCAACATCCATCTCGCTTCTGGCCAGTCTCACTATCGGTACCTTCCTCACCTCCGCCGCCGCCAACACCTTCAACCAGATTCTGGAAGCTCCTCTCGATGCTCAAACACCTCGTACGAGAACCCGACCGCTCGTCTCACGGCGGGTCTCACCCTTTCATGCAGCCGTTTTCGGCTTTGTCTGCACCCTGCTCGGCGGCACCATTCTATACGTCGGTTGCAACCCTACCACCGCCGCTTTGGGCATCGGCAATCTCATACTATACGCTGCCATCTACACCCCGATGAAAAGGTTCACCGTCGCCAACACATGGGTTGGAGCGGTTGTTGGAGCCATCACACCTCTCATGGGCTGGACAGCGACAGGAGGCGCTTTGAATCCAACACTCGACCAGCCCCTTGTACTAAATTGGCTAGGATCCGAGCAAACATCCCTCCCCAATCCACTTACCCCACTCACCCTTTTCCTCCTCCTCTTCTCTTGGCAATTTCCCCATTTCAACTCCCTCTCCCACCTCATCCGAGGATCATACGCCCTGTCAGGGTACCCAATGCTTTCCGTCCTCTCACCCCGGCTCAACGCACTAGTCTCCCTCCGACATGCAGTCCTTCTCGTCCCCTTCACCGGACTCCTCGCGCCTTTATCCGGCTCGGTCGATTGGTCCTTCGCATTGACAAGCGCGGCCCCGAATGCCGTCTTCGTCCAATCCGCTTGGATGTTTTGGCGACATACGACCGAAGCGAGCGCGAGGAGATTGTTCTGGGTTAGCTTGTGGTACCTCCCTGTCGTTTTGGGTTTGATGATGGTGCATAAGAATGTGGCTGCGTGGATGGCACCGGTGGAGGAGAAAGAGGAGGGTGAAGCGACGAAGTTGAAAGGAGTGATTTGAGACTGGTGGAAGGAAGTAGAAGGCTTTTTGTAAGATCATTCGGGGGTACTAAGGTTGTGCATACTGTAGCATTAGGACATAGCATTGCATTGCATCTGAACTCGTCGCTCTCCGTATGCGGCGTTCTGCGAGTATCGTATGTGTGTATGATTCGGATGATTGAGCGGTCGAAAGCCAAGGAAGATAAAGGTGAGGATAGTGTGATGGGGAAGGGGTGGAGGGGGAAGGCACAAGGCCCATGCCGGATTACGTTCCGGCCGGACTCAAGGCAGACAAAGGCAGGAGAAGAGGAAGAGGCTGATGGCGTAGAGCTGTGGGGAAGCTGGAGGAGGGAAGGGGGAAAGAGGAAAGCGTCAGAGGCGAACGAGTTGTCAAGGGGAACTGTGGGAAAAGGGGCAAGAGGGAAGGTGTTAAGGGGGAGATTGAGCTTCACATGACTGGTGAGTGCCAAGGTAGGACCACAAAATGGAAGCAAGGCAGTGCACGATGACAGTGGTGGAAGGGGAACGTTCGAATTGTACGAGGGGACGCGTCTCAAAGAGTCTCAACCGGTCTCCCTGCTTCGCGGGAAAGCGGAGGCATGACTGCCACATTGGTTTTGCATCCGCCACAAACTGGACTTACCCAAATCGGGCAGAGGGTGCTCCGGAAATGGTATCACCTGTTCCTTGGTGACGGGAGCGGTCCCGATCAATGATTGAAGCGTGCTGTACAGTCTGCTCCCGAGCGACGATAGTAGTCCACTCTTTGCTTCCTACTTCCGTCAGGTCCTTGGAATGGTAGTAGCAGTTGAAGAGGCGGTTTTTCGATAAGTTTAGGTCAGGTTTTTTGTTTCGGCTCAAGGCTTTCCTGTCCAACATTTGAGTACTTGTATTCTTGGGGACTCGCATTTGATAGTATCTCTGTGTTTGCGGGTCCCAACCAATATGATTCGATGTTACAAAATGCCGAACGTATCGTCCGCCCGGCATCGTTTCTCGAACCATCTTTCGCCACACAGAAACGTTTGTTGCTGGTAATAGCTCCTAAATCAGGCTGTCAAGTCAGGATTGATATCTATCAGAGCTGAACATTTATTGAAGTCGATCCAGGCCATGAAATTCATAAAGGAAGGATTCAGTACGTGTTCAAGAAATAACCCTTCCTTTTCTTTGGGAAGTGCGGCTGCGCTTGACCGTAACAAGTCGGAGATCGAAGAAATCCCCATTCATGCAGTACTCGAGTACTCGTAGTGTGAAGCTAGAGTGGCAGTGCCATCGAGCAGGACTTAGCCCCGTTCCTGCCCTCCCCACCCTGTTTCAGAAAAGCGCTGTCAAAGGAGTCCCGATCACTTCGTGTTTCAATGGGTTGGATCAAGAATCCACGCGAAGCAGAATTTGATGATGTATCTTTCCTCTTCTTATTCTCGCGCGTCTTTGATTACCTTTGCTTTCCCGCTTCACTTCATCCGCATACTGGACTATGCGTGTTGCCGCCTTCCTGGCCTTTCTCCCTGTCATCTTGGCTGTGAGTAAACTCCGGGTCAATCCCCTCCTTTCCGAGATCACTCGTGTCGTCTATTAGCCCATGTGTCGACTCATGCTTCGACACACCTATGTCTCTCGATGTTGATGTTTCAACGTAGTCCAACCTCCGCCGTCAGAACTCCTCTTCCATCCCAGCATGTGCTGATGACTGCCTCAATGTCGCTCAAACAAACACCGTATGTGTCCTCATACTTTGTCTTTCAACGTCGTATCCGTACCTGATGAGACCTAGACATCATGCGCCTCGAGCGACATCGCCTGCTTGTGTTCTGATCCCGTCTTGACCGGATACCTGTTATCGTGCTTCGAAGCGAAGTGTGATGTTAGCTTACCTTATGTCCTCGCTTGAATGAGTACTGATGACCGCTCAGGATAAGGACGTTGAGACGGTGATCCAGTACGGCGATGCAGTCTGCGCATCTGCAGGCAAGTCAACCCTGAACGCGACCGGAAGCGCTTCGACAACGAGCGGAAGTTCGACGATATCCATCGATTCGACAACCACCGCCAGCGTGACTTTTACCGATGTCGGCGGCTCCGAAGCGACGAGTACTTCGGTCGCGAATTCGGATGCGACTACGACGTAAGTGTCCGGCCGCGAAGACCCGATCCATCTGCTGATCAGACTGCTGCAGCGCCGCCCCTCTTTCTACCGAGACTACAGACACTGGCGACACCTCTTCGTTGTCCGAAGCTACCCCGTTTGTCCTCCTTGCTGGTGTCGGTCGCGCTCGCTGAATTCCTTGTAGATCGGTGACCACCATTACCTCCACATCCTTCTCCACCACGGCCAGCCTCATCGCGTCCGAAATCGTCATCCCTTCAAACGCTGCTACAATCCTCGCTTCTGCGACATCAGTCGGGTCGAGCCTCGAATCATCGGCCAGCGTCCTGAGCGTCTCAGGTACCACCGTCAGTTCCAGCCCAAGCTCGACCCCGAGTACAGGAGCAGCATCCCTGAGAAAGAGTCTGCATCATATGGCGGGTCTAGGGATGGCCATCGGTGGTGCTCTACTGGTCATTTAGAGCGCCCGAGTCGTGTCTATAGTCGTATCTATTTTGGAAGGGAGATCTGTAGGGGATTTCTGGGTGCAGGACACTTCCATCTATGTAGGCATGAAGTATCTCGCCCCCGTATTTGACCGAAAGGATATCCTTTGCTCGTGAGTCAAAGGATGTAGTGATGTCACAAGTGATCATACGCCAAGCAATCCATTTTGCGCACAATATGATGGAACACCTAACCCTGAGACCTATACGTCATCCAAACGCTTGGACCTTTTCAAATCAGGGACGGGCCTGCCTTTTTTTTCGCTCCACATTGACCAGTCAATCTCCCTTTACCGGCCATTTCTTTTGATTTTCTTTTTCTGTTTCGTATCAAAAAATCGCTTCTGCAAACCCGTGAATCGTTAAAAATGCTCTTGTCTATGTTCTTGAGTTTCTGGTCGGTCGCCGCCGCGGTGAGTCTCGGATCTAGTCGCGTTTGATGGGGAAAGCAAGGCTGATTTCTCGATTGTTCAGGCTCGACTGCCTTACTCAAATGAGAGGAGACAAGGACCGCCTGCGTGTTATACATCTTGCGCCTCGAGCTCTACTACTGGCTCGGTGAGTCCTTCGCTTCGCTCACAAATCCGTACACCAGCTCCGGTTGCAATCCACCGTCGACCATCTTCCACCCTTTGCTCTTCATTTCGAAGCATAGCTACTAGAAGGCAGCCCTCATAGTCGCGTTCCCTCCGCTTGCGATGCCTACGAACATTGTCACCGAGACAGAAGAGCCCCCTGTCATCCTTTCGCTTTACCTGACGTCTGCTCAGTCATGCTCAGTGTCGAATACCATCTGCCTCTGCTCCGATCCCAATGTCAATGGTGAAATCATGTCGTGCTTGGAGGCGTCATGTTCAGTATGTTCAGCCAAGACTCTGATGAACGAAGCTGACACTCTCTCAGCCATCGGACCTGCAGAGTGCGCATCAGTACTACTCATCCCTATGTGGGGATGCTGTGAGCGGGGCATCTTCGTCGGCATCCAGTGCGGCTTCGAGCGCGACTTCGAGTTCCTTCTCTTCAACCTCCTCGTCACCGTCATCCTCTATCTCAACATCGACGGGAGGCGAAGCTACGCGCTCTTCCTCAGCTACTGCTTCACCTACATTCGCGGCCAGCTCTTCATCGACTGCGGCCGTAGCGGCTGGAGGAACAACATCTGCGACAACGTCATCCCCTACATCGTCATCTCGATCACCTACCGCGACAACGTGAGTTTACCGCTTATAGTCTCGTTCTACGATTTATCGGAACTGAACGGGTACACCAGAACCTCATCCTCCGCTGCTGCTGCCACTACCACCTCTTCTCCTACTTCCTCATCAATGTCACCATCGGCTGCTGCAGCTTCTTCGTCGACCCCTACCACGGCTGCAGCAGCGACTACACCTACCACGTCAGCCGCCGCAGCTACGTCCCTCACGGCACCATCCTCGTCAGTCGTGATAGCTACATTGACGAGCACGGCAACCCCATCGGGTGCAACATCGGCGGCGGCTGTAGCTACTACAGCTAGCTCAGCGCTCGCTATGCCCACCGCGTTCGTGGGATTGAGTCAGGTCGTAGGGGTCATGGCGGGAATAGGGGGTATATTGGCGATGGTATGATTTTTGAGGAATTTGCAGGAGGTAAGTCCGGGTTTGGCAAGCTATCACGTATCTCATGATGACGGTAGGGTATCAGGACACGCGACCGTATAATGATGACAACGAGATGTATCTATGAAGGACTTATGGCAGCCTCCAGTGAAAACTTACGCCCCTTCCCGGTCGATGCTGTCAGACATCATTCGGATCGCTGTTATTGACGCGCTCGACGGATTCGACCTTCTCGAAAGGAATGTCAAACACTATCCTGACTAATATGGAGGTATTGCCCTACCCAGGCCTGTTTGACAACCTGAAAGGAGATTATCTACGACTCTTGCGTGAGGCTGAAGGCCAACAATGACGCGTAACCCTCTTCTCATCACCTTTACTCGTCTTTCTCAAGATCCAGACTGTCAACTCCCCATAACTCATGATTTCAAAAGATTCCTTCCGGCAGTTCCGCCTAATATCACCTTCATCACTCTCCGTAGATGTACGACATCAGAAGTACGCGTTTGATCAATGTGAAGGAACTGTTTTTTCGCTGACTTTCGACTTTCAGCTCATGTGTCTTCAGATCTCAAAACAGTTCCCAACCGTGTAACTCGTCAACATGGACATCTAAGCTCTTCCCCTCCTGCTCCTCCTGCTCCTCCTGCTCCATCAAATTACTTCACCTCCTCCCAACATCTATCGCAACCATCGAAGCGTTTCATCTTCCCGCCGTCCTGCTCTGCGACATCAGCCACTGCGACGCCATCGAGGGCTCCACCTTTGTGCGTTGATCGATCTGCCTCGCCGTTCTCATCGTGCTCAGATCGTTAGGCCACTCGACCAGCCCGATGATCCCGCTCGGAAAGTGCTGACAAGCTATTGTACCAAGTAGATATGACAGTTCCTTCTCGCATAACGACTCACGTAACGGTTGGTCGGGTAACGCTTTCAGTTCGAACAGCTTCAACAATTACTCCTACTCCACAAGTCCGCCAACTCCGCCGGTATGCGGGGCAGAGTCTCAAACGCTGAGTCCTCATTTCCGATCGAAACCCGACAACCCGAGTTCCAGTCCTTATTCGAGAACTCACGCCGATCTTCACAGAGTGCCTATAGATTCGACAATGGCTTTTCGAAGGAATATGCCAACTTACGCTCCGCCACCGATGATCAATGAAAGCGTCCAAAGCTGATAGAAGCAAAGTACCGTTAAAAGTCAGTTATGGCGGGAGGTTGAAGGGACTATGCTCGGGGACATGTGAGAGCATGTACACGGCGGGGACTGGGGTAAGCTTGGCAATGGATAGGGCGACACCAGCTTTCATGCGGCCACGGCATCAGCGTTCAACGGTGCTGAATCCGTGGTGGATGATACATGTATGGGGCGGCGGAGAAAGCGTCGGAACTGGTAAGGGAGAGGGCGGAGACGGCCATTGACGCGGCGAGTACGGCTTTCGAGGCGGGCGTGACGGCCTTCAGTTCGGCTTACAGGGATTCAACAGATTAGCTGTTTGGGGGATTTCCTGGCGGACTGCTACGTGCGCGGACAAAGTTGAAGGAGGCAGTGGCCAAAGCTACCGCTTTTGATGTGAAGAGGTGCCTACTGCTAATCCGACGATCCCAAACTGACATGGGCTTCCCGTAAGTTCCGTCTCCGTCCATCGCTTGAAGCCATGTTGGAGCTTGTCGACTCCACACCCTCGGCCCACCCTGACGACAAAAACCCTTCGACCCATTGGAATGCTTTCATGAGGCCATTCAAGTTGTTCTGATCCTTGACAGGTCCATATAGATGGACTCGAAGGTTTTTGAAAAGCCATGGCTGATATTCTCGGAGACTTCACCGAAAGAAGACAGAATCTGCTCATTCTCCATGTGCCTGTCATTGGATTGTTTCTCATCACGATGAGAGCGCCCGAAATCGCTTCGACGGCGGTAGGTAAAAATTTCGATGATCGATACATGCGTGCGGAAGGGGACATTCTTCCTTCATAGTCGGGTCCTTGGTCAAGCTCTATCCCGAGTATTACATGCATAATACCCAGAGCTGATCTTCCACTTTCTCGGGGACGGGGCAGAGATATATTTAATACGTACGTCAAAGATCAGCCTGTTTAGCGCAAACCTGAAACAAGGGGTAATACCCTGAGTAAAGTACAAGTATGTTTCCGCTAGCCCTTCTTGCTCGATCAAAGCTTGTAGTCCTTCTTCCATGCAGCGTTGCAAGTATCACAGCAAAAGAGTTCATGGCATTCAACAAGACCATTCAGATGCATTTTGCTCGCATAGCCCGTTTATCGTGAAGCATCCTGGTCAGACCCGCTTTTACTGCGATGTAGAAACCCCTCCTTTGATGACCCGACTGATTTAGCGTCCTTTGAGCGGACCTTTCGGTCAGATGGGATCATCCCTGACCATTCCTCCGCTCACCCCATTCTTCATTCTCTTCTCTTTTTCTCGCTTCTCATACTCCCCGTCTCACAAAGCTCGACTTTCAAACCCTAACGAAACCAAATGCGCACCACTCTCTTACTCCCATCGCTCATCATCATCCTCATCTCATTCCTGAATCCAACTTCCGCCGATCCGGCCGATCAGACCTGCATCAATTCTTGCTCAACATGGTCCATAGTCCTCGGATACTGTCGAGGGATCTATGGCAATCTCCGTAAGTCCACCTTCTCACCCGATTCTCTAGCAACTTCCCCCCCTCTTTCCACTCTTAACGCTAACGGATAAACTCTCAGCTCAGCAGCAAAACCTGACATTCGCCAATGATTTCCTCGGTTGTCTCTGCGTCGGATCTGAAGCGAATGGAGCGGTTGGCAATTCCACCTTCCTCTCGGATGCCGGGATCTGTGAAGGGTGCAATACGACTCCAGACAGGGTGAAGTCTGATCTCTCGGTGAGTCCCCGAGTTTTGGGAGTCGGCATGTATTTCGATCCTTTGTATTGACGACGGTGGTAGACTCTGTTGCAGCTCTGTACGATCCAGGCTCAGAATGGTACGGCGAGCGGGGTGATGACGTTCGGACCGGTGGGATATTCGACGAGTCAGAATGGGGGAGTCGTGCAATCGTTGGGGGTGGAGGGGAGAAAGCTAGAAGGGTGGTTGGGGATCTTAAGCCCAGTATTGGTGCTGGGAGGGCTAAGCTTCTTGTGAGCGGAGAGGAGGGAAGGCGATGAAGGATGAAATAGTCTCACCAACAGAAGCGACGGACGACGACACACACGTATACGAGCTATGTCTCAGCAGGAGGTATGGGCGAGGCACTAGAACCGTTGACACCAGTGATCTTCTCGGCTGCGAATGAAGGCGGACCAGCCGAGGTCCTCGCCGCTGCAGTCACTTCGGTTCCGCTTCCCGTTCCATTCTCACCACCAACCCGCTTCATGAAATCCCATTCACTCAATTCACCACCAACCCGCTCCATGAATTCCCATTCGCTCAACCCGACCCTGCCTCCTTTCTCCCTCCATCGGCGCAGATTATCAGCTCTTCGCTTGACGCACAGCTTGACTAGTCCAGGAAGGAATTCGTCACTCCATTCGAACTAAAAAGAAAGCCTTAGTTCCGAGATCAGCCGATAAATGGCATCGGCCCACCTCAATGTCACCTCCGTACATGTCGAGCAATTGATCTGGTGCAACAAGATCTGTGCTGAGCTCGGGATTGAGATGGATCTTCCGCCTGGTATCGGGACTAATGATGGTTAGCGGATGCGCACTCACTGTGATGGAAGGTGGGAAAACCAATTAATCTCACTCACTCTACGAAAGGCCAGAGCAGGGTGACAAAGATCGATCCAAGCCATGGCATCTTCAGCAAGCCTGCTCCTCCCAATCGTTCCTATAGGGTTACTTCAGCTGTCTCCAAAGAAGGTCGAGAGCGACTCACCGGGTAATGCGCCTTAAAGTAGTTCAGAATCTGCCTCGACACCCCCATAGCCCCGCTGTGAGTCTGCGTCTTCCCACTGACATCCGCGCAAAACATCACCCCTCTACTGATCTGTCAGCCTGATCGCGCTGTCAAAGCGGTAAGCCCGCTTACGGCACACCAGCCAGCTGAAGGTCGATTGTCCGTTCCATGCAAAACATGATATGCTTGACTTGCCTGAAACTTGCAGGATTAACATTTTTCGCTGTCCAGGTGTAGAGGATAGGTTGAGCGAGGCGAGTGTAGCCGATGATGGCGATCTTGCCTGATTCGAACTGAAGAGGGCGTGCATAAGCCAGATGAACCGCGCAGATCGAGAGGTGCTCACCTCTGGTTCGAGCTCTTTAGCGTTCGCTTCCACATCGTACAGGCCTAATATCCGGCGCCAAACGAGGGTAGCTTCTAGACGCTTGATCGTGTTGGCCACATTCCACCGAGCGGCTTCTGCGTCATGAGAGGAGATTCCGCACGGTCATTAGGCAAAGAGCAGACCTTTCAGATACCTGCGACAACCAGCCTCAGTCGCGAAGTCGTGATGATATGCATAAAGGCTTACCTAAGCATCATCTCCTCAGACTGACGGGTGCCATCAGTTCCTCTGCCAGGATACCAGCAAGCGATCCAGACTCACAAGGAACATCTTCTCCACATCATCTAAACCCCTCTTCTCCGTGCCCTTATCCTTTTCCAGTATTTGCAGCTTCTCATCGCTGAAATGGTCCAGTACGGCTTCCAATTTCGTAGCCTCTTGAGAACCTGCTGGGAAAAGAGCTGAGCGAGAGGGTATGGCGCAGTATTCCGAAGGGGGTGAGGGGATTGGGACAGTAAGTCGACGCGATGGCATTGTGTGGTCGACGCCAATGGCCAGATCAATCAATCGATTCAAAGGGTGGAAAAAAGATATAGGTCGAGGCGGAAAGAGGCAGAGATGCACGAAAGCTAGAAGTTTAGCAACCGCATGACCCTGCGGGAAGAGCGAGGATGAGACCCGCTCCGTTTGAGAATTGTTTTTCGTCGACTGCGGGTATGGGAACAGATAACCAGGCACGGAAATAGAACATGACGCGGCGTTATTAGACGTATCCTTGCTCGGCAAGCACCTTTCTGACATAAGAAGTTATGGGGGGTGAGCATCTGTCACAGAATTGTCGAAGTAGCCTGAAGCGATCTCACGAAGAAGGTGAAACCCCAGTGAGCGTCCAGTAATAGCCCCGAAGCAGGTTCGGAGGAAGCTGGGAAGATCCTCGGTCGAGAGTCGAAGGCGAGAGGTCCGCGTCAGAAGGGGATGAGGAGGTTTAGCAGTAGGGCGAAAAGGGAAAACCGGAATGAGGCGTGCGGATGGTGTCTAGGAGTTCGAAAAGAGCTATGAAGGAGGATTCGGAAGGATAATCGTATGGTCGAACAGGAAGTAAATACATTAGTAAATCACAGGCACGTATCAGAAATCTTTCGAAAACCGGCATGGATATCCCCCTACAACCTGGGTCCAGATTGTTCCTATCTCGTCGTTGGGGTTTTACGTTGAAGCTTGCAAAATACCTCCCCGCAAAGCAAGTGCTAGCTGCACTTCCTATGCTATCTTCCGCCACCATCCCCCAAGTCACAATGGGAAGCCCCGCCACAATCTTAGCGTTACAAGAGAGAGAACGTCCTTTGTGATCATCGACAGTCGGGGATCAGGGGCACGGAGCCGAAATACATCACAACAACGGACGATCCGTCAAGGCTATCGTTTTATATTGAGGCCGTTCTGAAGGGGGATCCTCTAAATCCACCAACCGGAACAAACGAGTACCATGAGGAATTACAGACTAGCAACTCAAAACGGGCTCTCAGCGCAACCGCCTGCCCTGTCCTCGCCGAATGAGGCGAAAACAAAGCCTTCGCCGCCGCACATCCTGCTGTTGAGCACTCGCATCATTACTCTTATCCTCGTCCTTTTCTCCTTCGCTCTTGTGCTTGTCACCCTTCTCCTACCTAGTGCGAGCTCCCAACTCTCGATTCTGACCATTCAACCAAGCGGGACTCAGCTCGCGAAGACCGTGGATGTGCCGACTTTCGGCAACGACTCCTCCCCATGGATCGACGACAACATGGACGGTCTCGGAGGCAACCTTGCGGATGATAGTAATTCAACCGATGCAGGTATCTTCACCGATGGGGCCAATCTCACCGATGCCGCCGGATTAGACGGTTTCGGCGACAATTCGACGGATGTGAATGACGGGATGTTCGGAGGTAATGTCACGGACGATGGGGATGGGATGGATCTCTTCGAAGGTAATTCGACCGATACTGACGAGAGGATGGATGATGATGATATCGATGGGATGAAGGGGATGAGGAAGAGAGCGGTATGGGATGGGTTGTCCGGTCCTAGTCTATGGGTCGGAGTCGCTTGTGAGTTCGCCTCCGCCTTTCTCACGCGACAAGTTTAATCTGATGTCTCGCAGATATCTGCTCTAGAAACAATACGACAGACGAGGTGACCTGCACTTCGTCTTCCGATGTTTTTGATCGTTCGTCCAGCCGTGCCTATAGTGTCAGGACTAAGCTGAGCCAGCAGCAGCCGCGCTTTACCTCCCCATGTCACTCGGAGACGTCCTCCTCTCCTTCCCCGACTCTCCACCCGCCCCCATCCCGTTGATCATGTGCGGGATCGGAATTGTTTTCTCCATCATCGTCCTCTTCATCAGCTGGTTCCCAACACCCCTCCGTTCCTGCAGTGACTACGCCAAGATGAAGCTCTTGAGTCGCCATCTGCCCTCGCCAGAAAGCGACTCGGACTCGGTGATCACCCTTGTTGATCCCACTCCATACGAAGGACAAAGGAAGAGGATCGTCCCGCATCCCGGTTTTTTGGCGTTTGCGTTGCCGGCACTTGCGCTTGGTATCGCTGCTGCAGTTGCAGAGCTAAATGCCATCAATGAGGCGAGAGCGATGTGGGATCCACATGAGGCGGACAGGGTCGGTATGACGATGAAGCTTGGGACTTTGGCGTATCGTGAGTGTTCTCTGAGAGGGTCAGTATCTGCTAATGTTGTATCAGTCCTTCCTTTCCTCCCAGTCAGCTTGGTCCTGGCCATCCTCGTGGCTTATCTCCCATTGGTATCGTCAGCTCGAACTCGAGTGGCTTTACATCTGTCGCGAGCCAGAGCCACCGAGAAGACCACAGACTTGGAGATGAACGATATTGCCCAGCACCCAAAAGAGGGAATGGGCGATGAGCTCCCGGCTCTCCAGACGCACACTCCAGAGGAATGGACCCGGGTAAGCCTCGACAAGCCTCGTATTACGAACGTCGACTTCCAGGGAAAGAAAGAGAGAGGGAGGAAGTCATGGAGGAATACGTTTGGAGGGATCGGGATGGCTGTGTAGCGAGATGACATGCTATTTGATTATGTATTTCGCCATGCATGTGATCCTGTTCTAATCGACGGGCCGAAGGTCGGATCTCCGTGGAGCTAGGCCCAGGATCAGCGTAAGTCTGGTAAGAAAGGCAGAAAAGATCAGCGGTGAGTGCGCACCGATGAGAGGATGTAATTGGCAAAGATAGGTGATGGCCCACCTGCGAAACGTCAGCTGAACGAAGCGTACCGAGACCTGAATTACTTACATCAGGTAGCAGCAGGTGAGGGTGAGAGCGACACTTGACCGCATCAGGCTGTTGGGATTCGTCAATTGAGGACGAATGAGACATGGCAAAGACATAGTACGTTTGGTTCTTCCCTCGAGGAGCGACGAACCAAGCCGCAGCTGCGATGGCAGCACAGACAGCCGCAACGATGACGACGTGGATGAAAGACATGGCCGTTTGTCCGCCAAGGAGTACCTGCTCGCCAGCCTCTGGAGTAAATGATAGAAAGCGTGTTATCAGGTACAGATCGGATCCAGCGGCAACACCCAAGCTCGGGCTTATAAACTTTTACGGCAAATCACGGGTCTATTACGTAAGCTGGCCACACCAGACGGCTGTCGATCCCAACGTTCTGGTCTTCGCGGCTGACATAGTACAGCGAGCGCAATGAGCAGCACGATGATTAGCATTAGCTTTGGCTTATCTTCGCTCCCATCCGTCGCCGTCCTGCGCCGCTCCTTTTCTTGTTCCTCATGTACTAGTCTCCCCCAATCCGCCAACTCGATCAACACAAACCCGTATGCGGACGCTAGGAAAGGCTTGATCCCAGGATGGTCCGAGAACAGCCGATTCCGCCGAGACTCATCAGCAACCCGAGAGAACCGAGCTCCCTACGAAGCCCGACCACCCGTTTTCAAACGCACGACAGCTGAACGTACCGAATACACCAAAAAGACCGCTCGATTCCCGCCTCGAATCGCCGAAGCTCGATATGAGAAACTACGGGAGAATAGACGATTGGGTATCGGACCGCACGTCCGAGTCAAAGCGAAAAGGGGACCAAAGGCGGATGTTCCTGTGCAGCTTGCGTTGGAGGAGAGGAGAGAGAGGGAGAGGATAGCTTTTGAGATCAAGGCGGGGATGTCGAATGATGAGAGGGCTTTCTTTGAGAGTGACGTCGATGTAGAGAATGGGGAGGAGTTGAACTGGGGTCAAGTGGAAGTGGCGGAGACTATATCTGGCTTGGAGATTGGTAGGGTTGTGGAAGTGCGAAGGTGAGGTAGCGATATGTAGTTTGAGCTGATTGAAGCAGATCAGGGAACGATGCGATCGGAGTCATCCTTGCTTCCATCCTGATCAGCGGTCGACCACGTCTCATCATCCTCCGGACGAATGGCGAGATATGGCCGATATCGACGCACGACGTCCAGTTCGTCATGCCGCCCTCCCTCATCCCTCCGGATGTGGCGGAAGCATGCTGGTCAACCGAACTCATACAGTCGTGGCAGAATAGTCAGGAGACTATCGAGGGCGAGGGCACTCCTGAACTGGCGGAGCAGAAGGAGAAGCTGCAGGATGGTCGAAGAAAGGCAGTGATGATACTGAGGAGGATAGCGAGGGAGACAGAGAGAATGTGTGGCCGGGTGATGGGCGGTGGACTGAATAACGGCCGAGTAGGTGGCGTTGAAGCAGTATGGGAGAGATTTGTACCGAAGGACGAGAACGAAGGAGGGACGGTCACTGCCATCGAAGCGGCAGAATACATTCTCAATGCCGAGAATGAGGAGAACCCTGTGACCGTCCGACCGAATACTCTCCCAGCATATGCGGCTCATGTTCTCATGATGCGGAGATCGGACATGTTTCTCGGTGACCAAGGCGATATGTGGGAGACTGGAGTGTTCTACGTGCGTAGTCGAGCTGAACGACGGCGACTCGAAGCGGTTCAGAGAACAGTTGAAGGGCAGACGAACGAGGATAAGCGGATCTTGAATCAATTCGTCGAGAAAGCGAAGACTGCCATCGAGACTTCAAGACGATTACGACAAGATATAATTCAACCAGGTCTGACCGAGCAGGAGCATTCGCTTCCTAAGTGGACCTCTATCGAGCTTGACATATTATCGGTCCTACTGTTACCCATGTACGAAACCCGGTCTACACAGGTCTCAACTACCGTCCCCCTTGCTACCGCGATCCTAAAGGCGATCGATCCATACCCGGAAGAGGTGGTTGATCGGGATCTGTACGTTAAGTTGCTGCAGGAGCTAGGCGCCCTCTACCCATGGGAACATCTCAAGCTTTCCGATGCCAAAGAAGCGGAGAAGCGAACAACAGCCATGGCAGGAACGCAAATACGCGGGCCAGACGAGCTCCTGCGAGGAAACGAGCTGGATGACCTTCGAGAGGATTTCACGTCTCATCGTGTCTTCGTGGTAGATGATGCTACAGCCTCCGAGCTCGACGACGGCATGTCGGTCGAGCGAATTCACGGGTCCGACGATGTATGGATGCATGTCCATATTGCCGATCCCACTCAGTTCCTTCCGCCATCGCATCCGTTAGCGCTCCAGGCTTCGTTCAGAGGCAGCTCGATCTACCTACCCGAGGGAAATCAACCGCTCTTACCGCTCGACTTGACGATGAAGGAGCTCAGTCTCGGTGCGGAAGTCTCCAGGGAAGACAGCCTCCAGGGAGTCATGACTTTCTCCTCCCGGATGGGGGCAGACGGCGTTGTGAAGGACTCGAAAGTCAATCTAGGATGGATCAAGAAGCCTCGAGTGATCACGTACCGAGCGGTCGACCAAGAGCTTGGTATCGAGCTCGGTTTGCCCCTTCGCCCCTTCGGCTTACCAAAAGGCCACGAAGCGAGCCCACAACAGTCATTCGACCTATCTTCCCCCGAGCTCGACGATCTCCGTCTCATCCGGAAGCTTTCGACAGCAGCTCGTCATAAGCGACATGCCACGGCCGGTTTCGATTGGTCCCCCTCCTATCAAGTTTCCCTGCATGTCACCTCGAAACTTCCGCCATCTCCAGATAATCTATACCAACCCGCAAATCTACCTCGGCGTCCCCAATTCTACGCAGGTTCTCCCGAAGTTGACTATGTCATATCGTCTCCATACTCGGCAGGAATCAATGCCCACCTCATGGTCGCTGAACTCATGATCCTCGCTGGCCGTACGGCCGCGTCGTTCTGTCATTCCCGAAACATCCCCGTACCTTATCGAAGTGCACCCCAGCCGAAAGCGGTCGCTAATTCAGGTCGACCGAGCCAAACTATCGATGACCTACTCGCCATGCGGGATCCGGAAACTCACCAAGTGGATTTCTTCGAGATAATGGCGGGCAATTGGTATTTCCCTCCAGGGGATATATCGCTCGAACCGAAACCGCATTGGGTGATGGGGTTCAATAAGCCTGATTTCGGATACGTACGACCAACCTCGCCGTTGAGACGTTACGATGACCTCCTCGTTCATTGGCAAATCAAAGCTGCTATTGCCAAGGAGAAGGGTCTTTCCGCGCATGCGCCGGCGATATCAGCGGAAGACGTACAGACCCTCTTCACTCGCTCCGACCAAGCGCAGAAGCGTGTCAAGCGAGCAAGTAAGACTGCTGAAGCATTTTGGCAAGCTGGACTCTTCGCTTCCAGGCTCAATGGGCCGATCAACCCCGACGAGACGGTTGATTTGCGGGAACCGCTCCAGTGTAGGATAGCTGGCCCGACAACATTCGGGTTGAGCGGCATCGTGCCTACAACTCCGATCTTCGTCTCTGCGCTTGGCTCGGCGATACGTTTACAAGGTGATTGCCCTTTCAAGGTTGGTGAGGAGGTGAGGGCGAAGGTGTCCCGATCGACACAATGGCCCAACCCGATTGTCGATTCGCTGTTGGTCCGATAACAACCTGCACGGGAATGCCTGTACACATCGGCCCCAAAGCGCAAGAGCACACTGTGAATTTACAATTACAACTCATCATCCATGCATATACTCTTCATATGATGTCTCGAACGCGATACAGTAGTATGTCACCAAATGACCCATAGCACATCGGTGCACCAAATATCACGACTCATGCATACACTGTCCTCAAGATATCCCAAATATGCTTTAACGACCCGCTCATTGCCCAAAACCCATACGTATAGGTGGAGGCGGAGGAGGCGCACCACCCTGCTGCTGTCCAGGATACCCGACTCCATTCGCGACAGGGAACCCAGGTGGTGGAGGTGCAGGATATCCAGTAGGGTATCCGTTCTGTTGAGGTGGATATCCCTGTTGTGGATAGCCGGAAGGAGGAGGTTGGTATACTGGCATACCGGGTGGTGGCGGTGGGACGGATTGAGATGCTGCGAATCCTGATGCTGATGGTTGAGCGGCGAGAGCTCCGGCGTATTGGCCTGAAAAGGGAATTTGATCAGCGTGAGTCTCCTAGATAATGGTCGTACATACCCTGGAAGGTGAATCCAGGTCCTGTTCCAGCTCCACCCGGTACGATCGCATGTTTCCTACTCCATCAGCTCAAGCCTAAGCACAGTGAAGAAAGTGCGCTCACTTCGCCTGATTCGCCAATAATCGCTCTGCCGAGGTCCCATGCCTCTCCCCCTTGCCATCCTTCTTGAAAGCATACTGAACCGTAATCTGCTTGCCACCCAAGAACTGCCCTTTCATATTCTCAATCGCCATATCCGCAGCATCGAAATCATGATACGAGACGAATCCATATCCTTTACTCTCCCCCGTCGAAGGATCTCTCGCAATCTACCAGAGATCATCAGTCCAGTTAAGCTCAATCCCCTCCCCAGCAGGATCGAGTGTGAAGAAAAAGTGGGAGATGTACTTTAGGATGTTCGGCAATAGTTCCAAAAGTAGTGAAAGTATCAAACAAAGCATTCTCATCCACCGCCAAATCCAAACTCCCAATAAACAAATTCGCACCGACATCCAACTGTTTCTTATCGTATGAAGCTTTGTTCACCCTGATCGGTTTGCCGTAAAGTTTGATCTGGTTCATGATCTTGACTGCGTATTCTGCGTCGTCTTCAGAGAGGAATTCGCAGAAACCAAAACCTTGGTGAGAGATTGAGATTCGATCTTTGGGGAGGAAGACGTTGGCTGGGAGGCGTCAGCGTCAGTAGGGTCTCAGCAGAAAAGCATGATGTTATAGAGTCGAGAAGTGAGGATGAGAGGAACAGAGAGGGAAGGGGGCGACATACAGACTGGACCCGCTTGACTGATTATGTCATTAGCTCTGACTGGTTGAAGGAAGGTAGTCTAGCTCACAGCATGAGCTCCCACACTAAAGCATCCGTGCATCGCTCATCGAGGTTTCCCTGTACGACACAAGTGAGCTCGGCGCTTGGAACCGGACCTCCAGCTCGGCAGAAAGAGCTGAGAAGCTCTGCTCCGCACGCCAACTCACCAGGTACACCGTCGCCTCCTGATTTCTATCTTGCTCCGGCTTGTTCTGCATATCGCCGAGATTTCCCCAGCGTTACGAGGCACCAGCTCCAACCTCAGCAGCTGAACGCGGAACGACTACTGTCAAGGAGTGGAAATGACTAGTGTTTGTATGGTAGAGACAGAGAGCAGGAAGTTGGGAAATAGCAAGGACAGGAGCTTGCTAGCAAGTAGATTTTGCTTCCGCTTTCACTGAATTGGGTGGCAACTGATAACCATACCTCGCTTGTCTAGCGAGGACATGATCAGAACATACATCAGGTGAAGCGTATGAGCAGATATGTCCAGACAAAGACGACGATGACGAATACGACCACGCCAAGTGTCAAGCATGTCGTCCCTCTCCCTTTCTTCGATACAGCAGAGAGATCCTTCTTTGACGATCGTGTCGAAGCCAGATTGTCTGCGGATTCAGGCGGTCAGCGTGAATAGCGAACGCGAAGGAATGTTACATACTCTCGAGAGTGAGTGTAGAAGTATCGAGCAGAGCTTTCTCCTCTTCCAGTGACGAAGCGAAGTGCATGGCGTTGAGCTTGAGTCGATGCGACATCTGTTCGACGTATTAGCCTGACTCATTGGGTCATCCCAAGTGGACCTTACATCTGCAAGCTGGCCACCGAGCTCTTCATGCAACTGCGCGGAGCCAAAACCGCCTGCACTTCCATTGGTGCCAAGTAAACGCTCCCTAGCATCCACATCCCGAGCTGGTACGGTGCGAAGGGGCAGCAAACCCGCTTCACCGCCTTGTTCGTCCTCGCGAAGCCTTGCCGAGAGGTAGTCCGAGGCAGTACGGCGTTGACGGACCGCGGACCGGGACGAAGGGTTTTCGGAATGAGAGTTTGGTGATTTGTCCGGCTTGATAGTGCGGTTTGCAGCGGGAAGCGGGAGCGAAGCAGATCCCGTGAGAGGTGACGCTGGTGCAGTGGATCTGGGAAGAGGAACATACGATGGGGTAAGAACACCGTACTGTTTGAAAGCCGAAGTGGACTCGGAGGTTGGCAACGGTGCGAAGGGGAGGGATCCGGTCCAGCTGGTAGGCTGAGACGAGAATAGTTGCGAGAATCGCCCTTCGACAGTCTGCAGAGTTCCGTTCAGGGTAGCGAGTGTACTTGAGGTGGTGGAAGACCTGTGGCAGGTATCAGCCGCCTATTGCATGCTGGTCGAAAATTTACTGCTCGTTTCGATCTCGCAGGGAGTCAAGGAAGACTCGAGCATACTGAACCGTCTGGAGCTTGTCAGCGTAGGTGGTAACACATGAGGCTATTCATACCTCCCAGTCTCTCCTCAAAAAGATGCTCGTCATCCCGTTGGCTGCTCGGACCTCCTCACTAAGCTCAGGATCCATCCCTTCCAGGGATTTGACGAGACGTATGAGGTTGACGAGCGCATGCTGGGATGATACTGCTGTTTGTGCAGCTTTGACAACCTGCCTCGAAGGTCTCGTCGGGAAGGAAGTTGACGGTTGGGACGTCGCTATCATGGCAGAACTTCGAGAATGAGCTCCGGGACATCGTCAAAACGCAATGTAGGAAGGTAGGCGCCAAAGGCGCCACCCAATCAAAGTCCGCTCAAAAGCCGTAATCCCGTGGGGATGTTGGCCCATTTCACGTCTACCCGCTCATCATATATGTCGAGTTCAATCTCTCATTTCCACCTTTTCCCTGTTTGACTGGTCTGAAAATCTCTTGATTCACTATGACTAGCTTGGAACAACCTTCAATGACATATTGGCTGCTTTTGAGACCCTTTAGGTGATCCATCGACATCATCATGACCGACGCATAAATCTACTTCAAAACAGTGCAAGGTGGAGGTGGTCCACCATGGATGTCGATCCACTCCTGCAGTCTTCCGCTTTTCTGGATCCATCAAACCATTTTCAAACTTCCTCTTCCTCCTCTCTGACCCTTCCGGTATCCTCCCCGACCCTGGACAATGGCCATACTTCCACTCTTCACCCATCTCAAACCCTCCGAGTACGACCCTCCCAGCCTGTATACCCAATATCTCCCGTTGCCTCCTCCGGCAAACCTACCAGCCCAGTCGTAGTCTATCGCAAAGCCTCACACAAGGAGCTGAACAACATCTATCGACGGCTTGGTCCAGAAGGTCTCGCTGCCCGCCGCGATGAGCTGCTGGAGGAGAAAGAGACGGAGTTGAAGGGTGTGGTGGAAGGGCACGATGATGCTGTCAGGGAGAAGTTCCACTTGGAGAAGTTTATCAGCTTATTGGAGGGGTGGGATCCGGAGGTGAGCTAAGTTTGTTCAGGCTGCTCTGCTCTGCTTGGGGTAGACGAACCAGAGTCGCCAAGCTGATATACTGGGACGGCAGGATGCAAAGAAGGACAATTCGCCTGTATTCCAAGAGGTGGGAGTAATGAATCTTATGTTTACTTGAGGCTGATCTGTACTTACAGTACAAGCGGGTAAACCACCATGATCTGCTAGAGCTTGTGCCCTCTTCACGCCTCTCATATTCGTCACCACTGGCTGGTCCGTCTCGACCACGGATATCCCTACCAGCACGAACTACACGTCGTCAAGCCCACGAGCAGTCGGAGCAGCTCGCTAGTGTCATCACGCCTAATGCTGGTCGTGCACATCCAGGGAAAGCGAAAGCTGGTTCGGCTCAAGAGAAAGGATTCCACGCCAACCCGCTACAGCTCTACTCATCCATACCACTCATTGGCAAAGGCAAAACTCGATCGACAGATCATCCCGGTCCGCAGCCCTTCGTCAACGGGCACACCTCATTGAAGCTTCGGCTATCGATGCGGAGGAAGGCGGACTTGCCGAGGACGGATATGCCGCCACCACCAGTACCTGACCGTACGGGTCAGGCCGGTCCAGGTTCCCGTCGAGTGAGCATGAGTGTAGCGACACCACCGGAACCGAAGCTCGAGGACCCAGGTGGAAGAGGTACAAAGCGTGGTCGTCTGTCTCTACCGAACCTTCCTGCTGCTAAAAAGCTTCGAGGAGGAACTGATATCGAGGCCGAAGCGGAGGGGAGCTCGTCTCCTGTCATCGAAGTCATCAACGATCCATTCGAACTATCGCCAGATCCGGATCCAGTCCCAACACCACTTCCACTCCCGTCCTTAGCACACCTCCCCTTCTCTCCTTCACCTCTGCGTCCGAAGGGGCGCATCTCTGGTCCACACCACATATGGTATACGGATCCCACTCAACGCCCACCTCCTCATACCGAATACTCCGGCGAGATCGCCCCCATCATGTCCTCCTACATTCACATTGAAGACACCGGTCCTCCCCCAGATCTACGGGCGCTCGAGCTTCGTGCTGCTCGAGAAGCTTACTACCGGAACCGAGTCAAGTACCTGCAACAGCAAGGCCGACTCCTCGGTCTGCTAGACGAGAAGGCAAAGCACGAGCCCAAGTCCGCTAGTAGAAGCCACCAAAAGATCGCAGCACCTCCCCCGCGACAATCGGATCATCAGGACGCAATGATGTCCCACATGACACAGGTGCGGAATGCCATGGTTAATGAAGCCAGGATGAAGCTGCAAGTCTGCAAGCGGGTCTCGCGGATGATGCAGAGTTATTGGGAGCATGTGGAGGGGAAGGAGGAGCGGGAGAAGGCGGCTGAAGAAAGGGAGCGGAAGAGGGTTGCAAGGGATATCTGCAGGGCTTTACGGAAACGATGGAGTCTTGCTGTCAAGGTGGGTTTATCTTAGCTTTCATGTGTGATTCTTACCACTGCTTCTTTAGATCGTTCGGGCTAGAGTTCGCGCTTCACAGAAGCTCGAGCAGGATCGGCTAGGGAAGGAGCATCTGCAGAACATGCTACAGCGGAGTACGGGATTGCTCGAGGCGCAAAAAGAGGACATCGTCGGTGCAGCGAGCGATGATGAGATCCAGGACGACAGGTCGGAAGGGACACATGATGTATCGGCTGTTGAAGATAGTGGATCGGACTCAGGACAAGCGGCCGAGAAGGAAGGATGCGAAGGAGAGCGAGAGCTAGAGGAAGAAGAGCTAGACGAGGGAGAGGCGGCCAGTGTGCGGGATGATTTCTTGATAAGGGAGCAAGAAGAACGTACGGAGGCGGAGGAAGGTGGTGATCTTGCAGACCACCTCCTCCGGCGAGCCGATCAGGACGAGGACTTGATAATGATCGTTACAGACCTCGAGCCCAAGGGTGACCACGTATCCGTTGACGAGGACAGCGAAGAAGGCGGAGAAAGAGACAACTCCTCCTCCGACGACGGTGACAAGGTTGACCTTCGCGCTCTCATCTCGGATGACATGGAGATGATGGACGGATCCGCAGGGCTACCCTCATCTGCAATAATGGAAGCATCGGTGGAGGCTGAAGAGGCGGAGGAGGCGGGACCTGTAAAGGCTGGACCTGTCGAGCCAGCATTCGATTCCCATCTGCTTGACTCGCTCAGCCACGGCAAAGACCCTTCCGTGTCGCGTGACCATGTCGACTTTCCTGCTTTAGCTCCCCGAGCTGATCCGTCGCCCTTTCAGCAACCGACGAACCTACCTGCTCTCGGTTCAATCTACTTACCGAAACCGCTCGAAGCCGGGGTTCCCGTCATGAACGGCCGTATACCAACTCATGAACCCCAAGCAGACGGGCACCTAGAGACGACAGCCCCAATCAGCCTGGTGAGCGGCTTGCATGCGGATTATGCCAACGGCCACCCCGACTCGCCGACGGAAATGGAGATCGAGCTTGAAGCTGTCCAAAACATTCGACCTCGTCGCGCAAGGAAGAGTATGCCCTTGAACACTCTGTCTCAAACAGATGATCCTGATCTCAATGATGCTGAGTTCGAGCAAGCAACTAGCGATATCAATGAGCAGGATCTTGATCTCGACGTCGAAATGGAGAATGAGACCGATGGTCCGGATGAGGACAGTGAGGACGAGGGTTTATTAGCGGATGCGGACGTGCCGATCGAGGTGCTTCTGAAGCGATATGGCTACTCTCTGCCGACGGAGAATGTCGATGTCAGGATAGTCTCTCCCGTTGAGCAGCCGAATGGAGATGTTGTATCGAACGATCAATCCCTTCTCGACAGTGCGTTCCCCATACCACCAGTCTCGCCGACCTTCTTAGTGGAAGGCAAACGGCAGCGGCGGGTACGATCCGTTTGGACGCCCGAGGACAAACCGCCCCCTCCACTATTTAAGAGGGCCAAGATTGAAGAGGTCGTGGAATCCACTCCTGAATTGTCAAGTGAAGAGGAAGAGGATGCCGAATCTGGGGAAGGATCCGTCGCTTCGGTGCTAGCGGAAGAGGACAATCGTGTGCGACCGCCTTTCCTCCTCCGCGGGACGCTACGTCCATATCAGCACGGCGGGCTGGAGTGGCTCGCAAGCTTGTATGCGAACAAGATGAACGGGATCCTAGCCGATGAGATGGGTCTAGGGTGGGTTAGCCTTACTCCGAGTCGAACTCGCTGACCCCTTCTTTAGCAAGACTATCCAGACCATCGCCCTTCTCGGTCATCTCGCTTGCGACAAAGGCGTATGGGGTCAGCACCTCATCATCGTTCCGACATCGGTTATCCTCAACTGGGAGATGGAGTTCAAGAAGTTTCTTCCCGGCATGAAGGTCCTGACCTATTACGGGAACCAGAAGGAGCGGAAAGAGAAGCGAGTCGGGTGGCATACCGAGAACGCCTGGCAGGTGTGTGTCACTTCCTACCAGATCGTCCTGGCCGATCAGCACATCTTTCGGCGGAAGAGCTGGGTTTACATGATTCTCGACGAGGCGCATAATATAAAGAACTTTCGGTCGCAGCGATGGCAGACTCTTCTCGGATTCAAGGCGGAACGAAGACTGCTTCTTACCGGAACGCCGCTGCAGAACAACCTGATGGAGCTGTGGAGTTTGCTTTACTTCCTTATGCCGAATGGGGTGACAGCCGATGCGACTGCTGTGGTAGGGTTTGCGAACCACAAGGAGTTTATGGAGTGGTTCTCAAGTGAGTCAGCCGATCTATTCTGTACTGATCCTTAGATCCAATGGACAAGGCTGTGGAGTCCGGCGATACCCTCGATGAGGAAACATTGGAGACCGTGTCAAAGCTTCATACCCTCCTCCGCCCGTTCATCCTTCGTCGCCTAAAATCGGAGGTGGAAACTCAGCTTCCTGGCAAATTCGAGCATGTCGTCTACTGCCGCCTGTCGAAGCGGCAACGATTCCTGTACGACGAGTTCATGTCGCGCTCTTCCACTCGCGAAGCCCTCACATCAGGCGGGTACCTTGGCGTGGTTAACACGCTCATGCAGCTCCGGAAGGTCTGCAATCATCCAGACCTGTTTGAAGTCCGACCGGTCCGGACGAGCTTTGCAATGGAGCGATCGGTCGCGGCGGACTTTGAGCCGGCTGAGCTACTACTCCGAAGGCGGCTGCTGCGCCAAGAGAGCGAAGCGACGCTCGAGGCGCTCAATCTCCACATTACAGCAAGAGAGGGTCTTTCACCCTGGGCGTGCAGATCACGGGCGAAGCTCGATGCAAGCGCCAAGTTGCCGCACGCTATCGAGCCGGTGCGGAGAGGACGACTACCGAATCCACCGAAGGCGGACAAAAGAACCGTTGATGGTTGGCTGAAGTACCGGACCCATCTCGAGCAGGACGCGACTGTCGCGCGATGGCGAGCCATTCGGGATGTCAACGGATTGCGGTGTGCCGTCCGACCGATCTACGGGTCAACCTTCCTTGGTTTCCTTTCCGATGTGCCGAATCCCCTTGTAGCGCAATGTCGTTCAGACTTGTATGGCGATCAATGCGATCAAGTCCCTCCAGCTACACGCCTGGTACACTCGCTGGTCTGCCGAGCGGAGCAAGTCGCCCCGCTTCTCGACCAATTCGCTGTCATCCCTCCCAACGCCGTAGCTCGCGATGTCTCGACATATGCTCTACCTGGCTTAACCCCTTCTTCCCACTCGGCCCTCCTTGATCCTGACTTCGACTCTCTCCACCATGCTACGGTCAAGCTGCAGATCGCCTTCCCCGACTCAAGTTTGCTGCAGTACGACTGCGGAAAGTTGCAGAAGCTCTATGAAATGCTTCGTAGCCTCAAAGCGGAAGGTCATCGCGTTCTCATCTTCACTCAAATGACACGGGTTTTGGATATCCTAGAGATCTTCCTCAGCTACAACGGCCACCGCTACCTTAGACTCGATGGATCAACCAAGATCGAAGACCGTCAGATCATCACCGAGCGCTTCAATTCGGACGCACGCATCTTCTGCTTCATCGCCAGTAGTCGATCGGGAGGTGTGGGTATCAACCTCACAGGAGCGGATACGGTTTTCTTTTACGATTCTGACTGGAACCCTTCGATGGATCGGCAATGTATGGATCGAGCGCATCGGATCGGTCAAACAAGAGAAGTACATATCTATCGCTTCGTCTCAAGCCATACGGTTGAAGAGAACATGCTCAAGAAAGCGAATCAGAAGAGATTGCTTGATCGGGTTGTCATCCAGGAAGGCGATTTCACCACCGAGTTCTTTGGGCGGATGGATTGGCGAGACATGCTTGATGAGGATATGACCAAGCGAGATGAAGGTGAAGAGGACGAGAAAGTCGTGGACGTTACCGTCGAGGAAGCGCCCGAAGCTGTTAGTACCGAGACGACCGCACCAATCTTTAAAGGGGAAGGGGATCTTGCGAAAGCTTTGGCTGAGGTGGAGGATGAGGAAGATGCTGCTGCTGCTATGGTTGCTCAGGGTGAAGGGGAGATGGATCTTGCAGAGTTTGGGGAGAGGACTGGATCAAGGAAGTCGAGGCAATCCTTCGCTGTTGAAGAGAGCGGGACTCCAGCGACTGCCGCTAGGGAAGGCGAACCTGATGGGGATGTGGTGGTGGAAGAGGGAGATGAGGCGGATGGAGACGAAGAGCCGGGTGCGGTGGATGAGTACATGCTCAGAAGGGTGGAGTGGGACTGGGAGTGGTTCTCTGCTTTCTAGCGCTTCACCTTGCATGCATCGCCAATCGCTTTGCTCAGGCTCAAATTAAGTGTCTCTATGAAACCGTCTGCCACAACCGGCCCGGATGAAGGCCATGACATCATTCCCACTCCTAATTCCGAAACCATCAACTTTCTTTGAGTGATTGCTATTCATTTACGCGCAAATCACTACCCATCGAACCCTTATCATCATGGTCAACTCTCCGACCAAAGAAGAGAAGGACCCGATGCCAGGACGGGCAGGACTAGATTCGGGAGAACCGGAACAACATACCGACGCTCAGCAACGTCAAGGTGAGTTGGCTGCTCTCCGTAGCTATTCGCTCCATCAAGCTTGCAGCCCTATACTTGCAGCCAGCTAGCTCCCCATTCCCATGCTTTAAAACTCCTGTCCATTCTTCACGACAGGGGAAGATATACTGTTCATGTTCCTTTCCCTGAGCTGACCTCGTATCTTATGATCATGTCGTGGATTGCGCTGGTGAAATCGATGCCATGGCTAACGTCTAGGCCTCGATCACAGGAGAATCAGGCAATAAAGACGATCTCAAAACTCCTGGGACTCAAGGTGGCGGCATTTCATACTCAGTTCTGGCAGTACGTCCTCCCCACTTACCTTGTATCACGGCTCAGATCTCTGATGAAAACCCTTCCTTTCGCGAATATAGGCTGGTCAGGTGAGTTCAAGTTTGATCCTTATCTCATTCGCTTTATTCCCTGTTATCGAGCTAATGCCTACCCCTTGCAGGATGCCGCGAACAGATTATCGGGTGAAGGCGGAGGTGCGGGTGGACAGTCGAGAAAGGAGGTTGAGACTGGACAGGAGAGCTGAGCGGGGCGGTTTGACGGGATGAATTACGATATGACGATGCAAAAGTGTGGACCAACCACGAGGGCAGTGCCTACACGTGAAGCGAGGACAATGGCACCGTCGCAGATGTCTTTGGCTAAGACAAGCTCGGACAGCTCACGGTATCCCATTACCGACCCTCCGCTTCTCCCTCTCCAGAGCGATATTCACGGCGCCCATGGTCGCCGCGAGTGCCTTAACGCTTCCGTCAGTCTCGCTCATTAGCATGTTGAGGCATACTCACCGCTCTGACTCTGGCCGGATCTACTCCCGCTATTGTCGCTGTGTGCACCACAGCATTCACCTTCCCCTCAGTCGACATGAGATACTGAGCCATCTTTCCCGCTCTAGCCGTCTTTATCGCTGGGGTCGAACCAAGCACGCCAGCAGACGTCGGCAGAATGGCTGACCAATACTGCCGCAAGAACTCGGTCGCGGCGTTATGGCATGACCTCATCTGCTCGAGAAGAGCTTCAGGGAAAGGTACTGTTCCTGTCAGCCTCAATCCGCCCTAGTATTTGATAAACTCACCACTCGCAGCGTTCTCTGCGTTCGAAGCGAGATGCAACTCCTTAACCACCTGCATCGCAGCTGCCTGCGCATCCTTCTGTGCCATATGCCGCTGGAAAGCTCTTGCTTGCTCAGGAGAATTCCCTAATTCGATGCGGTTCTTCTCCCATCCTCCAGGTGGTGTAGGAATCGCAACTTCCGTGAAGTCTACTTCCCAATCGTCGATTCGTGCTTTTTCTGCGGCGGCGATTGATAGCAGTTCCTGTTCACCATGTCAGAAGGACAGAGAAGATCTGGCGAAGAGATCCACCTCGTCGCTCTTGCCAGGCATGATACCTCGCATCCTATTGCCCTCCTCTTCCCCCTTCATGGCATCTTGCCCGTCTTGAACGTCAAGGGTGATAGTCGAAGATGCTGTTGGGCCGCGAAGCTCTTCATAATCGATTTCGTTGTAGATGTTCATGTCCTGGCTCCATCAACTGTGTGCTATGTGCAGTGGAAGAAACACCTACTTCTGGTATGGCCGTATTCGACAAGCTCGTCCCTGGTCGATCCGCTCCATTCCTGTACCACAACGGTCAGCCTTCTCACCAACATCGACGCCGCTTACCCTCCTCTTTGAAGCAGCTTGTCCGAGTGATCGTTGAACCGCCGTATGAGAGGTAATGCACTCCGTTCCCTTCCAGCTTGCATCGTATGGTCCCGTATAGTTATGGCCTTGCCAACAATCAGCCTAGAGACATGGGAAAACACGCGACCTACTTCGCCATGATCTTCCTCCGTCGCGGCCAGGTCCAAGAACCTCTCCACGTTGTCCGGCTGCGCTTTCCGCGGCTGCAAGTCTAGTCATACGTTAATAAAGCTCGTGCAGGAGCGGAGCAACCCACTCCAGTCCGGCTCCTCCAAGTACTGATCAAAGATATCATCCCTCTTCCTCGTGACCTCATCACTAGCAGATTGCCTGACCGAAGCACGATGTCTCTCCCAGAGTTGCGACGTGAAGTATCTCGACCAAAACTCCGCCTCACTGATCTACTTCCACATCAGCTTCCCTCCCTTCCTATTAGACGATGAAGCTAAACCCACCCCCGGGACATATTTCACATAAGCATCCTGAACCACCGGAAACTCCTCAAAGATCTCCCTCGTCAATTCCTTTGAGAGATTGAGCACGACAGGTCCAGTCTCCGCTTTGCTCTTCACCCCGACACCTGTCCCTCCGGCCATCCTTTGTGATTTCCGATTAGCATCTAGGTTGAATCGATCGTCCAAGAGGCGGGAAGCTCGACCTGGTTTCTGGGCTTGAGCCATCTCTTCGGCTTGTAGCAGGGCCTGAGATATGTCAGCATAGTTCCAGGACTCAAGCGTCATATTCCAAGGTGGAGATTGATCGTAGAAGCGGGATCTGACCCACCTCTCTACCCTCCCAAAACTCGTCCTCGGTGATCTGTTTCCCCAAAACCAACTCCCGATGCAAAATCATCAAATTCGGATTCTTCTTCAAGACCCTCATCCGAAGCTTACTCCCCACCAAATCCTTCCCTCCTCCTCCTCTACCATTCGCTTCGACCAACCCATCTTCAGCTTTCCTCTTCCCTCTGGCAGCGTTACCAACCACACCGGTCGGAGTACCAGGTGTTCCAGTCGCTGGACTCGCAATTCCTGTTGTTACTACTGGTACAGGTGTAGAAGGACCTGCTCGATTGGAAGAGACGAATGGGATGAGCGTATCTTGGACTATAAGACGATCGTCTTCCCGGGAAGAAGGGTTTGTGAATGTGAAGAGGAGACCGTTGGCTGGGATATCGTCTTTAAATAGGATCTTCAAGCTGATCCGCTCGGATCCGGCTTTACTCGCCAGCATATCTACATACACGAGACATTCAGCTTCGACTCAGACTTATGATTGAACCAGGGACGCACTGATTGCCCTACTCATGGCTTGTTGTTGTCGGTCCATAGCTCCGGCAATCTTCGGGACCCAAGCTATAGTCGACGCGGTGAGGGTGAGTGTCCCGGTAACTTTCTTGAAGTCGGCATCGAAGCGCTGTACCACTGCCTCATTCGACATTTTGGCTGGATCAAGGTCGTCCTGTCAGAACTTGAGAAGAGAGCAAGTTGCGCGAATGTTCACAACTCGATAATCTCAAAAGGTCGGCCAGCTTGCGCCGGAGATTTACTGATCTCCAGGTCAATACCGGAATTTAGGGTAGTGAGATCAGCAAAGATGGGAAGGTCTTCCGATCGACGGAGTGCAGGAGCCGGCTGGCCTAGCAAGAGGAGAAGAAGAGGGGGAGGTGAGGAGACGGCAAGAAGGTGTGGTGGTGGCGAGGAAAGAAAGAGGGAGGTGGGGGAGCGGGAGAGGAAAATTAGGAGGGAAGGGGGGCTGGCATCGCCAAGGATGCAGGAGTTGCCGCTACAACTACCATCGAAGGCTCCATAGTTTGCATTATGAAAGTGTACTTTAAGTCGACAGGAAATATTGTTCAGATGCTATGATTTGGCTTTGCGTTTAGAAAGTATGCACAACAAAAAGAGAGGAATTTCGCTCCCCTCTCCCACCTTACTTGGTAGATCAATCTCCCTCCGCAAAGCCAAGTTTACTCCGACTTGCTCTCCTCGCATGACCGTCTTTCGAACCCTGGCCAGAAGCAGAAGAAACCGTCCCCGATGAGTCTGTCGAGCTGATTGCTTCTGTTCCCGCACGCATCCGCTTAACACTCTTCCGCTTCGACAACCCCATCGAGCTGATCTGTGCGACCTCCTCGTCCATGACCGGTCTCAGGTCCGTCACCGGTCTCAGATCCGTAGGTGAAGCTCGCCGCTTGGCATGACTCTCGTCATCCGTGCATTGCACACTCGAAGGGGTAGTCGTTACCAGAGTGAGCGGGGCGGTGGAACTCCGTGAACCGGTGACAGTCTCGGACTCTACGGATTCGGATTTGGCTCGTAGTCTCCGCTCTTCATCGATCATAGTCAGGTAGCTCTGGATAATGCCTGATCACATGAGTACCATGCAATTTAGAGAAACGCGAACCGCTCACCTCGATGAACGAACAAGTACTGCCGCAAACTTTGAACAAGCGACATCCTCTGCACTCTCATACCCTCTAAAACGAAAGCGATCGGGTTCTCCATCTCGCTGATCGGGGAAGGAGTTCGGTGCTGGGCGCTGGACCGAGTCATCGGTGTAGGATGATCCTTTTTCATCCTACAGATCGCGTCAGTTTTAACTTGAAGATCCAATCTTATCACTCACCCCCCCAGGCCGAGCTTTTCCGAGCTACTGTATGCACTCGCCAGACTGGGTCGCCTTGACCGTCCGTCCCCGCTATCAACGCTAGCCGCGATACTTCCACGATGCTTGGTAAATCGATCATGCTGCGTATCCTCTACACTCTCCTCCAGCTCAACAGGCGGATCGAGCTCCATCTCGTCCTCTTTATCGCCGCTGAAGCCCACCTTTGCATCGAGGTATGACGTGGCCAAAGGGTCGCTCGCTCCGGGTAGAGGTGTCGACCTTGTTGTGGGAGATCCGATGGTACCAGGTGACGAGGAGAATATTGTAGACACAGGCTCGCTAGACTGAGTTGGGAAGGGGCTGAGGAACGTAACCGATTTGACAGACTCGCTAGATCCGCTTGCCTTTCCGCCTAGGCTGATACTGGACAGGCTGGATCGTCGATTTCGGCTCTGAGAGGATAGGAGGGGTTTGCTAGGCGATGAGGGGTACGGCGTCGCGGGAATAGGGTTCGACTTCCGCCTCTCCCGTCTCATGGCGTCGACGATGGCATCGGTAACGATGAAGCTTCCAGTTCGGCCAATACCGGCGGAACCTACATTATATTAGCGTTTGGATTGGTTGCCCTTCTGTTGGGTACTCACAATGCACAAGTACAGGCGGCTGGTTTTGCCGATCATCCACATCCCCACAAAGATCCTCACAAGCGCCATCCACATCCCTCATCAAGCTCATCAACACTTCAGGCGAATCCGGGACATCGAAGTCTGGCCAAGCCGTACATTGGATCTGCACGACCATTCTCGGCGAATCCGGTCGGGAGTCATGCGAAAGCATAAAGACACGCTTGATGTTCTCCATTTCGTCGGGACCAACCGACTGCGGAGGTTGTGCGGCAACGCCAAAATCGAATCCGGTCGTAGCTTGTGGTTTAATATCGTCGCCACCGGTTTGGGAAACAAGTTGAAGCCGTAATGATCCATACTTCTCCTCTTCCCAGTAGTTACCGCACTTGCAGAGCCCACCTTCGTACTGCTTCGTCAACCTATGCAACATCAGCTTGTCCGACTAGCATACTTCGTATACTCACATGACGATTACTTGCACGTCCTGCTCCCAAACCAGGGTCCAGAAGTCGCGGTACGTCGCGTCGAGCGGACCTTGCGTCGCGATGTACCGCCTGGAAGTGCCGCGTGGTTGTACGAAAGAAGCATTGATGTAGTCCGAGCCATCGTCCGAAGGGCTGTTCAGCCTCACTCGAGAGAAGTCGTAGGGCCAAATATTCTTGTACCTAATAATTCCTCAGCGGTCACTCATGTCTCAGCCTATTTGCGAACCTATTCTTACTTCCTCGCTCGACTCCCGCAGTGATTGAGAAAGGAAAGTAATGATCGTCCAGCGCTTGCGTCCCCGCACCCCGCACACCAAGCCGCTCAACCTCCGCTACGTCCTTTGCCTTTTGCTCCGCCCAAGCCTTACTGTGCCCTTCAGATCCTTCCTGAACGCTCTCCACCCAAGCTGAACCTGAACCTTTCGAATGGAAGTCCATCACAGTCTGCAACCGCTTCTGCTCACCCAGCTCCAGGCGATAGAACTGATCGGCCAATCGGTCCGCGCATTCTTCATCGGGTAAGCTGACGAGATCGCTAAGCCAAGATGGGAGTTCGGAAAGGCGACTGACGACCTCTGGTGCAAGTGAGAGAGGGATACGCTCGGTGATACCGCCATGCGAGAGCTCTAGGTTCTGTCGAATATTATCGAAGAAAGGATTGGCGGGTTGAAGCTTGACCTTAGGAGACATAGGCCCAATGGGCGTGGTAGTGGAAGGTTGAGCATCGAGGGTAAGGTCGGACATGGGGTTAATACCTCGGATCGAAGTCGATAAGGTAGATGATTGGGCGAATGGGTCGGCTCGTAAGGCTAGACCCGGTGTTGTGGTGAGGTTGAGCTTCATGTTTGGGAGTGTCTTGCTCTTACGCCCGCTTCCGGTGGACTCTGCCACACGTCAGCAGACGAACAAACTTCTTCAGTGCGCGACTCACCTTGCTGGAAGGCGAGCTTGCCCAACCGGCCGATCTTGAGTCCACCCGGTCCCGTTAAAGCAGTAGGCGTCACCTGGCTCTCCTTGTCGTCCCCGTCATCGCCGGAGACGCTCAATCCGTTCATCCCCTGGACGGCCTTTTGTCCACCTTTGACGAACCACAATTGCCCAGCGAAACCTTCCCGCTCGAACTTCGCCGCCAGACCATCGAGTACACTACCTTCCGGAGCATGTATACTGTCCAAATCCAGCAAGATGACGTCCGACATATCGCGCCATTTTGCCACTGCATCGCTAGACGGTGGAGTGAGCATTTGCGTAAGCTTTGAGAGGTTGAAAGCTTGACGGCGAAGCAGGGTCGAGGGAATGGGGAGGGAATGTGCTGTAGGGAGATGCGATCCGTAGAAAGCGGAGAGCGGACGAAGGTCTAGTATGAGAGTGGATGGCTTCGTCAGGATGGCGCGAAGTGCGGATGTGGAAAGTGCTTGTAGCTTGGAGTGGGTCGGAGAGGGTGATGTACTCGAAGTGGATGCGAGAGGACTGGGAGACTTGGTGATATGGCTTTGCGGGCTGAGTGCACCTAGCGAATTCTTGGGAAGAGAACCCCGTCGTCTCGCCAACGATCCTGGTAACGATGGCTTCGACCCTGAGGAGGGCGATATCGTAGATCCATGCTCAACACCCTCCATAGAAGTCTCCTCTCTGGGCTTACTCTTCGTTACAGAAGCCTTGCCCGTCATCGCCCGATATCTCGCCAATGTTTCCGCGCTCATGCCGCCTGGTACTGGATGAGTTGCCGCTATGTGGTGGGAAGCCAGCTTCGGACTACCCTTTCCTGGACTGGACACGATCATCGAATCACTCGAAGCATCTATCGAGCTCCGCCTACCGCCCTCGCTCCGTAGGTTCGCGCCACTCCAGCTGCCACCGATATTGAGCTTCTCGAAAGGGTATCCAAGGTGTGGACTACCCTTCCGGATCGTTGGTCCTCCTTCGATGGAAGGTGTTGGTGCACCAGATGTCGCCGCCAAAGCTTGCCAAGGTGAATCGCTACTCAGGTGAGGAGGACTGACGAATGTTTGGGGAAGGGCGATGGGTAGGAAAGGCTGTCGGGTATGAGGCGAGGTTGCAGGCGATCGGAAAGGGGAATGAGAAGTTGGCGAGTGGGATGGCGAAGGGAAGAAAGGAATTTGAGATGGCGGGTTGCGAGCTTCGGTAGAGGAAGGGAAGTTTGGGATCGCAGAGGGAGCCGCAGCTCGTCGACGCGTGGGTGTCGTGCTGGTACTACTCGAGGAGGCGTTAGAGGGGAAAGAGAAGGTGAAGGATGTGGAAGAAGGTGAACCGCCAAGTGATGATCCCTCCCCTCGGCCTTTCCCATCCTGAGCCCCGACCTCAGCGCTGTCCTTGATACCTTCCTCTATCTCCATCTTCGCGTCCCCCTGTGGATACCGATCGGTGGGGAAGTGGAAAAAGTTCTCATCATTCCCCTGAGGTCGTCCCATTTCACGCATCTCCGCGAGCGAGCGAAACCTTTATCAATCAAAGCTGTATCTTTGAAGGCATGGTGTGTTGGAAGAGTGATGGGTTGCGGGAACGTGAAAAAGAGTTTATAAAATGCCTATGACGTGCGAGGGATTAGAGAGCCGATATGCCGATGGTTGAAGCGAAGCTCGTGTGCTTCCCTTGGATGATTGAGATAGTGTCGACGTTTACAAGATGAAGTGAGTGTTATATGCTTGTGGAGATGTGATGGAGCGTTCAAAAAGTGTCCTTTCAACCAGTTGGAGCCCTAAGGAACGGCCAAGGGTACAACAGTAGGGTTTTAAGGAAAGTCTCCTTTGGAGACTAAGTCCGCACTGTCTCCATCGAACGGATGGGATGTCATTGGGCCATGAGATCTGCGCAGTCCATCAAAGCGAAAGATTCCTCGTTGTTCCATATGCATTTCTACTCCCAAGACTCGGCGCCACACTCCTTTTCCTATGAGTTTGATGGAACACGATCAGCCCTGAAACAAAGAGAGAAATGACGTCGGGCTGTGTGATGACGCAATCAAGTATGGACAGTGTCGTGTGATCACGTGCCCGAAAGTGGCGGTTGGGAATTCCGTGTCCGCCATCTATAAATGAGGTTTGGACGGTCCTTAAGCAAAGAAGTATATACGCATCTCAAGAAGATGTTATCGCGCAAATGATACGTCCAGGGTTGAGGATTCCCCCACATCATTGGACACGACTTCTCACTCTCAAAATCTGACCGTATACACGTCATTCGCCTAATCAAGATTTATTTAGCTCCACCAAATCCACGCAGCCGATGCCTCACAGAGCAAAGCCATCTCGCCATCAAAGACACCTTCTGTAGCGAAACCGTGTCGCCGAAGCGGACTTTGACTGTCACTTTGGAACACTGAAAACCATGACGAACCTCATGCGGGAAGAAGATACTGGTCGTCGAGGTACGTACTCCAGCTGACCGCGATGTTTTCGCTACTTTCGAAGTGATCTTGAATCGCTCGTCCCCGTTAGTCAATGTTGTGGGAGGTCGTAGATGGCGTTGCCAACAACGTCAAGTGGACCAATCGGGCGCGTGAGATTGGGAGTCAAATGGTCTTGTCGGAGGACGATGTACCCCTCCGAAACGTTGATACCGGACTTGTGATCGTTCTGCGCCGTCATCGTGAAGTCGGTAGGGAGAAAGCTTAGCGTTCGAACATCCGAAAGTCCAGGACTGATTGGCGAACCGTTGATGACGATGTTGACTTTAGACGACCAGTAGCGCATGGCACGGGGATGTGAAAGCTCTGTCTCAATGCCAAATCCACCACCGCGTCCGTCATCGATGATCGGCCATAATCGGTTTGGCTGGTGGTTTGCGCTCCTGTCCTACCTGTCCGATACGAACTGTAGGCGAGGCATGACCAACCACGAGACTTTTCGCCCTGTTGACGTATTCCAGCATCGCCTGGATCCAGACGATCTCCTTGCAAGTTTTGAGTTGAGGATCCGGTCTGCCAGGGCCAACTAGCAGTCCGGGGGAATCGAAGCTCAGCAATCGTTCGGATGCCGCCCCTTGCTCGTCATTGATAGGAGGCAAGTTGAGCTTGCTACGGAATGGCTCGAACCTGTTGGAGGGCTCGGATAAGCTCGTGTCGCGTCGCGTGCGTGATTTGTTCCTTTTCGCTCGTCTTGCTTTTATGCATTCTTTATAAACCTACAACAGAACCGCGTATCCGGCAGTATATGAGGGTCAATCGCTGCAGTCACGATGCGGGGACTCGTATCGTTGATGGCGAGAGTACAAAACGAGACGAGCGGAATGAGAACCGGCATATCCAGTACTCGCCATGTCGTTTTGGCGACTGCGCTTGGAGAGTTTGACTTGCCTTTCGCCGGCGTAGAATGGGGAAGCATGAATGTCTGCAGTGAGAGGCATTTGTTGGCGACACAAGGTTCGAGGCCGATGCTGGTTTGACCCTGCCTATTGGCTCAGTCATCAAATCAAGTCTCTGTTGACGAGAGCTCACCGGCCTTCGAACGGGGTTCGTGCGAGTACGCCGCAAGGGGCCGTCGGATCCGCCTTGTCCAGTAAGGCAGCGAGACCCGAACAGATGACTGTATCAGAGGTGCAAAAGCCGTAGGAATCAATCGGGCCTTGACCCACATCGGACTTGACACGCTACGCTCGCATCAGCAATGTCGTTCCTCTGCAGGACAAAACAACCCGAGACAGATGCCCCTTTCCCAATCTCATATGCCCAAAAAGGGTGGATGCGCTTGATCCAAACCCGCAAGAGAATCCCCACTTTCCCGCCCAGAGCCATTCGCATCGAGACTGCGTTCGCTTGAAACATCCTGGCGGAGATGACGATGTCGATCGAGGGTACCTTCGCTTCGGGATGGGCTGTGGGCGTGAAGATCTTTCCGGTTCCGCCGATCTTGGAGTTGGGTGGTGGACGCAGGAGGAAGAGATGCACTCATCGGATTATGTCGCCAGTTGGTGAAGGGGTTGCAATTCCTCAGCTCCTGTCAAGCTGTCATTCTCTGTATACCGATAAGAGTATCTCTCACATTGTGTCCGCTATCGCAACCACGTTCTCCTCCTCACACATCGCCACTCCGTCAATGACCGACCCATACTCCCTTTCCCACCTCCACATCCCTTGCACCATCTCCGCAAGTTCCGGCTCGGCGTTCGGGCTATTGTCCAGCTGAAAGAGTGACCAAGCGTCGCGTTCGTAGCTTTGAATGACTGGAGGAACGAAAGGCGGAGTGTAAAGCGAGGGACAGACTGGGTTTTTTAGCATTGACTCGCCGAGGAGCATGTAGCCATTGTGGACGTCGATCACCTTCGCGTCCTTTGCTTTGAAGCGATCGATCTGCTGAGGGCGAGATTGGCTTTGTTGTCCTGTCGCTCGAGAAAGGGTTAGAGCTCATCGTAGACCGGAACCTTCTGACGTGGCCACCCGTATAAGCTATCCGGTACCGGAGTCTGGGGAATGGAGTGCAGGTGACGACGAAGATCCAGCTGAAGCTTGTTGGAGCTCTGGATGACGGTGCTAGTGTGCTTGTCGATTTCCATAAGGCCGGAGGTCAGCTTCGCGGCAGGATGAAGGGACACTCGTCTTGAAGCAAGTCAGGATTACTTCCGGGCTGGACGCGCTGAGTGCACGTTCGAGGATGTGAGTGTACTCAGCATTCTGGAACGATGCGCGAATACTCTTCTGTGCACCCTCGATTCGCTGAACACGAGCAGTACGTTTGTTCTGGCGCGATTAGCCATTGTGAGGACAAGTCAAGAAAAGAGTCAAGAGAGCAAGAAAGAGGTTGAAAGACAAAGGAGGAAAAAGAAGCAAGAGCGCTTATGTCAGTGGTGGGCACAGACGCCTCATGGTACACACATTGATTGATGACCAGCATATTCTACGTCCGATTCCAGCTTTCGTTAGCTAATTTTCTTTTTAATTTATTGATCAGATCATTTGGAAGCTGGAAGTAATGCGAATGCATCGAACGTTCTCACCGCCTCAAGTCACTCCCGGCAAAGCTTTACTTCCGCTCGGCCCGAACCTTACCTCTGTAATATCATGAGTTGGTTTCCACCTTTGTAAGCTAGTCCAGATCAATCCGACACATCCCAATTAAAAAACGATCGAAAATGACGGGGATGAAGCAAGTTGACGGTGCTGAGGTGGCCAAGCACAATGATCGGAAAAAGGTGTGTTGACGCCGACCTTTGAGTAGCTTCTCACTGAGTGGTCATTTATCGGTTTACTATACTGATGGTGTTTGTTTGACAGGGCGTATGGATTGTTATACATGGTGAGCTCACCTCTTAGCTGACCAGAACCAGATCTTGACACTCGACAGGACATGTATACGATATTACCGACTTCCTGGATGAGCATCCGGGTTCGTATTGAGCTTGCAGCTGAGAAGAGGGCCACATGCTAACCTATGTTATAGGCGGTGCGGACATCATCTTGTACGTGAAGGATGGTCTACGTCGTCTCTGCTTACCCCCTTACCAGACGATACGCGGGGATGGACGCTACCGAGGAGTACGAGGTAAATGATATGCTCGTCTCCTTGCAGCTCCGGCTAAACCCCCTTTGTTCAGCCGATACATCCACCCGACGCGATCAAAGATAATCTCGGTTCGTCCGATTTCCCTCTTAGCTACTGTGCATGCTGACCCGGCTTAGACCCATCGAAGCATATCGGCGAGCTTACGCCAAACTCCCTTCCAAAACCCCAAGCCATATCTCCAGCACCAGCGCCCGCTTCGATCCAGGTTCCACAGCGTACGCCGACAGGCGGAAGCAACGACTCGCAAGCCGAGGAGTATGTCAAGCCGGATATCGAGGAGATCTTGAGTCTTCACGACTTCGAGGCGGTGGCGAGAAGGACCATGAACCGGAGAGGATGGAATTACTTCAGCTCGTAAGTGAAAGGTTGCGTAATCAGAATGAAATCTTACCCATTCCTAGGGGTTCTGACGACGAGATCACAATGGTAAGGATGGATGTCTTCGAGGCGATCGTGCTCATCCTTCGTTTAGCGCGAAAATCACAACGCCTTCCACCGGTGAGCCTTACTTCCGATGATCTCGCTGGCGTACTGACCGGTTTGTAGTGTTTGGTTCCGACCACGGATCCTTCGAAACGTGGCAAGTATCGACTTTTCCACCTCGATCCTTGGTTGCAAGACCAGCATGCCTGTCTATATTACCGCGACAGCTCTGGGTAGGCTTCGGTTCCCCTTTGAAGCCGCTGTCAAGCTGACTGTCTTTAGGCAAGCTTGGTCATCCTGAGGGAGAAGTGTGCTTGACAAGGGCGGCAGCCAAGCATGGGGTCATACAAATGGTA